>OCZS010000089.1_pt1 | contig 28724 bp, 38 predicted proteins | sample 1539071 | NCBI WGS metagenome assembly OCZS01 (sample SAMEA3113584, study PRJEB22503) | soil metagenome
TCTGGTCGGGGAAGAACGGTATCGTCTCGTCGTAGGAGTCGTAGACGTTCTCCTCTGTGATCACCTCTCCTTCTTCCCGCTGCGCGTCGTCCCCTGGGCTCCAGACCGCCTGGCGGAAGAACTCCCGCATGGTTAACCCGTGAGGGAACATCTCTCCCCCGTTCCCTTCCTCCGTGTGCCCGATATCGGGAAGCTCCCCGGCCACATTGCGTCGCGTGTCCGTCACTTTCTTGACCTACCTTTCCAGCCGTCGGCGTCCCTTGTGACCCGTATTGGCGCGGAGACCCCGTCTTCCGGGAGGTCTTCCCGTTGCCCGATCAACCGCGTCCGTCTCGGTAACCTTCATCGTCCCCCTCGTAGCGTCCGTACTCCTGGAAGCGCCGCCCTTCCCGCAGCCTGGCGATCCTGTCGCGGTACTCCGTCTCTCCGCCGAACACACCGTGCTTGACTACGAGGATGACGCCGTGCAACAGCACGAGTGGCGCTATGAGCGCCGGGAGGACCCAGACGTGGAGCGCGAAGAAGCGGCTGAGCGTCGCGGGACCTACCACGTCGCCCCCGAGCAAGAAGTGCGTCACCGGCGATCCCACGAACGGCGAGTAGGAGCCTATCTTTATCCCGACCACCGTGGCCCAGAAGCCGTCCTGATCCCACCTGAGGACGTACCCCGTGAACGCTATGCCGATGACGAGCAGCAGCAGGGTCACGCCGAGCACCCAGTTGATCTCCCTCGGTGCCTTGTACGCGCCGGAGAGGAAGACCTGCGCCATGTGGAGGCCTATCATCGCCATCAGGAAGTTGGCCGACCAGTAGTGGATGCCGCGGATGAGCTGTCCGAAGTACGCCTCGTTCTGGATGTAGTAGATCGAGTTCCACGCGTCGTCCGTGGTCGGCGCGTAGTAGAAGAGCAGCAGGATCCCTGTCAGGAACTGCAGCGTCATAAGGAAGAGGGTCGCGGTGCCCAACGCGTACATCCAGGCGCCCCTCTTCGGCGCCGGGTGGTTGAGGAAGCGTGCCAGCCCCGAGACCACGCCGGTGCGGTCCTCCACCCAGCCGGCCACGAACCGCCCGGTCTCCGCGGTCCGGGACCCGAGCCTGCCGATTGCGCTCATCGCCTCGACCTCCCCAGCTGCCCCATGGGGCCTTCGTCGTCCCTCCCCTGGGCTCGCCGCCCTCGGCGTTCGCCATCGCGTCGGACGCTCACGTTTTCGCGCGCGCCCTGGTACGCGGGTTGCGCCGTTCCTGCCGCGCGACCGGCGCCTTGCAGGCGCCGGACGACGCGGTGCCCGGGCGTGCCGGTGCCGCCAGCGATCAGGATGGATAATGTCATGCTGTCCCTCCCAGCCTCGTGGTCCCCGCGACCGGACAAGGAGCGGAGCTCCTTGTCGCGTCGGCCGGGTTCCGTCCGTCACTACCACTATGACGCGACGCGACGGGAAAACGTGACCCATAAACGAAAACTGCCTTCTGGCCGGGCGCTTCGAGGAGCACCGGGGCCGCCTGAGGGCGGTGGCCTTCCGGATGCTAGGCCCGACGGGCAAGGCCGACGACGTGCAGGAGGCCTGCTTACCTCTCAGCCGCTCCGGCGGCGGAGTCTGGACGTTGCCGTGGTGCCTGCACGGCACGCAAGTCCTCCGCGCCCGCCTATCCGCGCAGCTCCGGCAGGATCTTCGCCCACGAAGGTTCCTCGTAGCGTTGGCGTCTCCGGCCGTCGTTCGTAGGCGTCCTGATCCCCTGCCGCCGTACCGCGACGCCACGCCCCGACCCTCGTTCACAGACCGTCCAGCGGGTAGATCGGCCGCCTCACGCTCCGGAATGGCAACCGCCCCAGGTTAGCGGCGCACGGCCCCGGGAGGTCCAGGACGTAGCCGGCGGCTGCTATCGGCTCGTAGGCGTCCCGGTGCTCCGTGGCGGCCTTCACACCGACGGCGAAGAAGCCCTCCGGGTCCACGCCCTGGCTGCGCCACTGGCCGAGGTCGGATGGTGGCGTCCTGCGGCTCGTCAGGAGTATGGTGACGCCACCGTGACGGACGACGGCGCAGGGACCCATGTAGATCTCAGCACCTGACATTCCGGCGAGACGCTTCCCGTGGCCTTCGACCTCGAAGCGTCCGTCGCTCGCGGAGACCAACTCGACCACGAGGGGCAGCGGCTCCGAGCCGACGTCCCCGCTCTTGCCGCCGATCTCCACGGCCCGGTGCTCGCCGGGCTTCGCGTCTCCGAGGACTGCCACGGTCTCGGGATCGTTGATCACCACCACGGCGTCCGGGACGCCGTGCTCCACCATCGCCCGCAGCACGCGCGTGGCGTCTCCCGCCGCGCCGGCGCACACGTCGTCCGACGGCTCCACGAGCAGGACCGGCCCCTCGCGGTGGTCCTCCAAGCCCGCCATCGCCTCCTCGAGGGTGGTCAGAGAGGCCGGCACGTTCAGTTCTCGCAAAGCTCCGCGAGCCAGCTCCAGGTCGCCAGTCGTCACGGCGGAGAATCCCACCCCGCCTCGGGCACGTCGGCGTAAGGGAAGCCGGTGTGGACGTTCACGGCCAGGACGTCCGGCAGCTCGGCCTCGATCTCCCTGGCGCGCTCCTCCAAAACGAGTACCGGCTCTTCTCCCGTCGCCGCGCCGCCCACAGGCCACATGATCGGAGGATGGTCCCACACGGTCACCGGCCGATCCTCCGTCTGCATCAGCCCGTCGAGCGTCGCGGCGGCCAGCTCCGTCGCCTCCCTCGCGTCCGTCGGGGGGTGTTCCAGGTGGGCGACGAGGCCGTCCGACTGGCGCCCCATGGCCTCCGTAAAGTTAACCCGCGGGTCCATGACTCCGCAGATCGGTACGACGGAGAGGTGCGCGACGCCGCGGATGCGCCGCAGGATCTCGCCCTCGACGTCCTGCAAGGTCTCGCTCACCATCGAGCCGTGCACGACCAGGAAGACGCCATCGATTCCTTCCTCGGCCTCCGCGTCGGCGACCGCCTCGAACTCGGCCCAGAAGAGGTCGACGACGGCGTCCGCAACCGTGGCCCCGGACGCCGCGCGCATGTCCACTACGGGCAGCAGATCCCACCCGTTTTCCCACGCCGCGTCCGTCAGACCTGCCAGGACCGACGAGGCAGGGTTAGGCCGGAGCATCTCATTGCCGCGCCGAATCTCGAAGTCCTCCAGTGCAGTCCGCCCGGCGGCGAACCTGTTCGTCTGGTGGAAGAGGCCGGCCACCAGTACGCGTTTCTCCGCGGAGCCCGCGCCGCGATCACTTTTGCCCCCGCCACGCACCTCTCCCCCTCCTTCCGACCGCAGCCAGCAGTCGAGACTACCTCTCCTCCGTTTCGCTCGTCGTTCTTTGGCGAGCAGCCGAAGCCCTATCCGCGTGCTCGGGTCCACCGCGCAGAACGGCCAGGACGCCGAAGTGGTCCGAGGCCCAGACGCCGTCTACCGGCCCCGTGCCGAACAGCCCGACGTCGAGTACCTGCCCCAGGCCGTCGCCGCCCGGAGGGCCGACGAACAAGTAATCGATCCTGGCGTCGGGCTCGAAGGTCGCCGCGACGTGGGGGTTGCGCCGGTCCCACGTCCAGCCCGGCTCCAGCGGCCGCGCGTAGCCCCAGGCGTCCGCGAGCACGAAGCCCCGCACCGGGGGCGGCGCCTTGCCGACGAGGCACCGGACCTCGTCGGCGTCGGGCGGCGCGTTGAAGTCGACGGCGAGGACCGGGGGGTGTGCGTCCTGGCCCTTCTCGCGCATGAATCCGGCGATCGCGCCGACCTGCTCCTTGCGCAGCGCGGACTGGCCCAAGCCGGAGTTCAGGTGCGTCACGAAGAAGGGGACGCCCGCGCGCGGGGCGTCGATCCGGGCGTACAGGACGGTCCTCCCCTCGTCGGGCTCGTCGCCGGTCGGGAGCCTCCTTGCGTCCGACTCTGTGATCGGCCAGCGGCTCAGGACCGCGCAGCCGACCTCTACGCCCGCGTCGCCGATCCTGCGCTGCCACTTTCCGGGCGCGGGCGAGGGGGCGTACGCGTGGTGCATGCCCAGCTCTTCGGCGATCGAGGCGGCGAGGTTCTCCCTTTCGTCGGCCCAGACCTCCTGCAGCCCGCACACGTCGGGTCGCATCCGGCGCAGCTCGACGACGATGACCTTACGGCGCTCTTGCCACCGGCCGAAGCGCCACCAGAGGTTCCAGGTCAGGACGCGAAGCGACCGATCCTCTTTAACCCGTTCCATCTCAGTCGCTTCCACGGCCCAGACGCGGGAAGACGCGGCCCGCGCGGCCCATGTATGCGCGGTACTCCTCCTCGAACCGCTCCAGCATCATCCGCTCCTCGCGCGGCACCCGCAGCGCGTACAGGGGCAGGAAGGACGCCGCGCCGGCCGGGCCGGCGATCCAGTTCCGAAGGAGCAGGGCCTGGGCGACGATCCACAGGAACTCGGAGGCGTACATCGGGTGCCGGACGTGGCGGTAGACGCCTCTTGTGACGAGCTGGTGTTCCTCCCGGAGTTGGAGCGAGGGCGACCAGTTGCGTCCCAGGTCGGCGTGCGACCGCCAGAACAGCAGGAGGGAGAGAACGAGAAAGATCGCGCCTAGCCCGCCGGCCCGGCGTTCGGCTACCGGCGACAGGCGGTAGTCTGCCCGGTCGAGCCAGGGGGTCAGGGCGTAGATCGTCGGCACGAGAAGCAGGCCGGCGGGGAGCATCCCCAACAGCGTTAGCTCCAGGACGTCCGCGCGATCCACCTCCATATGCGTCCGACTACGTCGCCGCTCGTGGGGGACGCGAATCGCGACCTGCGCGAGCAGGCCGAGGAAGTAAGCCGCGCTAGAGGCGTTCGTCACCGGCCCGTCCTCGTTGCGTTCGGACAGCCGCGGGGCGCCGCGTCCTGGGCGGGTTCGGGGATTGGCCCGCGCCCGCAACGGCGCCGCTCTCGGCCTTGCACCTGGCCGCCCGCAGCCAGCTGCGCCGGATCAGGCCGCTCCAGGGCCGTATGATTCGCCAGTAGCGCCCGAAAGCCCGCTGCGAGGCGGGGTCGGTGGTGAGCACGCGAGTCTCGCTGCGGAGCAACGCGACGCCTTCGGAGGACTCGACCGAGAAGTTCATGGCGCCCTTCATGTAGCCCGGCTCGTCGAACGCGACGAACTCCTCGACATCGGAGATAGGGACGGGCGAGCCGCCGATCTTCCACGGGGCCGCTACCACACCGGCCACTACCTCCAGGCCGGGCTCCCTCGCCAGGGGCACGAACCCCGAGTTGAGCATCTGCCCCAGGAGGGGCGACGCACGCCCGGTCGGCAGACCGCGCCTACGTGCCAGGGTCGCGGGCAGGGATTTGACGGCGAACAGCAGGCGCACGAACGGCATCTCGCCCGGCGTCGCCTGTTCCGCGGCTTTGAGCACCCGTCCGGGGGGCGCGCCCACCACGATTCGGTGCCTCGAGCCGAACTCGTACTCCGGCATTATGCTATCCAGCAGCACGACGCATTCCCTCGCTCTTCGCTCCCGAGCCGGTCCGGGAATGCCCCCGCCGCGAAACCAGGATCATCAGCACCGCCTGGGGCAAGACAATCCAGAAACCGGAGACCGGCATCAGGACCAGGGCCGCCACCGAGAGCGCCAGGAGAGACCAGCCGAGGAAAGCCGGCAGCGTCCCCGTCCGGGCCTGCGCCCAGTGGATCAGGCCGCCCAAGATGATGGCCATCAGCCCGAACGCCAGGTGCCAGAAGGCCGTCTCTCGGTCGAAGGTCGCGTACGCCACGTTCGGACCGATGGCGTCGAAGAAGCCGTCCTGCGCGATCGCAGCAAGCTGCCGAGAGTGGAACACCAGGACGTACAGGACATCGAGCGCTCCCGTCGCCATCAACAGGCGACCACACAATCTGCGCATCACGCTGGCCTCTCGGATGTTGTGACCGTACACTACTGTATGGTATCGGCGCACGGCCATCGCGTCAATACACCGCTGTATGGTAAAAACCGACCCATGAGGCAGGCGGGATCGGCGAAGAGACCCGGAAAGCTGACGGCGGATGATTGGGTCGATGCGGCCTACTCCGCGATGGCCGAGGATGGCGTCGGGGCGGTGGCCGTCGAGCCGCTGGCCCGCCGATTGGGCGTCACCAGGGGCAGCTTCTACTGGCACTTCAAGGACCGGAGATCCCTGGTCGAGGCGGTACTGGAGCGCTGGGAGGAGGAGTCCACGGAGGCGACGATCTCGGCTACCGGACTCATCCCGGACCCCGGGGAGAGGCTCGTGCGGCTGGCCGAAGAATCCTTCGGCGAGGTCCCTCAGGACGATGCATCGCTGGGGGGCACGGTCCTCCGCTGGCGTGCCTTCGACCTGGCGGTCTCCGATGCCGCCGAAGATCCTATCGTGCGCCCGTTTCTGAGGCGGGTCACCGAGCGCCGCATCGGATACCTGGAAGAGTGCTACCGGGGTCTGGGTCTCCCGTCTGAGAAGGCGCGGCACATGGCGTTGCTGGCCTACACCGCACACGCGGGCACCGTGCGACTTCTCCGGGACCTTCCGGAACGGATACCACGCGGAGATGCGTACTTGGCCTACCGGCGACACCTCGTCGAGACGCTGGTCCCACAGGGCGCAGAGGGCGACCCGAGGGTAGGATAAACCGTTCCCGTGGCATCTCCCATGAAGAACGTCCGTAGTGGGACCTCGTCGGCTTTCGTGCGAGCGATGCCGGGACGAAATCCCCGGCTCCGCACTACGCAGGGAAGCGTGCGCGACATTCTCACGCGAACGCTCCCCTTGCCGCACGTATCAGCCCCGGCCAGACCGCGGGCGGGCCGTGTTGTCGGCGACCGCAGCGCGGTGATCCCGGGCCGTCTCGGCCTCGGGAGGTAAACGTGGACTGGCAATCCACCCGGATCTGGAGGGCGGCGCTCCCGATCGCCAACCGCTTTATACGAGCGTTGCTGCGCTCCAGGTGGCACCGTCCCGCAAGCTCCACGATGATGGTCCTCTCCTTCAGGGGCGCGAAGAGCGGCAAGGCCTACAGCTTCCCCGTCGGTTACGCCGAGGACGAGGACGGCCTGATGACCTTCACGTGTTTCCCCTGATGGAAGAACGTCCGGGAGGAGAGGCACGTGTCCCTGCGCCTGCGGGGGCGCGAGGTCCGCGGCGTCGCGGTCGTGGTGAGGGACCCGGACCGGGTCCTTGAGCGCTTCGCCTACTACCTGAAGCGCAACCCGCACGACGGCAAGTACTTCGGTGTGAGGGTCGGTCGGGATGGCAAGACGGACCCGGACGAGTTGGCCCGCGCGGCGGACCGCCTGGTCATGATCCGCACGGCGCTCGACGACGCGGGCGGACCTTAGCGGGCGTGCAGCGATGTCCGGAGCGGTCCATATGACGTCGTGGATACCGCCGAGAGGTCATGCTCCGAGCCCCAGATCCATCGCACGACCGGAGACGCAGGCCGTCGAGATGGGCACCCGGATTGCGCGGCCTGCCGACTCGGGCCAGTAAATCCGTCTGGGGCCCCATGCCCGAGCGAGATAGAAGTAGCGTCTCCATCTCCCTACGCTTCCTCCTTGTATCTTGGTTTTAGTAGTCCACAATGCGGCCGTGCCAGGATGCTCACGACCGTCCTCCGCTACGAGCGTCCGGTGCTCGCCCGCCTCGTCTGGGCGGTCGTCGGCATAGCGCATCGGCACATTGCGGCACCGCAGGTCATCACGGGCGAGGCTTCGACGGGCTGATCGGGGCGGGGATGAGGACACCGAACGCGCGCCATGGGGCAAACGAGGGGTCGATCGGGCCGGATCGCCATGGCCGTTTCACGCAGGCCGAACGCAGCGCGCGCACGCGCGGCGCGTTGCTCGAGTCGGCCGCGCGGGAGCTTTCGCGCCACGGTTACGGCAACCTCGTGCTCGAGCAAGTGGCGAGCGACGCCGGGTACACGCGCGGCGCGTTGTATCATCAGTTCGGGGGCAAGCAGGAGCTAACCCTCGCCGTGTTCGAGTGGGTCCTCGAGACATGGGAGCAGGAGGTGGGCCGGCCCGTCGAGCGGGAGACGGATCCCGTCGCGGCGCTGCTGGCCATGGCGCGCGGTCACGCCGTGTTCTGCCGGCGCGACATCGCGCGCGTGGCGATCGCGCTGCGGCTGGAGTTCTCGGGGCGGGACCATCCCGTCGGGCGCGAGGTGGAGAAGGGCTACGAACAGCTCGTCGAGTACTGCGTGAGCCTCATCAGAGCCGGCCGCGAGTCGGATGCGATCCCGTCCGGCCCGCCGGCCAGAACCCTCGCGCAAGCCTTCGTCGGCGCGCTAGAGGGAACCACGATCGCCCTCGCCGGCCAGGCGCCGTACGACGAGACCCTCGCGGCCCGCGCCGCCGCCGGCATACTCGGACTCGACTCCCCTTCCTGATCGGTTTCGGAGCGGACCGAGGTCGACTCATGAGGTTCCCGAAGTCGGCGCACACGAACCGCTCCTGGCGCATCCAGGAGATCGCCCGCGACTTCCGTCTCTACGACGCGTGGGCGTTTTCCGTCTTCCTCGTGCTCCAGAAGCTCGGCGAGCGCGGAACGCAGGGAGTCGAATGACGGGCAACCGGATCGGAGCACGGGTCGCTCAAGCGCACTCGCCAGGGTGCTGTGAGCAGTGCGGTTCGCCCCCGGGAAGCATCCGACGGTTGGCCGCGATCCAGTCGTACGCGCGGTCTTGCGCGCGCTTTATCAGGGGTAAACGGTAGAGCGCACAGGGTAGTCTAGTGCCAAGGGCCACCACCAGGGCGAGGTTGACGGCCTCGGCGCCCCTGTAACGGTGCCCCTCCGGCGTCACCGCCCAGGCGGCCTTCCTGCACGCTTCCGTGGTCAGGCCGACGGAGGCGGGCGCCCCCGGCTTCTGGTAAGGCAGCGCGGTTACGCGTTGCTTCCTGTCGAGCCGCTTCATCACGCGAACAAACCGGGTGCAGACGCCGCAGCGTCCGTCGAACACCAGGGTAGCTCGCCGGGGCACCTTTGCCGTCTCGCGGCGTCCATGACTTTGACCCAAAATTCCCCGAGACGACGGCATGGCTAGGAGGCCGTCCCAGAGGTCCCCAGGACGTGGGCCAGGTCGTGAACGACGTCGGGGAGGTCTCCCCCGACGCAGCGGACGAAGAACGGCGTTCGCCTCGGGTCGGCCACCTCGCCTTCCGGTTTTGGGTCCTCGTGGAAGGTCCAGAGCACGATCCCACCATCCAGGAGGGACTTCTCGATCGTGCTCCGGTCGGCCCACGGGCTCTCGTGTTCGTCCCAGAGGCTCTCCTCCCACAGTGGCCTCGTGTACCCCTCGGACCGCGGCGGCTCCCGGTTCTCGATGATCCCGCGGACGGCCTCCGTATCGGGTCCCTCCAGCAGCGAGCACCGCGGCCAGACCCACGTCCCCTTGTACTCGACCCTCGCCTGTATCAGGTCGGCGTCTCCCGCGGAGCTCAGCACGGCCCGCTCGAGGGACACGCGGCCACCCGTCCTAACGACCGGCACGGCTTCCCCGCCGACCGCAGGGGAACGGTCCTCCGCCCACCCGCACACTTTCTTCGGGGGCCCCGTTCCTGTCCGGCTGGCGGGCTTCTTCCGACGAGCACGCGAGGAGCGAAAACGCCAAGAACAACGAGGTCAGCACCGCCGTCCAGGGGGCTGGTCCCAGAAGACCACGACGCACGTGCAAAATAGGCCAGTGGGTAAGCCTCGGACGATCGTCGGAGCCTTTGCGGATGGGCCAGTCACACGCAGTCGATACTCGGCTCCTCGTCCACAGAGACGAAGAGCCGGCCGAACCCGTCAGGGCCCTCCGGGGGACCCCAGCGTTCCCCGACGGTCCCCTCATCCGAACTCCTCGATGCCCCGCACGCCGGCCAGCTTCTCGGGGTTGGCGACGAGGCGGATGGTGCGCACCAGGCCGCCCGACACGTCCAGCACGAGCGCGGAGATTGGCTGGTCCCCGGCATGGATCACGACGCCGGTCTCACCGTTGACAGGTGCCAGGCGCACGGAAACCTCACCTGACGCTTCCGACCCGACCGACCGCAAGAACCGGGCCGTCTGCTCCTCGCCCACGATGGCGACCAAGAACCGGGCCACCTTCTCCGCTCCCCGGACGGGACGACGCGGCGCGAGCGCCTTCCCGCCGCTGTCGGCGACCAGCTCCACCCCGGGCGAAAGTACGGCCATGAGCGCCTCTAAGTCGCCGTCCGAGGTTGCTTCGAGGAAGCGCTCGGTCACCCGCCGCTGCTCATCGCTGTCCGCATCGAAGCGGGCCCGGCGCTCGCGGACGTGGTCCCGGGCGCGCCTGGCGAGTTGCCTGACCGCCTCTTCCCTGCGCCCGAGGACGTCGGCGATCTCCGCGTAGGGCATCCCGAAGGCCTCGCGCAAGACAAAGACCGCCCGCTCCAATGGCGAGAGCGTCTCCAGCACGACGAGCATCGCCATCGAGACCGACTCGGCCATCGCCGCGTCCTCGGAGGGGTCTTGCCTGGTGAGGATGGGCTCGGGCAGCCAGGGGCCGACGTAGGACTCCCTCCGGGCCTGAACGCGGCGCAGGCGGTCGATTGCCAGCCGGGTGGTGACGCGCACGAGGAAGGCGCGCGGGTCGTTGATCCTGGAGTGGTCCACGCCCGACCAGCGCAGCCAGGCCTCCTGCACGGCGTCCTCGGCGTCGGTGACGCTGCCCAGCACACGGTAGGCCACAGAGACGAGAAGGCCCCGGTGCTCGTCGAAAACGCGGGCAGCATCCGTCTGACGCTCACCCGAAGTACCGTGGTTCACTTTGACTCACCCCGTCTCTGATACCGGCGTCGGTTACACCTTACGCCCCTAAGACGTTCCGTGACCCCGCACCTGTGACATGTCCAGGAGGGCACCTTGAGGCATCGCGGCGTGCCACCGGGCGCCCGCAAGGGCCGTCTCTCGTACCTCCGACCGCTCGGTCCAGGCCCTCGTACGAGTGCGGCGTGGATGGGCGACGTGGTCCTCAAGGCACGTGGCCCAGGTCGAAGGAGATGATGCCGTGCCCCTCGGCGTCCGCGAAGACCTCCAACGGGTCGAAGAGCTGCTCGACGTGGAACACGCCGTGGTCCAGGGGAGGCGAGGCGTTCAGCCTCCCGGCGACCAGGGCGGCCAACACCCCCGTCGCGCGCCCCTCCCCGCGGCCCCACGCGCGGCAGGAGTGGCGGCGTCCCCCCTTTCCCTCTGCCTCCGCCACGACCGCGAACCCGTCGGACCCGAAGCGCAGCCGGCTCAAGAAGGCGACCAGGGCATCGCGCGTTCTCCAGTATCTCAGGACGCGCAGCGCTCCGGTCCTCTTCAGCAAGGCCAGAAGTCGCGTCGCCGCGACGGAGTCGAAGCACAACCTCGTGGCGGCCCGCCCGGAACCCAGGGTGCGCGCCAGGACGTGCTGGTCGGCGAAGTCGAAGCGGTAGCAGGCGCGCCCGCCGAATCCGCCGGGAAAGAGCGTCGTCCTGGGATCTCCGAGGCTGGAGACGCTCCCACGAACGCCGGGCGCCTCGAATCGCTTGTCGAGATTCTCGACCACCCAGCGGATCCCCTCCTCGCCGTGGGCCTCTCCCAGGCCGAGGAGGACGGATATGTCGACGCCCCGCGGCTCCTCGCCCAGGACGTCCGCGCAGTGCCTCGCCAGGAGGTTGGTCAGGCCCGGGACGAGGCCGACGCTGAGGACGGCGGTCGCGCCGCACCGCCTGGCCAGGGCTTCCAGGCCCTCGACCCGCCGGAGGAAGGCGTGGGAGGCAGAGACGTCCACGTAGTGGACGCCCCGTCCGAGCACCTCCCTCGCGAAGGCGGCGTCCCCCGTCTCCGCGCACGCCACGACCACGCGAGCGCCGCCGAGAACCCCCGCGGCTCCATCGGGGTCCGCGAGGTCCAGCCTCAGGGGCAGCACCCTGCCACCGGTCTCCCGCGAGAATGCCTCGGCCCTCCCGGGGTTCCTGCCCGCGGCGAACACGCGCCCCGGGAAGCGCCCCGCCAGCTCGGCGCAGACGGTACGCCCGACCGCGCCGTAGCCGCCGACCACCACGATGCCGTTCGATCCGTCTACCCGCATCTAGGTTCTCTCACCAGCATGCGCCTCCTCGGAGAATGGCGCTCACGATGAGCATAGGATCCTACGCCGCAGCCCGGTAGGCGCCGGCTCCCGCCGTAGGTTGAGGAGGGTCCGGCAGGATCTGTTATCCGCAACATTCTCGACGCGTTCACCGGCTACCGCCGATCACCAAGCGGAGGGAGCCGTGAAACTTGGACAGGGTCCGCAGGGTCCGTGTGGAGGGTTCCACCGACTGGATCGCGGATCGATGATCGACGCTCATCGTGCTTCCTCCAAAGATGCGACGGAGATGATCGTGCCCTGCGCGGTCGCGCAGAGCGTCTCGTCCTCGTCGGCTCCGGCGGCGAAGACGTCGCAGCGGCACACGGCCTGCCGCCTTCCCGCGTGGACGACCGAGGCCCGCGCCACAAGCGTCTTCCCGCGCGCGGGCTTGAGGTAGTTGATCTTATACTCCTGCGTCAACACCCTGAGACCCAGCACCGTGCCGCCGGCGAACGTGAGGGCGTTGTCGGCCAGGTAGCTTACGACCCCGCCGTGGACGAACCCGTACTGCTGGAACAGCTCCTCACGTACCGGCACCTCCAGCACGGCCTCCCCCTCGGATATGCCCGCGACCCTAGCTCCGACCAGCGTGCTGAAAGGCTGCGACTCCAACACCTGCCGGCCCACACGCAATAGTCCCTCCATACGTCCCTCCCCCACCTCACGCCTCTCCTCGCGCGCGTCGACCCCGTCCGCCCCATGGCCAGGGGAGCAGAGCGCCGAGAAGGACGCCAACCCGACCGACACTCCGAGGACGTCCGCCCCCTAACGGTTTCCCCCGGCGGTCGACCGGTCGCGACGCGTCCGTCGTCCAGACGGCTCCCAGGCGGTGGTACCCCGCCTCGCGAAGGTAGGCCGCGCGATGCCGATCGATCCTCGCCGCGACGTCGCTCACCCCGACTTCCAGCGCCAGCGTCCGCGCCCCCGCGTAGAGCGCAGGCGCCAACGTCCGCTCCTCGGACCACGGATCTACGACGAGGAGACCCAACAGCAGCCGTTTGGGCTCCGTCCGGTAGCGCACGGCCGCCGCGACGGCGCCATCCCTCTCCGCGACGACGAACCGCTCCTCGAACGCAACCCAACGGGGCATGCCGTTTAGCTCCAGGAGCTCGGCGACCTTCGCCTCGTCTCCAGGAAGACTCCATCGTGCCTCGACCGCCCACTCTTTACGGCGCTCAGAGCGCCCTCGGGCCCTGCGCACTCCCTGTTCTAACCGGAGTTCCTGCACCTCCCGTAGCAGCTCCCAGCGTCGCTCCCTCCAAGCCGGGGAGTTCGCCCAGTTCTCCATGGTTCTTACCTCGCTTTCGATACCAACGTCTCCTCTCTCCGCGCAGCGGTGCCGGCCGCCGATCGCGCCCGGTTTGTTGCGGTCCCGGGGATCGAACAATCGGCGCCTCACCAGCGTGCTTCGGCACCATGCGGGTCGCCACCGCGATCCCGTTCCAGGCGTTTATCGCCACGGCGGCCATCAGCACGTTCGCCAACTCCGTCTCACCGAACGCCGCCTCGGCCTCCGCCCACACTTCGTCCGGCACGCGAGTCTCTGAGAGAAGCGTCACTGCCTCCGTCAGCCCGAGCGCAGCGCGCCCCTCGTCCGAGAACAATGGCGACTCACGCCAGGCGTTCAGGGCGTAGATCCTTTCCTCGGCCTCGCCCCGCTTGCGCGCCTCGCGGGTGTGCAGGTCTATGCAGAAGGCGCAGCCGTTGATCTGGGAGGCGCGGATTTTGATGAGAAGGTAAAGCGCCCGGTCTATGCCAGACTCCGAGACCCGCTTGTCCAGCTCCGCCACGGCCCCGTACGCCTCGGGGGCCAGCTTTCTTGCCACCATACGTTGCTTCACGATACCTCCTTGGACCTTGGCGATGTCTCAACGAGACGAAAATCGGCCCTCGCTTGTGACACGACGTTGCCGTGGGCCTACCTTTCCCAACCTTTCGGGGGACGCGCCGGAGGACCGAACCCGACGTTCCAGTACTCGCGCAACTCCTCGCACAGGCCGTCCACCGAAAAGCGCAGCACCAGGCACCCTGGGAGCGTGAGCCGGTCGTCCTCCGAACCCTGCGTGGCGGCCCAATCCCCGTCCCGCATCGTCGCCCACCACTCGACCGCGGCGCGCCTCCCGTTCTCCGACACCACCGGCTCCCCGAAGCGCAGGTCCTCCTGGTCCGCTGTCGCCCTTCTCCAGTAGGCCCGGATCCCGTCGCGTCCGCGGTGCGGCGGTTGCAGGGGATGCGAGGCGTACGTCGCCCCTTCGGTGAAAACAACGCCGCCACGGCCTCGTCATCCTTCTCTCGCCAGGCTCGACCGTAACGCTCGATCCAGGAATCGATATCCAAAGCTGCCTCCTTCGCTCGCGCCGGCGGCGGAAGCGCGTCTCCGACGTTGGCGGCAAGACCTCTCCGCCCGCAGGTCCAGCAGTCGAGGCGCCGTCATGCCGACAGGGCCCTTTCTATGGCGATCTGCCTCATCCCCCAGCGGATCTCTGCGGTTTCCCGCGACTCGGTTAGCTCGGAGAGATCCTCCGCCAGGCGGTCGAGTTCCTTCTTCGTGTGGTTGGCCCGCACGAAGTCGTTCCCGCGCCAGTTCGCCAGGTTGATTGAGAACATCCTGGCGACGTGGGCGGTCGTCGGGCTCGCCGGGACGACGCGGCTGATCCGCCGCTCCGGTCCTCTCGTGGCGTCCTCCAGGCGCGGGCCTACGTAGAGCTCCTGGCCGTGGTGGGTCATCATCTCGGCCAGTATCCTCAGGTACTCGCGGAACACCGGCTGCTCTGTCTCGATCCGCTCCACCTCCTCCAGTAGGAGCAGCCCGCCCGGCGCGAGCTGCGCGAGCCAGTCCTTCGCGACCTCTTCGGGGTCCGGCAGGTGGGAGAGCAGCAGGCGGGCGTAGATCAGGTCCGCCTCCCCGCTGTGGGGCAGGGGCGTCCACGTGACGTCGTGCCGGACGAACGAGACCTCCTCCGGCGCTGCGACACGGGCCTTCGAGAGAAAGTTGGCCGAACGCTCGACGCCGACTACCCGAACGGGCCGTAACACCTCGGCCAGGAGGCGTGTGGTGTGGCCGACGCCGCAGCCGAGGTCGAGCGCGAGGCGCGGGCGGAAGCCGACGGCGTCGGAGAGGAGGGACCTGGAAGCCCCCTCGAAGAGCTCGGCAACGAGGGCTAGACGATCGGCTGCCGAGTCGCCCTCGCCGTAGGTGTAGATGATCTTCTCTCTTCCTTCGTTCACGTTCCCCTTCCGTCGACCGTCTTCTCGCACTCTGCGTCCCTACCGCTCTACGGGACCCCATCGTGATGGCATGGCAAGCGGCACGTCCGGTCACGTGGTGTAGGAAGCTCGCTGCAAGAACTGCGAGAGCTCGGCGGTATCGAAGTGGAACATCCTCGCTTCGACCACCCTGCCGCCGCGCACCTCGTAGACGCCCACCACGGGAAGGTCTACCTTCTTGCCGTCCGCCGAGCGGGCCCTGTGCCGGAAGAGAGCGACGACGCGGTCGCCACCGTCCAGGAATGTGGCGCCAAGTTTCATCTCCTCGGGCGATTGCAAGAATCTCCAGGTGCGCCAGAACCCGTAAGCGTGTCGCTTCGCGCCTTGCAGCCCGCGGTGGTCGCCCCCGTAGGGCAGCGAGTTCGCCCCGTGGATGGCGATGTGGGGATCGTAGGCGTCGAGGACGCCGGTGAGGTCCCGTTCTTCGACCGCCCGGAAGAGGCGGCGTACAGTCTCCACGTTCTCTGCCGACACTTCGTTCCTCCTTGAAGCTGCTGTCTTTCAACACCCCGCTTCACGACGAATCGCGCCACTACGAGGCGCTACGAGGCGTCGACGGATCCCACCGTCGCCTCCGGATCGCGACGCACCGGAACCGTTACTCCGGCAACGGGCGAGACCAGAGCTCCGAGGCCGGGACGACGCCGAGCTGCTGCATCAAACCCAGGTCGTCCGTGGCGGTCCAGTGCTCGACCATCTTGCCTTCCCTGAAACGGATGAAGTCCATGCCCCCGTAGCGCACCGCCTGCCGGTGGGTTCCACACCTAGGAACGGCCCGCGGTGCGTGGCCGTCAAGGTTACGCGCACCGCAACCGTGTCCTCCTCTGCCACCATGTCCTCGATCTCCTGGTGCAGGTCGGGGAGGGCCGACCGGAACATCGCGGTGGTGTGCTTGTAGGGTTCCGGTCCCCGCTCCGGTACTCCGGGCGGCAATGTGTCGTGGGCCACGAGGTCGGGGGAGGCCAGCTCGTCCATCACCTCCAGCCTCCCGGCGTTGAAGACCTCCTCGTAGAAGCGGCGCACGACCGCCTTGTTCCTCTCTTCGGACATCGCATCTCCTTTCTGTCCCGTAGACCGGCCAACCGACGCTCAACCGCCGATCACGGCCCATACGATGTGCCCGCACATCGCCAGCATGACCGCCACGCCGACCCTGTAGGCGCGGTTGCGCGAAGGCTGCCTGGGCCACAGGTAGGTGACGGTGTGTACGACGCGCGAGAGGATGAACAGGGGGAAGTAAGCGAGCACGCCCCACCCCCAGCACCCGAGCTGGACGTAGGCGGCGGCCAGGAACAGGAAGATGGGGACGTTCTCGCCGTCGTTGCGTAGCACGTTCTGGGCGCGTCGGACCAGGGGCGCCTCCTCTACGACGGGCCCAGCCCCCTTCCCGAAGTACGCCGCGTCCTCCGGGGGGACGTAGGCGTCGTTCCTGGTCCGGACGTGTCCTTGCAGCAAAACCACGAAGAGCATCTTCAAGAACAGCGCGACGGTGGTGAGGCCGAAGGTTTCCCAGCCGAGCGCGGGCAAGGCGGGCCACACCGTCCTCGGCCGGCGGACGAGGCTCCGCGCCGACGTTCCCCGGCGGCCTCGACGGCTCACGATGGCGCGACCGCCGCGAAAGTTCGGCCTCTGGCCCAGCGGTGGGCCGCCTCCCCGATGCGCCGCCCGAAGCGCTCGGCGGTCGCCCGGTCGCTGGGCGGGGGCGCCTCGTCAGGGCCCTGGTCGGCGTTGCTCTGTGACATGAGGCCCAGGAACGAGGCGAGGCGGTTCTCGTCCTCGGCGCTGCCCGAGCTCGTCTGCCAGCCCGGCAGCTGGCCGAGGGTGACCCAGATCATGCCGTGCTGCGCCGCGAAGCCGGCGAGCTGCTGCAGCGAGAGCAGCTTGTCGCCGCTCATGCCCGCGGAGTTCGTGAACCCCGCGGCCAGCTTGTCCTTCCACCGCTGCTCCAGAAAGCGCGGCCGCAATGTTTCCTCCATGAACGCCTTGAGCACCGCGGAGCCCGAACCCATGTAGGTCGGGCAGCCGAAAACGATGGCGTCGGCCTCGTCGAGCGCCTCCCAGTGGTCCTCGCGCTCCGCGACGGGCACCAGCTTGACGACCGTGCCGTCGACCGCCTCCGCACCTCTGGCAACGGCCTCGGCCAGCACGCGCGTGCGTCCGCCCAACACCGGGTGGCCGCGGCTGCCCGAGTCGTAGACGACCGCCACGGAAACCGTCCTCTTCGGTCCCGACACTATCCTCTCCTTTCTCAGGTTGTATACCGACTGTCTGTCTGCTTGCTGGAGACGAGGCCCCGTGGGTCGTAAGACGAGCCGGGTCTACCTCGACTGTTCCTTTTTGAGGCCGTTCAGGAGGCGGACGATCGTGGCCTCGACCTCGGCCAGAGCCGCCTCGCGGTCGTCCGCCCGGGCGACGAGCAGCGCCCCTTCGCTTAAGGCGCCGAAGAGCAGGTGCAGGAGCGGCTCGATGGGCGCGTCCAGCCGCTCCTCGTCGGCCACTTTCCGGAGCACGCCTTCCATCAGCCCCATGCAGTGCGCGCCTTCTATCTCGCGCCAGGTCTCCCACCCGAGCACGGACGGCCCGTCGAGCAGCACGACCTGCTGCACCGCCGGGTCCAGGCTCGCGGCGAGGTAGGTCCGGCAACCGACCACCAGCCGGTCCCACGCGTCCTCCTGCCCCCGGGCCGCGGCGACGATTTTGCGCACCACCTCCCGGTCAACCTCCTCGTAGACGGCCCGGAACAGCTCCTCCTTGTCCCGGTAGTGATGGTAGAGGGCCCCACGAGAGGCGCCGGCGCCGCGGATGATCTCCTCCGTGGGCGTCGCCGCGTACCCGCGCTCCGTGAAGAGCCGCCGGGCAGCGCCCACGAGCGCCGAGCGGGTCTCTAACTTCCGATCCGCTCTGGTCCGTCCTTTCTCCATCACCGGGAATCATTACATACAGACAGTCTGTTTGTCAAGAGTTGTGAGCAGGCTACTCGAAAAGCCCCACGACGGCCGCCGCGCAGCGTTCCAGGGCGGCGCGGTCCTCCTCCGAGAAGGCGTCGACCTGCTCGCTCTCGACGTCAATCGTGCCTACCGCCTTCCCCGCTTGGTCGAGGACCGGGACTATGATCTCCGAGTGGGTGCTGCCGAAGGCCGTCAGGTAGCGGGGGTCTTCCCTAACGTCACCTACCACAAGGGTCTCTTTCGAAGCGACGGCCGAGCCGCTCAGGCCCTGAGTTATGGGGAAGCGGGGGTAAGCCGGCGCTCCAGGTCCATCGAAGGCGAGGTTTACGATCTCCTCTTCGGTCACCTCGTAGAGGCCAACCCACCGGTAGGCGCCCGCGTGCCGGATCGCGCCCGCGATCGCGGCCGCCTTGCGCGCGCGGTTCGCGCCGCCCTCCAGCGCGCGAGAAACCTCCTCTAGCAAACGTGCCTCGTCCATGGCCTCTCCTTCTCGGGCGTTTTCTCTTCCAGGGCGGGGTTGACGAGCACGTAAACCTTCTCGTCCGCCTCGGCGACGAAGTGGCACTTGAGGACGCCGACCTGGTTGCCGGCTATCGCCGTCCTCTCCTCGCCGGCGCGCAGCGTCTCCAGCATCCCCGTGTTAGCCGCCTGAGGGCGTCATCGAACTCGGTGACCTCCTCCGCCCGCGTCTTGAGGACCGGCCCCGAACCGCCTGATCTCGAACGCCACACCAGTACCTCCTCCCAAACCGCGCCGAATCGGCGGCAGCGTCTTTGACCCTCAAAGGGTAATTCGAAGGGTAATGCTTTTCCCATGATCGTTGGTCTCGCTCTCGACCGTAAACTTTGGGACGTGATCACTCACCCGTCGGTGCTCCGCTATCGCCCCGACTTGTCGCTTGATGGCGGCGCTCCCACCGCTCGCGTACCTCCTCTTCGGTTGCGCCCGTGTCGTAGGCCGGTGATGTAAGCGGCAGGGCGCGCTCCACCTCCACGAGCACGACGGACCGGATGTCGTTGGCGACTCCCCGCTCGCGGTAGAACCTGATGGCCTCGTCGAACTGGTCTCCCTCCGTGAGGACCACCCCTGTGCCCTTGAAGCGGTACCCCTTGCGCGAGAAGGGGTCGACGACGTTGACCTCGATCGCCGGGTTGCGCCGTAGATTCCCGACCGTGCGCGGCGAGCGGATGTCGGCGAAGATCAGACGGTCGTCGTCCCAGACGGCGGTGGTGCCCTTCGGGGAGAGGTTCGGCTTCCCGTCAGGGCAGACGGTGGCGGCGAATCCGAGGCGCTGCTCCTCGACCACCCGCCTCATGTCCTCGGTGAGTGTTCCCAAAGTCTCCTCCCGGTGTCTCGTGCTCGTGGCTACAGCGGGATCCGTCGGGCGTCGAGCGTGGCGGATCGCGGGGTCTCAACCACAAGGACGAATCTCGCCGCGTTTTCGTGACAAAGATCCGCCTTGAGACCGATGTCACCGCGTTCCTGCGCCGACCCCGATGCGTGCGAGGAGCGTCAGGCGACGACGTCCGGCTCGCGCGCGGTGAGCTTTCCCGCCCTTCGTGGCATACCATCGGGAAGCGGCGAAGGCGAACCGGACGATCCCGATCGTCCGACGCAGTCTGCGAGCGCCCAGAGTCTCCTGCGCTCGGCCTCGTCGCTGACGACTGCGGCCCGCATGGGGATGCCGCCGAATAAGACGTCTGGATTGGCCAGAAGGTTGTGAAACCAGGGCGGGTGCTTTTCGGCGCCGGCCTTGGAGGCGACGATCGTGACCCGGTCCGAATCGTGGAAGTAGATGACCGTGTTGCGTCGCACCACGCCGGTCTTCGCACCCCGCGTTTCGAGCAGAGCGGTGGAGAGGACCAGGCCCATGCCGACGAGGTCCCTGGTCGCCCGCAACAGATAGGGACCCACCTTCACCGGTCCGTAAAAGCTCGACACACGACGTTGGAGCCATACGGACGGAAGCCCGGGCATCGGTCTCGGGGACGCGTGTACGTCGTTCGTTCAACAGCGGGCACCGGGACTGTCGTATATCTCTTCGCGCAGAAACTCCTTCCAGCGGATTGAGCCGTACCTGTTCTTCGGGCACGTCAGCGCGCCGCTCCTCATCGCGCGCCGTCTTGCCGGGCATCGGGAACTTCACCATCATCTTCCGCGTTCCTGTCACATCCAGGTAGGCGCGTACCACGTCGTCCACGGTCCTCACCTCCGGTCCGCCGACGTCCTCGACGCGGCCGGCGGGTCTGGAGAGCGCCAGCTCGACCATCCTGTCGGCGACCTCCCGGGAGTCTATGGGTTGCCCGAGGAGCCCCTTCGGCACCGGCACCACGGGCAGTCGCGCCAGGGCACGAACCGCCATGAGGACCAATTCGTAGAACTGGGTGGCCCGCAGGATGGTGTGCGGGATGGGCCAGTCCTCGACAAGGCGCTCGGTCTCCAGCTTCACCCGGTAGTAGGGGTAGGATTGGGCGCGGTCTATGCCGACGATGGAGACGTAGACGACGTGCGAGACGCCGGCCATTGAAGCGCTCTCCAGCAAGCGCTCCGTCCCCCGACATCCGTCCGGCGGGCCTTGCGAAAAGGGCTGGAGGCGCAGTGGACGATCGTGTCCGCGCCGCGGACGGCCGCCTCCAAGCCCTCTCCGGTCAGCAGGTTCCCCCGGACGGTGCCGGGGCGGTCGCCGCGGCTGAGAACGCACGGCTCGATCCCTGCAAGCCGGAGTCGCTCCGCCACCTTGCTGCCGAGTATCCCGCTCCCGCCGGTGACGAGGATTTCCATGTCATTCGTCAAGAAATCTCCTTCCGCTCGAGTCTGTCCCGGTCTGGGCGCGCGGCGCTTTCCGCGCATAACAGTGGCGTTCTACGGCGTCCCATCAGTCTCCCCCGGGCGCAATGCGTGGTTCGTTGCGTCCGTAAGATGCTCGCGCAACAATCCGGCCTGATCCCTCAGGACGCGCCCACGCACGGGATCCCGGTAGAAATCGAAGTGCGTCCCCGGGTAGCGGCGCAGCTCCCCGCGCGGTGCCCGCTCCGCCAGCTGCCTGGTGAGCTCTTCCGGCGTCTCGCGGTCGTCTTCGGCTATCGACACCAGCACCGGCATCGCGAGCCTGTGCGCCACCTCCCCTGGCCTGTAGCGCACCATGCCGAAGAGCCCCCGCGGGGCGACCGCGTTGCGCCACAACGATTTCCCGTCCTCCCCGGCCAGCGAGGCGATATGCTCGTTCGCCCGCGGGGTCGCCGTCACCGCCACTTCGCCCGGCTTGCCCACCATGGGTACGTAGCGTGGCGAGAGGCCCAGCCGGCCGCGCACGGCGTCCACGCCCATCGCCCAAAGGAGCTTCATTGCGTCGAGCGTCGAGCGGTCCTCCACCTTGCGCGGAAATCCGTTGAACGGGATCTGGGCGACCACCGCGGCGATGCGCGGGTCTTCGGCGGCGACGGAGACGACGTGCCCGCCACCGAGCGAGGAGCCCCACAGCGCGACCCTCTCCGGGTCCACGCCTTCGAGGCCGCGGGCGAAGCGGATCGCCGCTCGCCAGTCTTCCAGTTGTCTCTTGACGTTGACCACCTGGCGAGGTTCGCCGCCGCTCTCGCCGAAGGATCGGTAGTCGAACGTCAGCGCCGCGAGCCCGGCCTCGGCGAAGCGCTCGGCAATGGCGAACAGCCTGTCCTGGGTTCCACTGAAGCCGTGGCCCATCACCACGCACGGGAGCTTGCCGTCCGTATCGGCGGGGCGGTGAAGGCAGCCGACGAGTTCCACGCCCCCGGAGTCGAATCGCACTCTCGTACGCTCTACCTTCTCACTCATCATGACACTCCCATCTGCGTTGCCGGACGTGACCGCCGAGGGCGGCGATGCGACCTCTGCAAGAGCAGGCTCCAGTCTGCCGAACGAACAAGCCGCGTAACCTGTTCTCGCCACCTTCGCTCCGGGGCTTCCTCTTGGGAGACGGTCGCCGGACGGGGCCGGATCAGGGCCGAACCGCTGAATCTAACCCTCCCGCGTGCGCCTCGACGAAGGCCCGATCGCGTCGTAAGCTTCCCGGCACACCACTCTCGACCAGGCGTCGAAAGGCGGGTTCGCCGTTGGCCGCCAACGCTTCGATTCCGGAGGCCGTGACCTCCATCCGCCCAGCCACGCGCGCTGCGAAGCCAGAGCGTTCTTCAGCGGGCAGTCCGTAGGCGTCGAGCAGCAGGCGAAGCCTCCGGCTACGGTCGGGCAGTCGCGTCCAGCCCTGCCGCCGGCATGCTTCGTCCGAAGCGAGGGGGACGAACTGCCAGGCGGCGTGGACGACGTCGTGGATCGGGGCCTCCGGCGTCGCCATGTTTCGATCCTGGCACTTCTCGCGTCCCTGACCTGCTCGCTACGTGACTGATCCCGGCGTGGGGTGTTCGCGGTGCCTGGCCCGGCGGGCCCCGACCAACAGCAGGATGTTCGCGAGCAGGAGGATCGGCCAGGGCGTGAGCAAGAGGATCACGGCGTCAACCACGGTCCAGATCCCCAGCGTCCATGCGATGAACGGCGGAGGTGTGATGCCGCGGCGGTCCAGCCACAGCACCATCAGGCCGACCACGATGAGCGGCACGCCGAAGCTGTCCACACTCAGCCATAACGCGCTGTTGGCAGGGCTCATATTGGCGAGGTCGTCCCCCCACAACTCCCCGCTGAACCACGCCCCGGCGTGGCGTGCGGCGCCCTCCACCGTCAGGGCGCCCAGCGTGTGCGCGGCTCCGTATAGCACCATGAGCCGACCAGCCCACTTGATCATCTGAGTTCTCCGTTCTCCGTGCCGATGCGATCAACACGCTCCCGCCACTCCCGCTCGATCATCCGCATGAGCGCCGGGTACACGATCAGGTACCGGAACGGCTTGATCGCGGCCATGTAGGCTTTTCCGAACAGGCCGTTCGGCTTCACCAAGACGGCCATCTGGCGACGGTAGCCGCCGGCCCCGTCCGAAACCCAGCCCAGGTGCATGATCCCGTGCACGGTCCGGTTGGCGCCCTCCGCGGCGAGCTCGTCGTCCGTCAGGTAGAGCGAGGTGGCGGGGAGCGCGTCGAACTCCGGCCCGGCCGGCCCGTCGCGCAGGTCGGCCGGCAGCCGGTCGCGGAGGGTGGGCCCCCCGGAGCCGAGGCCGGCGTCTGGATCGTCCCAGCCCAGCAGCTCCCCGATCTTATCCCGGAGAGCCCACAGCGCCCAGCCGGCGCGGGAGGAGCCGTCCGACGGGTCGCCCGAGGCCATCTGGCGCACGAGGCGGGGGAAGTCGTCGGGGCCGCCCGGCGTCGGCAGCGCCCACACATCCTCAAGCTCGAAGTCGGGCGCGATCTCGTGGATGCGCCAGGGCCGAAAGGTGTGCGCGGCGTTCGGGAGCCTCATTCGTCGACCTCCATCTGTACGGTTGCGTTCTACGTCCTAGTCAGAGGACGTAGAGGCGCGCCTATACGTGACAAAATGAACCCCTTCGCCGTCACCGTTGTCAGCGCGATCCGTTCGTCTCGCCCCGGCCGGCGCCGCGATCCCCCCAAGGCCAGCCGTCGACGCCAACCGCCGCCGGGCGCACGGAACGACGGTAGATACTTTCAAAGCTCCCGCTCATCCGGTCCTGACCCGGTGGGATCGAGGGTCGGCAGAACTTGGGCGACGAAGTCGCGGTCGCGGGCGAAGGTCGGCTCCAGCCGAAGGAACTCGGGGCGAACCCGAAGATGGCCTGGGTCGGTGACTTCTCGCCCGGGGCGGTGAAGGCGATCGGGAGCCTCGCGCTGTTGGCGGTCCTGAAGAAGCTGGTCGCTGCCTCCCACCTGCGCCGTCGTGGGCGCCGGGTGCCGCCGTTGCCACGATCGTCACCTCACTTTTCCTTAGATCATCTCCGAACGGAGCTACCACCGGTCCGTGCGCCCCGCTCATGCCTTCGGCATGATGAGCCATAACTTACGGCGTTCAGGCCGCCCTCCACGGAGAAGCTTTCAGAACTTGGATACCGTCACGGTAGGTGGGTATGGAGGGTGTCCAGCCCAACTCGCGCCTCGCCCTGGCGGAGCGGAGTCTATCGACGGAGAGCCGGGTGATGACGGTCGAGAGGTAGGCCTTGGGGGGCGGACATCCTCTGCCGTTCCCTGCCAGCGCAGGTACGCTTCCTGTACCACGTCCTCGGCGTCCATGGCGCTGCCAAGCATCCGGTAGGTGATGGAGGACAGCAGCGGCCGATCCGGTCGAACGTCTCGAGCATGGGTCCGGTCGGCACTGGCTCTTCGCTCATCGCGCGTCCGAGAACCCGTCTGCGGCGCGCCTTTTGGAGGACTTGCTCGTCGCCTGGCGTGTTCCCCGCGCAACCCTTAGACCGGCCACGACGCCGGCAGCCTGTAGCAACGAGAGCAGCACCGCGGTGACCATGAAGGCGACCCTCCAGGGCCCGGGGGGCTGGGTGAAGACGTTGTCCGGCCCGGATACGAGGAAGTGGTAGAGGAGGCCAAAGGCCAGGGACCCCGCCATCGCCGCAGCCAGCAACCACGCCCCCGACCGCCGGAACCGGGTCCACAGGAGAACCGCGGCCACCACCGGCGCTGCGTAGATGACGACCGTGATGTATGCAAGCTGCCAGGCGGGGAGGGACATAACGTGTTGCCCCGCGTGGGAGGCCGTGTGCGCGGCGTTGACTGCCGCCGAAACAGCGACCACCGCCGTCCCCCAAAAGGCTTCGCTTCCGCGCATAGAGTGGACCTCCAAGTCGGTCTAGTGTTTTCCACGTTCGCTCTCACGCACAAGACGGAGCAGCGCGCTATCCCGTGACACAGCGCCGTGACAGGTCTGCCGTGAAAGTCCCCGGCGAAAAGAATCAGCACGAACGGGCGTCTTCGCCTTGACCAACCAGCGTTTGCTCCTTATCTTTGTGTTCGTTGTTCGGGTACAGTTCCTGGATGACGCCCAAGGGGGCCGAGGATGGCTTGCTTTGCTCTGCCGTCCGATGGCTTGAAAGGAATCGCCCCTCGGCCCCTCTTAAGGAGGCCCCGACCGCTCATAGAGATCGGCGAACAAATCCATGACTCGCTGCATAAGGAGCCGTCGGCGGAGTACTCCACGGGCGAGCTATCGTCGGCAACCGAGGGATGGAGGTCCTCATGGACAACAAGGTGGGGGTCGGCATCGACGCCGGCAAAGAGCTCCACTGGGCTCACGTGCTCGACGCTTCGGGACAGCAGATCCTCTCCCGCAGGGTCGAAAACGACGAGGTCGACCTCCTTAAGCTGATCGACGAAGTCCTCGCCCTGTCGGAGGAGCCCGTCTGGGCCGTCGACCAGCCAGGGGGCAGCGCGGCGCTGCTTCTGGCGCTTTTGTGGGAGAGGGACCAGCAGGTCCTCTACTTCCCTGGCCTGGCCGTCGACCGGGCGCGCGACGCCTACCCTGGGGAGTCCAACACCGATGCCCGTGATGCTTACATCATCGCCGAGCAGGCCCGGATGAGATCCAACCTCGCGCAGATCGTTCCCGGCGAGGGCGACCTCGCCGAACTGCAACTCTTGCTCGCCCGTCGGAGGGACCTCGTCGCCGACCGGACCCGGTCCATCAATCGTCTCAGGGACGTCCTCCTTTCCCTCTTTCCGGCCCTGGAACGGGCACTGGACCTGAACGCCAAGGGCGCCCTCATCCTGGTGCGCCACTACCAGAGCCCTTCCGCCATCCGCCGTGTGGGCCACAGGCGCCTCGCCACCTTCCTCAAAAACCGCTCCGTCAAGGGAGCCGAGGACATGGCCCACAAAGCCATCACCGCGGCTAAGGCCCAGAGCGTCGCCCTCCCGGCCGAGAACGTCGCCGCCACGATCTGCTCCGGGCTCGCCGAAGAGACGCTCGCCCTCAAGGAGAGCATCGACAACCTCGATCGGGAGCTCAGACGGCGTTTTTTCGCCCGCCCCGAGGCTCGGATCCTCGCTAGCCTGCCAGGCCTCGGTCCGATCCTCGGGGCGGAGTTCCTGGTGAGCGTGGGCGACCTCTCGGCCTTCGAGAGCGCCGACCGGCTCGCCGCCTACGCAGGCCTGGTTCCGTCCGCCTTCGACTCCGGAAAGAGGGTGGGCAACCACCGCAGGATGCGTGGGGGCAACAAGGTACTCAAGCGGGTCTTCTACCAGTCGGCGTTTGCCAGCTTGCGCTCTTCGCCCCACTCCAGGGCCTTCTACGATCGCAAGAGACGAGAGGGCAAGAAGCACACCCAGGCCCTGATCGCTTTGGCCCGTCGGAGGGTCAACGTCCTGTGGGCGATGCTGCGTGACGGGACCACCTTTGAGGCCCGACCCGCAGCTTGACATTTTCATAGAGATTCCTTTCTTAGCTTGTCAGGCTGTTGAAATACGCTCCTGTTCGGGAGCCGGAAATGTCGCCGATCACTCAAATGGGGCCTGCAACGACTCACCTGATCCGGTGGGCGCAGGGCTGCCACCTGTGCCGGCTTCCGAGGGCTCCGTCCCCGAGCTGCGACCAACCTCTTTATGTTCTGCCCGGAGGCGATCAGCAGCGCCTCGATGTTCACCTTTTCGAGCCTTCTGAGCCTGAACCTGCGTAAACCGTGCCAGTCCTTCGCTTCTGCGAATAGAGGCTCTACCCATACCCGCCTCTTGCGCAGGGCCTTCTCGTAGGGGAAGGTGCCGAAGTAGCTCCTGACCCGATCCACGTAGTCCTCGTCGTAGTAGCGCAGGACCTCCCGGCCGTTCTTGCTGGTCGTACATTCGGCACGCACAGAGCAGGCCGCGCAGGTAGCTCCATCGGCCCTGTACTTGGTGAGTCTGCGGGCGGCGTGCTCAGAAAAACGGCGCAGGGTCTGTCCGGCGGGGCACAGGTACGAGTCATCTGAGGGACGGTAGAGGAACTCCTCCTTGCTGAAGTAGGGGCGTGCCTTGCCCGCCCTGGTCAACGGCACGTAGGCTCGGATGCCAGCCTTCTCCACAGCGGCGATGTTCTCTACCGTGCCGTAGGCGGTATCGCCGGTGACCTGCCGGGGATGGAGCTTCCAGCGGAAGCTGGTGCGCCAGAGCAGGTCCAGCATCGGGGCGTTCTCAGTCACCTCGAAGGGCGTGACCAGGACATTCAGCACCACCCGGGCCTTGCCGCCGTCAACGACGTAGTGGTTATAGTAGCCGAGGTGCGAACCCTTGCTCTCCCGGCGCTTCATCGGCGAGGAGTCAGGGTCGGTCTTGGAGGCCAAGAAGTCCGCCTTGCGCCGGTACCATACACCCTTTTGCTCGCGCCTCTGGCGTCCGTTTCTGGAGATCCAGTCGTCCTTTGAGGCGTTCCTTTCCACGAGTGTCTCATCTTCTGCGGAGGGTAGTTCGTAGAGCTCGGCTACAGCCGACGCGTCCTGCTCCTCAGCCACGGTGAAGCTCTGCTCTTGCTCGGCACTAAAAGGCTCTTCCTCGGTAAAGAGTCCCTCGAGATGCTCCTCCACGAAGAACCTGGGAGCGATCGAGTCCAGGGAGGCGTTGGCGTCCACTTTAGTGGCGTCGAAGTACAACTCCTCGCCCCAGACGAGCCCCGCCTCGACACACAGCTCGACGATCCGCTCGAAGAACTCGCGGAATACCGACAGGCCGAAGCGATCGCGGATGCGGGTGAGCGAGGAATGATGAGGCAAAGCCTCGAAGAGATCGTAGCCTACATACCACCGCAATGACAGGCGGTCGGAGACGATGCGCATCAACTCCCTCTCGCTACGGATGCCCTCACAGAACATCACCAACTGCAAGCGAAAGAAGACTTCGGGATCGACGCTCGGTCGGCCAGAATGGGCGTAGCGATCCTCCACCATCTCCCTCACGAAGGAGAGATCGAGCCTCTCCTGAAGACGTCGATAGAAGTTGTCTTCTGGGACGAGATCTTCGAGGGAGATGTCCTCGGGGAGCGAGCGAAAGTTGCGCTCCTTCGTACCCATCATGGTGGCGCCTCCTGCTGGAACGGACCCGGAGAGCAATACTACCGATCATTCAGTCCCAGCATCCAGTACTTCACTCGGGAGGACATGCGTATTTCAACAGCCTGTAATGTTTGCACTTCGGAGAGAACGCCCTATGCCCCGTCCCTAATGCTCCAGGTAGCGGGACGGGCCTATGCTGAACTTCTGAGAACGCTGATTAGGTGAACTTCGTAGAACTCCGAATCTGCGAACTTCGGAGAAATCGTGAAATCAGAAGTTCAACTTCCGAGAATTCGGATTCTGGGCGCTTCGGTGAATAAGTCCCGAACGATCTCACGAGGCCAGCGGCTCTTACAGTGCATCGCGAACTCTCTGCGCGGCGGCTTCTAGCTCCTGCCTGTCCGGCTTATTCGCATAGTTCGGGCCGAACCTTAAGCCGAAGCCATCTCCATAAAACCTGGGGAGCATGTGGAGGTGGACATGAAAGACTTCCTGGCCTGCTGCCTCACCGTCCGCTAGAAAGAGGTTGATCCCTTC
>OCZS010000090.1_pt1 | contig 28662 bp, 25 predicted proteins | sample 1539071 | NCBI WGS metagenome assembly OCZS01 (sample SAMEA3113584, study PRJEB22503) | soil metagenome
CGTCGGCTACGAGGAGGGCGGCCAGCTCACCGAGAAGGTGCGGCGCAAGCCGTTCTCGGTCGTGCTGTTCGACGAGGTCGAGAAGGCCCACCCGGAGATCTTCAACACCCTCCTGCAGGTGCTCGAGGACGGCCGGCTGACCGACTCCCAGGGTCGGGTGGTCGACTTCAAGAACACGGTCATCATCATGACGACCAACCTCGGCACCCGGGACATCTCCAAGGGCACGCTCGGGTTCTCGGCCGGTCCGGACACGCGCTCGGACTACGACCGGATGAAGAACAAGGTCATCGACGAGCTCAAGCAGCACTTCCGGCCCGAGTTCCTCAACCGCGTGGACGACACCATCGTCTTCCCGCAGCTGAGCCAGTCCGAGATCGTGCAGATCGTCGACCTCGAGATCGCCAAGCTCGACAAGCGTCTGAAGGACAAGGACATGGGACTCGTGCTCACGCCCGCGGCCAAGAACCTGCTGGCGACCAAGGGGTACGACCCGGTGCTCGGAGCCCGTCCACTGCGGCGCACGATCCAGCGGGAGATCGAGGACGTGCTCTCCGAGCGCATCCTCTTCGGCGAGCTGAAGTCCGGCGAGATCGTCACCGTCGACGCGACCGGTGAGGGCAAGGACGACACGTTCACCTTCGAGGGCACGCCGCACTCGCAGTCCATCGAGGTGCCGGTGGTCGTCGCGGAGGGCTGAGCCCGGATGCCGTGACGCAGCAGGCGCCCGCGAGGCCCCGACCGACCCGGTCGGGGCCTCGTCGCGTGGGCGCCGGGGCTGGGCGGGTTCTGAGACGATCCCTGCACTTGACGAAAACTTTGACTGCCCTTTACCCAAACGGCCCGCCGACGGGAGCACACTGAGGGGCGCAGGGGCCTCCGGGCGCTTGCGACTGGCGGCCCGCCACCACCCCTGCGGTGGCGGGCCGCTCCCATGTCTGCGAAGGAGTTGCGACCAGCGCACGCAGGTCCGGCCGTGATCCGGGCGGTGCGGAGGCCGCACTACGCTCGGACCGTGTCCGCTGTGCCTCCCGACCCGTCGCCGCACGGCGCCGCCGGTGTCGTCGTTCGGCCGGCCCGGACGAGCGACGTCCGCGCCATCCGGGGTCTCGTCGCCCCGCTGGCCGAGCGACGGGTGCTGCTCGACAAGGAGGCGGTCGCCTACTACGAGTCGGTGACCGACTTCGTCGTGGCCGAGCTCGACGGGGACGTCGTGGGCTGTGGCGCGCTGCACGTCCTCTGGGAGGACCTCGGTGAGATCCGGACCCTCGCCGTTGCCGAGACGGCGCTCGGTCGAGGGGTCGGCTCGGCGGTGCTCCAGCGGCTCGTCGACCGGGCCTGCGCCCTCGGGCTCAGCCGGCTCTTCTGCCTCACCTTCGAGACCGCGTTCTTCACCCGGCACGGGTTCGAGCCGATCGACGGCCAGGCGGTCGACCCGGAGGTCTACGCCGAGCTCCTGCGGTCCTACGACGAGGGCGTCGCCGAGTTCCTCGACCTCGAGCGGGTCAAGCCCAACACGCTCGGCAACACGCGGATGCTGCGCCTGCTCTGACCGATCCGTTCGTCCGCCAGCCGGCGTGCGCTGGTCCTCAGCCGCGGTTCGGTGTGCCGGCACCGGCCTGGTGGTCACCGCCGAGGTCGAGCGCGGTTCGCGGGGCGGGCCCCGGTGGGGCGCCGGGCCTCTGATCGGACGGCAGCGTCAGGGACGGCGGGTACTCCGAGAACGGCGACGAGGTCAACCTGGCCAGTGCCGCCTCGCGCTCCGCCGACAGTGCCGCCCGACGCCGGGCACCCCGCCGCCTCGCCCAGAACACGGAGAGGACGCCGACGACGAGCAGGAGCACGACGACCAGCGGCACGCCCAGCCCGACGAGCAGGGCCTTGTCCGCGCGGCCGGTGGCCTCCTCCGCCGCCGCGGATGCCGCGTCGAGCCGACCGTCCTCGAACGCGTCCAGCGCCTCCTGTGCCCGGTCGTCCACGCCGAGGATCGTCGCGCCCAGCCCACTCACGGGGTCGCGGTCCGAGGCGGTCACCGCCTGGGCACGCCCCACGGCAGTCACCGTCGACGCCGCCTTGGGGAGGGAGGTGCCCAGGGCCGCGTACTGCTCGTCCTGCTCGGCCTGCTCGTACGATGACCGGAGCGCCCCTGGCACCTCCAGCCCCGCCCGCTGGGCGGCGGCCTGGAACCGGGTCGCCGCGCCACCGAGGCCGGCCACCCTGTCCCGCACCGCAGCCGCCCGCTCGAAGTCCCAGGCGGTCATCGCATCGCGCAGCCCTTCAGGCGGCAGCCAGGCGCCGTCCGCCTTGTCGAGCGCCGCATATGCGGTGCGCGCCTCCTCCCGCGGTGCGAGCTGCGCCCGCTCCTCCGCGGTGAGCGCCCAGCGCGCGAACACGTCCGGGGCGGCCTCCACGCCACCGCGGGTCTCCAGGAGGTCGAGCCATCGCTGCCACGACGTCCGGCCACCGTCCGCATCCTTCGTCCCGGGCGGATCGTATGCCCGCTCTCCCCGGATGCCGGCGCCCACCACCTCGGCGAGCTCCTCGTCCTCGAGGTTCTTCAGCAGGGCGCCGGTCGCGGCGTAGGCGGCTGGGTAGGCGTAGGCGTCCACGTCCGCGGAGCGGCTGCCCGCCGACCCGCCCCAGGCGTTGAGGGCCACCGCCCCTGCTGACCGGCGGGACACCGAGGGCTGCTGACGTGGGGTACCGCCCGTCGCGGCGACGGTGCGCTCGGCGAGCACCTGCGCCAGGCCCTCGGACACCCAGCGTTCGTCGAAGCGGTCACCGGACACCCAGGCGTGCGAGAGCTCGTGGAAGAGGAGGTCCTCGTCGAGTGCCTCGCCGATGACGATCTCGTCGTCGGTCGGGTCGAACCACCCGTCGTAGCCGCGCAAGGACGGCGAGGCGTCCTCACGGATGCGCTCGAGCCCTCCCGGCCATGGCGCCCCCACCAGCCGTTCGAGGGCCGGGATGCCCTTGACCACCTGCTCAGCCACGAAGTCGGCCCACTGCGGGTCGTCGGGGAAGCCGCTGAGCAGGAGGGAGGTCCCCGCAACATCGACCGGGCGCTCCTCGACCTTGTCCGGGTCGCGCAGCGAGACGACGGCCCAGAACCCCCCCTCGTCGTCGGTGGCGGTCGCGGTGTGCGTGGTCGTCGAGCCGTCCTCGTCGGCCGTGAAGTCGTCGCTCGTCGCGTCGAACGTCATCGAGGAGGGGGCGACCACCTCGACCGTGCTGTTTCCCGGGTCGCCGACCCCGTAGACCGCGAACGTCGCGTAGCCCGGGCCCACGCGCGTGCTGTCCTCGGAGCGCGGCTTCTCACCCGGCACGTCGAAGGTCAGCTCGATCGTGCGCGACCGGCCGTAGCGCAGGTCCGGGAAGGAGACGCGAGCCAAGCGGGTCGACGGGTCCTCCGTGCGGCGAAGGGACACGTCGAGGGACGAGCTCCCGCTCCTGGCTCGCACGTTCCGAGCCCCGGCGGGCACGGGGACCGTGAATGCGTCGAAGTAGTAGTAGACGTTCCCGTCGTCTGGCGCGACGTTCCGCAGCTGCAGGGTGATGCTCGCCTCGACGGTGGTCCTGCGAGCGTCGAGCACGTAGCGGCTCGTTGCCTGCGTCGACAGACCTTCCTCCGCGAGAGCCGGCTGCCCCATGAGGGCCGCACAGACGACGAGAGCCGCCGCCCACGGCATCCGCCGTGCCCTACCTACCCCCACCGTCACGCCCTTTCCGGCTCCGCCGCGGCCGTCCGTCGGGCACGCTGGGCAGCAGCGTATGCCGGGTGCCGCCTTCCGTCAGCCTGTCGAGGTCTCCTGATCCGGGTCGGAGGCTCCTGGTCGGCGAACGGTCACCGGATCGCCGGGCCGCACCCGGCCGGGGACGACGACCCGGGCGTTCAGCCCGCGGAGCCGACGCCGGGGCCCCTGCCTGTCGTTCACGGCTCGCATCGCCTCGGCACCGAAGCGGTGGACGAACTTCGCGCACCCGCGGGTGTGGCTGGTCGGTCACCTCCACGACCGCGCCACCCCCCGGGCGGTCGCCGATGGTGAGCAGGGAGCCTGCCGGGAGGTTGTCGTGCGAGAGGTCGAGGTCGACGTACAGCTGGTCGCCGGCCAGGGCACGCCGCCCGGGATCACGGGCGAGGAACCCGATCACGGCGGAGCTCATGATGGTGAGCTGCGTGTCGGGGTGGGCGCGACCCGTCCTCGGTGCGCGAGTTCGGGCGGGTCATCCATGAGTCGCCGACCAACCCGACGGCGAGGTCGAGCTCGCCCCTCCTGGAGCACCTCCCGTCCAGCCGGCGCCGGCCGCCGCACGACGAGCTCGAGGGTCCCGACGTCCCGGGGTGCGTTCTGCAGCGTGGGGAGGAAGGCGGTGAGCTCCTCGGCTGTCCGGTGCCACGCAGCCTGAGGATCCTGACGCTGCACGGCGGCCCGTCCTGCGGACGTCGAGGCGGAGGACGCGGGCGTCGGGCCCCTCGCCGCGCCGGCGTGAGTGGTGTGCGTTGTCGTCGACGCGTCAGCGGCACTGCCCGCTGGTGCCGCCGTCATGTCTTGGAGAGTCTGCCCTGACCGGGGCAGGCCCCGTTGGTCAGGCCGGAAGGCGGAACGCGCCGTCCTCAGTGGGTTCGAGCAGGCCGTCCTCGACGAGGGAGGCGATGCACCGGTCGACCTGAGCGCCGTCCGTTCCCTCTCCCCCGAGGGCGCCGCGCGCCACGGGGCCGGCGGCATCGCGCAGCGTCTGCAGCAGCGCCCCCCGGACCTGTCGGTCGGTGCCGTGCCACCTCTGCCCCCGGCGGCGAGGGCCGTCGTACTCGGGCCGTCCGGCGCGGACCCACGCGCAGACGTCGCCCACCGGGCACAGGTCGCACCGCGGCCGACGTGCCGTGCACACCACCGCACCGAGCTCCATGACCGCGACGTTCCAGGTCGCCGACCTCTCGGCGGAGTCCGGGACGAGAGCGGCGGCGAGCGCGGACTCGGCGGTCGAGAGGGCCGGAGCAGCGTGCTCACGGCCCTCCACCGCCCGGACCAGCACTCGCCGGACGTTGGTGTCCACGACGGTCGTGCGGCGGCCGAACGCGAATGCCGTGACAGCGGCGGCCGTGTAGCCGCCGATGCCGGGCAGGGCCCGCAGCTCCGCCTCGTCGTCGGGGACGACGCCGCCATGTCGGTCCGTGATCGCCACCGCCGCCTCACGCAGGCGCAGCGCGCGCCGCGGGTAGCCCAGCCGGCCCCACGACCGCACCACCTCCCCCGGCGACTCCGCGGCGAGCGCCGATGGGGTCGGCCAGCGCCGCATCCACTCGACCCACACCGGTGCGACCCGGGCGACGGGGGTCTGCTGGGCCATGACCTCGGACACGAGGACGCCCCACGGCGTGCACGACGAGGTGCGCCACGGCAGCGGTCGGGCGTGCACGGCATACCACTCGATGACCCGCTCGTGGAGCAGGGCTGCGGCCGGGACGGGAGCGGCGGGCGAGGCACCGCCGAGCTCGCCGCTGAGACCCACGGTGGAAGGGGTCAGACGTAGCGCTCGAGGATGCTGGACTCCGCGAGGCGCGACAGGCCCTCGCGCACCAGGCGGGCCCGGCCCTCACCGACCCCGTCGACATCCATGAGGTCGTCGATGTTGGCGCCCAGGAGCTTCTGGAGGCTGCCGAAGTGCTCCACGAGCCGGTCCACGATGGCACCCGGCAGCCGCGGCACCTTGGAGAGCAGGCGGTGCCCGAGCGGGCTCACCGAGGAGTCGAGCGAGTCACCGATGATCGTGAACCCGATCGCGCGCGCCCCCGCCGCGGGGTCGAGCAGCTCGGTGGAGTCGATCCCCTCGAGGTTGGCGATGGCCTCGGCGAGGCTGAACCCGGCCTTCGCCTCGGGGAGGTAGTCGCGGATGACGAGACCCAGGTCGTCGGACAGGCCGCCGGTCAGCTCCTCGAGCTGGAGGCTGAGGAGGCGGCCGTCGGTGCCGAGCTGCACGACGTACTCGGCGATCTCCTCCTTGATCCGGCGCACCATCTCCAGCCGCTGGAGCACGTTGGCGACATCGCGGACGGTGACGAGGTCCTCGATCTCGAGCGCGGAGAGGGTGCCGGTCACCTCGTCGAGCCGGGACTTGTAGCGCTCGAGCGTCTGCAGGGCCTGGTTGCCCCGCGACAGGATCGCGCTCGAGTCCTCGAGGACGACGCGCCGCCCGAGGACGTAGAGGGCGATGATCCGCATCGACTGGCTCACCGACACCACGGGGAAGCCGGTCTGCTTCGCGACCCGCTCGGCGGTCCGGTGGCGGGTGCCCGACTCGCTCGTCTCGATGCTCGCGTCGGGCACGAGCTGGGTCGCGGCCCGCAGGATGCGCGTCACCTCGCGGTCGCAGACGATGGCACCGTCCATCTTCGCGAGCTCGCGCAGACGCGTCGCGGAGAACTCGACGTCGAGGGGGAACCCACCCGTCGAGACCATCTCGACGAGCCGGTCGTTGCCGAGGACGATGAGCGCACCGGTCCGCCCGCGGAGGATCCGCTCCAGACCGTCGCGCAGCTCCGTGCCGGGAGCAACGGCGGCCATCGTGGCGCGCAGGAGCTCTTCGTCGGACTGCACGGCGCCCACGCTCTCCTCCTCGGCCTGTACTCCCCCTGCCGCGGGGTCCGCGGCGTCTGCGGGCATCCTAGCCGGGTGTACGGTCCGGCCTCGTGTCGTTCTCGTGAAAGCCACGGACCACCGCGTCACCGACCGTCGCGGCCTCCACGACGCGCAGACCACCGGGGACGGGCCCGGCACCGAGGACCCCGGGGGGCACGACCGCCCGGGTGAACCCGAGCCGGGCCGCCTCGGCGAGGCGGCGGTGCGCGCCCGTGACCGGCCGGATCTCGCCGGCGAGCCCCACCTCGCCGAAGGCGATCGTCCCGTGCGGAAGGGGGCGGTCCGTGATGGCACCCGCGAGCGCGAGGCTGACCGCGAGGTCCGCGGCCGGCTCGGACAGGCGTACCCCGCCCACGGTGGACAGGTACGCGTCGCTGCCCGCGATCGGCGCCTCGGCTCGCTTGTCGAGGACAGCCACGATCATGTTGACCCGCGCGGCGTCCAGACCGCTCGTCGCCCGGCGGGGGGTCGCGAGGCTCGAGCGGGTCACGAGTGCCTGGACCTCGGCGACGAGCGGGCGCCTGCCCTCCAGCGTCACCGTCACGCAGGTCCCGGGGACGGCGGCCGTACGGCCCGACAGGAAGAGCCCGCTCGGGTCGGCGAGGCCGACGATGCCGACGTCGGAGAGGTCGAAGCACCCGACCTCGTCGGTCGGGCCGAAGCGGTTCTTGACGGCACGCACGAGGCGCAGGCGGGAGTGCCGTTCCCCCTCGAACTGGACGACGACGTCGACGAGGTGCTCGAGCACGCGTGGCCCGGCGATGGAGCCGTCCTTGGTGACGTGTCCGACCAGCAGCACGGCGATGCCCTTGGACTTCGCCGCCTGGATCAGCGACGCCGCGACCTCACGAACCTGGGTCACGTTGCCGGCGGACCCCTCGACGTCGGCGCTGCTGATGGTCTGGACGGAGTCGACGACGACGAGCTCGGGCTCGAGGGTCTCGATCTGGCCGAGCACGGTGGCCAGGTCGGTCTCGCTCGCCAGGTAGAGGGAGCGGGCCATCGCCTCGATCCGCTCGGCACGGGTCCGGACCTGTGCGGCCGACTCCTCGCCGCTGACGTAGAGGACGCGCCGCTCGCCGTGCAGACCTGAGCGTGCGGCACGGGCGGCGACATCGAGCAGGAGCGTGGACTTCCCGATGCCCGGCTCACCGGCGACGAGGACGACCGCGCCCGGGACGATGCCCCCGCCGAGCACCCGGTCGAACTCCGGCACCCCGGTGGGGCGAGCGACGGCGCGCCGGACGTCCACCTCCCCGATCGGGATGGCGGGTCGCTCAACGGCGGTCGCAGCCGTGGTCCGGGCCGACACCGCGCCGACCTCCGACACGCTGCCCCACGCCTGGCACTCTCCGCACCGACCCGCCCACTTGGCGGCCTGCCAGCCGCACTCCGAGCAGCGGAACGCCGAGGCACCACGTGCGGCGCGGCGAGAGGCGGAGGGAGTCACGCGGCACACCGTATGCCGGCGCACCGACATGCCCGGATGCCCTCGCACCGACACGGCCGCGTGCCGGCGCACCGACACGACACGACACGCCACCGACGCGACGAGGCCCCGGACCCGTGGTCCGGGGCCTCGTGCCGTGCGAGGAGGCGTCGCGAGGGGTGGCCCCCGCTCAGCCGGCGACGACCTCGAGCTCGACCGTCGCCTGCACCTCGGGGTGGAGGCGGACGAGGGCGGAGTGCGTGCCCGTGGTCTTGATCGGGGTCGGCACCTCGATCTTGCGCTTGTCGAGTGCCGGGCCGCCGGCGGCGCGCACCGCAGCAGCGATGTCGGCGGTGGACACGGCGCCGAAGAGGCGGCCGCCGCTGCCGGCGTGCGCCGCGACCGGGATGGCCTTGGACTCGAGGTTGCCCTTGATGGACTTCGCCTCCTCGAGCGACTTCACGGCGCGTACCTCGCGGCCCTTGGCGATCGCGTCGACCTGCTTCTGTCCGCCCTTGGTCCACGCCGTGGCGAGACCTCTGCGGAAGAGGAAGTTGCGGGCGTACCCGTCCTTGACGTCGACGACGTCACCGGCGGTGCCCAGCCCGGTGACCTCATGGGGGAGGATGACCTTCGTGGTGGCTCCTTCTCGGGCGGTCAGCGGGACGAGCTCGAGTACGGCAGCAGTGCCATCTCGCGCGCGTTCTTGACGGCGTTGGCGATGAGGCGCTGCTCCTGGACGCTGACGCCCGTCACCCGGCGCGCGCGGATCTTGCCGCGGTCGGAGATGAACTTGCGCAGGAGCGCGGCGTCCTTGTAGTCGATGTTCTCGACCTTCGCCGCCTTGAGCGGGTTGGCCTTCTTCTTGGGCTTGCGAATGGCGGGCTTGGCCATCGTGGTGCTCTCCTTCTGCCGGGGATGTCCCGGCGGATGAGCCCTGGTCTCCCAGGGATGGTGTCGTTCTCGTGGTGGGACTGGCCGTCACCGTGGTGGGGTCGTCCCGGGATGCCGGGTGGTGCTCAGAAAGGCGGCTCGTCGTAGCCGGGGGCAGAGCCCCAGCCACCCTGCTGACCGCCCTGCGGCTGTGGCTGCTGCGGGGCCTGCTGGCCGCCCCACGAGCCCTGGCCACCCTGCTGGCCACCCTGCTGGCCGGCCGGCGGCGAGCCACCGGTGGCCCACGGATCCTGCTGCGAACCACCTTGTCCGCCGCCGAACCCACCACCGGATCCGCCGCGCTCTGCCTTGGTGACCTTCGCGGAGGCGTATCGCAGCGACGGGCCGACCTCGTCGACGTCGAGCTCGACGACGGTGCGCTTCTCGCCCTCCTTCGTCTCGTACGACCGGGACTTCAGCCGCCCGGTGACGAGAACGCGCGTGCCGCGGTGGAGGGACTCGGCGATGTTCTCCGCCGCGTCACGCCAGACCGAGCAGCGCATGAAGAGGGTCTCGCCGTCCTTCCACTCGTTGGCCTGCCGGTCGAACGTGCGCGGCGTGGACGCCACGGTGAAGTTCGCGACGGCAGCCCCCGAGGGGGTGAACCGGAGCTCGGGATCGGCGGTGAGGTTGCCGACGATCGTGATGGTGGTCTCGCCTGCCATGGGTGAGGGGCTCCTTCTTCAGCCGTGCCGACGTGGTGCGGTGGATGGACCGCTCAGGCGCCTGGGCGCATGAGCTTGGTCCGCATGACCGACTCGTTGAGGCCGAGCTGGCGGTCCAGCTCCTTGGCCGTCGCCGGCTCGGAGGTGAAGTTGACGACGGCGTAGATGCCCTCGGACTTCTTCCTGATCTCGTAGGCGAGGCGACGGCGGCCCCAGATGTCGACGGTGTCGACGGTCCCGCCATCGGTGGTCACGACCTTGAGGAACCGCTCGAGCGACGGCTGGACCGTCCGGTCGTCGAGCTCCGGGTCGAGGATGACCATGAGTTCGTACTGACGCATGCGTTAACCCGCCTCCTCTGGTCTGTGGCGGTCACGGTCCTTCCGTGACAGGAGGGTATGCATTGCCGCCTACACGGCCCGTGGACTTTTCCACAGGGCGTCGTGAGGGCAACCACGCAAGGGTACCGGCCGCCTCGGCATCCACCCAACTCGCGCCGCTCGCTGCGCCGCGCACCTCCTCGCCGGGGGTGCCGCCACGGGGAACGGGGCCTCGTTCGCCTGCCGCCACCCAGGCGCGGCTCGCGACCCAGCCCACCGCGAGGAGCCGCAGGGACAGCGCGAGGGCGTACCACCCGGCGGGCAGACCGTGCTGTGGGTCGGCGGCCGCCGCCAGGTAGGCCGAGAGCGCCACCGCGTGGACCGCCTCCGCCCCGGCCCACACGAGGTGGTCACGCCAGCCCAGGCCGACGAGGGCGAGGAACGGCAGCAGCCAGAGAGCCGACTGCGGCGGCAGAGAAGGGCTGGTGACCAGCACGACCGCCAGGCCGACGACCACCACGGCACCGATGACGGGGCGGGGGCGCCGCCGGACGAGGACCACCACGAGGACCGCCGCCGCCACCCATCCGAGGGCCGCTCCGGCGACCACGAGCCTCGCGTCCGCCGGGTGACCGGCGAGCGTGGCGAGGTACCACGGCGACCCCGGGCCGGCGCCACCGGTGAGCCAGGCGGCATACGGCCGGGTGAGCGTGTCGACGTCGAAAAGGGACACCGACGCCGCGAGGCCGGCGACCGTGACCGCCGCTGCGACGAGCAGGCGTCTCACGGCGGGCACAGCGCGCGGCCCGGGGAGCAGGGCCAGCACGGGCAGCACCACGGCCGCGAGCGCGGCGCCGAGCACTGCCAGCCCGATGAGGGCACCGGCCAGGCGGGCCCGGTCGCGGGTCCACGCCCACACCCCGGTCGCGGCGAGCACGATGGGCACCAGGTCGGCCGAGAGCAGGACGGTGAGGGCCACCACCGGGGAGAGCGCCACGACGACGGGGTTCGCCGCCGGGTGCCGTCGAACGGTTCCCACCACGATGACGAGGGCCACGAGCAGCGCCGATGCGAGCAGCATCCACAGGACGAGGAACCAGCGCTGCTCGCCGGTGCCGGCACCCGGCGAGAAGCCGGCGAGGGCCGCGGTGACGGCCCCGGTCAGCACCGGCTCGTCGAGGCGGACGTCCCCCGACAGGTATGCCGTGAGCCCACGCCCCAGGCCTGCCGCCGGCAAGGACTCCACGAGCGGGGAGCCGCACTGGCGCCACAGCGGCGTCCCGCCACGCCAGCCGTCGGCGAGACACCCTGCCTGGCGCAGGGCCGCGAGCGACAACGGCACGGCGAGCAGGAGGACCACCGGGGCCAGCGGGGCCAGCGGCCCGGCATCCGGTCGGCGCAGGCGCCGACCCGCGGGCCCGCCGACCGCTGTCGTCAGGCCCGCGGGCAGCACCGGCTCCGGCGCGTCGTTCCCGCGTCGCACGGACATCTCCCCCGGTCAGCCGCCCGGTGGCGGTGGGCCGCCCTTGGACGAGGTCTCGGTGGGCGTCGCGGTGGGCTCGGAAGTCGGCGGGCCCGGACTCGGGTTGCCGTTGCTCTTCGTCTCCGTCGGCGTCGGCGGGCCCCGCGTCGGCGGCGGCGCCGAGGTCGGCGGCTGCGACGTCGTGGGGGCTTGTGTTGCCGGAGGGCGCGTGGTGGTCGGCGGCGGCGGGTCGGCGTCCTTGTTGATGTTCGCCGGCTTGGGGAACTGCTCGACGTCGGTGCCTTCCAGCGCCTCCTTCATGTATGCCGTCCAGATCCGCGCCGGGAACGTCCCCCCGGTGATGTCGCCGGCATTCGGCAGGTTCTCCATCTGGAGCTCCTCGCCGTCCTTCCCGCTCCGGTAGAGGCCGACGGCCGCCTGGAGCTGCGGCACGTAGCCGTCGAACCACGCCGACCGGAAGCTCTCGGACGTGCCGGTCTTGCCGGCGGCCGGGCGGCCCAGGTTCTCCCCCACGTACCGCGCGGTCCCGCCCTCGACCGGGTACGTCATCGCGTCGATGACGTCGGCCATGAGGTCCTCGTCGAACACCTGCTGGGTCTTCGGTTCGGCGGTGATCGTCGGCACGTTCTCGTCCTGGAACCGGATCTCCTTGACGATGTAGGGGTCGGACCGGACGCCCTGGGCGGCGATCGTGGCGAAGGCGCTGGCCATGTCCATCACGGTGACGTAGTCGGTGCCGAGGACGTTCGCGACGTTGGGCTCGAGCTTCGAGCGGACCCCGGCGTCCTGAGCGGCCTTCATCGTGTTCTGCGGGTCGGCAAGGAGGTTGAGCTCCGCGTAGACGGTGTTGACCGAGCGACCGGTGGCCCGCCGGAGGTCGATCCTGCCGAAGGACTCGTCGCCGAAGTTCTTGACGCGGCCGCGACGGGCCGCGGCGGTGTCCGCCGCCGGGTCGGCGAACTCCTCGAAGTAGCGCGGGCTGGCGCCGTCGAAGCGGGACTTCAGGCTCACGTCGCCGGACTGCAGGGCGGCGATGAGGGTGAAGATCTTGAACGTCGAGCCGGCCTGCATCTTGTCCTGGGTCGCGGCGTTCTGCTGGCGCTTGGCGTAGTCCTCGCCCCCGTAGACCGCGACGATGGCGCCGTCACCGGGCTTGATCGACGCCATGCCGACATGGACCGACGGCGTGTCCTCGGGACGCTCCTCCTTGACGGCATTCTGCATCGCGACCTGCTTCGGGCGTTCCACCGTCGAGACCACGCGCAGCCCGCCTCGGTCGATGTCGGTCGCGGTGAGGTCGTGCTTCGTGACGAGCTCGTTCTTCACCATCTCGACGATGTACCCGGCGGGGCCGCTCTGCTTGCGCTGGGTGTACTTGACGAACGTGTCGGGGAACGTGGCCGCAGCCCGCTCCTCCGAGCTGAGCCAACCGTTCTCGACCATGGCATCGAGGATGAACCCGGACCGCTGCTGGGCGTTCGCCTGCTGCTCCTCGCCCAGACCCGGGTCGTAGAGGGACGGGCCGCGGATGACGGAGGCGAGGAACGCGCTCTCCGCGACGGTGAGCTTCGAGACGTCCTTGTTGAAGTAGGCCTTGGCGGCGGTCTGGATGCCGTACGCGCCGCGGCCGTAGTAGATGGTGTTCAGGTAGTTCTCGAGGATCTCGTCCTTGGACTGCTGCCGGTCGATCTTCACCGCGATGAGGATCTCGCGGGCCTTGCGCTCCAGGGTGCGGTCGGCGGTGAGGAAGTAGTTCTTGACGTACTGCTGGGTGATCGTGGACCCGCCCTGCGTCGCCTGGCCGCCCTTGACCGCCACCCAGACCGCTCGGGCGATCCCCGTCGGCGAGATCCCGTTGTTCTGGTAGAAGTCCTGGTCCTCTCCGGCGAGCATCGCCTTCTGCATGTGGTCGGGCACCGTGTCCAGAGGCACCGACTCGCGGTTGCCCTCGGCGTCCGACAGCCGCGCCATCTCGGTCTTGCCGTCGGCGTAGTAGACGATCGAGGCCTGCGCCGTGGCGATCTCGTTGGGCTCCGGGAGGTCCGTCATCGCGTAGGCCACGCCCACCCCGAGGACGCCGAGCACGAAGAGACCGAGCAGCGTCCACAGGCCCCCACGCAGCCAGCGCCGGCCGCGCGACGGCTCGCCCGGCTCTGCGGGCCCCGAGGTCCCCGGGGCTCCCGACGCTCCGCCCGTTCGGGAGGGGCCGGTCGTGGTGGCCGCCGCGGCCGCGCGAGCGCGCGCTGCCTTGACCTCGGCGCGGGTGAGGGGTTGCGGTGAACTCATACTGCTTCCGGACAGAGGGGGAGGGCGTTCGAGGGCCTGCGTGGCAAGGATGCGCGCGCACGACCGCACTCCAGTATGACCGGCTTCCTTGACGAAACCTGAATGCCGCCGCCGGACGGACGGACATGGCGACCGGCCTCGATGTATCGAACCGATATATCCGTGTTAGCGTCGGCCCTGACAAACACCTCGTTTGTCCGCCCGTCCCAGAGCCAGGAGGTGGTCATGTGGTCAGCCGTCGTGCACGCCTGCTCGAGTTCGCCATCCTCGGGCTCCTCCACGAGGGGGCGACCCACGGCTACGAGCTGCGACGACGCCTCAACACCGCGCTAGGCCCGTTCCGTGCCCTGTCGTACGGCACGCTCTACCCCGCCCTCAAGGGTCTCCTCGACCGCGGCCTCATCGCCGAGACGAGTGACCCCGCCGGGCCGTCGGGCCGACGTCAGCGCGTCGTCTACGAGCTCACCGCCGCCGGCAAGGAGCACTTCGCCGGCCTCGTGGCCCGGGCGGATGCGTCGGCGTGGGACGACGACGGGTTCGACGTCCGCTTCGCCTTCTTCGCCCGCACCGAGCAGGAGGTGAGGCTGCGGATCCTCGAGGGCAGGCGGTCACGGCTTCAGGAGGACCTCGACCGCGTGCGGGAGGCGGCCACCCGCAGCCGCGAGCGGATCGACGCCTACACCTCCGCCCTCCAGCGCCACGGCGAGGAGACCACCGAGCGCGAGGTGCGCTGGCTCAGTGAGCTCATCGACGCCGAGCGCCGCCACCCCACAGACCCCGGCCCCCAGCCGTAGGTGCCGGGCGCGCCGCCCCGGCGTTCCGGCATACCCGTCCACCCACCCCACCCCGACCTCCCAGGAGAAGCACATGGGTTCCATCCGCGTCGCCATCGTCGGCGTCGGCAACTGCGCGTCCTCGCTCGTCCAGGGCGTGCACTACTACCGCGACGCCGACCCCACCACCGTCGTGCCCGGCCTCATGCACGTCAGCTTCGGCGAGTACCACGTCCGGGACGTCGAGTTCGTCGCGGCGTTCGACGTCGACGACAAGAAGGTCGGCAAGGACCTGGCGGAGGCGATCAACGCCTCCGAGAACAACACCATCAAGATCGCCGACGTCCCGACCACGGGCGTCACCGTGCAGCGCGGCACCACCCTCGACGGCCTGGGCAAGTACTACCGCCTGACCATCGACGAGTCGGGCGCCGAGCCGGTCGACGTCGTCGCCGCCCTTCGCGACGCCGAGGTCGACGTCCTCGTCTCCTACCTTCCGGTGGGCTCCGAGCAGGCCGACAAGTTCTACGCGCAGTGCGCCATCGACGCGGGCGTCGCGTTCGTCAACGCGCTGCCGGTGTTCATCGCCTCCGACCCCGAGTGGGCGGCGAAGTTCGAGGAGGCCGGAGTGCCGGTCATCGGTGACGACATCAAGAGCCAGGTCGGCGCCACGATCACCCACCGCGTCCTGGCCAAGCTCTTCGAGGACCGCGGCGTGCAGCTGGACCGCACGTACCAGCTCAACGTCGGCGGCAACATGGACTTCAAGAACATGCTCGAGCGCGAGCGGCTGGAGTCCAAGAAGATCTCCAAGACCCAGGCGGTGACCTCGAACCTCACCGGGTCGCTCGCGGGCAAGACCGAGGACCGCAACGTCCACATCGGCCCGTCCGACTACGTGGCGTGGCTCGACGACCGCAAGTGGGCCTACGTGCGCCTCGAGGGTCGCGCGTTCGGCGACGTTCCCCTCAACCTCGAGTACAAGCTCGAGGTGTGGGACTCCCCCAACTCGGCGGGCATCATCATCGACGCCATCCGCGCGGCGAAGATCGCCAAGGACCGCGGCGTCGGCGGCGCCCTGCTCTCGGCGTCGTCCTACCTCATGAAGTCCCCGCCCGAGCAGCGCCCGGACGACCTGGGTCGTGCCAAGCTCGAGGCCTTCATCCGCGGCGAGGAAGAGCGCTGACCGCGCCCTGACGCGTCACCCGGCGGGCGGCATCCGGACTGTGCGCGGATGCCGTCAGCCGGCGTCGGCCGGTGCGTCGTCGACGGCCACCACGACCACCGAGACGTTGTCGTGCCCGCCGGCGTCCACCGCAGCAGCCACGAGCTGCTCAGCCGCGACCTGCGGGTCGTCGTGCTCGGCCACGAGCCGTTGGATGTCGCGGTCCTCGAGCTCTCCGTTGAGACCATCGCTGCACACGACGAACCGCTCCCCCGCTGTGGGCGGCATCACCCAGACGTCCACCTCGGGCGCGGGATCGGAGCCCAGCGACCGGGTGACGACGTTGCGCAGCGGGTGGTGGGCGACCTCGTGGGGTGCGATCACGCCTGAGTCGAGGAGCGTCTGCACCTCGGAGTGGTCGCGGGTCACCGGGACCAGGCGGCCGTCGGTGAAGCGGTAGACGCGCGAGTCGCCGACGTTGAAGACCAGCCAGTCCGACCGCCCCCCGTCCTCGAGCAGGGTCATTCCGGTCGCGGTGGTGCCCATGCCCCCTTGCTCCGGGTGGCTGGCCTGCGAGTCGAGCATCCGCTGGTTGGCCTCGTGGAGAGCCCCGGCGACGTCCTCCGGGCGTGCGGGCGGCCGCTCGTCCAGCTCGGCGAGGGCATCGGCGACGATGCGGCTCGCCACCTCGCCGGCCGCGTGCCCACCCATGCCGTCCGCCACCGCGAACACCCGGCTGCCCGCCACCATGGAGTCCTCGTTGTGGTCCCGCACCCGGCCGACGTGCGTGGCGGCCCCGCTGCGGACCAGCAGACCGGTGTTGCCCAGGCTCCGGCGCTCGGCGACGCTCATGCGACGCCCCGTCCGACGCGCGCGACCCCACGGTCGGGTCCGGCGTGGGCCTCACGGTCCAGGGCGGCGCGGAGGGCGAGGACCTGCATGGACGAGCTCCCCTCGGACGACGGCTGGGATGCCGAGCCTAGCCCGGACGTCGTCCGCCGACGAGGCGTGTCCTTCGCGTGGTCGGCCGCGGACGCGGGCCGACGTCACGCCCGCTGCGCCGGCCGGCGTCACCCGCGGGACTCGGGCTGATCCGCCCACCACGTGAGGAGCCGCTCGCGGGCGGCGTCCTTGCCCAGTGGCCCATCGTCGAGGCGCACAGCCAGGAGGTGCTTGTAGGCCCGCCCGAGCACCGGCCCGGGACGGATGCCCAGCGTCTCGGCGATCTCGTTCCCATCGAGGTCGGGCCGCACCGCATCCAGCTGCTCCCGTGCCAGCAGGGCCTCGATCCGGGTCTCGAGCTCGTCATAGCTGGCGGCGAGGCGGCGGGCCTTCCGCACGTTGCGGGTGGTGCAGTCGGCGCGGGTCAGGCGGTGCAGCCGCGGCAGGAGGTCACCGGCATCCGTGATGTAGCGACGCACCGCGGAGTCGGTCCACTGGCCGTTCCCGTAGCCGTGGAACCGCAGGTGGAGCTCGACGAGCCGGGCGACCGCCTTCGTCGTCTCCTTGTCGAACCGCAGCTCCTTGAGCCGTCGCGTGGCGAGCTTGGCACCGACGACCTCGTGGTGGTGGAACGAGACCCCCCCGCCCTCCTCGAACCGGCGCGTGGCCGGCTTGCCGATGTCGTGCAGGATCGCGGCGAGCCGCAGGATGAGGTCGGGTCCGGGCACCGACTCCGCGGGCCCACCGGGGTCTCCCTCGAGGTCGATGGCCTGCTCGAGCACGGTCAGGGAGTGCTCGTAGACGTCCTTGTGGCGGTGGTGCTCGTCGACCTCGAGCTGGAGCGCCGGCAGCTCGGGCAGCACATGGGTGGCGAGGCTGGTGGCGCCGAGCAGCTCCAGCCCCGCGCGTGGGTGCGGGGCGAGGAGCAGCTTGACGAGCTCGTCACGCACCCGTTCCGCGGAGACGATCTCGATCGAGCCCGCCATCTGCCTCATCGCGGCATACACCTCGGTGGTCGGCACGAGCCCGAGCTGCGCGACGAACCGTGCGGCTCTCATCATCCGCAGCGGGTCGTCGGCGAAGGAGACCTCCGGGGGCGAGGGCGTGCGCAGGATGCCGGCGTCCAGGTCGCTCAGGCCGCCGTACGGGTCGACGAACTCCAGGTCCGGGAACCGCAGGGCCATCGCGTTGACGGTGAAGTCCCGGCGCACGAGATCGTCGTGCAGCGAGCTCCCGAAGGCGACGACCGGCTTGCGGGTCGCGCCGTCGTAGGCGTCGGCCCGGTAGGTCGTGACCTCGACGACGCGCTCGCCACGGCGTGCACCGATCGTCCCGAACTCCCGTCCCATGTCCCAGGTCGCGCTTCCCCAGGTGGTGAGGACCGCCTCGGTGTCGTCCGGGCGGGCCGATGTGGCGAAGTCCAGATCTGTCGGCGTGCGGCCGAGGAACGCGTCGCGCACCGGCCCGCCGACGAGAGCCAGCTCGTGGCCCGCAGCAGCAAACCGCTCGCCGAGGTCGGTCAGCAGCGGAAGGACAGGCGCGAGGTGGGCGACCGCCTGCCGGAGCAGGGCGGCCGGCGGCTGGCGGGTGGACACGAGGACCAAGGGTATGCCGCTCGCGCAGGTGGGCGTCCCTGTCCGGTCGCACCGCTGGTGCACCGCCGGGTGCGCTCGTCGCAGGGTGAGGTCTCCGCGTCGTCAGGGGCACCGCCAGCCCCACTGGCTACAGTGACGGGATGAGCCACGCCGCCACCGATCCGACCGGGGTGCCACCCCGGCGGCTTCCGGCGGTGGAGGAGCGCAGTGCGGGAGGCGTGGTCGTCGACGTCCACGAGGGCGAGGCACGGATCGCGGTCATCGCCCGGCGCAACCGGGCCGGACGCGTCGAGTGGTGCCTGCCCAAGGGCCACATCGAGGGCGAGGAGACCCTGCCGCAGACGGCTGCGCGCGAGGTGGCGGAGGAGACCGGCATCGAGGGGCGCGTCCTCATCGAGCTGGGGACGATCGACTACTGGTTCGCCGCCGGGGAGCGCCGGATCCACAAGTACGTCCACCACTACCTCCTCGAGGCGGTCGGTGGCACCCTGACGATCGAGAACGACCCCGACCACGAGGCCATCGACGTGGCGTGGCTGCCGTTGCGGGACGCGCACCGGCACCTGACGTTCCCGAACGAGCGCCGGATCGCCCGGGTCGCCTGGCAGCGGCTCGCCGGCGACGCCTGAGCCGCCGCCGCCACCCACCGATGAGTGACACCTCGGCCGCGGGGCCCAGCGACGCCCCGCTCCCCGCCCCCCGCCAGAGCCTCGGTCGGGCCGGCGCGATCATGGCCTCGGGCACCCTCGTGTCCCGCGTGGTCGGTCTGGTCCGGGCGGCGCTGCTCGCCGGCGTCATCGGCACCACGGGGTTCGCCGCCGACGCCTTCACCGCGGCGAACACCCTGCCCAACTCGTTCTACCTGCTCATCGCGGGCGGGACCCTGAACGCCATCCTCGTGCCGCAGATCGTGCGCGCGAAGCTGCGACCGGACGGCGACGAGTTCGTCAACCGCATCATCACGATCTCCCTCGTGATCCTCGCCGTCGCCACCGTGGTCCTCACCGCCCTCGCCCCGGTCATCGTCCCCATCTACTACGACGTCGACAACGCCGAGGCCCTGGGCCTGGCCACCGTGTTCGCCGTCATCTGTCTCCCGCAGATCTTCTTCTACGGCCTCTACACGATCCTCGGCCAGGTGCTCAACGCCCACGGCCGGTTCGCCGGCTACATGTGGGCCCCGGCGCTCGCCAACGTCGTGGCGGTCGCCGGGCTCCTGTGGTTCATGGCGGCCGGCTTCCCCGAGCGCGCCGCACCAGCGGACTGGACCCCGGAGATGGTGATGGTCCTCGCCGGTTCGGCCACCCTGTCCATCGTCGCGCAGGCCCTGTGCCTGGTGGTCCCCCTCCGGCGGATCGGCTTCCGCTACCGACCGGTGTGGGGACTGCGCGGCTACGGTCTCGGGGAGGTCAGCAACGTCGCCAAGTGGACCTTCGCCTCCATCGTCGTGAGCCAGCTCGGGTTCGTCGTCACGTCCCGGGTCCTCACCCGGGCCACGCGCCTCGGCGAGGCGAGCGGGGAGCCCACCGCGGGGCTCGCGGCCTTCAACCCCGCCCTGCTCATCGTCATGCTCCCCCATGGCCTCGTCACCGTCTCCCTGGTCACCGCGCTGTACACCCGTCTCTCGGAGGCGGCCAGCCGCGGGGACCACGGTGAGGTGCTGCGCTACCACGGGCAAGGGCTGCGGATGCCGTCGGTCATCCTCGTGCCCGGCATCGTGCTCATCGGCGTGCTCGCGCCGTACGTCGCCTCCACCTTCTTCTTCACCAACACGCTCGAGGAGACGCGCGCCATCGCGCTGGTGCTCGCCGGCCTGGTCTGGATGGTCCTGCCCATGGCCTGGACGTACCTCAACGACCGGGTGTTCTACGCGCACCAGATGACGTGGATGACCTTCCGCCTCCAGTGCGTGACGACCGGCCTCGCGACGGTCGGGGCGCTGGTGGCCTCCAACCTCGACCCGAACCTCACGGCGTTCGCGCTGAGCCTCGGCCAGTCGACGGCGTTCGTCGTCGCGGCGGCCGTCGGCTTCTGGGTGCTGCACCGCCGGCTCGGCCACCTCGGCCTGCGCGGCGTGGCATCGATGTACCTCAAGCTGCTCGTCCCGTCGGTCCTCACCGCCCTGGCCCTGCTCTGGCTCATCCGTGAGGTGTTCCCCGACCTCGGGGAGACGCGCGGCATCGCCGGGCTCGTGTCCGGAGGGCTCGTGCTGGCGGCCGCAGGCCTCGTGCAGCTCGCCGTCACCTGGTCGGTGGCGACCGCGCTGGGCGTCGGCGAGGTGGCCACCGCCCTGGAGCCGGTGAGGCGTCGACTCGGGCGGCGCTGAGCCCGCAGTGTCTACGATGGGCGCACACCCGGTCGGCTGCGGGTGCCGGCGCTCCTGGGCGCCGCGAGGGACGATCGAGAGGAGCTGCGGTGAGGGGTGTGGGTCCGGGCACCGTCCTCGGCGGCCGGTACACCGTCCACCGTCGGCTCGAGCAGCTGCACGGTGTCGAGCGGTGGTCCGCCGACGACACGACCCTCGGCCGGAGCGTGTCCATCCTCTGCATCCCCGCCGAGGACCACCGGACCCCGGTGATACTCGACGCGGCCCGCCGCGCGGCATCCGTCACCCACGTCGTCTTCGTCCGGATCCTCGACGTCGGCACTGACGACGACGTGGCGTACATCGTCGAGGAGGACCTCGGGGACGCACGGACGCTGGGGTCGCTCGTCATCGACGGCGGCGTGCCGGGTGACGAGGTGCGCCGGATCACGGGCGAGGTCGCCTCGGCCCTGGAGTCCGCCCGACAGCGGGGTATGCACCACCTCGACCTCACCCCGGACGACGTCCTGCGCACCTCCGACGGCGACATCCGACTGCGCGGCCTGGAGACCGCTGCCGTCCGCGCCGGCCAGGACGGTGCCGAGGCGGAGGACGCCGCCCGACGCGACGCGGTGGGAGTCGTCGCTCTCGCGTATGCCGGGCTCACCGGCCTGTGGCCGCTCGGTGCCGGCGGTGCCGGCCTCGGGGCGGCACCACGGGTGCCCGGTGGTGTGGCAGCACCGTCGGAGATCGCGGCCGGGGTCCCCCGAGACCTCGACGCGATCTGCCGGCTGACCCTCAACGACGACCAGGGACCGACCAGCCCCGGCGACTACGCCCGACAGGTGGCCCCCTGGCCGTCGCGCCAGGTCGTCGGCCGTCCCGTCACCCCGACTGCGCGGGCCGCCGCGCCGCCGGTGGTGGCAGCGCGGCTGCCCGAGACCATCGAGCAGCCCGCCTCCGACCGCACGGCAGCCCACCCCATCTGGGCCGGCGCCGAGGCGAGCGGGCGCGCCGACGAGGTGCCTCACGGTGCTGGCGGTGCGTCAACCGGGGCGGGGGCGGGGGCCGCGGCGGCGGCGGCGGCGGCGACGTCGGGGGCGGCCGGGGCCGCCGGACTCTCCGCGATGCGGGACCGGACGGCATCCCCGGACCCGCAGACGGCGGAGACCGACCGGATGACCCGGCCGACCGGTGACCACGGTGCCGTGCCTCCACCACCGGTGGACGTCCCCGGCCGGGAGGCAACCCGCGTCCTCCCCCTGCCCGCCGAGTCGGACTGGCGGCAGGACCCACCTCGCCCCGACGACGCCGTCGTGGAGCCGGTGCACCGAGGCGGCTGGGACGACGTCCGGTGGGACGAGCACCCCAGACACGGGGAGCCGGCCGGTCATGTGGGCACCGCGGACGATGCGGTACCTCGTTCACGCCGCAACGGTGCTGCTGCCGCCGGTGCGGGTGCGGCCGGCGCTGCCGTGGCCGGCGCGTTCAGCGGCGTCGGGGAGCGCGTCGGGGGGATCGCGCGTCGTGCCGTCGACAAGGTGTCGGAGCTCAGCCCGGACTCGGCCGCGGGGCCTGGGGGCAGCGGTCTCGAGTACCCGGCGCCCATGGTGCCGGCGGAGCCACTCACCAAGGACGAGTCACGGCTCGCCCTCGGGATCGTGGCGGGCTTCCTCATCCTGGCCCTCGTCATCGGCATCTGGGGCGTGTCGCGCATCGGCGGCAACGACTTCTCCCTCGGTGGACCGCCCACCCGCGCGGCGAGCGCGCAGCCCTCCCCCAGCGCACCGTCCGCCAGCCCTTCGGCAGGCGCGACGGCCGGCAGTCCCGAGCCGCTCGCCATCCTCAAGGTCCAGGCCTACGACCCCGAGGGTGACGGTGAGGAGAACAACAGGCTCACACCCACGATCTACGACGGGGACCGGGAGACCGGCTGGGTCTCGGAGAACTACCGCAGTGACAAGTTCGGCGGGCTCAAGAAGGGCCTCGGCGTCATCGTCGACCTCGGGCCCAACAAGAAGCCCCAGACGATCGAGCTCGTCATGCCTCAGCAGGCGGACGTCGAGGTGCACGTCGGACCCGACAACCGACTCGAGGGAGCGACGAGGATCGGCGAGAAGAAGGGAGCCGAGGGCACGGTGAAGTTCGACGTGCCGGCCGACGTCAGCGGCCAGTACGTCGTCGTGTGGTTCACCGAGCTCACCGAGGACGACAACGGCAAGCGGCGGGCGCGGCTCAACGAGGTCGTCGTCACCGGCTGATGCCGGGCGGTCGTGATGCCGGATGACCTGAGGTCCCTGAGTGACCGCGACCTCCTGGAGAGGCACGTGGCGGGTGACGGTGGGGCCGCCTTCGGCGAGCTCTTCCGGCGCCACCGGGACCGGATGTACGCCGTCGCCCTGCGCACCACCTCCCAGCCCGAGCTCGCCGCGGATGCCGTGCAGGAGGCGTTCATCTCGGCCTTCCGGCGGGCCGAGGCCTACCGGGGGGACGCCGCCGTCACGACATGGCTGCACCGCGTCGTCGTCAACGCCTGCCTCGACCGCCTCCGTCGCGAGCGGACCTCGGTGCGCCGGGCCGGGGACCTCGGCGAGCTCGACCTGCCCGACCTGCATGACCACCACGGCTCAGCCGAGACGCGCCTCGACGTCCAGGCCGCGCTGGCCCGGCTGCCGGAGGCCCAGCGCCTCGCCCTGGTGCTCGTGGACATGCACGGGCTGTCGGTGACCGAGGCAGCCCAGGTGCTCGACGTGGCCGAGGGCACCGTGAAGTCCCGATGCTTCCGCGGACGCGAGGCGCTGGCCGGCATCCTCGGCCCCCGACCGGACACCTCCGTTCCCGGCCCGGCGGAACCACGGGGGGCGCCGTGACGTCCTACCTACGGCGGGACCCCTGCGTGCCGTCACCAGACGCCCGCTCCCGACGCCCCCAGGGCCCGTCCCGGAGGACCCCGTGACCCAGCCGCACGACGACGGTGTGCCCGTCGAGCACGACCCGACGGGGATGCGTGCCCTGCTCGCCGGGCTTCCCGAACCGGGGCCGATGCCCGACGAGCTCGTCTCCCGGATCACCGCGGCTCTGGCGGCCGAGGCGGACTCCGGTGCTCAGGTCGTGCCCCTTCCTCGTCGGTCCTCCCGGCTCCGCCACCTCGGAGTCGCAGCCGCGGTCGTGGCGGCGGTGGGCTTGGGGACCTACGGTTTCGCGGCGTTGCAGGGCGGCGGGCTGGCGTCCCTCGACGCGGTGGCGGGCAGGGGCGACGACTCCGGAGGGGAGACCTCGGGCGAGTCCATGGCCGGCTCCGGAGACGACTCCGCGGACGCACCGTCCGGCCCGGGAACGGCCCTCCCTGTGGCACCGGCCCCGGGCTCGGGGGATGTCGTGGTCGTCATGAGCGGCACCGAGTACACCGATGAGAGCCTGGTGACGTCGGCCCGGAGCGTCGCCGAGGCAGACCTCGCCCCGTTGGCCGACCTCGCTGCCGAGGCTCCGACGATCGGCCCGATCGGCACCCCGGTGGGAGCACGGTCCTGCGCGGATGCGCTGGGCATCCCCTCGTCGGCCGGGCTTCTCGTCGACCTGGCCCAGGTCGACGGCCGTCCGGCGGCCGTCGTCGTCGCCTTCGAGACCGGCGGGCGCACGGCATACGTCGTCGAGCGCTCCTGCACCATGGGAACCACCGGCCCCATTCGTGGCCCGGTGTCCCTCGACTGAGCCCGCTCGACGTCCGCCAAGGGTGGAGACCGGCGGGGCGAGCTCGGTGCGGGAACACCCCGGCCCTAGGATCGGTTCAACGAAAGCACCGCATCTTGCGGTCGCGCTCAACCTCCACCACTAGGGGATGTGTCTCGTGACGTCCGACGTCCGCAACGTCATCATCATCGGCTCGGGCCCGGCGGGGTGGACGGCCGCCGTCTACGCAGCGCGGGCGAACCTCGAGCCCCTGATGTTCGAGGGCGCCGTGACCGCCGGCGGGGCGCTGATGAACACGACGGAGGTCGAGAACTTCCCCGGGTTCCGCGACGGCATCATGGGCCCCGACCTCATGGAGAACATGAGGGCGCAGGCGGAGCGCTTCGGCACCGAGATCGTCACCGACGACGTGGAGTCCGTGCGCCTGGAAGGCGATGTGAAGGTCGTCACCGACTCCGAGGGCACCGAGCACCGGGCCCGCGCAGTCATCCTCGCGATGGGGTCGGCCTACCGCGAGCTGGGGTTGCCGCACGAGAAGCGACTCTCCGGGCACGGGGTGTCGTGGTGCGCCACGTGCGACGGGTTCTTCTTCCGCGACCAGGACATCGCCGTCGTCGGCGGGGGTGACTCGGCGGTCGAGGAGGCGACCTTCCTCACGAAGTTCGCCCGGTCCGTGACCATCGTGCACCGCCGCCACGAGCTCCGGGCGAGCGCCATCATGGCCGAGCGTGCCCTCTCCAACCCGAAGATCCGCTTCGCGTGGAACAGCGCCGTCGACGCGATCCACGGCGAGGACAAGGTCACCGGTATCACCCTGCGCGACACCGTCACCGGGGTGACCCGCGACCTGCCGGTGACCGGTCTGTTCGTCGCGATCGGGCACGACCCGCGGAACGACCTCATCAAGGGGGTCGTGGAGCTCGACGCCGAGGGGTACGTCCTCGTCGAGGGCAGTTCGACCCGGACGAACATCCCCGGTGTGTTCGCCTGCGGTGACCTCGTCGACCACACCTACCGCCAGGCGATCACCGCGGCCGGCTCCGGCTGCGCCGCGGCCCTCGACGCCGAGCGGTTCCTCGCCCACTGAGGGGGGTGTCGGACCTCTCCGAGACCATCGTCCCCAGACCATCCCCACCCACCCCGTCGAAAGGATCCCGACATGGGAGCCATCTCCGCCACCTCTGACGCCACCTTCGAGGCCGACGTCCTCAAGAGCGACAAGCCCGTCCTCGTCGACTTCTGGGCGCCGTGGTGTGGCCCCTGCCGCGCCGTCGCGCCCGTGCTCGAGGAGATCGCCCGCGACCACGACGAGGTCTCCATCGTCAAGCTCAACACCGACGAGAACCCGTCCATCACCGGCAAGCTCGGCATCACGAGCATCCCCACGATGCACGTCTACCAGAACGGTGAGATCGTCAAGACGATCATCGGCGCCATGCCGAAGCCGAAGCTGCTCCGAGAGCTCGAGCCCTACCTGAGCTGAGCCGGTCAGTCACGACAAAGGGCGCGTAACACGTTCTGGCACACCGTGTTACGCGCCCACTTGTATGCCGTGAGACTGCGCGCTTCTGGACTGCTCGACTGCCCTGCCCGGCGCGGGCCGCTGGTCAGTCGCGGCCGTCCAGGACGGCCGCGTGGGTGCGCAGGTGCATCGTGTCGAGGATCCGGTTGAGGTCCTCGACGGAGGCGAACTCGACGGTGAGGCGTCCCTTGCGCTGCCCGAGGGCGATGCGCACCCGGGTCTCCAACCGGTCCGACAGGTCTGCGGCAAGGTCGTCGAGCTGGGGCCTGCGGGTGCCCGGCCGGGGAGCACGTCGCGCCGGTCGTGACCCGCCGTCGTCGAGCATGACGAGCTCCTCGACGGAGCGGACCGACAGGCCCTCGGCGACGATCCGCTGGGCGAGCCGCTCCATCGCCGCCGCGTCGGGTAGGGCGAGGAGCGCACGGGCGTGACCGGCGCTGAGGACACCGGCGGCCACCCTGCGGGCGACGGGCGGTGGCAGCTTGAGCAGCCGCAGGGTGTTGGAGATCTGCGGCCGAGAACGGCCGATGCGGCGGGCGAGCTCCTCCTGGGTACAGCCGAAGTCGTCGAGGAGCTGCTGGTATGCCGCGGCCTCCTCGAGGGCGTTGAGCTGGCTCCGGTGGAGGTTCTCGAGGAGCGCGTCGCGCAGGAGGTCGTCGTCCTCCGTCGCCTTGATGATCGCCGGGACGGTGTCCTTGCCGGCCTCACGGGAGGCGCGCCACCGCCGCTCCCCCATGATGAGCTCGTAGCGAGGCTCGCCGAGGGGAGCTCCCTCCGGGACCCGGCGGACGACGACGGGCTGCAGGACGCCGATCTCCCGGATGGAGTGCGCCAGCTCGGCGAGCTCGTCGTCGTCGAAGATCCCTCGCGGCTGGCGAGGGTTGGGCCGGATGTCGTCGAGGGCAATCTCGGCGAACTCGGCTCCGGGCACCGGTCGGAGTCCACCGGTGTCGGCCTCCTCGGCCTCCGCCACCGTGGGACCAGGCTCCCCGGCTGTGGCGAGGGCCGCCCCGCCGTCCCGGCCGTTGCCACCGTTGGGCGGCACAGGTGGGCTGTCGTACCCGCCTCCGACCGAGGGCGCGGCCCCGTCGCGATTGACAGCCTCTTGCCGGTCCTTGAAGAGGACGTCGACCGGTCGCTCGGCAGCGCCTGCACCACTCGGAATGAGGGCACCCAGGCCACGGCCCAGCGCCCGACGCTTCTCGGTCATGCGGTCTCCTCGATGACTGGGGGCTCTGCCCCGCGTTCTGCCAGCTCGACGGCCGCCTCCAGATAGGAGAGAGCGCCGCTGCTGTTGGCGTCGTAGGTCATCACGGTCTGGCCGTGGCTGGGTGCCTCCGAGATGCGCACCGAGCGCGGGACGCTGGCACGCAGGGTCTGGTCGGGAAAGTGCTCGCGCACCTCGTCGGCCACCTGCGAGGACAGCCGGGTCCGGCCGTCGTACATCGTCATCAGGATCGTGGAGACGTGGAGCCGAGGGTTGAGGTGGCTCCGGATGAGCTCGATGTTCCGCAGCAGCTGCGACAGGCCCTCGAGGGCGTAGTACTCGCACTGGATGGGGATGAACACCTCGTCCGCCGCGACGAAGGCGTTGACCGTGAGCAGGCCGAGGCTCGGCGGGCAGTCGATGAGCACGTAGTCGAGCGGCTCCCCAGCGGCCTCGCGCTCCTCGATGTATGCCGCGAGCGCGTTGCGAAGTCGGGTCTCCCGGGCCACGAGCGAGACGAGCTCGATCTCCGCGCCGGCGAGGTCGATGGTGGCGGGGATGCACATCAGCCCGTCGATGTCCGGGCACGTCTGCACCACCTCGGAGATCGCGCGGCCCTCGACGAGGACGTCGTAGACACTCGGAACCTCGGCGTGGTGCGCGATCCCGAGCGCCGTGCTCGCGTTGCCCTGAGGGTCGAGGTCGATGACGAGAACCGGACTGCCGGCCTGGGCGAGGGCGGCGGCGATGTTGACCGTCGTCGTCGTCTTGCCCACGCCACCCTTCTGGTTGGCGACCGTGAGGGCGCGGGTCCGGGCCGGCCGCGGCACGGAACGGCCGCTCAGGGTGATCCTCTTCCGAGCGTCGTCGGCCACGGCGCGGGCGAGCGGCGTCTGCTCATCGGCCACCGGAAGAGCTGCGGCGATCTCCGCCCTGTCCTCCGAGTCCCGCCGTGGGAGGTCCTCCGTGACGTCCCCCGTGGTGCCTGCCGCCGTCGACGCCATCTCCCCGTAGTCCCTCTCGCTTGGCTTTCGTTCTGCTGCTCCGTTCGGGCCGGTTTCCTGTGTTCCACGTGAAACGGTGTCGGCACCTGGCCAGCCGAGCGGGCTCGTCGGACGGCCGGTGAGCGCTGGAAAGCCCAGGCCGGCCGCCACGGTGCGGGTCTCGTCTGCGACGACAGAAGTGATCACTTCTCTACTGTCGTCGCTGCAGGGCGCGCGGCGCCAATCCAACCCCACGACACGCCGACACGCCAAAGGGATCGTGCTCGTCAGGGCGCTCGGGTCGTGGCTCGCGCCCGACTCATCGGCCCGGCGAGCCGATCCCCGACCGCCCTGTCAGCGCCCAGCTGAGGTCTGCCGGCCACTCAAGCACGGGACCATCCAGACCATCGCCTCGATCCCCGGCTGGCTCCAGACGACCGTTGTCTTCGTCGCACCGCTTCGACACGTTTCACGTGAAACGGGGTCAGCGTTGCGACGGCCCTCACGGGATCAGGCTCGGCGATCCGCTCGAGGCTCACGACAAAATGGCCGGTGGGCATCGCCCCCTGTGCGTTGTGTCCAGGGGGAGCCTGCAGTCAGCTCGTCGACGGCTGCGCGACCCATCGGGCACCAGCAATCGCTCGGCGGGCCGCCCTCGCCGATGGGCTGGCCGTTGCCTGCTCCCGGCCATGTGCCGCATCCCCAGACGCACCGTGCTCAGGGTGG
>OCZS010000091.1_pt1 | contig 28646 bp, 24 predicted proteins | sample 1539071 | NCBI WGS metagenome assembly OCZS01 (sample SAMEA3113584, study PRJEB22503) | soil metagenome
CGAGGACATTCTCGAGTGGTTCCGGTTCTTTTCCTTCGCCCTGCGACCGCGGAAGTCGTTCGTCCGCCGCAATGTCCGGGTGATCGACAGCCGTGAACCCAGTACCGCTGAGGCCGTCTCACTCTATGCGGATCAGCGGATCGTGAGCATCGAGGTGGCCGGCGAGCGGCCTGAGAGGTTTGACCTCGCCATGAGCCCGGGCTCGCTGACCGGTCTGATGAGTTGGCTCGAGGCCGCCCCACCCGGCCTGTTGCGGTACTGATCATTCTTGGCTCGGGCATCGTGCCCCCAGCCCTGTCTTCTCACTCCCTCATGAGACGGAGGAGTGTCTGCTCATTCACTGGAGCTGGCATCCTCCGGCGATGGTCAACGCTCGCTAACGGTGCGCTCGCCGCCCGGCACCCAGAGCACGTCGCCGTCAGCGCCGTTCACTGCGCGGGTGAGGATGAAGAGCAGATCGGACAGCCGGTTCAAGTAGGTGATCGCCAGCGGGTTGACTCCGCCGGGCGAGTCGCCAGTCGCTGGCCGGGTTCCGTGCCGTTCGGCCGCCGACCAGGCAGAGCGCTCGGCGCGGCGGGCGACCGTACGGGCCACGTGCAGCTGCGCGGCCGCGAGGGAGCCGCCCGGCAGAATGAAGGATTGAAGCGACGGCAGCGGATCACCGAAACGATCGCACCACGACTCAAGTCTGTCGATGGCGGGCTGCTCGATGCGGAGTTCCGGAGTGTCGCTAGGAACTTTGAGCGGATTGCTCAGGTCGGCACCGAGGTCGAACAGTTCGTTCTGGACCGACCGCAATACCTCTGCAACTTCAGCTGGCAGCTCGCCGGCGGCCAGGGCGACACCGATGACCGAGTTGGTCTCGTCCACATCACCGTATGCGGCCACCCGAGGATCGGTCTTGGCGGTCACGGACATGTCGGCGAGGCGGGTTTGTCCGCCGTCGCCGGTCCGGGTGTAGATGCGGGTCAGCCGAACCATGCCGATTACCTTACGCACCGGGGTGCGTCGATCCGCGACCCGATGAGCGCGCCGTGACAAGGTGATGCGCATGATCGGATACCGGTTGGCGCTGGTTGTCGCGACGACGATCTGCCTGATCGTCGGCTGCGGCCGGATTCCGTCTGAATCGCCGCTCGCTTCGGCCCCTACGACCTCAGGGAGCGCGTCCGTCGCCGGGACATCCGCGCCCCCGCACCTGAGTGAGTCGGGCGCAAGCCCCGACGGGAGAGTCTCGGGCGCACGCCCTCACGCGGGAACCACGACGACCTGTGAGTACGTCGAGATGGGCTCGGCCGCTCGGCCGGTAAAGCCGCCAAGCGCCGACGGGGTGCCGACTAGCGGCACGGTGACCTACGTGCTGGAGATGACCAACGGCGCCGTACGGCTGACGTTGGATCGCGTCAAGGCTCCGTGCACTGTTCACTCGTTCGAGTCGCTGGCTGATCAAGGCTTTTTCACGCGTACGAAGTGCCCCCGGCTGGTCGACAAAACCTTCTTCATCCTGCAGTGCGGTGATCCAACCGGTACCGGCAGCGGCGGACCGGGCTACACCTTCGCCGACGAGACCGACGGCACTGAGTCGTACATCAGTGGCGTGGTGGCCATGGCCAGCAGCGGATCGAACACCAACGGCTCGCAGTTCTTCCTGGTCTGGGACGACTCCACCACGTTGGATGGCAACGCAGGCGCGACGATCTTCGGCAGCATGGATGCCAAGTCCCGCGACGTCGTCGCCTCTATGGCCGCCGAGGGACAGGACGGCACCAACCGGCGAGGGGGAGGCAAGCCCAACAACCCCTCAGAGATCCTGAGCGTCACTCGTGCGAGCTAGGCAGCCCGGGGAATGCGCTGTTGTTGCTGGCCGGCTTGCTGGCCCTACCGCTGCTTACTTCGGACCGACCGTGGCCGCCGGTTGAACAGCAGGATGATCAGCACCAACAATCCCAGAGCGAAGAAGCCACCGAGAATGGAGGCGGCGAACCCGTAACTATCGGCTGTCGGATCCACGGTGGCTCCGGCGCTCGGGCTGGGTACCAGCACGTCCAACACGACCGCGGCGAGGAGGGTGATCGGCGACATCACGCTCCAACCTCAGCATCCTCGGGCGAGTTAGCCGAGTCACGCAGGAACCGGCGGAGGATGGCCAGGAACACCTCCGGCTGATCACTGTGCACCCAGTGCCCGGACTTCTTCACCGTCACCAGCTGAACCCGGGGAAAGAGCTGCCGCATGATCGGCGCGTACTCGGGCAACACATAGCGAGAATCGCCGCCGGCCACCCAGAGAGTCGGTCCCAGATAGGGCCCGGAAAGCTCGATCGGCCAATCACCGAGCTCACCCAGCTGATCATCAAGCAGTTCGACGTTGAGCTGCCATCGCCACGCAGCGCCCGCTGAGCCAGAATCGGTCGGCGAGATCGGTTGCCGCCGCAGGTTCTGGAGCAAGAATCCGCGGACCTTCGCATCAGGTACGTATGGCGTCAAAGCCTGATCCGCGGCAGCGCGGTCGGGAAGCTGGTCGAGATCAAGCTGCCGCATCCCGCGTAGGAATTCAGCGAAGCTCGACAGCGTCGAATAACGCACCGGCGAGACGTCCACAACGCAGAGCCGCCCGACCAGGGCTGGTCGCAGCAGCGCTAGCGCCATGGCAACCTTGCCGCCCATCGAGTGACCGACCACCGCCACCGGCGCACTACTGCCGTTCTCCGTTCTGCGAGCATCGATCAGATCACTAACCGACGAAGCAACCTCGGGATAAGACACGTGTTCGGTCCACGGCGAGCGCCCGTGATTCGGCAGGTCGACCAGCAGAACGCGGTACGAATCAGCCAGCGCGTTGGCGATCGACGTCCAGTTCTTTCCTTGACCAAACAGCCCGTGCAGGAAAACAACCTGAGCGCCAGCGTCGCCCACCTGCACGCTGTGCAATCCGCGTGAGCTCATCGGCGTCGTTCCCAACAGCTTGTGTGCCAGTGCCGACGTTCCTCCAGCCCGCTGGCCGAGATCAGACCCGGGATCTTGGGCCAGGCGACCAAATGTGGCTGGCCCGGGGGGATGATCTGTCCGCATCCCGGGCAGCGGTAGCTCTTGACCGCCGCGGTACCGGGGACCGTACGCACATCGAACGTGCCGTCGGCTTTGATCACCTCGCTTGCATGCCCTGAGCTGAGCGGGCGGGCGGCGCGGAGGTGCTTCTTCGTTCGGCGGGCCACCGGACCAGTCTGGCAAACGGTCCCAGCCACTCTCGGCGCGGAGGATAGGTTGTCGTCCGTGCGCTTGGTGATTGCCCGCTGCCAGGTCGACTACGCGGGGCGGCTAACCGCCCATCTGCCGATGGCGAACCGGCTGATCTTGATCAAATCAGACGGATCGGTATCGATTCACGCCGACGACCGGGCGTACAAGCCACTGAACTGGATGAGTCCGCCGTGCACCTTCACCGAGCGGTTGGCACCCGATCCGAGTCCCGCCGGAGAGCCGCTGACCGCACTGTGGGAGGTGAGAGGTCGCGATGGGGACACGCTGCAGATCTCCGTCGCCGAGGTGATACTCGATTCCACCCATGACCTCGGCCTCGATCCCGGCCTCCAGAAGGACGGCGTCGAGGCTCACCTGCAGGCGCTGCTGGCCGAGCATCCCGAAACATTGAGCCCGGGCCTGTCCCTGGTCCGCCGCGAGCACCTGACGCCCATAGGTCCCGTCGATCTGCTGTGCCGAGAGCCGAATGGCGCCTATGTTGCCGTCGAAGTGAAGCGGCGGGGCGAGATCGACGGCGTGGAGCAGCTCACGCGCTATCTCGAGTTGATGCGACGTGACCCGCTGCTTGGTCACGTGTCGGGTATCTTCGCCGCCCAGCAGATCAAGCCACAGGCACGGCTGCTGGCGACCGACCGTGGCATCACCTGCGTCACCGTTGACTACGACACCCTGCGGGGGTTGGACAACGCCAGCGACCGCCTTTTCTGACAGTCGGGCGGTCTAGGCGCCCTCGGACTGGGCGAACTCAAGCAGCTCGTCGTCGAGCGGTAAAGCCAGATCCTCATCGATAAAGGTTGGTTCCGGGCTGTCGTAGAGGCTCTTGGCGGTCTCCGCGGCGACTCCGCTGAGCATGGTCAGCTGGTCGACGAGCGCCCGCTGACATCGGGTGATGACGTCCCGCTCCCGTCGCAGCTGGCGTCGGTACCAGAAGAGTTCCTGCCTTGCCCGTTCCTCGATGGTGGCCGCTTGCTGCTGCGCCCGCCGAACTAGCGCTGCCGCCGTCTGCTCAGCCGAGGTTCGCACGGCTTCGGCCTCGGCGCGGGCGGCTGCCAGGATGTGCTGCGCCTCGAATGTTGCGCTCCCATGCGACATGGCGCGTCGGAGTCGGCCTGCTTTCGCACGGCCGCCAGCTCGCCGGAGTCGGGCACGGCTGCTTAGGCGCTCTTGTTGTCCGCCTTGCCGGCCAGGTGCTGGGTGCCGGCGGGGGTGTCTGATGCCGCCGTGACCGTCGCCTCACCGTCGACGTCGGGCTCACCGGCTGATTTCTTTGGCGGGGCCGGCGTTGGCCGGGTGGCACCCTTGGCGCTGGCGGGCGGCTGCTTCTGGCCACCGGCCTGGCCGCCCTTGGGCAATGAGGGGTCGAGGTTCGACGGCCGCAGGACGGTCTGGTCTCCCTGCTCACGCTCCATCTCCGTGGGATCCTCCAGCTCAGGGAAGGACTGGGCGGTCTCCTCGGCCAACGCGGACAGGCTCGCCAACTGGTGGAGCACCGCCCGCTTGCGCTCGTGCAGCAACTCAGTCTCGCGGCGCAGTTGCTGTTTCCGCCAGGCGAACTCCTGCTGGGTGCGCTCGCTGATACCCGCCGCCTGTTTCTTGGCGGTCTCGATGCGCTCCTCGGACTCCTTCGCCGCTTTGAGCTTCATCTGCTCCGCTTCCGCGACTGCTTCTGAGCGGATCTTGGACGCCTTGCTGATGTCGGCCTCCAGTCGTGCGGCCGACTGCTCATTGTGTTTGGTCGCTTCGGCCAGCAGCGCTGCCGTGCGGGCACTCGCTTCCTCATGAGTCTTCCGAAGCTGGGCGGCGGCCGCCTCTCGCTCGATGGCGATGCGCTGCCGAGCTTCAGCCGCCTCCCGCTCCACCGTGCGACGCAGGTTTTCAGTGTCCAGGTGGGCGTTCTGCCGAATCGTCTGAGCCTCGTGTTCGGCCTCTCGACGCGCTGACTCCGCCTGCCGACGGGCGGCTGCCAGTAGGGCCGCGGCCTCCTGCTTGGCCTTCTCCGCCTGTCCCTGGATGTCGCCGTGCAGCCGAGCGCGGAGCTGATCGATCTCGGCGATGCCACCCGACTTCAAGTTGTTGCCCTCGAGCGCGGCATTCGATCGGAGCGAGTCGGCCTCGCGACGAGCGGCCTCCTTGACCTTCTCCGCGTCGATTCTGGCGTTGTCGACCATGTCGCGGGCTTGCTCCTGAGCAAGCCGCAGAATGTCATTGGCACGACTCCCGACGCCTGCGTAGTCGACACCGCCAGCTGGCTTGCCCCCGCCGTGGAGTTGATCTTGCAGCGAGTGCAGCTGCTGCTCCAGCGACGCTACCTGCCGACGGGCCTGCACGACGTTGTTCTCCAGCGTTCGTACGTAGTCATCAACGGCCGTGCGGTCATATCCTCGCAAGGCTGTTGGGAAGTTGCCGACCGCGCTGGCCGTATCGTCGAACAGGCCGAGACCCGTGTCGTCCGATGCATTCACTGGTGAATCCTTCCGTGGGCTCGTACCCGTCGTCGCGGTACGCCGTCTCTCTAGCCCTGAGTTGGCTCTTCGGCCGCCTCGACCAGTTCTAGCAGGACGCCCCCGGTGTCCTTCGGATGGACGAAGTTGATGCGCGAGCCACGGGTTCCGGGCTTTGGTGAATCATAGAGCAGCCGCAGACCCCGGCGGCGGTATTCCGCCGCGGCGTGCTCGACATCTGACACCCGGAACGCCACGTGCTGTACGCCTGGCCCAGTTCGATCAAGGAATCGGCTCAGCGGTGACTGCTGATTCAACGGTGCGACGAGTTGAATGATGGCGGCGGCACCTGGGTCCGCTGGCGCGAGCATGGCTTCGCTGACCTGATGGTCGGAGTTGTCCTCGCGACGGACCAGGCGCAGGCCGAGCACCGAGGTGTAGAACTCGATCGCTGCTCGCAGATCCGGTACGGCGATTCCGATATGGTCGACCGATCTCAAGATCATTCCCGGATCGGCGCCGCCGGAACTCATGGGTCAAGAGTGCCAGACTGGTGAGCGACGGCGAGACCGCAGGAGGCGGGTCGCTGCCGCGATTCAGGAGGGGTGAGCGATGAAATCGGTGATCGTCGGTGGAGCTCGGACTCCGATAGGCAAACTGCTCGGTGCATTCAAGGGCTTGGCTGCTACCGATCTCGGCGGATTCGCCATTGCCGGAGCCCTGGAGCGATCGGGACTGGCCCCGGACCACGTCGATTACGTGATTCTCGGCCAGGTGCTCCAAGCGGGGGCCGGCCAGATCCCGGCGCGTCAAGCTGCCGTCAAGGCCGGCATCCCGATGTCGGTTCCAGCCATCACGGTGAACAAAGTCTGCTTGTCCGGGCTCGCCGCGGTCGCGTACGCAGACCAGCTGATCCGCGCCGGCGAATGCGACATTGTGGTGGCTGGCGGCATGGAATCGATGACCTCGGCGCCGCATCTCTTACTGGCATCGCGTGGCGGCTACAAGTACGGCAATGTGACCTTGATCGACTCCATGGCTCACGATGGGCTGGAGGATGTGTTCACCGATCAGGCCATGGGCTCACTTACCGAGAGCTGCAACACCGGCGAGCACCTGATCACTCGTGAAGATCAAGACGCCTTCGCTGCTCGATCCCACCAGAGAGCGGCGGCCGCGACCAGCTCTGGGGTGATGGCGGAGGAGATCGTCGAGGTCCGGGTGTCGCAGCGCCGCGGCGAGGATGTCGCAGTCACCACCGACGAGGGCATTCGTTCGGCGGTCACCGTCGAATCGCTGGCAACCCTTCCGCCAGCGTTCAGCAACCACGGCTCGATCACCGCGGGTTCGTCGAGTCCCATTTCGGACGGGGCAGCGGCAGTCGTGGTGGCCAGCAAGCCGGTGGCCGAGCGTCTGGGACTTTCTGTCATTGCTGAGATCGGAGCGTACGGGCAGGTCGCCGGACCCGATTCGTCCCTGCAGCTCCAGCCCTCGAACGCCATCACGCTGGCCTGCAAGAAGGAGCAGATCGAAGTTGCGGATCTGGACCTGATCGAGATCAACGAGGCCTTCGCCGCGGTCGGGGTGGCGAGTGCTCGGGCGTTGGGACTATCAGCGACCGAGATCGAGGAAAGGGTGAACGTCAATGGCGGCGCCATCGCCCTCGGACACCCGATCGGCGCCTCTGGTGCGCGTCTGGTGCTGACGCTCGCCCTAGGCCTGCGCCGGCGCGGTGGCGGCACCGGGGTGGCGGCGTTGTGCGGTGGCGGGGGCCAAGGAGACGCATTGATTCTGTCGGCACCTTCTACTCGGCCCGCCGGCTGAGTCGTGGCTGATCTCGACAGTCTGGAATTACTGCTGGCCGGCGTTCGGGGGGGACAACCCCGAGCAGTCGGCCGCGCGATCACCCTGATCGAAAATTCCGCGGTCGAGCTGCCGACGGTGATGAAGGAGCTGGCACCCGCTGCTGGCCGCGCCATGGTGGTGGGCATCACGGGAGCACCGGGGGTCGGCAAGTCGACCACGATCACGGCCCTGGTGTCAGCCCTCCGGCGCGACGATTGCCGGGTAGGCGTGCTGGCGGTCGATCCGAGCTCACCGTTCTCAGGCGGTGCATTGCTGGGCGATCGAGTGCGGATGCAGCAGCATGCTCTGGACGGTGAGGTATTGATCCGCTCGATGGCTACCCGCGGCCACCTCGGTGGACTGGCCGTCGCTGCCCCGTCAGCCCTGCGTGTCTTCGATGCGGCCGGCTGTGACGTGGTGATCGTGGAAACAGTGGGAGTAGGGCAGTCCGAGGTGGAGATCGCCGGCGTTGCCGATTGCTCGGTAGTGCTGCTGGCTCCCGGTGCTGGGGACGGTATCCAGGCCGCCAAGGCCGGGATCCTGGAGATCGGTGACGTCTTCGTGGTGAACAAGAGCGATCGCGAGGGTGCGCACGCGGTGATTCGCGAGCTCCGTACGATGATTTCCCTGGGCGAGCGGGAGCCGGGGGACTGGAAGCCACCCGTGCTGTCCCTCGTGGCGATCACGGAGCTGGGCATCCCCGCCCTCCTTCAGGCTCTTGAGGACTTCCGGAGTCTCGGGGAATCCTCCGGGCGCTGGCAGCAACGCCGTCTGGCACAGGCTCGCCGACAGGTTGAATCGTTGCTCGTCGCAAAGCTGCGGCAGCAGTACACGGTCGAGCGGGGAAGCCAGATCGAGCGGCTGGCTCATGCCGTCCGGGATGGACAACTTGACGTGTTTTCAGCAGCGGAGCAGTTGCTTGCGGCCAGTGAGACTGACAAGCCCAAAAATTGGGGGCGGCGTGGCGGTAGTTAAAAATGGGTCCGATGGGGTAAAAAGGAGTAAGTACGGGAAGCATCGGGGCGTCCCACTATGACCGGCCGCAGAAATCGGGCGAGAGGGGTGACGTGCCGAGATGAGATGGGGACGACGAATCATCGGTACCCTGTTTGCCCTCTTCCTCTTGTTCTACTTGATCAACCAACCGGTGAACGCCGCCAACGCGGTCAAGGCGGTGTTCGCAGCGATCGGCAGGGCGTTCCAATCGCTGCTGGTGTTTTTCTCAAACCTGACTGGCTAGTCCAGTGGCCAGTCTGATCGATTGGCTCAACCCCGACATAGAGAGACACCTGCTGCGGGGTCTGGGCGAGTACGTGGTCTATGAGGTGCACAAAGCCTGGCCGGCGACCGTGTGGCCGTGGATCCGGTTCGGCATCGCCCTCGCCTTGATTCCGTTCGCGTGGGTCAACGAACCGACAGTGTTCTGGCTGATCATCCTCGTCTCGGCAGTCCTGGGCGGACAAGCGCTGTGGCGGATTCTGGAGGAGTACCGTGACCGTTTTGTGGTGACCAATCAGCGGGTCTTCCGGGTCCATGGCATCTTGGACGTCCAGCGGGCAACCGTCCCGCTGAGCCGCATTCTGGACATCACGGTCAAGAAGCCGCTGATCGGCAGGATCTTGAACTACGGTCACTTCGTGTTCGAATCGGCTGCTCAGGTCCAAGGCCTGAACGAGATCCGTTACGTTGCGAACATCGACAAGCGTGATCACGAGCTGCAGCAGACCATGCAGCGAGCCGGACTTCGGGCGACGGCAGCCCGGCCCGCCGAGGACGACGGCACATGACTACGGCAGAACGGCAACGCCTGGCTTTCGACCCGATCGAGGAGGCGGCGCGGCAGTGGTCTGCTCGCTGGAACGAGACGCCGCGGATGCGCGCAGTCACGTCCCTGATGCGGGTGCATCAGTTGATCCTGACCGAACTCGACGAGTTGCTGCGGCCGTTAGGTCTGACGTTTGCACGATATGAGGTCTTGGTGCTGTTGTCCTTCTCCCGCCGGGGATCGCTTCCGCTGGGCAAGATCGGGGAACGGTTGCAGGTCCACGCCACGTCGGTTACGCCATTGGTGAAGCGGCTGGAGGCAGCCGCGTTGATCAAGCGAACGCCGCATCCCGAGGACGGTCGGGCCGTGCTGGCATCGATTACACCGGAGGGTAGGGCGGTTCTCGCCCAAGCCACCGACGCGATCGTCCGCGCCCAGTTTGCGCTCGGGTCGTTGGACGAGGACGACTGCGCTCGGCTGACCGATATCCTGACGCCCGTACGAGCCTCGGCCGGCGACTTCTGAGCCGCGGCGCCGGTCGGATCCTTCGCCGATCGGGCAGCGCAGTGTGAGTAGGAACTCCTAGGATTGCTGCGTGGCAATGCCTCGACGTTCGGGCCGTGACGAGTGGGCGGCTTCGTACCAGGCAGCCCTGCGCCGCGGGCAAGTGCGAGACCGGGACTTCACCACACTGTCTGGCGTCGAACTGGAACCGGTGTACGGACCGCCGGACGATGTGGTCGACCCGCGATTGGACGCGATCGGCTGGCCAGGGGTCTTCCCGTTCACCCGCGGCCTGTATCCCACTGGTTATCGCGGCCGCGGCTGGACCATCCGCCAGTTCGCCGGATTCGGCAGCGCCGAGCAAACGAACGCTCGTTACAAGATGATCTTGAACGCCGGTGGTGGCGGGCTCAGCGTGGCATTCGACATGCCGACCTTGATGGGTCGTGACTCCGATGAGCCCCAAAGCCTGGGCGAGGTCGGCCACTGTGGGGTGGCGATCGACTCGGCCGCCGACATGGACCTACTGTTCGCCGGCATCGATCTGGGGACCGTCACCACCTCGATGACGATCTCCGGTCCCGCCGTGCCGATTTTTTGCATGTACGTGGTGGCCGCCGAGCGTCAAGGAGTTGACACGGTGACCCTCAACGGCACACTCCAAACCGACATTTTCAAGGAGTACATCGCCCAGAAGGAATGGATCTTCGGTCCCGAACCGCACCTGCGACTGATCGGCGACCTGATGGCGTACTGCATCGAGCACGTGCCGGCGTACAAGCCATTGAGTGTCTCGGGGTATCACATCCGGGAGGCCGGCTCGACGGCAGCGCAGGAGCTGGCGTTCACCCTGGCCGACGGTTTCGGGTACGTGGAGCTCGGGCTTTCACGCGGGCTCGACATCGACACCTTCGCTCCCGGGCTCAGTTTCTTCTTCGATGCCCATATCGACTTCTTCGAAGAGATCGCCAAGTTCCGCGCTGCCCGCCGGATCTGGGCCCGCTGGCTGCGGGACCGGTTCGGGGCGAAGACCGCTCGCGCCCAGTCGTTGCGATTCCACACGCAGACCGCAGGGGTCTCGCTGACCGCTCAGCAGCCGTACAACAATGTCGTGCGGACGGCGGTCGAGGCTATGGCTGCCGTGCTGGGCGGCACGAATTCGTTGCACACCAACGCGCTGGACGAGACTCTGGCGCTGCCAACGGAGCAGTCAGCCGAGATCGCTCTGCGTACCCAACAGGTGCTGGCCGACGAAACGGGCGTCGTCAACGTGGCGGATCCGCTCGGCGGCTCCTGGTTCGTCGAGGAGCTCACCGACCGGCTGGAGGCGGAGGCTGAAGCGATCTTCGCCAAGATCATCGAGATGGGGCAGCTGGGAGGTCATGCCAGCCCGATCGGCCCCATCACGTCCGGATTACTGCTGGGCATCGAGGAGGGGTGGTTTACCAGCCAGATCGCCGACGCGGCTTTCCGCTATCAGACGCAACTGGAAAAGGGAGAAAAGACGATCGTCGGAGTGAACGCCCATACGGCCACGGTCACCGGCGAACTGGAGATCCTGCGGGTCAGTCACGAGGTCGAGCTCGCACAGCGAAGAGTGCTCGCCGAACGTCGGACGTCTCGCGACTCGTCGGCCGTGGAGGCAGCTCTTTCAGAAATGATCCACGTCGCGCGCACCGAGCAGAATCTGATCCCGGCGATGCTGGCCGCGGCGCGAGCCGAGGCAACCCTTGGGGAGATCTGCAACGCTCTTCGAGCCGAGTGGGGGGAGTACCGCGAGCCGGCCAGGTTCTGAGCCTTCGACGCGCTCAGAACCTGGCGTAGGGCGGTCCGAGCTCACCCAGTTCAGCCCCTCTCCAAGGCGTCGCGGGCGTCGAACCAGGTGGTTTGATCAGTCGCGCTGCTTGCCACGACCAGGTTGTTGACGATCCGATCGAGCTGAGTGAAATCGCTGGGGTGCCAGTCACCCGATCGGCCGAGAGCTCCTCGGGGTTGCTCCGCCCGGACGCAGAGGTGCGTTTGACCGAAAGGTTTGCAGACGCCGGCGTGACCTTCATAGCTGTAGCGGGATATGCCCGTGCGCTCGAATCGGACGTTGTACACGGGACGGCTCGCGGGGTAATTGATGGTGATCACGAGTGTGCCCTCGGGATAGTCGTTCCGAGACAACCGGACCGTGGTGCTGTCGCGGACCAATCCGACGGCAACGGAGGACACCACGTAATGGCGGGGCGGCGCAACCAACCGGTAAGGCAGCAGCACTGGTTCGGTCGTGAATTCGACATGCCGGGCGAGCGTCGGCAGAAACCGCTCAGGTTCGCTCACGCCCGTGCAGGCCACAACCGTCCACGCGTCTTCGGCGTGTCGCCAGGCCAGTGCCGGACCAGGTTCGTCGTGCAGACCTCGCGCGGTGTAGAAACCAGGGCGGCCCGAAATCCGTACTTGCGTTGCGTCGTCGGGAATCTGCATCATGTCGCCCGTCCCAGCCCGGCCGACAGCAATCGAGCAGCGGCCGCGTGCCGCTGTGTCGGCCCGCAGGAAGACGACTTCCCAATCGCGGCCGATGACGCGGCGCCGCACTTCCCATCCGGGCAACGGGCGCAACGTGGACGTGAATGCCCAGACTCCTTGCTGACGAGCCTCGACCGGGGGTCGGTTGATGACGCTGAGCGTGACAGCTGTAATCAAGCTAGTGACCGCCGCCACGGCAAGCACGCGCACCCAGCGGCGCCGCCGTGCTTGTTGCCGACCGACCCGCCGAACTGCACGAGTGACCGTCAGCGGGTCGGGAGGTTCCCAGGTCAGCACCTCCAGGGTGGCGGCCACCGCGTACGGATCTCCGCCCAGCGCGACCAGCGACCGCTCGAATTCCCGGGAGACGGTCGAGACCGGACGATCGACGATGCCGGCTATCTCTGTCCGGGTCAGCCGCTCGAGACAGCTGAGCATGATCACGGCACGAGCCAAGGCCGGCAACTCCTCGAGCGCGGCCGCGACCGTTCGCAGCTCCGGGCTCAGGTGCTCATGTTCAGGGCCACCCCGCGTTGGCGACGGCCGCCCGCGGAGAAACGTCTGAACCGTCAACCTGCGGAGCTCCTCCGGGGAGTTCGCCAGGTCGGGCCACCGCCGGCCAGCCGAGACGACCACCTCTGCGGCTAACTCCGCCGGTTCGGGTCGCAGCGCCGTGCACCACCGCAGCAGGTCCGCCAACTCCTCGGCGTGCACCACATCAGGCTATGCCCGCACCTCACCGCTCATCGTTTCCGTCGTCCACCGAAGACGGTGGACGATCGACACAATGGCTGACGTCAGCTACCGAGAGCCGCGGACACGACGGCTCGGGCTGCCTCCTGAACTTCGGTGAGATGGTCGCGGCCCCGGAAGGATTCGGCGTAAATCTTGTAGACGTCTTCGGTGCCCGACGGCCGAGCGGCGAACCAGGCGGACTCGGTTGCCACCTTGAGACCACCGATCGCGGCATCGTTGCCGGGAGCCCGGGTGAGGATCGTGGTGATCGGCTCGCCGGCCAGCTGGTCGGCGGTCACCGCGGAGGGGTCGAGCTTGCCCAGCTTCGCCTTCTGCTCGCGGTTTGCCGGCGCATCCACTCGTGCATAGGCCGGGGACCCATGCTGGGCCTCCAATTCCGCGTAGAGCTCGCTCGGGGACTTGCCGGTCACCGCGCGGATCTCGCTCGCCAGCAGGGCGAGCAGGATGCCGTCCTTGTCGGTGGTCCAGGTGCTGCCGTCCAAGGCGAGGAACGATGCTCCCGCCGACTCCTCGCCGCCGAAGCCGATCTCCCCGGTCCGCAGTCCGGGCACGAACCACTTGAACCCCACCGGAACCTCCACCAGCGTCCGGCCCAGGCTGGCGGCCACCCGGTCGATCATGGACGAGGAGACCAGAGTCTTGCCGATCCCGGCGTCCGGGCGCCATCCGGCGCGGTTGGCGTAGAGGTACTGGATCGCGACCGCCAGGTACGCATTGGGATTCAACAGGCCGAAGTCGGGCGTAACGATGCCGTGCCGGTCGGCGTCGGCATCGTTCCCGGTGGAGATGTCGTACGCGTCCTTGTTGCCGATCAGGCTGGCCATGGCGTTCGGCGAGGAGCAGTCCATCCGGATCTTGCCGTCGGTGTCCAGGGTCATGAACGACCATCGGGGATCGACTCGCGAGTTGACGACGGTCAGGTCGATGCCCAGCCGGTCGGCGATGTAGCCCCAGTACTGGACACTCGCCCCGCCCATCGGGTCGGCGCCGATGTGAACGCCTGCGTCGCGGATGGCGTCCAGGTTGAGTGCGTTCCTCAGGTCTTCACAGTATCGGCCGAGATAGTCGAACCGCTCGATCTGCGAGGCGACCTGGTCGTAGGGGGTCCGCTTGATCGCGGAGGGGTCGGCGAGCAGGGCATTGGCGCGGGCGGCGATCACGCTGGTCGCGTCGGTGTCGGCTGGGCCGCCGTGCGGAGGGTTGTACTTGAAGCCACCGTCGCGGGGGGGATTGTGCGACGGCGTGACCACGATGCCGTCCGCGCTGCCCTGCTCTGAGCCGGTGGCAGCGCGGCCCTTGTCGTTGTACACCACGATCGCCCGGGACACGGCCGGCGTGGGCGTGTAGTCGTCATCGCCCTCGGCCCGCACCGCCACCCCGTTGGCGCACAGCACCTCCAGAGCCGTGGTCCAGGCTGGCTTCGACAAGGCGTGGGTGTCCTTGCCGATGAACAGCGGGCCGGTGATGCCCTGGCTGGCTCGGTACTCCACGATCGCCTGCGTGGTAGCCGCGATGTGCGCGTCGTTGAACGCCGTATCGAGACTCGACCCACGGTGCCCTGAGGTGCCGAAGGAGACTTGTTGGTCGGGATCCTTCGGATCCGGTGTCCGGTCGTAGTAGGCGCTGATCACCGCGTCAACGTCAATCAGGTCTTGGGGTTGGGCCGGCTGACCGGCGCGTGGATGAGCCATGGCAGACATTCTGCCGATCAGGACCATCCCTGGGGAGTGCGTGAAGCAAAGTGCCCATTCTTCGTGCGTCCGCGGCTCGGGCCCCGTCCCCGAGCTGGGCGGCGGCTTTGACAGGATGACGGCCATGAGTTCGTCGAGTTTCAGCCGCCATGGTGCTGTCGACCTGTCCCAGGTGGCGGCACGGGCCAAGCAGGCCGGAGCGCCGGCGCCAGGCGGGACGCCCGGGAGCGGCTCGTACGTGGTCCAGGTCAACGAACAGACCTTCGAAGCCGAGGTCATTCGCAAGTCGGTCAAACACCCGGTGGTCGTCGAGCTCTATTCGCCACGGGTGTCCACTGGTCAGCAGCTCTCCGACGCGCTGGCTGCATTGGCGGCGGAGGCGGCAGGTCGATTTCTGCTGGCCCGGATCAACGTCGATACCGCGCCGGGCATCGTTCAAGCCCTCGCACTGCAAGCCGTACCGACGGTCATCGCCGTCATCAACGGCCAGATCGCCCCTCTCTTCCAGGGCGTCTTGAGCAAGGAGCAGGCCAGCGCATATATCGAGCAGCTGCTCAAGGCGGCCGTCGCGAACGGCATCGTCGGCCGGGCCGACCCGGCAGGCAGCCAGCTGAGTGAGACCACCACCCCGTCGGACGAACTGGTATCGGATCCCCGGTTCGCCGCCGCCGATGAAGCCTTGGAGAGGGGCGATTTCAACACGGCGCTAGCGGAGTTCGACAAGCTCCTGGAAGCGAGTCCGAATGATGCGGAGGCCAAGGCCGGCAAGGCTCAGGTCGGCCTGCTGGCCCGGGCTTCAGCCGTCGATCCGCAGGCGGTGCTCGACCAGGCCGCGATCTCGGATGCGGTGGATGATCAGCTTGCCGCGGCGGATGTCGAGATGGTGACCGGTCAGGTCGACGAAGCCTTCGCTCGTCTCCTTCAGCTGATCAGGCAGAGCTTGGGCGAGGATCGAAACGCCGCCCGGGTACGGCTGCTGGAACTCTTCGAGACACTCGGGAACGCCGACGAGCGCGTGCTCCGCGCTCGCCGGGAACTGATGGCCGCCCTTTTCTGAATCCTGCCGATTGATCGGCGAACTCGTGCTCCTGACCTCAACCCAGCGAGGTAGAGCCAGCTACCGGCCAATGTCGTCACGACAGGCCTCACACCGGCCGGCCATTCTCCAAGTACGCGGTTTCATCGCGTGCCAGACCAAGCGCGATGGTCAGCCGGCGGTGGGCGAGCGGGGTGACCAGTCGTCGGGCGTCGTCGAGGGTGCAGAGTCGGACCGAGCGAATCTCGGCGGGCTGCAACGACCAGGCGCGCAGGTCGGCCTCCTGCACCGTGCCGCCGTCGAAGATCATCTCGATGGCGTCGTCCCAGCCGAGATAGGGCGGCATCCAGTCCACGATCAGCAGCGGCCCGATGTCGAGGTCAATACCGAGCTCCTCGCGAACCTCTCGCATCGCGCCGATCCGCGGCGACTCGGACGGCTCGACGATGCCGCCGGGCAGCTCCCAGTCGGCCTTGAACTGGGTCTCGCAGAGCAGCACTCGGCCCTTGTCGTCGCGCATCAGCACGTGTGCGATGAGCCGCTTGCGCGGCAGGGCCGAGTTCATCACGCCGGAGAAGCCGGTCGGTCCGCCCACGAGATCATCGGCCAGCCTGGCAAAGATGGCCACGTCACCGTACGAGCCGTCCGGCAGCTTGATGGCTTCCCGGCGCAGTCCTTCCCAGCGGAATCCCGCGCGTAGCACCGCACGCCGACCGGCCCGATCACTGGCCGGCAGCGACACCTCCAGCCGGCGGAGGCCCCGTTCGCGCAGCGCATGCTCGGCGACGGAGGTGATGGCCTCGATCAGGCCGGCCTCGACCAGTACTTCGGTGTCCACCGTGCTGTCCCAGTGGACTGTGGCACTGCCGCCGTCCCCGGCGACCACCCGAACGTCGAGCTCGGTCACCGCTCAAGTCTGATCGGCAGACCTGCCGGGCGCCGCCCGGGGCGGTTGAGAGGTACGCGGAGTTACACGGGGCGCCGGTTGAATGGTGGCTGCCTCGATCTCGTCGACGTCCGGGCCGCCAGTTCCCTCGGCCGTACCCGGCTTCGCCGCCTTCTCACCGCTCGTTTCTGTCGAGTCGGGGGCTTGGCGTCGGGCCGAGGCTGACTCGGACTCCGACTCCGACCGCGAACGCGCCGGCGATAGCTTCCGCGCCCTGGCACGTACGCCGGCCACCGCCTTCTCCGGCTCTTCCTGTTCCTCGTCGAGCACCGGCTCGAACCGCAGCCAGACTGCGCCGAGCGGTGGCACCGTCACTGCCGCCGACGCCGGATATCCGTGGGCGGGGATCTCGGTGGCGACGACCTGGCCGAGATTGCCGATCTGCCCAGTGCCGTCGTAGACATCGGCGTCGGTGTTCAAAATCTCCTTCCAGACACCGATCGAGGGAAGACCGATCCGGTAGTCCGGTCGGGGCTCGGAGGAGAAGTTCGTGACGCAGGCAATCATCTGGCCATCGCCGTCGAAGCGGAGCCAGGAAAACACGTTCCCGCCGCGATCATCCGCGTTGATCCAGGAGAACCCCGACGCGTCGGTGTCAAGCTTCCAGAACGCCGGATGCTCGCGATAAATGCCGTTCATGTCCTTGACCAGCCGCTGCACTCCGCGATGTCCCACGTTTGCGCTCTCATCCCAATCGACGCTGCGGGCCTCGGAGAACTCGCGGCGCTGGCCGAACTCGGTGCCCATGAAAAGGAGCTTCTTGCCGGGATGGGCCCACATGAAGGCGTAGAACGCCCGCAGGGTGCCGAACTTGCGCCACTCGTCCTGCGGCATGCGCTCGAACATCGAGCCCTTGCCGTGGACGACCTCGTCGTGGCTGATCGGCAGGATGAAGTTCTCCGAATAGGCGTACGCCATGGCGAAGGTCATTTCGTGGTGGTGATGCTGCCGGTAGATCGGCTCCCGCCCGATGTAGCGCAGCGAGTCGTTCATCCAGCCCATGTTCCATTTGAAGCCGAAGCCCAGGCCGCCATAGTTCACGGGACGGGTCACCCCCGGCCAGGAGGTGGACTCTTCGGCGATCAGCACGGTTCCGGGCTCGCGGGCGTAGGCGTGGGAGTTGGTCCGCTGCATCAGCTCGATGGCCTCGAGGTTCTCGTTGCCGCCGTACTTGTTCGGGACCCACTGACCAGCGTCGCGTGAGTAGTCGAGGTAGAGCATGGAGGCCACCGCGTCTACGCGGAGGCCGTCGATGTGGAACTCGTGCAGCCAGTAGTAGGCGTTGGAGATCAGGAAGCTCTTCACCTCGTTGCGGCCGAAGTTGAAGATGTAGGAGCCCCAGTCGGGATGCCACCCGAGCCGGGGATCCTCGTGCTCGTAGAGTGCGGTGCCGTCGAAGCGCTGTAGAGCCCAAGGGTCAGTGGCAAAGTGGCCGGGGACCCAGTCGATCAAGACACCGATTCCGGCCCGGTGAAGGGCGTCCACCAGATGCCGGAACTCGTCCGGTGAGCCGAAGCGCGACATCGGCGCGAAATATCCAGTGACGTGATAGCCCCACGATCCTTCGAACGGGTGCTGAGCCACCGGTAGGAACTCGACGTGGGTGTAGCCCTGCCAGCTGCAGTACTCGACCAGCTGATTGGCCAGCTCGAGGTATGTCAGGCCCTTACGCCATGAGCCGATGTGCACCTCGTAGACGCTGATCGGCTCTTCGTGCAGCTTCCTCTCGCCCCGGTACCACATCCATTGGTCGTCGCTCCACGCGTACTGGCTCTCATAGACGATCGACGCGGTATGCGGTGGCGACTCGGCGAACCGCGCCATCGGGTCGGCCTTGGTCCGCCAGACGCCGTCGGAGCCGAGGATCTCGAACTTGTACAGGTTGCCGGTGCTCACCCCTTCCATGAACAGCGCCCAGACGCCAGATCCGGGAACCAATTGCAAATAGGAGTTCTCGCCGTTCCAGTAGTTGAAGTCCCCGACCAGCCGGACGGCCTGCGCGTTGGGCGCCCACACCGAGAAGCGCGTGCCGAAGATGGGTCCGCGTTCGGAGTCGGTGATGGTCATCTCGTGCGCACCGAGACGCTTCCAGCACTCGGTGTCGTGACCCTCGTGGAAGCCGGTGAAGTCCCAGCCGGTCAACTCACCGCTCGGATCGAATGCCATCTATGCTCCTTATCTCATGCGCTCGCGAAGCGGGTGTTGGCCGATGACCGGCCACCAGGTCGCGGCGCCTTGGCATTGGCGCCATCACTTTCGGTCTCGACGAGGGTGGCCACCGCAGCCAGCGGAATCCCCACCCAGTCCGGGCGATTCCGGACCTCATAGATGACCTCATAAATCGCCTTGTCGGCCTCGTACGCCCGCAGTATCGCGGCGTCTGCCGGTTCGAGCGGTCCGCCGGCGTAACTTTCCAGGAACGCCGACCGGCACTCCGCCGCCCACTCCGCACTACCCGGTCCCGTAACGCTGGCGGCCGCGTAGTCCAAGGAGCGCATCATTCCGGCAAGGTCCCGCCAGACACTGTCCGGCGCCATCCGCTCGGCGAGCGACTTGGCCGGCTCGCCCTCGAAGTCGATGATCTTCCACCCGCTGGGCGTATGCAGGGTCTGCCCGAGGTGGAAATCACCGTGCACTCGCTGGACCGGCAGCGAATGTCCGCTGAGTTGGTCGAACGCCTCCTCCAGGCGGCCGGCGTACGGCGAGAGGGCAGGAGCGTCGCCCGTTGCTCGGCGCAGGCGCTCCCGCATCACTTCCGCCACCGCGGCTCCGGACAGGTGGGCGGTAGGGAAGGCAGAGCGCAGCGCATGGTGCGTCTCGGCCAGCGCCTTGCCGAGAGCCGACGCCTCGGTCGCGAAACCGTGGCCCTGGTGGAGGGAGTGGAGGGCCATGCCCCAGCCGTCGCGGGCGTCGATCAGCTTCTCCACCGCCATCGCGAGATCGGCGTGCTGGGTCTCGCCGCCGTCTCCCGACCAGCTGCCCTCAACCCAGCCGTAGAGTCGGGCCACATCGGCCGAGTGAGAGCGGCTCAAGGCGTCGTGCACTTCGATGTCGAGATTCCGGCCCAGCTCAAGACGGCGGAACACCTTGATCATGGCCACGTCGCCGAACATGACCGAGGTGTTCGACTGCTGGCCGGTGTAGACGTGCGGCTCGAGATCGTCCCGGAGACCTTCAGCAGCGCTGAGATGGAAGTGCACTTGGCTCCCCGGCGCCCGATGCCACGCCCGGTCGAGAAGCTTGCGCAAGATCAACCGGCAGGCTTCCGGATCCTGCGTCGCGTCGTAACCCACCACCTCGCCGAGATCTGGATCACGAGGCCGAGCGATCTCGGCGTGGTTCATCAAGCCCACCGCCTCCCGGCGGTACGCGATCGGGAGCGAGTAGAGCTCCGTCGGCGTACCTGATCCAGAATCTCCGACGTAACCCACTTCGGCGACTTCGAACCGGACCGCCGGCCATCCGCCGGGCGTGCTGAGCCATGGCAGAGGGGTGAGCGAGTGGAGTTCGGCCTGCCGACCCTTGCCGGCGAACCAGCGGGCGCCGGTGAGATAGCGCATCAGCTGGTCGGCTACGTGGCCAGCCGGCATCGGCGCCATGCCTATCCTGCCTGCGGGTTGCGCTTGCCGTACCGGACCAGGGTGAGGATGTGCGCCGGATCGTCGTGGGTCAGCCGGACGAAGGCGTGCTGACCCCATCGCCAGGTCTGGCCGGTCAGCTCATCGTGCACCAGGTAGACGTCACGAGCGCTCAGACCGAGGTATTCCATGTCAAGGTAGACCTCGGTCTCGACGATGTTGTGCGGGTCGACGCTGCACACCACGAGGACCACGTCGTCGCCGCTGCGTTTGGAGAACACCAGGGCGCTCGGGTGCGGGGCATGGTGGAAGTGAAGTTGGCGCAGCTGCTGCAAGGCCGGGTGTTCCCGGCGGATCTCGTTGAGCCGCCCGAGCAGCAGGTTGAGGTTCTCACCACTCTCGGCCGCCGCGGCCCAGTCCCGAGGCCGATACTGGAACTTCTCCGAGTTGAGATACTCCTCACGGCCCTGGAGCGCGGCGTTCTCGAACAGCTCGAACCCGGAGTACACCCCCCACAAGGGCGAAAGTGTAGCCCCGAGCACCGCGCGAATCGTGAAGGCCGTCTTGCCGCCCCACTGCAGATACATCGGGTTGATGTCCGGAGTGTTCACGAAGAAGTTCGGCCGGAAGAAGCTGTCGGTCTCCGTGCTCAGCTCCTTCATGTACTCCTCGATCTCCCACTTCTCGTTGCGCCAAGTGAAGTAGGTGTAGGACTGCTGGAATCCGACCTTGCCCAGCATGTGCATCATCGCCGGCTTGGTGAACGCCTCGGCGAGGAAGAGCACGTCGGGATCGGTCCTGCGGACCTCCGCCAGCAGCCAGGCCCAGAACTTGACCGGCTTCGTGTGGGGGTTATCCACCCGGAAGATGCGCACCCCATGGCTCATCCAGAGCCTGACCAACCGCAGACTTTCGGCGTAGATGCCGGCAGGGTCGATATCAAAGTTGATCGGGTAGATGTCTTGGTACTTCTTCGGTGGGTTCTCGGCGTAGGCGATCGAGCCGTCGGCTCGCTTGGAGAACCACTCCGGATGCTCGGTGACCCATGGGTGATCCGGCGAGGCCTGCAGCGCGAAGTCCATGGCGAGTTCCATGCCGGAGGACTTCACCTTGGCGACGAACCGGTCGAAGGCGTCCCAGTCGCCCAAATCCGGATGGATCGCGTCGTGCCCGCCGTCGGAGTTGCCGATGGCCCACGGCGAGCCCGGATCGGCCGGGCCAGGGGCCAGGGTGTTGTTCGGGCCCTTGCGGAAAGAGGTGCCGATGGGGTGGATCGGCGGGATGTAGATGACGTCGAAGCCCATCTGTGCGGCGGCCTCGATGCGCTCGTGGGATGAGTCGAAGGTTCCGGAGATCCACCTGGAGTTCTTCTCGTCCCAGCGCGCGCCCTCGGAGCGCGGGAAGAACTCATACCAGGACGCGAACAGCGCTGCCTTCCGGTCGACGAAGATCGGGTAGTCCGGCGTGGGGGAGACCACCTCACGGGGACCGTACGACCGCATCGCCTCCCTGACCTCGGGCGCCAGCACGATCTCGAGGCGGTCCTCCACCTGCTGCCCAGAGTCCAAACTGGCGGCGGCGGCTCGCAGCCTGGTCGCTACTGCGGTATTGCGGTCGGCTTGCGCTCGGTCGGCTGAGGAGTTGAACAGCGTCTTCCCCTCGGCGCAGACCAGCGCCACATCGATGCCGGCCGGGATCTTGATCTCGGCGTTGTGCACCCAGGTCTCCCAGGGATCGCTCCAGCCCTCCACCCGAAACGTCCAGAGTCCTTCGGTGTCCAGCGTCACCGTCGCCGTCCACCAGTCGAAGCCGAGCGGGGTCGTGGGATGCATCGGCTCGAGCCGCTCGTTACCTTCCGGGTCGGTCAGGACGACCGACGCGTTGACCGCGTCATGTCCCTCCCGGAAGACCGTCGCCCGAATCGGAATCGCCTCACCGGCCGTCGCCTTGGCCGGGTAGGCGCCGCCCTCGATGACGGGCGAAACCTTGGTCACCGGAATCCGGTCGATCAGGGTGCCCAATGGCGGTTCGTCCATGGTCGGAGTTTCTGGCTTGGTTGCCGTCACGATCGCCAACCTATCGGCCCTGCTCGGTTCATGGCAGAGGGACCAACGGATCGATCTCGGCGACTCCGTACCACCGCATGACTGTTCAAAACTCGCGCCGAATGGGACCGCTACCTTATGCGGGTGCGCGCTATTCGTCGATTCGCCGTTCGTCCGGTGCTGCCGGAGGTTCTGAAGCCGCTGGGTGACCTCGCCAACAACTTGCGGTGGTGCTGGCATCCCGATACTCAGGACCTGTTCCGCTCGGTCGACCCACAGATATGGGAAGGGTCTGGCGGCGACCCCATTCGACTGCTGGCAGATGTTTCGGTCGAGCGCCTGCAAAGTCTGGCGGGGGACAAGAAGTTCTTGAAGAACCTCAAAGTCATCCAAGCCGATCTCGCCGACTACCTGACCGGCGAGCTGTGGTACCAGAGCCACGCGGCGGAAAACCCCGGTGCGCCCAAGGGGATCGGCTACTTCTCACCGGAGTTTGGAATCACCGAGGTGCTCCCGCAGTACTCCGGAGGGTTGGGCATTCTGGCTGGTGATCATCTGAAGGCGGCCAGTGACTTGGGCGTACCGATCATCGGCGTCGGCCTGCTCTACCGCCAGGGCTACTTCCGGCAGTCGCTCAACGCGGCCGGATGGCAGCAGGAGCGCTATCCGCTGCTCGACCCCAATGCGCTGCCGCTGAACCAGCTGCACGACGACGAGGGCCCGGTGCGGATCGAGGTGCCCCTGACCGGCCGCACGCTGCTGGCCCAGGTCTGGTTGGCTCAAGTCGGCCGGGTGCCACTGTTGCTCTTGGACTCCGACGTCGAGCAGAACCACGCTCCCGACCGAGAGGTCACCGACCGGCTGTACGGCGGTGGCAGTGACCACCGGCTGGCGCAGGAAGTGCTGCTCGGGATTGGCGGCGTCCGGGCGATCCGGGCCTATTGCAGGATCACCGGGGCGACGGCCCCCGAGGTCTTCCACACCAACGAGGGCCACGCGGGCTTTCTCGGCTTGGAACGCATCCGGGAGTACATCGAGTCAGGACTGGACTTCGACGCGGCGGTTGAACGCACCCGAGCGGGGACCGTCTTCACCACCCACACACCGGTGCCCGCGGGTATCGACCGGTTCCCCCGCGAACTGATCGTCGACCAGTTCCGCAACTTCGACGACGTGCCGCTGGACCGCGTACTCGCGCTGGGGGCCGAGGATTACGCGGACGGCGACTCGAGCAAGTTCAACATGGCCGTGATGGGCTTCCGGTTGGGCCAGCGGGCGAACGGTGTGTCGGTGCTTCACGGCGAGGTATCCCGCGAGATGTTCCAGGGGTTGTGGGAGGACTTCGACACCAGCGAGGTGCCGATCACGTCGATCACCAACGGCGTGCACCACCTCACCTGGGTCCATCGGGATCTCCTGGAACTGCTGGAGGCGCCAACCGGCAGCTCCTCGGAGACCGTCATCGACGGGTACGACTGGACAGCGCTGGAGAAAGTGGACAGCACCACGATCTGGGAGCTGAAGCGGAAGATGCGCTCCGACCTCGTGGCGACGGCTCGGACGCGGCTCGCCGAAAGCAGCGCCAACCGAGGACTGGCCACGGAGTGGGCCAACACCGTGCTGGACGCGGACATCGTGACTTTCGGCTTCGCGCGGCGGGTGCCCTCGTACAAGAGGTTGACTTTGATGTTGCGCAATCCGGATCGCCTCAAGGCGCTGCTCACCGACGAGGAGCGCCCGATTCAGATCGTCATCGCGGGCAAGTCCCACCCGGCGGACGAGGGCGGCAAGGCGTTGATCCAGCAGATGGTGCAATTTGCTGACGATCGCGAAGTGCGGCATCGGATCGTCTTCCTCCCGGATTACGACATGTCCATGGCCAAGCCGCTGTATCCCGGCTGCGACGTCTGGATGAACAATCCGCTGCGCCCGTACGAGGCGTGCGGCACGTCAGGCATGAAGGCGGCCCTGAACGGTGCCGCGAACCTGTCCATTCGAGACGGCTGGTGGGATGAGTGGTTCCAGCCGGCTTTCGGCTGGGAGATCCCGTCCGCTGAGGCGACCGAGGATCCGGACCGGCGCGACGATCTCGAGGCAAAGGCGCTCTACGACATCATCGAGAACCAGATCGTCCCCCGCTTCTACGACGTCGACGCCGACGGCGTGCCGCAACGATGGATCCAGATGATCCGAGAAACCATCGCCGGCCTCGGGCCCAAGCTGCTTGCCTCTCGGATGGTCCGGGATTACGTGACAAACCTCTACCTGCCGGCGGCCACTTCGGTGCACTCCGTGGATCGGGCCATGGGAGGCGCCGGCGCCCTCGCCGCGTGGAAGCGCCGAGTGCGGTCGGCCTGGCCCAAGGTGGCCGTCGACCACGTCGAGTCGCTCGACGCCGATGCGATCGAGGTCGGCGCGAAGATTCACGTCAGCGCGCTCGTCCGGCTGGGCGACCTGACTCCGGACGACGTCGAGGTCCAGCTCGTCACGGGACGCGTCAGCGGCGACGACCAGCTCTACGAGCCTCGGGTGAACCCGTTTCCCGAGGGAGTCGAGGTCGAGGACGGTCTTCGGCGCTACGAAAGCTCCGTCCTGGCCCAACGCGCCGGAGCCATCGGCTACACCGTACGGGTGGTGCCCTACCATTCGCTTTTGGCCGGCGCCGCGGAGATGGGCCTCGCCGCCCTGCCAGCTACCCTTCCTAACCCGCCCTCGGCCAGCCATCAGCCATAGCAATGCTCCATGGTGTCCGCAGCCGAGCTCATAGAAGACGTCGCAGCTCATAGAAGACGTCGCAGAGAGCCAATCCCGATCACTCTCTTCCAGGACTAGCGCCGGAGCGATCGGGCGGCCCTTCTCATTCAGCGGCACTCAGCTTGGTGACGATGACGTCGAGTGCCTCGCGAGCGGCGGGCTGGAACAGGGGGAGGGACAAGAATCCGTGGATCGCCTCCGGATAGGTGACGAGCTCGGTTGGCACGGCGGCTTCTTTCAGTGTGTCGGCGTAACGAGTGGCATCATCGCGGAGCGGGTCCAGTCCGGCCGCGATGATCAGCGCCGGCGCTAGGTCGCGGTGGTCGCTCGCGAACTGCGGGCTGACCCGCGGGTCGTCGTAACCGATGCTGGAGGGCAGGCCCTGCGGCAAGTAACACCGGCCGTACCAGTCGAGCTGGGTACGCCCCAGCATCGGCGCTTCGGTCAGATCGGCGACGGAAGCGGAGGACAGGGTCAGGTCAGTCGCCGGGTAGATCAAGATCTGCCGGGTCAGCTTGGGCCAGGAGGGGTCGTCGCGGCACCGATCCCGCAAGTGGAGCGCCACCAGGGCGGCCAGGTTGCCGCCAGCACTCTCGCCCATCACACTGACGCGGTTTGGGTCGGCGCCTAGCTCGGCAGCCTGACTCACTAGCCACTGCGTCGCGGCCCAGCAGTCGAGGAAGGGCACGGGCGCTGGATGCTCCGGTGCGAGCCGGTACTCAACAGAGGCCACCAGAGCACCGGTCCGGGCCGCGACACTGCCACACAGCCAGTTGGCTGCGGTGAGGTTGCCGATGACGAAACCGCCACCGTGAAAGTTGACCACCAGCGGTGTGGGCTCTTCCCGACGCACGTCGGTATTCCGGTACAGACGAACTCGCAGCGCCACGTCGGACGTTGGAATCCGAATGTCGCTGATCGTCACATCGGGAGCAACCCTGCCCAATACCAGCCGGGCGAGTGGCTGCGGGAGTTCACGACGTATCCTCGCCAGATAGCGCGGAGATGGCGGGTCCGGGCGGGGCAACCGCCGGACCATCTCCACCAGCACCCGGGTTCGGCGGTTCATCGCGGACCAGCCACCGGCGTTAGTCGACCTGGAGAACCACGACCGTACGGCCGGGGATCTGCAGCGTCGAGCCTGCGGACATCTTCTCCTCCGGCAACTCGCCGTCGAGACCGGTATGCGCCACGACTGTGTAGGTGTGCGCCCAGGGACCGTCGGGGAGGTTGACCTGGATGGCGTCGTTTCCCCCGTGAAACCAGATCAGGAAGGCCTCGTCGGTGATCCGATGAGGGTCGTCGTTGGCCACATACATTCCCAACGTCCGACGGGTACCGTCCTGCCACTCCTCCGGCGTCATCTCGACCTTGGGGCCGCCGAACCAGGCGAGATTGCGGCGTCCCGAGGGCCGTCCGTTCGCGTCGGCTAAGTCCTCGCCGCGGCGGTAGATCTCCCTTCGCAGCACCGGGTGATCCGCGCGCAGTTGGAGAAGCTTGCGGGTCAGGTCTGTCAAGTCGTGCCAATCGTGCTGAGTGTCCCAATGCACAAAGGAGATCGGGGAGTCTTGGCAGTAGGCGTTGTTGTTGCCTTGCTGAGAACGGCCGAGCTCATCTCCAGCCGTGATCATCGGAACGCCGGTGGCCAGTATCAGGGTGGCCATCAGGTTCTTCGTCTGACGATGCCGGAGGGCGGTGATCTGGAAATCGTCGGTCTCGCCTTCGACGCCGCAGTTCCAGGAGCGGTTGTCGTCCGACCCGTCCCGATTCGATTCGCCGTTGGCGCCGTTGTGCTTGACGTCAAAGGTCACCAGGTCACGCAAGGTGAAACCGTCGTGGGCAGTGATGAAGTTGACGCTCGCTGTTGTGGCCCGACCATCGCGATCGAAGACGTCGGGAGAACCGGTCAGCCGCTGAGCGAACTCTCCCACACCGTGACTGTTACCACGCCAGAAATCCCGGACGTAATTGCGGAACCGGTCGTTCCATTCGCTCCAGCCGTGCCCGAAGCCGCCAAGCTGATAGCCGTACGGTCCGAGATCCCAAGGTTCGGCGATCATTTTGACCTGGCTCAGCACCGGGTCCTCCCGGATCGCGATCTTGAACGGGTGGTTGTGGTCGACGTGATGGCGCTCGTTGCGAAGCAAGGTGCTCACGAGATCGAAGCGGAAGCCGTCGACGCCCATCTCGGTCACCCAGTAGCGCAGCGAGTCCAGCACCATCGCAAGCACGCCCGGCTCGGACGTGTCCACGGAGTTTCCGCAGCCAGTGACGTCGTAGTCGTTGTGCTGATCGTCGGTCAACCGGTAGTACCCGAGGTGGTCGAGGCCGCGGAAGGACAGCGTGGGACCCTCGTGGCCTCCTTCACCGGTGTGGTTGTAGACCACGTCGAGGATGACTTCGATCCCGCCGTCGTGCAGTGCCGATACCATCTCCTTGAATTCAGGTACCTGCTGGCCGAGGGTGCCCACCGACCCGTACGCAGCGTGGGGTGCGAAGTAGCCGAGGGTGTTGTAACCCCAATAGTTCGAGAGCCCACGGCCGATCAAGAAGGGCTCCGACACGTGGTGGTGAACGGGCAGCAGCTCGACCGCAGTGACACCCAGGTCCTTCAGGTGCGCGACCACGGCCGGATAAGCGAGGCCGGCGTACGTGCCACGCAGATGCTCCGGGACGGCTGGATGGAGCCGGGTATAGCCCTTGACGTGCATCTCGTAGATGACGCTGTCGGCTAACGGCGTGGATCGGTCGATCGGTCTGGGCGGGGGGCTCTCCGGCACGACCACGCTGAGCGGAACCGCCGCGAACGAGTCGGTCCGGTCGGGTATGTAGTTCGACCCCGGCGCGTGGTCCAGAATAGGACCTGAGTAATCGACGCCACCCGTGATCGCCCGGGCGTACGGGTCGAGCAAGAGCTTGGCCGGATTGAACCGAGCCCCGAGCGCCGGATCCCAGGGCCCGTGCACCCGGTAGCCGTAGCGCTGCTCGGCACCAATGCCCGGAACGAACACGGTCCACACCCCATCGGGGGCGCGGGTCATGTCGTAGTTGTGCTGGCTTCGATCCTCGGCGACCAGCGCCAGTTCCACGCGGGTCGCCCGGGGCGTCCACAGCGCGAAGAGGGTGCCTCCGTCACGGATGTGGGCACCGAGAATCGATGAATCCTCCGGCACCGGCAAGGCCGTAGCGGTGGGATTCATGATGAGTCTCTCATCTTGTTGTGGTCTTCGGAGCAGCAGTCGAGCCGGATGCATCCGGGCACGATTTGGCCATTCTGCCTGCCCAACCGCCTAGATGGGACATCGAGAGCTGTTGAATGGTCATCTTTCTTGGCGCTTCAGCATGGCTGCCTGTCTGTCACACTGCCGTCATGGCGATGCATGACGTAGTTGCCGAACACCGCTGTCTCGACGATCCCGACCACATCGCCGTCCATCACTGGACGGTCGAGGCGGTTCGGCGGCCCGGCACCGGGCGCGCCTCGGAGCCCCGATACCTGGACGCCTACGAACTC
>OCZS010000092.1_pt1 | contig 28644 bp, 26 predicted proteins | sample 1539071 | NCBI WGS metagenome assembly OCZS01 (sample SAMEA3113584, study PRJEB22503) | soil metagenome
AGGGGTGGCCCGAGAGCGAGTCTGGCCCGGGGGAGAGCACGGCCCAGGGGCGGAGAGCACGGCCCAGGGTGCGTAACCATGGTCGTGGAGCGGGACCGTGGTCCTGGGGCGGAACCGTCGTCCTGGGAGCGGAAGCGTGGTCCGTCGGGCGGGACCATGGTCCTGGGGACGGGGAGCGTGGTCCGGGTCGGGGTTCTGGCACGGGTCGGGTCTGGGCACGCGGGGCCGGGACCATGGTCCGGGAGCCGACGCCTGGGGGGGGAGATCGAAGCGTGGCCGGCCGGCCGTCGCATCAGGGGAAGGTCGAGGACGAGCGGGCCGGGGCCGAGTGCGGGTAGGGCGAGGGGAACCCCGGTCTAGCGGGGGCGGCGGGCGGTGGCGCGGTCGGTGAGGTGGGCGGCGAGGTCGGAGAAGGTGAGGCCGGCGGCGTCGGCGGCCATGGGGACGAGGCTGGTGGAGGTTAGGCCGGGGCCGGTGTTGACCTCGAGGATGCGGCAGGTGCCGGTGGGGTCGAGGATGGCGTCGACTCGGGAGATGTCGCGGCAGCCGAGGGCGAGGTGGGCGGCGTGGGCTGCTTCGAGGCAGAGGTCGGCGGTGGCTTGGTCGAGGTTGGCGGGGACCCGGAACTCGGCGGCGCCGTGGGTGTAGCGGGCGGAGAAGTCGTACCAGCCTTCCTTGGGCCGGATCTCGACGGCGGGGAGGGTGGGGAGACCGTCGACGACCGAGAGGGCGAGCTCGGTTCCTTGCACCTGCTGCTCGAGCAGGACGGTGTCGTCGTAGCCGAAGGCGGCCATGAGGGCGGCCGGGAGCTGGTCGGGGCGCTCGACCAGGCGGATGCCGAGGGCTGAGCCTCCGCGGTTGGGCTTCACGACGATGGGCAGGCCGAGCTCGTCCATGGCCCGGTCGAGCAGGGCGCCGACGCCCAGCTCCCGGAGGGCTCCCTCGGTCAGGGGGATGGCCGACGGGACGGAGAGGCCGGCTCGGCGGAGGACGGATTTGGCGGCCAGCTTGTCGAAGGCGAGGCGGCTGGCGTCGAAGCTCGACCCGGTGTAGGGAATCTCCAGAAGCTCGAGAATCGACGCGACCGTCCCGTCTTCCCCGAACCGGCCATGCAGCGCGAGGAAGGCGACGTCGAACTCACCGCCGCCGAGGGTCTCGACCAGCTGGTGGTCGGCGTCCAGCTGGCCGACCCGGTAGCCGCGCTCGCGCAGGGCGTCGGCGACCCGCTGGCCCGAGCGGAGCGAGACCTCCCGCTCGAACGACAGGCCGCCGGCGATGACCGCGACGGAGCAGTCGAAGGTCACGGCCCTCCACCCCGATCAGCCAGTGGCCGTGGTGTGGCGGTGTTCCGGCTCACTGCACGCCGCCCCAGCCGGCGGGGCGGCTCTGGTCGGGGGCGGGAGGTTCGAGGGGGAGGCCGCCGAGGGCGCGGGCGAGCTCGAGCTCCTCGTCGATGACGCCGGCGAGTCGGCGGACGCCTTCGCGGATGCGGTCGGGGGGTGGGAAGCAGTAGGAGAGGCGGAGGGAGGAGGCGCCTTGGCCGTCGGCGTAGAAGGCGCCGCCGGGGACGTAGGCCACCCGGGCGGTGATGGCTTTGGCCAGCATGGCTCGGGCGTCCAGGTGGTCGGGGAGGCGGGCCCACACGTAGAAGCCGCCGGTGGGCTTGGTCCAGGTGACCCCGGCGGGCACGTCTTCGGCGAGGGCGTCGAGCATGACGTCGCGCCGCTCGCGGTAGACCTCGCGGAGGTCCTTGAGGGTCTCACGCCAGGGGTAGTTGGCGAACCAGCGGTAGGCGACCGCCTGGGTGAAGCTCGAGGAGCAGAGGTCGGCCGCCTCCTTCACCAGGATCATCCGCTCCCGAAGGGCCGGCGGCACCAGGGCCCAGCCGATGCGGAGGCCGGGGCAGAAGACCTTGGACAGGCTGCCGAGGTAGACGACGTTGTCGGGGTCGAGGGCGCGCAGGGCGTCTGGCGGGTCGCTCTCGAACCCGAGCATCCCGTACGGGTTGTCCTCGAGCACCAGGACGTTGTGACGCCGGGCGAGCTCGAGGACCCGCTCCCGGCGGCCGGCGGCCAGCGTCACCCCGGCCGGGTTGTGGAAGTTGGGGACGGTGTAGAGGAACTTGACCCGGCGGCCGTCACGCTCGAGACGTTCGAGGGTTGCTGCGAGCGCGTCGGGATCGAGACCGTCGTCGTCGAGCGGCACGTGGCAGACGTCGACCTGGTACTGCGAGAAGGCGGAGAGGGCGCCGACGTAGGAAGGGCCCTCGGCCACGATCACGTCGCCGGGGTCGCAGAACATGCGGGAGATGAGATCCAGCGCCTGCTGGGAGCCCTCCGTGACCACGACGTCGCCGCCGGACCCGCGGATGCCCTCGTGCCGCATCAGGTCGGTGAGGACCTCGCGCAGCCGCGGGTCGCCCTGGCCGCCGGCGTACTGGAGGGCGGCCGGGCCCTCGGTGGCGACCACCTCCTGGAGCACGTCCCCGACGACGTCGAAGGGCAGCGCGGCCGTGAAGGGCATGCCCCCGGCCAGGCTGACGACCTCGGGACGGGAGGCGACGGCGAACAGGGCTCGGATCTCCGAGGCGGTCATCGAGCGGGTGCCGCGGGCGTAGCGGTCACGAAACGGGTCATCGGCGCGCATGACCTTGAAGGATAGCGTCACCTGGCAACCCGACCGAGCGGGCTGCTAGCATCGAGCCGCTATCCGGCCTGCGAAAACGTTCCCGTGCTACGAGCCTCGCTGCCACTGCTCCGCCGTGTTGGGGGGAGTTTCTTCGTGGGCCTGTTCCTCGGCCTCATCTGGGCGCTGCTGATCATCCACCGCCGCCCGCCGCGCTCGGAAAGGGCGTCCTGACCTTGGGCCGCAAGCTGGTCCCGCTCGGGCCCGAGACCCTCGACCTGCTACCCGAACCGTGCCGTCGCTGCGTCTTCTGGGAGCTGGGCGCCAAGGCGCGGCCGCGCGGGTCGGAGGACGCGGCGCTCCAGAAGGAGGCCTGGCTCTCCTCGGTGGTCCTGGAGTGGGGGCCGGCCGGGCACGTCGTCTCGGTGGACGGGGAGGTGGCCGGCTACTCGCTGTTCGCCCCGACCCACATGTTCGACCAGGTCGGACGCCAGGCCGCCCGGCCGGTGAGCCGCGACGCCGTCCTGCTCGCCACCCTGGCCGTCCTACCCAGGTTCGAGAGCCAGGGGATCGGGCGGGTCCTGCTCCAGACGATGGCCCGTGACCTGACCAAGCGGAAGGTGCGGGCGGTGGAGGCGTTCGCGGACCGGGCCCCGGCCCGGCGTGACTGCCGCGTCCCGGCCGGGTTCCTCGAGGCGAGCGGGTTCCAGGTCGTCCGCGAGCACCCTCGCTACCCGCTCATGCGGATGGACCTGCGCACCGCCCTCACCTGGAAGGACGCCCGCGAGGCGGCGCTGGAGGCGCTCCGGGTCCCGGCCCCGGCCCAGCCGGCCCTGCGCCCCGTGCCCTCCTCGCGCCCTCCAGCCTGAGGCGGGCGGGCCGGACGGCAGGATCGGGACCCCGCGGGACCGCCCCGGAAACAAACGAGCCCGACCCACCGGGGTCGGGCTCGTTGGGCTGGCGTCAGGTCAGCTGATGAACTCGGAGAGCTCGTTGACGATGTTGCGCTTGGGCATGGCGCCGATCAGTCGCTTCTTCTCCACGCCACCGATGAACAGCGCGAGGGTCGGGATGCTCATGACCCCGTAGCGCATGGCCACGTCGGGGTTCTCATCGACGTTGAGCTTGGCGATCGTCAGCTTGCCCTTGTGCTCGTCGGCGATCTCCTCGAGCACGGGACTGATCATCTTGCAGGGGCCGCACCACTCGGCCCAGAAGTCGACCAGCACGGGCGTGCTCGACTTGAGCACCTCGCTGTCGAACGTGGCGTCGGTCACGGCTGGAGCTTTGCTCATGTAATCGGTGCGGTCGGGGCCTCGGCCCCTCTGCACCTCCACCTCCTCGAACGGATGATTCCCCCGACCAGGGTCCAACGACCACTGGCTCGTACGTATTCCTGCCCACTGAGGGCGGTCGGCAACCGGGCTCAGTCCCAGTTGTCGGTGGTGGCCCCGGAGTCGTGACCGTGAGCCTCCAGCCAGCGCTCGGCGTCGATCGCGGCCGCGCAGCCGGTGCCGGCGGCCGTCACCGCCTGCCGGTAGGTGTGGTCGACGACGTCGCCCGCCGCGAACACGCCGTCGACGCTGGTCGCGGTCGAGGGCGGGTTCGGGGTCACGATGTAGCCGGCCTGGTCGAGCTCGACCTGGCCCCCGAACAGGTCGGTGTTCGGGGTGTGGCCGATGGCGACGAAGACCCCGGCCACCGGGAGCACCTTCTCGGAGCCGTCCTCGACGTTGCGCAGCCGGACCCCGGTCACCGTCTGCTCGCCGAGCACGTCGGTGACGGTCGAGTTCCATTCGAACTCGATCTTGGGGTTCGCGAAGGCCCGGTCCTGCATGACCTTGGAGGCGCGGAGCCGGTCCCGACGGTGGACGACGGTGACCTTGGTCGCGAACCTGGTCAGGAAGGTCGCCTCCTCGAGCGCGGAGTCGCCGCCGCCGACCACCACCAGCTCGCGGCTGCGGTAGAAGAAGCCGTCGCAGGTGGCGCAGGTCGAGACCCCGCGGCCGAGGTACTGGCGCTCGCCGGGCAGGCCGAGCATCTTGGCCTTGGCGCCGGTCGAGATGATGAGGGCCTTGCCGGTGTACTCCACGTCCTCGACCCAGGCCCGGAACGGCGGGCCGGCCAGCTCGACCTTGGTGGCGTCGGCGCGGACGAACTCGGCGCCGAAGCGCTCGGCCTGCTCGCGCATCTTGCCCATCAGCTCGGGCCCGAGGATCCCGGTCGGGAAGCCGGGGTAGTTCTCCACCTCGGTGGTGAGCATGAGCTGCCCTCCCGCCTCCGTCCCTTCCAGGACGATCGGCTGGAGGTTGGCGCGGGCGGCGTAGAGGGCCGCGGTCAGCCCGGCCGGGCCGGAGCCGACGATCAGCACCGGAGCGCTGGTGCGGGATGTTGCCATCAGGGTGGGCGCGCCTCCTCGGACGACGGCGATTTCGGGAGCCGTGCTCTGCAACGGATTGTCCCACATGACTATTCCGGGTCCGACCGGAGGCGGGGCCGCGTTACGGGCGCGGTTCTCGTACGCTTAGGCCATGACGGCCGACCAGACCAACGTGGCGCCGACCTGTGTGAACCATCCCAAGGTCGAGACCCGGCTGACGTGCTCGAACTGCGGCGACCCGATCTGCACCCGGTGCATGGTGACGACCGCGGTCGGGCAGAAGTGCCCGCGCTGCGCCAAGCAGAGCGGGCGGGCCAAGGGCAACCCGGAGCCGCAGCTGCTCGCCCGGGCGTTCGGGGCCGGGGTGGCGGTGGCCGCGCTGGGCGGGGTGCTCCTGATCCAGGTGCGGTTCGCCGGGCTGCTGCTCGCGCTCGCCCACGGGTTCGTGGTCGGCGCGACCGTCCGCTGGGCGGCCCGCCGCCGGACCCACACCTGGCTGGGGGTGGCCGCCGCGGCCGCGGTCCTGGTCGGCGTCGGCGGCCTGGTCCTGGTGCTGGGCGGCAACCCGTTCGCGGCCAGGTTCCTCTTCGTCTACGTGCTCAGCGGTGGGGTCGCCTTCGCCCGAGCCAGCGGCGTCTGGTAGCGCGCCAGGGGCCGGCTGGGCACGGCAAGGGCACGCGTGCCGCCGGGCGGCGCTGCGGCCGTCAGCGGACCTGTTCGGTGGCCAGGGGCGGGGAGCCGCAGTTGTCGCGGGGGAACACCCACAGGTCGACCCGGTCGGGCCGGGGGGTGCTGGTGGTGACCAGGATGGTCGCGTCGCGACCCTTGTAGGTGCCCTCGATGAAGAAGGCCGGGGCGAGGGGCCGGGTGGCCGGGTCGGCGTCGGCGGTTGCGGCCGGGAGGCAGGACTGGAGCTGCTGGGCGGTGGCCGAGGGGGTCTGGGCGGTGGCCGAGGGGGTCTGGGCGCTGGAACGGAAGGCGCCTCCGTCCTGGTCCGAGGCCTGGGGGGCGCCGGCACCGGCGCCGCCGGCGGCGCTGTCGAGGGCGGCCTTGGCCCGGGCGTCGGTGCCGAGGCGGGCGCGGACCGTGTCCGCCGTGACCTCGCCCGCGATGCGGAACACCGGGAGACCGGCGGCGGCGGCGCCTGGGGCGGCCTGGCCAGGGGTGGCGGCTTCCTGGGCCGCGCTGCCACCACCACCGGCGGTGGTGTCGAGGTCGCCGCTGGACTGGTTGAGGAAGGGGACCACCAGGGCGGCCAGGAGCAGGGCGGCGGCGGCGCCCCAGGCGGCCGGGCGGCGGTACCAGGGGGCCGGGCGGAGGATCTGGGCCTCCGGGGCGGCACCCTCCCGCCGCGGCTCCGGAACGCTCTCCCGCTGCCGGGACCCGGCGCGGCCAGCGACCCGCGACCCGGGGTTGGCCTCGGCCTCGGCCGACACGGCGGCGGCCAGGCGGTCGTGGAGGCCGGGCGGGAGGTCCGGTTCCTCGAGGAGGGCCAGACTGCCGCGGGCGCGGCCGACCGATGCGACCAGCTCGGCGCAGGACGGGCAGCCCGCCAGGTGGGCCTCGACGTCGGTCCGCTCGCGGCGGTCGACGTCGCCGGCCTGGAAGGCGACGAGCTGCTCGTGGTCGGGATGGTCTTGGTCGGGCAACGCTGGCTACTCCTGGCCGGGGTGGTTGGGCTCTGTAGGTTCGGACGTCGCCGATCTGGGGTCGGTTCCCGGGGGGCCGGCGACCCGCAGCGGTGGGCGGGCGGGCTCGGCGTCCGGGGGGGCGCCGCCGAGGTGCTCGGCGAGGGCGAGGCGGCCGCGGAACACGCGGCTCTTGACGGTGCCGACGGGGACTTCGAGGATCTGGGCGGCGTCGGCGTAGGGGACCCGGTAGAGATCGCAGAGGACGACGGCCACCCGGAACTCCTCCGGGACCTGGGCGAGGGCGGTCTGGACGGCCACGGCCGAGGCCACCACCTCGCCGAGCTCGCCGCCGGGGGCGACGGCCAGGCCGGCGTCCTCCGGGTCGAGGGCGGCCAGGCGGGCCCGGCCGCGGCGGCGGGCCTGGTCGGTGGCGGCGTTGACGGCGATCCGGTAGAGCCAGGTCGAGAAGGCGGCCGCCCGGCGGAAGCTGGCCGCCTTGCGGAGGGCGGCCAGGAAGGCCTCCTGGGTGGCGTCCTCGGCGTCCTCGCGGTTGCCGAGGATCCGCAGGCAGAGACCGTAGATGCGGCGCTCGTGGCGCGCGACCAGCTCGCCGAAGGCCCGGGGGTCGCCTCGCAGGTGGGCGGCGAGCAGGGCCTCGTCGCTCGGGGTGCTCACGACCGTACGGTGACGTTCGCGATCCCGCCCCGGAACTTGCCCCCATCGTCCTGGGGCAGGCTGGTGAACCAGACCAGCACGTACTGGTAGCTGCCCTCGAGGTCGAACTTGGCCGTCGACTCGAAGGTCTCGGGCCCGCTGAGCGGTTTCCAGCCGTCGAGTGTTGGCGGACGGTCGTTGGCGCCGTAGATGGTGAGGGCGCTGCCGCCCGTCGGGGCCAGCGTGAGCGAGAGCTGGCCGACCTCCTGGGAACGGCCGAGGTCGAGGACCAGGCCGACGCCCTGCTTGTAGCCGCCGGCGCCGAAGTTCTGGTTGTAGCCCTCGGTCTGCCAGACGCTGCTCCGGTCCCTGTCGATGGCGCGATCGGCCTGGCCCTGGTTCTCCTGCTTGTCGGGGTCGGTGGTGAAGGGATCAAAGGAGATGGCAGCGGCGACCTCGATCGGGGGCGCGGCGGCGGTCGTGTCGGTGGTGCCGCCCCGGGTCGTGCCCGGGGAATCCTCGCCGAACAGGTTGCCGAGGTCGTTCTTGGCCAGGGTGAGGCCGACCGCGACCAGGACGGCGGCCACGGCGACCAGGGCGAGGACCCAGCCGAGGAGGCGGCCCTCGTGGCGGAGGAAGCCGCGCGATGGGGTGACCTCGGGGCCGGTGGGGGCCGGTGGCACCGGGAGGAACTCGCCCGAGGGGAGGCTGTCGGCGCCCGAGGCCGAGCGGGAGAGGGCCGCGGCCATGGCCTGGACGGTCTGGAAGCGCTGGTCGGGGTCGATGGCCATCGCCTGGCGGACGATCGTGTCCAGGTCGCGGGGCACGCCCGCCCGCAGGGCCCGGGGCGGGATGGTGGTGGACGGGTCGGCGCCAGGGGCCCGGCCGGTGAGCATCTCGTACAGGCAGGCCCCGAGCCCGTAGACGTCGGCCCGGCCGTCGGCGTCGTCGCCCCTGACCACCTCGGGGGCCAGGTAGCCGTCGACCCCGAGGACCTCCCCGGTGCGGCCCGGGTCGTCCTCGGTGGCCGCCCTGGCGATCGAGAAGTCGGCCACCTTCACGGTGCCGTCGTCGGCGAGCAGGATGTTGCCCGGCTTGAGGCTGCCGTGGCAGACCCCGGCCTGGTGGGCGTAGTCGAGGGCGGCGGACACCTCCATGGAGAGCCGGGCCGCCCGCGACGGCGGCAGCGGGCCGTGGCGCCCGAGGGCCTCGCCCAGGGTCGGCCCGTTGACCAGCTCCATGACGATGTAGGCGATGTCCCCCTGCTCGCCGGTGTCGTAGAGGGCGACGATGTTGGGGTGGGTCAGGCGGGCGGCGTTGACCGCCTCCTCGTGGAAGCGGGCCCGGAAGCTCGGGTCGGCGGCCAGCTCGGGGTGGAGCACCTTGACGACGACGTCCCGTCCGAGGACACGGTCGTGCCCACGCCAGACGCTTGTCATACCGCCCGATGCGATCTGCTCGCTGAGCTCGTACCGCTCGGCGAGCAGTCGGGGCAGACCGGAGCCGACCTGCGACATGCTCATATACGAAGAGCGGGGCGTTGGACCCCGGGGATCGCGACCCCCGAAGTCTAACAAGAAGAATCCTTTCCGACCGCCCTGCGACGGTCAGCCGGTCGGCCGGACGGCGCCGATGTAGTCACGGCGGCCGATGGAGGCGATGCGGACCCTGGCCCCGGAATAGGGGGCCTCGACCATGGCGCCGCCGCCGATGTACATGCCGACGTGATGGATGGAGCCCGGGTTGCCGGTGTTGTAGGCGTAGAACACCAGGTCGCCGGGAGCGAGGCCGCCGAGCCCGACCCGGGGGCCGGCGCCGAACTGGGCCCGGCTCACCCGGGGCAGCCATACCCCGGCGCTGCGGTAGGCGGCCATGACCAGGCCGGAGCAGTCGTAGCTGCTCGGCCCGGACGCCCCCCACACGTACGGCTTGCCCAGCTGGCTCCTGGCGAACGTGACCGCCCGCGCGGCGGCGCCGGAGGGCGCGCCGGCCGTGCCGGAGCCGCGCCGCCAGGAGCCGGCGCCGGCCGCCCTCGCCCTTGCCGCCCGCTCGGCGGCCAGGCGGCGGAGCAGGGCCTGGCGGAGCAGGCGCTCCTGGCGGCGCCGCTCCTGCACCACCGCCTTCCTGACCTGCCTGGTCAGGCGCTTGAGATAGCGGCGCTGGGCATCAAGGCGGGACTCGATCTGGCGCCGCTTGGTGGCCAACCTCGACCGCAGGCGCTCCTGGCGCTCGGCCTGGCCGGCCAGCTTGACGGCCAGGGCCTCGACCTCGCGGCGCAGCCGCTCGACCCGGTCGATGGCGGCCCGGTCGGCCCCGACCACCTGCTCCTGGTACTTGGTGGTGACCAGGGCCTGGTGGACGCTGTCGGCGGCCAGCAGCCGGCCGAGGGTCGAGGGTGCCCCGCCGGTGTAGATCGTCCAGAGCCGCCTGCCGAGCAGCTTCCTGGCCGCGCGCAGGCGGCGGCGGGCGTCCAGCACCTGCTTGCGGGTCTTCGCCTGCTCGACACGGGTCCGGGCCAGGGCCTCGCGGACCTCGTTGTAGTCCTCGACCAGGATCTCGACCCGGGCGTGCATGCGGTCGATGGTCGCCTGGACGCGGGCCGCCTTGGCCCGCAGGCGGGTGATCTTCCTGGCCGGGGTCTCGCGCGGGGCGGCCACGGCGGGCTGGTGGTCGACGCCGCCGAGGAGCACGAAGACGACGAGGAGTTGCCGAAGCCGGCGCAGGGGGAAGTCCCTTCAACGAGCGGGTCTGCGGCCGGGCGGGGACCCTCTCACGGCCCACTTCCCTCGGCAAATCTCGGTAGCAATTCCGCTGCGGCTCCGCCCGGGGTCGTCCGGAATTCACCCGGAATATTTCCTCAGGACGGGCCAGGCCGTGTCCCCCGGCGTCGGCGGACGACGTCCAGCAGGAGGGAGAGCTCCTCGACCCGGAGGAGGCGGGCCACGGCCAGGTAGATGCCGGCCCCGACGGCCACCCCGGCGACCACGGTGGCCAGGTCGCGGGCCAGTCCCGGGTCGAGGGCGGTGCCGACGGCCCGGTCGACCAGCACGACCGCGGCGAACATGACCAGCCCGGCGACCAGCATGCGGGCCACGGCGGCCAGGATCTGGCTCCCTCCGAGCCCGCCGATCCGCCGCGACAGCTGCCACAGCAGCAGGGCCGACCCGACGGTGTAGTGGAGGGCATGGCCGAAGGCCAGGCCGGGGATCTTCCAGCGCTCGGGCAGCAGGTTGAACAGCAGCAGGTTGCTGGCGGCGTTGACGCCGACCGCGACCAGGTTGACCAGGAAGGTCGTGCGGGTGTCCTGGAGGGCGTAGAAGGCCCGCAGGACCAGCTGGAAGGTGGAGAACGGGACCAGCCCGAGCACGAACACCATCAGCACCGGGATCAGCAGCTCGGTGCTCTCCTCGGTGACGACCCCGTGCTCCAGCAGCAGCCGCACGATCGGGCCGGCCAGGGCCAGGTAGCCGAGGGCGGCCGGCAGCAGGACGGCCGCGGTCAGCCGGATGCCCCTGGACAGGGTGGCCCGGAACGCGTTCCAGTCCTTGGCCACGGCCTGCTCGCTCAGCGGCGGCAGCAGGGCGGTCATCACCGAGACGGCGAACACCCCGTGGGGGAGCTGGAAGAAGATGAACGCGGTCGTGTAGGCGGTGTAGCCGCCCTGGACCCCGTAGGCGAGGATCGGGACCAGCAGGTAGCCGAGCTGGTTGGTGATCACGTAGCCGACGGTGAAGGCGGAAAGGGTGGCCATCTTCCGGATCGCCTGGTCGCGCCAGTTCCAGACGAAGTGGAAGCGGAAGCCGATCCGGCGCAGGAACGGCCACTGGACCAGCGTCATGGCCGCCACCCCGGCGGTGGTGCCGAGGCCGAGCAGCAGCTTCTGGCCGGTGGTGACCTCGCCGACCTGGGGGACCTGCTGGCCGACGAGGGCGTGGAAGGTGAGCCCGACGGCGATCACGACCAGGTTGTTGAGGATCGGGGCGAACATCGGCACCCCGAAGCGGCGGTGGGCGTTGAGCAGGCCGGTCATCACCGCCCCGACCCCGTAGAAGACGATCTGGGGCATGAACATGGCCAGCAGCTGGCCGCCGACCTCGATCGCCTGGGCCCGCTCGGCCGGGCTGCCCGAGTGGATGTACAGCCGGATGATCCAGGGGGCGGCGACCATGGTGACCGCGGCCAGCAGGCCGAGGCCGGCGATGGCGATGGTCATGGTGGCCCGGGCCACGTGCCAGGCCTGGCGCTGGCCGCGGGTGCTGCGGACCTCGACGAACACGGGCACGAAGATGGAGGACAGGATCCCGCCGAGGACCAGCTCGTAGATGATGTTCGGGGTGGTGTTGGCGACGTTGTAGACGTCGGCCAGGCGGCTCTCGCCGACCCCGAGGGTGGCGACCAGCACCGTGACCCTGAGCAGCCCGGTGATCCTGGACAGCAGGGTCCCGGTGGCCATCAGGGCGGTCGACCGGGCCAGGCTGGGCTCGGGCGGCCGGGCGCCCCCTGGGGTGTCCGCGCTGGTCTGCTCGGTACTCAACTCTCAGGCCCGGGGCGGCGGCGGCGGCCGAACCGCCACCACAGCAGCAGCATCCCGGCCGCCCCGCCGGTCAGGGCCAGGGCGACCCGGTTGACGGCGGTGGAGCTGAGCCGGATCTCGCCCTCGGCGATCGCCTCCCGCCGGTCGGGGGTGAGCACCTCGACCTGGATGGGGAAGGTGCCGGTGGCCCGCGTCCCGACCTGGAGGAGCTGGGTCGTCCGGCGCCTGGGCTCGAGCACGAACTGCTCGCTGGCCGCCGGCAGGTCGACCTTGGGCGAGGTCAGGCGCAGCACCACGGTGACCCGCTCGCCGGAGTTGTTGGCCACCGTGATCGGGATCTTGCCCCGCCGGGCCGTGAGGGTGACCGGGGTGGTGCCGACCTCGATCCGCCGGTAGACGCTGTCGATGCCCTGGGTGACCGCCCGGACGAAGCCGCGTCCCCTCGGCCGCGCGCGGGCCGGCCGCCAGTCGCTCGACTCGGCGACCCGCAGGTCGCGGTCGAAGCTGCCGGAGGCCGGGTCGGCGTCGTTGCCGACGGCCCGCCGGAAGCTGTCCAGCTGGGAGCGGACCCGGACGACCCGGGCGAGGTAGGCGGAGGGGAGCCCGGCGGCGTCGTCGGCCGCGGTGACGGTGGCCAGCCGGCGCTCGCCCTCCTCCGGCCCCTGGGGGACGTCGTCGGCCAGGGTGTCGGCCTGCTGGAGCCGCAGCCAGGGAGCGTCCCCCAGCCCCCGGACCAGCGACCGGAAGAAGGTCCTGGTCGGCCGCCAGCCCTGCGGCGGGGCGAGCAGGACACCCCGCGGGTCGGTCGAGTTGGGGCGCTCCAGCCAGGTCACGGCGGTCTCGGCCAGGATCCGCTGGGCCCACTCGACCGGCGCGCTGGCCGCCCTGGGGTCGGTGAACGCCGCCGACAGCTCGGCGTCGCCGACCAGGGCCCGCTGCGGGTCCGGTCCGGTGCCCAGGTCGATGGTGGCGTTCTGGGTGACCGCGGCCGGGGACGCCGGGAAGTGCCGCGGGTCGAGCACGACCACGTCGCTGCCGGTCTGCTCGAGGGTCCGGAGCAGGGCCCCGTCGACCGCCCCGTCGACCGGCCAGGCCAGCGACTCGTCGGGCGCCGTGCCGAGGCCGTTCTCGAGCAGGTCGCGCCCGAACCGGACGGCGCTCTCGGCCCGGTCGCCGCTCCCCCCCCTGACCAGCGCCGGGAGGTCGGCGTTGCCGTAGGCGAAGGCGGCCGGCGGGTGGCCGCTGGCCGCCGCCCTGCTGGCCGCCTGCTTGAGCGACTGGAGGAACTCGTCGGCGTTGCCGGAGCGCGGGTCGCCCGGTGGGATGGTGGTCCGCTTGCCCTTCTGGCGCAGGCGCCAGCCGCCGACCATGGCGGTCGCCTCCTCGACCAGCATGGCGTCGACCACCATGGTCGCCTCGGGGGCGCCGGCCCGGGCCAGCTCGGCCGCGATCGCGCCGAGGGGCCCGGCCGGGGCCAGCAGCTCGGCCAGCTCGTCGTCGATGAAGTCGCCGGCCGGGTTGCGGTGGGTCGGCTCGCGCACCGGCACCAGCAGGGCGGCCCGCAGGGGCTGGATGGCCCGGGCCGGGAGGTCGACCACGAAGGTGGTCAGGCTGGCCCTGACCGGCCGCCCGGCCGCGTCCGTCGCCTGGACCTCGACCGACAGGGGCAGGACGACGCCGGCGCGACCGTCGGCGAGCCCCGGCGGCAGGGGGACCCGGCGGCGCTCCAGGCGCTCGGCGGTGCCGGGGGCGATCGAGGCCACCGCCGACTGGAACTCGTCCAGCGGCTGGATGGCGGCCACCGCGCCGGGGGCGGCCAGCAGGCCGGCCAGCTCCGAGCGGGTGTCGACCGGCTGGCCGAGCCGGGTCCGGACCCGCAGGTCACCGACCGGCGCCTGACCCCGGTTGCGCACCCTGACCCGGTAGTCGAGCGGGACCTTGGGGCTGACCACGGGCGAGATGCTGGTCAGGATGACCTCGAGGGACGGGGCCGCCTCCTGGGCGGCGGCGGCCGCGGCCGGCCCGCCGGCGCCCGGGACGGCCGCCAGGGCGACGGCGACCGCCAGCGCGGCCAGCGCGCGGGTGGCGGTCCGCGCGCCGGTCACGACCCGCCCGCGCCCTGGGCGGCGAGCACGTCGGGGATGCGGTCGAGGAGCTTGCGCTCGTTGGCGAAGGACATCCGCCGCCTGGCCTCGTCCGGCTCGAACCAGGCGGCGTCCTCCATCTCGTGGTCGTGGTCGGAGAAGTCCCCGCCGACGAAGCGCATCAGGAAGTAGTGGACGAACTTGTGGTACCGGGTCCGCTCGGGCGCCCACACGAACCAGTAGTCGATCGTGTCAAGGGGACCGATCAGCTCGGCCTCCAGACCCGTCTCCTCGCGGACCTCGCGCAGGGCGGTCTGCTCGACCGACTCGCCCTCCTCCCTGGCCCCCTTGGGCAGGGTCCACTGGAGGCTGCCCCTGACCGAGCGGTGGGCGACCAGGGCCACCGGGGCGTCGGGCCGCAGCTCGGCCAGCACCACCCCGCCGGCCGAGACGGCCCGGGCGGTCCGCACGGTCAGCTCGCCTGCCTGGTGATGCTGGCCACGACCGCGCTGGTCGCCTTGATGAGGTCGGCGGCCCGGACCTTGAGGATCACGCCGGGCTCGCCGGCGGCCGCGTAGACGACGTCCTGGTCGGCCACCTGCTCGTCCACCACCAGGGTGGACCGGCACTCCAGGGCCACCGGGGGGACGAAGGCCAGCAGGTAGCCGGTCAGGCCGGGGGCGCGGTCGGGCGGGACCGGGTCGAGGTCGACCCGTCCCAGCAGCTCGGCGACGCTCGAGGTGTCGACCTCGGCGTCGGCCGGGGCGAGCACGACCACGCAGCCGTCGTCGTCGGCCAGCAGTGTCGGCCGGCCGACGGCCCGGGGCGGCAGGCCGAGGACACCGGGTGCGGTCGAGAGGTCGCGGAGCGGTCCCGGGAGCTGGGAGAGCTCATGCACGACGTCGTCGGCGAGCAGGTGGTTGTGGACGTCGATGCTGGATCGCACGGGATCTCCAGAAATGCGAGCGCGGCGGTCGAGCGGACCCGAGTATAGCGGGAGGCCGGGGCATCGACTTGCCCCGGCCTCGTCGAGCACCCCAACGACGTGGGGCCCCAGTCAGCGCGATCCGCCCTTTCGGCCGATCTTCTGGTAGAACTCGATCCCGTAGCGCTGCTTGGTCGTCTCGCCGCCCTTCTTCCCGCCCATCCGGCCGATCTTCCCGAAGAAGTCGTCGCCGTAGCGCTTCTTGGTGGTCTGCCCGCCCTTGCGGCCGGCTTCAGCCCTGCTCATCTTCTTGGTCTCCGGCATCCGACCACCTCCCTCCTCGAACCGGTTGCCCTGGTTGTTCGTGCGTAAACCACTTGAACGGGTAAAGGACCCCGGGTCGCGTATGCTGCGGGCATGCCGGAGCTCTCCCCAGCCCAGCGTGAAGCCCTTGGCGCGCTGCTCAACGCGGCCCCGTTCGCCAAGGTCGTCCACGACCTCGGGCGCCGCTTCGAGGCCGGTGGACACGAGCTGTACCTGGTCGGCGGGACGGTGCGCGACGCCCTGCTCGACCGGGCCTCGCCCGACGTCGACCTGACCACCGACGCCACCCCCGACCAGATCCTGGCCGTCGTCCGGGCCGGGCGCTGGAGCGACGGCGTGTGGCTGCAGGGGGTGCGCTACGGCACCGTCGGGGTCCGCAAGGGCGACTTCCGGCTGGAGATCACCACCTTCCGCTCCGACACCTACCGCGAGGACTCGCGCAAGCCCGAGGTCACCTTCGGGCGCTCGATCGACGAGGACCTGGCCAGGCGCGACTTCACCGTCAACGCGATGGCCATGCGGCTGCCCGACGGCCCCTTCGTCGACCCCCACGGCGGCCTCGGCGACCTGGCCGCCAAGCGGCTGCGCACCCCCTCCAGCCCGGAGGTGTCGTTCGAGGACGACCCGCTGCGGATGCTCCGGGCGGCCCGCTTCGCCTCCCAGCTGGGGCTGGTGCCGACCCCCGAGACCCTGGCCGCCATCGCCGAGCGGCGGGAGCGGCTCCAGATCGTGTCCCGCGAGCGGGTCCGCGACGAGCTGAGCAAGCTGCTGCTGGGCCGGGAGCCGGCCAGGGGGCTGTGGCTGGCCGTCAACACCGGCCTGGCCGGCGAGTTCCTGCCCGAGCTGCCGGCCCTGGCCCTGGAGCAGGACCCGGTCCACCGTCACAAGGACGTGCTCCGGCACACCATCGCGGTGGTCGAGCGGGCGACCGCCTTCGACGCCGACGCGCCCGACCTCACCCTGCGCATGGCCGCCCTGCTCCACGACATCGGCAAGCCCCGGACCCGCAAGGTCGACGCCGAGGGGGTGAGCTTCCACCTCCACGAGGTGGTCGGGGCCAAGATGGCCGAGAAGCGGCTGACCGAGCTGCGCTACCCCTCCGACTTCATCGCCGACGTGCGCCAGCTGGTCCTGCTCCACCTGCGCTTCCACACCTACCGGCTGGGCTGGAGCGACTCGGCGGTGCGGCGCTACGTGCGCGACGCCGGGCCGCTCCTCGACCGGCTGAACTTCCTGGTCCGCTCCGACTGCACCACCCGCAACGTCTTCAAGGCCAGGCAGCTGGCCGGCTACTCCGACGAGCTGGAGGAGCGGATCGCCCGGCTGGAGGCCGAGGAGGAGCTGGCCAGCATCCGCCCGCCGCTGGACGGCCGCCAGGTGATGGAGCGGCTCGGCGTCCCGCCCGGCCCGGTGGTCGGCAAGGCCCTGGCCCACCTGCTGGAGCTGCGCCTGGACCACGGCCCCATGTCCGAGGAGGAGGCCGACGAGGCCCTCCGTTCCTGGGCCAGGGAGCAGGGGCTCGAGGAGCCGGGCCCGGCCTAGAGCCGGACGACCACGCCCTCGTCGGGACCGAGCTGCAGGGGCTGCAGGCCGACCGCCCCGCCGGCGGGGCGGGCCGGGTCGGTGGACAGCTCCAGGCGGCCGTCGGCGGGGCCGTCGACCTGGTACTCGAGCGGCTGGCCGGTGAAGTTGAGCGCCACCAGCAGGCGCTCGTCGCCGGCGCCGCGCAGGTAGGCGTACATGCCGCCGGGGGTGTCGGGCAGGGAGCGGTAGTCGCCGCCGCGGAGGGCGGGCGAGCCCTTGCGGTACCAGATCAGCCGCCGGAACAGGCTGAGCATGGAGGCCGGGTCGTCGCGCTGGGCGGCCACGTTGACCCTGGCCGCCTCGCGGCCCACGGGGAGCCAGGGGTCGCCGCCGAAGCCGGCGCCGGGGGAGGCGTCCCACTGGACCGGGGTGCGCTCGGGGTCGCGGCCGTCGACGTCGACCACCCGGTCGGGCGGGATCTCGCCGTCGGCCTGGCCGATCTCGTCGCCCATGTAGACGAACGGGGTGCCGCGCAGGGTGAGCAGCAGCATGGCCGCCACCCGGGCCCTTGCCTGGCCGTTGCCGCCCTCGTCGTAGCGGCTGGCGACCCGGGAGACGTCGTGGTTGCTGAGCATCCAGGCCGGCCAGGCGTCGGCCGGCAGCAGGCCGCTGAACTCGTCGACCACCGACCGGAAGGCCTCGGCCTTCCACGGCTGGGACTGGAACACGAAGTTGTGGACCAGGTGGAACTCGTCCTGGCCGGAGCCGTAGTAGCGGGCCAGCCGCTCCAGGTCGAGCAGGTAGACCTCGCCAACGGCCATGCGGTCGTCGTAGCTGTCGAGGGTCTGGCGGAAGCGGCGCAGGATCTCGTGCACCTCCGGCCAGTCCTCGTCCCGGCGGGGGACCGCCTTCAGCTTGGCCCGCCGGCTGTCCCTGGCCTCCTGGGTCTCGCCCAGGTCCTCCTCGCCCAGCTCGACCAGCGGGTTGTCGCGCAGCTCGGGGTCATGGGCCATCTTGTGGGCCACGTCGACCCGGAAGCCGTCGACCCCCCGGTCCAGCCAGAAGCGCATGACGCCGTCCATGGCCTCCCGGACCTCGGGGTTCCACCAGTTGAGGTCGGGCTGCTGGGGCATGAACGAGTGCAGGTACCACTGGCCGGTGGGCTCGTCGAAGGTCCAGGCCTTCCCGGCCCGGGGGAACGAGCTCATCCAGTTGTTGGGCGGCGAGCCGTCCGGCCGGGAGTCGGCCCAGACGTACCAGTCCCGCTTGGGGCTGTCCCGCCCCGAGCGCGACTCCAGGAACCAGGGGTGACGGTCGGAGGTGTGGTTGGGGACCAGGTCGACCACCACCCGGATGCCGCGGTCATGCGCCCCGGCGACCAGCCGGTCGAAGTCGTCCAGGGTGCCGAAGACGGGGTCGACGTCGGTGTAGTCGGCGACGTCGTAGCCGAAGTCGGCCATGGGCGACGGGTAGAACGGCGACAGCCAGATGGCGTCCACCCCGAGCGAGCCGGGGGTGCCGTCGTTCAGGTGGTCGAGCCGCGAGGTGATGCCGGCCAGGTCGCCCACGCCGTCGCCGTTGGCGTCGGCGAAGCTGCGCGGGTAGATCTGGTAGATGACCCCGTGACGCCACCAGTCGGCGGTGGCCAAGCGGAGCCTCCCTCTAGCTCTCGGCGCCGGCCGCGAACGCCTCGACCATGTCGCGGGCCTCGTCGTCGGTGTACTGGACCGGCGGCGACTTCATGAAGTAGGCGGCCGGGCCGAGCAGCGGCCCGCCGATGCCCCGGTCGAGGGCGAGCTTGGCGCAGCGCACGGCGTCGATGACCACGCCGGCCGAGTTGGGGGAGTCCCAGACCTCCAGCTTCAGCTCCAGGTTGATGGGGACGTCGCCGAAGGCGCGGCCCTCGACCCGGATGTAGCACCACTTGCGGTCGTCCAGCCAGGGCACGTAGTCGCTCGGGCCCACGTGGACGTTGCGCTTGCCCAGGTCGTGGTCGACCTGGGAGGTGACGGCCTGGGTCTTGGAGATCTTCTTGGACTCCAGCCGGCTGCGCTCCAGCATGTTCATGAAGTCCATGTTGCCGCCGAAGTTCAGCTGGTAGGTGCGGTCGATGTGGATGCCGCGGTCCTCCATCAGCCGGCTCAGCACGCGGTGGACGATGGTGGCGCCGACCTGGGACTTGATGTCGTCGCCGATGATCGGCACCCCGGCCCGGGTGAAGCGCTCGGCCCACTCGGGGCGGCCGGCGATGAACACCGGCAGGCAGTTCACGAAGGCCACGCCGGCCTTGAGGGCCTGCTCGGCGTAGTAGCGGGCGGCCTCCTCGGAGCCGACCGGCAGGTAGCAGACGAGCACGTCGGCGCCGGAGGCGGCCAGGGCGACGGCCACGTCGACCGGGGCGGCGTCGGACTCCTGGATGGTCTCGGTGTAGTAGTGGCCCAGCCCGTCCATGGTCGGCCCGCGCTGCACCTCGACCTCGAGGGGGGGCACGTCGGCGAACTGGATGGTGTTGTTCTCGCCGGATCGGATGGCCTCGGAGAGGTCACGCCCGACCTTCTTGGCGTCGACGTCGAAGGCGGCCACGAACTCGATGTCGCGGACGTGGTAGCCGCCGAGCTCGACGTGCATGAGACCGGGGACGTGGTCACCAGGCTGGGCGTCGGCGTAGAAGTGCACGCCCTGCACCAGCGACGACGCGCAGTTGCCCACGCCGACGATCGCGACGCGTAGCTTTCCCATCGGTGTCTGGTCTCCTCCTGGACGGCGCGGCCTACCCGGTCTGTGCGGGCAGGCGGGGGTCGCGCGGGGACTGGGGAAGCTGAGCCGGGGACAGTGGCTCAGCTGGGTTCTGCTCGGGCTGCGCCTCGGTTGAGCGCCGCTCGCGGGCGATCAGGCGGTCGAGCCAGGCGATCTCGCGCTCGCGCTCGTCCAGCCCGTGGTCCATCAGCTCGATGGTGTAGGCGTCCATGCGCTCGCGGGCTGTCCGCACCGAGGCGCGCAGGTCGGCCAGCCGTTCCTGGAGGTAGCCGCGCCGCCGCTCGAGCTGGTAGAGGCGGGCCTCCGGCCGCAGGTAGCGGAAGAAGGCCAGTCGCATGGAGAACCGGTCCTGCTCCAGCTCGTGGCCGTCGGCCGTCTCCAGGAGCTGGTGGAACAGCCGGTTGCCCTTGTCGGTCAACCGGTAGACGTGCTTCTTGCGCGAGGTGAAGGGCGAGACCTCGACCTCGAGGTCACCGGCGGCGGCCAACCGCTTGAGGCACGGGTAGAGAGAGCCATAGCTGACTCGCCAGAAGGCGCCGAGCTTGACCGAGAGCTGCTTCTTCAGCTCGTAGCCAGACATCGGTGTCTCCTTGAGCAGCCCAAGCACGGCCAGCTCGAGCACGAAGCACGTCCCCTCTTGCTTGTGGTTCACTACTGCAGATCGATCCGATGTATCGGTTCGATGTATCGACACGATAGGTACGCCGACGCGAGCATGTCAACTCGCGTTGCCGGATCGTGACCCGTTCCCGGTGAAGGTGCCCCGGGTACACTGGCGCCGAGATGCGGCTTGTCGACTACACCCTGGCCAAGCGGGCGAAGCTCACCGAGCTCCGTGGTGGCCGGCTGTCGCGCGACGACGTCTGCGACGCCCACCCGGAGCTGCTCCGGGCGGCCCGCAACGTCGGCGAGCAGACCCCGACCCCCTGCCCGGTCTGCGAGGCCGAACCGCTGGTCCACGTCACCTACGTGTTCGGCGAGGCCCTGCGCCAGGCCAACGGCCGCGTCTGGCCCCGCACCGGCCTGGCCGACCTGCACCGCTCCATGGACGAGGTGGCCTGCTACGTGGTCGAGGTCTGCACCGGCTGCTACTGGAACCACCTCGCCCAGCGGTACCTGCTGGGCCGCCGCCACGTCGGCTGACCGGTCGTCGCGGTCGCGGAAATCGGTTTCTGGGCAAGGGTGCAGTACCATCCTTGCGCTATGGCAGCACCCCCGATCACCCCCACCCGGGCCGCCAGGCACCAACAGCAGGGCAGACCGCAGGGCAAGGAGCGCAAGCAGGCGCCCCCCAGCCGCTCCCGCCTCCGCCGGGTCCTGCGCTGGACGCTGTGGCTGGCCGTGCCGGCCGTGGCCGTCGCCGCGGGCACGGTCATCGGGCTGATCTACGCCTTCGCCCGCGTGCCCGTGCCGTCCGAGGTCCCGACCGCCCAGACGATCGTGTTCCTCGACGAGACCGGCAAGCACGAGATCGGCACCCTCTCGGCCCAGGAGAACCGCCGGGTCGTCTCCCTGGACCAGATCCCCGAGGACGCCCGCCGGGCGGTGCTGGCCGCCGAGGACCGTGACTTCTACGACCACGGGGCCATCTCCTGGCGCGGCCTGGCCAGGGCGTCCGCGGCCAACCTGCTGCGCCGCCGCATCTCCGAGGGCGGCTCGACCATCACCCAGCAGTACGTGAAGAACGCCTTCCCGGGGGTCGGCCGCGACCGGACCCTGTTCCGCAAGCTCAAGGAGGCCGTGCTCGCGGTCAAGCTGGAGCGCAAGTTCTCCAAGGACCAGATCCTCGAGTTCTACCTGAACACCGTGTACTTCGGCCGCGGGGCCTACGGGGTCGACGCCGCCGCCCGCACCTACTTCTCGGTCCCGAACAAGAAGAAGGTCACCGTCGAGGACCTCACCCCGGACCAGTCGGCCCTGCTGGCCGGCGTGATCCGCAGCCCCGAGTTCTACGGCAAGAAGGAGCACGCGGCCTCGCTCAAGGTCCGGCGCGACTACATCCTCCAGGCGATGGTCGACCGCGGCTGGCTGTCGGCCAAGGAGGGGCGCGCCGCCATACAGCGCAAGCTCGGGGTCTCCTGGACGGCCAAGCGCCAGGGCATCGCCAATTCCAGGGCGCCCTTCTTCCTCGAGAAGGTCCGCCAGTACCTGGTCGCCCGCTACGGCGCCGAGGCGGTGAACCTGGGCGGCCTGCGGGTCCGGACGACCCTCGACATGAAGATGCAGGACCAGGCCAACCAGACGGTCAAGCGGATCCTGAACGACCCCAAGAACGACCCGAAGGCGGCCCTGGTCTCGATCGACCCCCGGAACGGGGCGGTGCGGGCCATGTACGGCGGCTGGAACTTCAAGACGCGCCAGTTCAACTACGCCACCAACTCCATCCGCCAGGCCGGCTCGACCATGAAGCCGTTCGTGCTCGCCCAGGCCCTGAGCGACGGCTACTCGGTCAACTCGGTGTACCCGGGCCCGGCGGAGCTGATCGTCGACGGCGAGGACTTCACCAACTACGGCGACACCCCGTACGGCCAGATGACCCTGCGGGACGCCACCCGGCTGTCCGTCAACACCGTCTACGTGCAGCTCATGCAGCTGGTGAAGCCCGACCGGGTGGCCAAGTTCGCCAAGGCCCACGGCCTGGCCGCCGAGCTCGCCGGCCAGCCGGTCAAGGACCCGCGGCCGCTCGAGGACGCGCCCGTGCTCAAGCCCGTCCTGGCCCTGTCCCTCGGCTCCGGGGACGTGACCACCCTCCAGCTGGCCTCGGCCTTCGGGACCTGGGCCAACCGGGGCATCCACCAGACCCCGCACCTGGTCGAGAAGGTGGAGGACTCCCGCGGCCGGGTGCTCGAGGAGCACCGCGACCCCCAGGGCACCCAGGTGATCGCCCAGGTCCACGCCGACACCATGAACATGGTCCTCAAGAGCGCGGTCGAGAACGGCACCGGCAACGCGGCCCGGCTCTTCGGCCGCGAGGTGGCCGGCAAGACGGGCACGACCAGCGACTACACCGACGCCCGGTTCGTGGGCTACACCAGCGACCTGGTCACCTCGGTCTGGCTCGGCTTCGACAAGCCCCAGCAGAAGCTGGTCGGCGTCCGCGGCCTGGCCGGCGTGTCCGGCGGGTCGCTGCCGGCCCAGATCTGGCACGACTTCATGGACGTGGCCACCCGCGACCGGCCCAACAAGCCGTTCGTCCCCCCGGCCGAGCTGGGCGGCGTGGTGCTGAACTCCACCACCACGGCCCCGCCGGTCACCGTCCCCCCGACGACCCAGCCGGGGCCGCAGAACCCGCCGCCGACCTTCCCGTCGCCTACCCAGCCCGGCCCGTCGGTGCCGCCGACCTCGCTGGGCCTGCCAGGGCCGGGCCCCGACCCGACCACCCCGGCCTAGGCGGGCCAGGAGGCATGCGGGCCGCAACCGCGGCGAGCGGCACACGGCGCGGCCCCGTCTGGGCCCGCGCCCGGGGCCGCGACCGGGCCGCCGGGGGCACGATCGACCTGCTGGTGGTCGGGCTGTGGCTGCTCACCCGGGTGATCCTGCTGGTCGTCTCGCTCAACCCGCGGCTGTACTCGGCCGCCCTGTTCGGCGACGTCCGCTTCTACGGGGCCAAGGTGGAGCGGATGTTCCAGGGGGAGCTGCCCTACCGGGAGGTGGCCACCGAGTACCCGCCGGGCAGCGTCCCCTTCACCATCCTGCCCGGGCTGGTGGTCGGCACCGGCGGCGGCTACCGGCTCGCCTTCGCGGTCGAGATGCTGCTGGTCGACGCCGTCGGGCTGTGGGCCGCGACCCGCCTCGGCCGGGTGGTCGACGCCGGGCGCCGCCGCATCCCGCTGGCCTACGTGCTGGCCATGGTGGCCGTGGGGCCGCTGCTGGTGCTCCGCTTCGACCTCGTGCCGGCGGTGTGCGTGCTGCTGGCGGCGGCGATGGCCGCCGAGGGCCGCTTCGGCTGGGCGGCGGCCGCCCTCGGGTACGGCACCGCGGCCAAGATCTTCCCCGGGGTGCTGGCCCCGCTGCTGGTCCTGGGCATGGTGCCGGCGCTCGGGTGGGGGCGGTCGCTGCTGCGGACGGTGCCGCCGTTCCTGGCCGGCTTCGGCCTGACGGTGGTGCCGGCGCTGGTCCTCTCGGCCAGGGGCACGGCCGACTCGGTGCTGTACCACGTGCAGCGGGGGGTGCAGATCGAGAGCCTGTGGGCCAACCTGATCGGCATCGCCCACCTGTTCGGCCTGCCCGCCCAGACCGTCTACGGCTTCGGCGCCTACGACCTCAGCTCCAGCGTGTCCGGGGTCTTCAAGGCCCTCTCGGGGGTGGCCACCGCGGCCGGGCTGGCCGCCGTGGCCTGGCTGGTCTGGCGCCGGGCCCGGGCCAGGGGCGGGCTCGGCCCGGCCGACTGGGCCGGCGCCTTCACCCTCGGGACCTTCGCCTTCGTCCTGCCCACCAGGGTGCTGTCGCCCCAGTACCTGGTCTGGCTGTGCGCCCCGATGGTCGGGCTGGCCCTGGTCCTCGCGGGCCGGCGGGCGCTCTGGACGCTGGTCGCGGCCGCCCTGGTCAGCCAGGTCGTGTTCCCGTTCCGCTACACCCAGCTGCGGCGCCTCTACCCGCTCGACATCGGCCTGCTGACCCTGCGCAACCTGCTCCTGCTGGTGGCCTGCGCGCTGGTCGTCCAGGCGTTCAACCGCCAGCCGGACGCCCACGAGGGGGCTGTGGAAACTCGCCGGTGACTGTCACGGCCTGGTGGGAGACTGGCTCCATGGCTGGGACCATCGGGACACCCACCGGAGCCGGCTGGCGACGCGGGCAGCGCGCCTGCTACCCTCGGCCGGCTTCACACTCCTGCTCCCACAACGGGGGCCGCTCAGTCCAGAGGAGGTGACATGCGTCACTACGAAGTCATGCTGATCCTCGACCCCAGCCTGGAGGACAAGGACGCCAAGGCGGCGGTCGATCGGTTCCTGACCACCGTCACCAGCCGTGGCGGCACGGTCGGCAACATCGACCACTGGGGCAAGCGCCGGTTCGCCTACGAGATCCGGCACATCGAAGAGGGCTACTACACGGTCGTCGACCTCGAGGCGACGCCCGAGACGGTCGACGAGCTGTCGCGGGTGCTCTTCCTGGCCGACAATGTGGTCCGGCACAAGGTCATCCGGCCCCAGGCCGCCTGACCGGCGTCTCCTTCCCCGCTGGTCCCGACCGAAGACCGCGAGAGGCTCGAGGTCGAGGCCTCGTACTGGTTCGTGCCCGGCCTGGGAGCCGGCGCGGGATGCGAGAGGTGGTACACCGCACGTGGCAAACGACAACCAAGTCATGCTCGTCGGCAACCTGACCGACGACCCTGAGCTGCGCTTCACCCCCAACGGGGCGGCCGTGGCCAACTTCCGGCTGGCCGTCACCCCCCGCGTCCGCGAGGGCGACTCCTGGAAGGACGGGGAGACCTCGTTCTTCCGGATCAACGTCTGGCGCCAGCAGGCCGAGAACGTGGCCGAGACCCTCCAGAAGGGCACCCGCTGCATCGTGGTCGGCCGGCTCCGGACCCGCTCCTGGGAGACCCCCGAGGGCGAGAAGCGCTCGGTCACCGAGGTCGAGGCCGACGAGATCGGCCCCAGCCTCAAGTTCGCCACCGCCAAGGTCGAGCGCTCCAGCCGGGGCGGGTCGGGTGGCGGCGGCGGCGACTGGGCGGGCAGCGCGGCCGGGGCGAGCAAGGGTGGCCAGTTCAACGACGAGCCGCCGTTCTAGACGGCGAACCCCCGAAAGGCAGCACCTGAATGCCCAAGAGCACCTTCCAGCGCAAGCCCAAGCGCAAGTTCTGCCAGTTCTGCGCCGAGCACCAGGACTACATCGACTACAAGGACGTCAACCTGCTGCGCAAGTTCATGAGCGACCGGGGCAAGATCCGCGCCCGCCGGGTCACCGGCAACTGCGCCCAGCACCAGCGCGACGTCGCCTCCGCCGTCAAGAACGCCCGGGAGATGGCCCTGCTCCCGTACTCGATCCGATAGGAGCGCCCCAATGAAGGTCATCCTGAACCAGGAGGTCAGGGGGGTCGGGGCGCCCGGCGACATCGTCGACGTCTCGGCCGGGTACGGGCGCAACTACCTGCTGCCCCGCAACCTGGCCCGCCTGGCCACCCCCGGCGCGGTCCGGCAGGCCGAGGGCATCCGGGCACGGCGGGTCGCCCGCGAGATCGCCGACCTGGAGCAGGCCCGCTCCATCGCCGGCCACCTCGAGGCCCTCAAGGTCACCATCCCGGCCAAGGCCGGCAAGGAGGGGCGCCTGTTCGGGTCGATCACGACCCCGCAGGTCGCCGACGCGGTCGAGCGCACCGGCGGCACCTCCATCGACCGGCGCCGCATCCACCTGGACGCCCCCATCAAGTCGATCGGCACCCACCGCCTCACCATCCGGCTCCATCCCGAGGTCGAGGCGACCGTGAACGTGGAGGTCGTGCCCGGCTAGGCAGGGGAGCGACCAGCAAGGAGCACAGCAATGGCCATCCGCCCCGTGCCCGAGGGCGGCTCGCGGGCCAGCGCTTCCCCAGCCTACGAGCGCGTCCCACCCCACAACATCGAGGCCGAGGAGTCGGTCCTCGGCTCGATGCTGCTCTCCAAGGACGCCATCGCCGAGGTCCTCGAGCTGCTGCGCGAGGACGACTTCTACCGCCCGGCCCACCGCACGGTGTTCCGCTCGGTCCTGGAGCTGTACGGCCACGGCGACGCCGTCGACGCCGTCACCGTCCAGGAGGAGCTGCGCCGCAACGGCTCCCTGGCCGACATCGGCGGCGCCCCCTTCCTCCACACCCTGGTGGCCAGCGTCCCCACCGCCGCCAACGCCACCTACTACGCCCGCATCGTCAAGGAGGCGGGCGTCCTGCGCCGCCTGATCGACGTCGGCACCCAGATCGTCCAGCTCGGCTTCGAGACCCCCCAGGACACCGAGCGCGCCGTCGACATCGCCGAGTCGCTCGTCTACCAGGTCGCCCAGGGCCGGGTCACCGAGGACTACCACTCCCTCCGCGACGTCCTCACCGGCACCCTGGAGGCGATCGAGCGCCTCCACGAGGACCACCGCGAGATCACCGGCGTCCCCACCGGCTTCCCCGACCTCGACCGCCTCACCTCGGGCCTCCAGCCGGCCAACCTCATCATCGTGGCGGCCAGGCCGGCGGTGGGGAAGTGCCTTGCGCAGGACACGCTGATCACCGAGGCCTCCACTGGGGCCCGCATGACCGTCGGCGAGTTCGTCCGGCGGGGCCGGGCCGGCGAGGACCTGCGCCTGCACACCCTCGATGAAGACTGGCGATTCCACACGGTGCGGCCGAGCGCGTTCCTCGACAACGGGATCAAGCCGGTGTTCCGGCTCACCACCCGCAGCGGCCGGACCATCCGGGCGACCGGCAACCACCCGTTCCGCACCCTCGACGGCTGGGTCCCGCTCGGCGAGCTCCAGCCCGGGGCGCGGATCGCGGTGCCTCGACGGCTGGAATGCGCTCCGACGGTATCGGAGGTGCCGGACGAGCTCGTCGCCCTGACCGCCTACCTGATCGGTGACGGATCGCTGACCAGCGCCACACCACGCCTCAACGCCTGCGACCCGGTAGTCCGTGCCGATGCCGCCGCCTGGGCCGAGTGTGCCGGGGTCCGCGCGGTCGAGGTTGCGTTCCGCCGCTGCGAGCGCATCGACTGCGCCGACGAGTTCCGCCGGCAGCGCTCGGGTGAGGAGGTCCACCGCCACACCACCGCCCTGAGCCTGGGCACGCCCTGGGGTCGGCCCAACCCGCTCACCCAGCATCTGACCTCGATGGGGCTCATGGGGGTCGGCAGCGCCGGGAAGCGCATCCCAGCCGCCTACTTCCGCTTGCCCGACCGACAGATCCGACTGTTCCTGTCGCGGCTCTACGCCACCGACGGCTGGGCCAGCATCGTCCGGTACCGGCGGCGGAGCACCTCCAGGCGGGCGTCGGTCAAGGCGGAGATCGGCTACTGCAGCATCAGCGAGGAGCTGGCCCGCGGCGTCCAGCATCTGTTGCTCCGCCTCGGGCTCAGCGCGTTCCTCCGGCGCAAGAAGGTGACCTACCAGGGCGAGGTCCGCTACGCGTGGCACGTGGTGATGAGCCACACCTACCAGGTCGAGCGCTTCTGCCGAGAGGTCGGCATCTTCTCCAAGGAGCGCCAGGTCCAAGTCGTGCTCGGCGCGATCGGCGCCCGGGCCGGCATCGCCAACACCGACACCGTGCCGCGAGCGGCCTGGAGGCTCGTCCTGGAGGAGAAGGGCACGCTCTCCTGGGCCGAGGTCAGCGCGCGCTGCGGCCTGCCACGCAACCACAACTGGCATGTCGGCAAGGAGGACATCGGCCGCGAGCGGCTCCTGCGGCTCGCCAAGGCCCTCGACTCCGAGCGCCTGCGGCAGCTCGCCGACTCCGAGGTGCTCTGGGACGAGGTCGTGGCGGTCGAGCCCGACGGGGTCGACCAGGTCTACGACCTGACGGTCGACGGCACCCACAACTTCGTCGCCAGCGACATCGTCGTCCACAACTCGACCTGGGGCCTGGACGTTGCCCGGCACGCGGCGGTGCGGGCGGGGGTGCCGACGGTGGTGTTCTCGCTCGAGATGAGCAAGACCGAGCTGGTCCAGCGGCTGATGTGCGCCGAGTGCACGGTGGACATGCAGCGGCTGCGGACGGGGAGGATGGAGGAGTCGGACTGGACCCGGCTGACCCGGTCGCTGGGCAAGCTGGCCGACGCGCCGCTGTTCATCGACGACTCGCCCGGGACGACCATGATGGAGATCCGGGCCAAGTGCCGGCGGCTGCGGCAGCGGCACGGGCTCGGGCTGGTGGTGGTCGACTACCTCCAGCTGATGCAGCCCAGCAAGCGGTTCGAGAGCCGCCAGCAGGAGGTCAGCGAGATCTCCCGGTCGCTCAAGCTGCTGGCCAAGGAGCTCGAGGTCCCGGTGATCGCGATCTCGCAGCTGTCGCGCCAGCCCGAGGCCCGCTCGGACAAGAAGCCGATGCTGTCCGACCTGCGGGAGTCCGGCGCCCTGGAGCAGGACGCGGACGTGGTCCTGTTCATCTACCGCGACGACCTCTACGACCCGGAGTCGCCCCGCAAGGGCGAGGCCGACCTGATCCTCTCCAAGCACCGCAACGGCCCCACCGACACCGTGACCGTCACCTTCCAGGGGCAGTACTCGCGGTTCGCCCCGATGGCGGC
>OCZS010000093.1_pt1 | contig 28531 bp, 26 predicted proteins | sample 1539071 | NCBI WGS metagenome assembly OCZS01 (sample SAMEA3113584, study PRJEB22503) | soil metagenome
TATCAGTATTCATGGATAACCATTTTAGCAATAATTGGATTAAAGAAAAAAAACGGAATTCTACTGATATATTGAGAGATAGTTTACGATCTCAACAACCTCTAAAACCTAAAATGGAATTAGCTAAAAATAAAATACAAACACAAAATAAAAAACTTGATTCAATGTTGGAAAAACTAAAAACACGTGAAAAAATGTATTTTGAACAGGTAGTTTCATCTTTACAAAAGCATGATTCACAACAGGGAAAAATGATTTCTACTGAACTGGCTCAAGTACGAAAAACTGCTAGAACGATGTCACAAATAAAATTAGCTCTAGAACAAGTCCACATGAGATTGGAATCTACAATAGACATAGGTGATTCAATGGCAGCTTTAGGCCCAGCAATGGGCGCTCTCTCACACATAAAAGGAAAAATAAATGATGTTTTGCCAGAAGCTGATGGAGAGCTGAATGAAATTAACTCAACATTTAACGATATTTTAACTAATGCCAGTGAGATTGGAAATACCTCGTTTGAATTTAATAATTATGGAGAAGACGTTGGTAGAATTTTGGATGAGGCTAGCTTTATGGCTGAGCAAAGAACAGGCATGGATATACCAGATGTACCAGATAAAGAAGGAGTAAATTTACGAAAATCACGTTCAGTAAGAGAACATTCTCACTGACTGACATCATTATCAGCTAAATAATTTTATCCAACATTCTTTTTATTCAAAATTCAACAAATAATCTCTTATTTTAAATAATTATAGTTTTTAAACTTGTAGGATTTAAAATTATTGGATAAACATATCATAAACTTTAATATTCAAGTGACTATATAAAAGAAATAATTTCTTATCCTCTAATCTAATAAAATAATTTAAAGATGATAAAGAGTTAGAGTTGGGCTGCAAAATCATAAATTAGAAACCAAGTCATTATGTCATAATCATAGCAATTATAGATCCAAAATTGTTTTTGATACAGGCTTCAAAGTGCAACAGCTGTACTAGTATTAGCCTTAGAACTTTAAATGAAATAGGTGATATTATGCATCTTTATCAGATAACCTATTTTACATTCCGAAATATTAGACCCAGTCAGTAATAATATGTCAAAATATCAGATAATTTCTAATTCATAAATTGTATACAAATCAACTATCTACCTAAATTTTTTTATTATACATAGCCTACTACAAAATAAATAAACATTGAAGAAAAAATCAAGGATAGAACTTCAGAATAATAATAACCCTCAAGAATTGATAAAAATAGAAAATATTCTTAATAAAATGAAGACAACATTGAATTATTCTGAAAATCTCTCACGGCTTACAGCTCTAAAAGAACTTCAAATGGAAGAAGATAATGATCCATTCAAGATATTAATTGGAACTATTTTATCTGCTCGTTCAAGAGATGAGAATACGTCAAAAATTGTACGTAAACTTTTTCAGAAATATAAGAATGTTATAGAATTAGCCAATGCAGATTTGAACGATATAAAATCAATTATACACAGCATAGGTTTTTACAACACTAAATCAGAAAGGATTCAACAAGTATCTAAAATTATTGTTGAAAAATTTCAAGGAATTGTCCCAAATCAAATTGAAGATCTTTTAGGGTTACCTGGTGTAGGAAGAAAAACTGCAAACTGCGTTTTGGTATATGCTTTTAATAAACCAGCCATACCAGTTGATATTCATGTTCACAGAATTTCTAACAGAATTGGTATTGTTAAAACACAAAATGTAAAAAGAACAGAGGAAGAATTAATAAAAATAGTAGACAAGGAATATTGGTTAATTTTAAATAATATTTTTGTAATGTATGGACAAAATATTTGTCTTCCTATAAGACCTAAGTGCCAAATGTGTAATTTAAAAGATATATGCAACTTTTACACAAATCAAAAAAAAATTGAATGAAATTTATTCATTATCATGGTCTCTTTTCTTAATTTTGAGAAGGTAAAATACTATCCCTCCTACTAAAACTAACATAATTATAGGTAGAAAATATAATGGAGAATCTCTTGGATTACCATATATAAGATCAAAGGAAAGATAGCCATCCACAGTATTTATAGGAGAATCGGTATCATCTTTTCCATATATAGCAATAGAACCTAAGCTAAAACCATCTAATGATAACCTGTCAATTACGATTCTTTTCCCATTAGTAATTGTTAAACCTTGATTATTAGCATGTCCTACCATAATGGGCTCATCACGAGACCATCCATCGGTAGCTTGTTCATGGACTCTTATGTAACCAGATTCATTTGTATTAACAGCAACCCAGAACTTTGCATTTTGTTCAAACATAGCTAATTCAATGAATTTTTCGCTAGGCTTATTTTCCATCAATTTAATAATTGTTTTTGCTTCAGAAGAACTGTTATAGGTCATATTATTTTCAATACCGAGCATAAAACTAACATCTTTGGGAATTTCATAAGTATGGATCACTGGATTTTTACGGTCTGTGTTCGATGCGCTAAAGGGAACAACAAATCTTTCATGACTTTTTGATTTTGTTACATTAAGATTTTCTTCTGTAGATTCAGATTCATTTTGAGCATATATAAAAATATTTGAAAAAAATATCAGATATATAAAGGTACCAATATAGAAAGAAAATTTCAAAAAATATAATAAAGAATTTCCATGCATCGATTGCATTTTATATAAAATTATTTAGAGTAATATGAACGTAAATCAAAGATTGATTAAAAATAGGAGAACAATAAAATCAGTTAATAGAATCAATCCTATCAACAAATCATTTAAAGTAAAATAACCAAAAAGAATTATTAAAAATGATATAGTTTTTGTATTTTACCAAAAATTAAGAAACAAATGGATCTTGGAATTTTATAATTACATCTGCAATTTCTGGCCTCATTAAATGTTTTCCTGGCATTTCTCCAGAAGTGACCATCTTTCTCATTCTCGTCCCGGATAATTCTTCTTTATACTCTGAACTATGAGGACAATTTCTCTCATTAGCATATCCTAAACATTTTTTACAGTAATAAAATGATGGGAAAAATATAGGTTCAATTCCAATATCAGGGTATTCTTTAAAGATTTCCTGAGCTGCAAAGGGAGGATAATAATCACCTACACCAGCATGATCTCTTCCTACTATAAAATGAGAACAGCCAAAGTTTTTTCTCATAATGGCATGGTGAATCGCTTCTTTTGGTCCTGCATATCTCATTTCTGTATGAAGAGTAACAAACATTACTCTTTCTGGAGGATAATAATTTTCTATTAACTTTATATACGATTCAAGTATTAATTCGTCTTTAAAATCACCTATTTTCTTTTTTCCAATCAAAGGGTTGAGAAATAATCCATCATAGATATTTAAAGCTGCTTTTTGAAGCATTTCATGTGCTATGTGGGGAATATTTCTGGTCTGAAAACCAACTATAGTTTTCCATCTTCTTCTTTTAATCTCTTCTCTAGTCTTTATTGGTTCTAATCTATAATTTCGTAATTTGAAGTTATTTATCTTTTTATAAACATCAATTCTTCCAGAAACTAAATATTCTTTCATTTTAAAGGTCTTGTATACTCCAGGATGTTGTTCGTCTTCTGATTGGTATAATGCCTTCACCATATCTAATTTATTATACGAATAAAACTCATCAAAGTAGAGAGTTGCAAAATTCTCACCTTTATTTTTTAGTGATATTTCCCGATAATCTTTTATTTTTTTGGCAGTGGGTTCTTCCACATCTAAGATGATAGGAATTGTCCATGGTAATCCATTTTTTAATCTTCCAGATTTTAAAACACTTTCAAAATCATCTTTTCCAATAAAACCTTCTAACGGACTAAAAATACCATCTCCGATATTTTCAATATCATTTCTTAAATTATCATCAATTTCGATGGAAAACATATCCTTGGTATCGTTATTTTTTGATTCAAAAATCCTATTTACAAGTCGACCGCCATGTGGCTCCGGAATTTTTTTTAGAATATTATTTTTAATAGAAATATTCTTCTCCAATTTTTTAACTTTTAGACCATTAATTGAATTATTAACTCTTTTCAAATAACCCATTATAATTTTGCAATTATATAGTATGAGAATAAAGAATTGTACCTAATAACCTCTAATTGAAGATAAAATGCAATTGGCCCTCCTTAAGACTAACTAATTTCTATATGATCAAAACTGATTTTGCAGATATTCCTTTTGTCTCTTCCCTTATAAAGAGTATTGTTATCTTTATAAAAGTTCAGATTTTTTTGTACTAGGGTCAATGTGAAGTCCACATTCCTTTTGAGATGACTCTTCCCACCACCATCTGCCAGATCTACGATTTTCTCCTTTGCTAATGGCACGAGTACATGGTTCACATCCAATACTTGGGAATCCCATATCATGCAATTTATTATATGGAACCTGATTTTCTTTTATGTATTCCCAAACCATATTTTCATTCCAATCAGCAATGGGATTAATCTTTAGAATATTATTATGAGTTGGATCAATCTCAATTTTTTTAATATTTAAACGGGTAGCTGCCTGTTCTCTTCTTAGACCTGTTATCCATCCATCAAGAGACGCAAGAGCTCGATTAAGTGGATTTACCTTTCTTATTTCACAACATAATTTTCTATTTTCTATACTTTCATACATCAGGTTAAACCCTTTTTTAAGTACCATTTCTTCAACTTGTTGTGAATTTGGGAAATAGGATTCTATAGAAATACCATATTTTTTACGTATTTCATCCATAACATCATAGGTTTCTTGGTTTAATCTACCTGTATCCAATGTCAAGATTTTCGTTTTACTTTTATCTATTTTGACCATCATATCAATAATTACAACATCTTCCGCACCAAAACTCGATGCTAATGCAATTTTAGTTCCAAACTTTTCAATTGACCATTTAAGAATATCTGTTGCGGATAATTTTTCAAATTTGTTGCCCAACTCATCTATAATAAAATTAGGTTTAGATCTTTGATTTGCATTGCTTAAAAATGTAAAATTATCATCCTCTATTCTATTTTCACAATTAGATTCTATCACAATAATATAATTTATTTAAAATTTGTATATATTTATTTTGAGTTGCTAAAGTTAAGGTATCAAATTATAACATTCTTAATATTTGGGAATAATAAGGATATTGTATCACTAGTTTTTGCAAAACAGAATAATAAGTCTTATCTTGTGACTACCTATTAAATAAATTAGATTAGAAAATTATTGACTATCTATAAGATAAAAAGAGAGTCAATAACTGAATAAATTGATAAAAAATATCTATATTTTAATATCATTACTATAATTCATTACATAGATTATATTGAATACAGATTTTTGGGACAATATTTACAAGTACAAAGAATATGGTTTTGAGCCACTAAATTGGCTTTCTACTTTTTCTAATGAAATTGATCCAGACTTATTAGAATCTTCTCTAAATAAAATTAAAGGAACGAATTGGAAAATTATACCAGAATGGTTTGATTGGTTTTACAAAAGTGAAAGAAAGAATCCTGAAGTTACTAGAAGAATTTATAATCTATCCGACTTGTACGTTCAACAAAGTGAGACAGGTATCAAAAAAGCACTAACAATTATCCAATTGAATAAGGAAATCGTAGACAATCAAGAAAAGCGTCTCGATCTTTTATCGAATTTAATTAATAGTATTAAATCAAAATGTATGACCAAAAAAATTAGTGTAATAAATACGTCTTCAAAAAAGCAATTTGCATTGTTAGACTTTATGGAAACAAGAAGAGGAAATAAAGTCGGATACATAATTGCTAATAATTATATTACCCAGGTAACTGACGTTTTATCTTCTCCTGAATCTGACATTCATTGTAAAATAACAGTGGCTGGAGTGATAGAAAATCTGAATTTACTGGGATGTATAGATGAATTTAAGATTTTTCCTATCTATGATGCACCAAAAGAAGAAATGCTTGATGTTACTAGACAGAATTTAGATTCAATTACTCTATCCAATAATATCTATATGGAAGATTACAGTTCTCTGAAAATTGGTAACCTATTTTTTGGAGCCAGTGCTACTGCTACAACGTACAAAGAAATTCCTACCAGATACACAGAGATAGAAGAGGAAATGAATGTTATAATTACTGACAAATTTGGCTCGATAATTCCCTTAAGTTTATTTCTGTTAACAAAAATTAATGAGGAAAACATCTCTGTTTTTGAAAAACATGGTATAGTCATTACTAAACTTGAAAATGAAAAGGATAACATCATTAATAATTTGAGCCATCCAAGGTTCGAGCTTGGAAAGCTAATCAATAAATATTGTCCTGCTTTTGAGGGAAAATTTGATAAAGCTTCACATATAACTGCAGTATTTCCCATTTTAACCCAAGGAATTCTCGCTATAAAAAAGTTAGTTGACTATATAGATCATGAAATAATAATAGATAAAATTCCAATTAAAAATAAGGAAATGTCCTCCTATGCTGTTAAAGAATATTTAGTACAACATTCTACTTCTTCATTTAATGGTTGTCACTTGATAATAGCATCAAGAGAATGTACTGATTCGATAATCCAAGACTTGAAAAAAATACATCTTGAACCAGAAGTTATTGGAAAAGTTGGGAAAAAAGGCAAACCACTTTTGAATATCAAAGACATGGAGATTGATAAATATATTCTTAGAAGATCAAAAATTAATAAAAAAATCAGATCTTTTAGAGCAAAAGGATTTGAAAATATGGACAAAGATCGAAGATCACCATTATCATCTCCTTCCTCTTCTCTGTCTCCTTAATCTAGTAATAAATTTGGAAAAAAATTTGTTTAATGTATTAATTATTGATTAAATTATTGATAATACCATGGACGGCCAGACTTATCTCTGAAAACTTTTCCAAATTCCGACATTTCAGATAATTGATTCTCATCAAACACAGTACCATCTTTGCAAACAAGTTGGTCATTTATACAACAACTTGCACAAATCCCTATTCCACATTTCATATATCTTTCTAGGCTAGCTTGAATTGGAATGGAATGAGTAACTGATAAATTATAAATTTTCATCATCATAAGTTCGGGACCGCAAGTATAGATCATATCAAATTTTTCTTTCTTTAAAATAGATTTTAAAGCATCTGTTACCACTCCTTTTATCCCATAGCTACCATCTTCAGTGGTAACAATTATCCTAGCCTTTATTTTACTTAATATTTCTTCTGCGAGATCTTTGAAAAGTACCTCTTTCTGTGTTTGTGCGCCCATAATTATTGTACATCTTGCTTGCGTTTTACTAAATAAAGTAGCGAGACGCATTAATGGAACCAAACCAGTTCCACCTCCTACTAACAAAGGACGTTGTAAATTCCTACTTACACTAAAATAATTGCCATAAGGTCCACGTACCCCAATTAGATCATTTTGTTTTTTTTCAAAAAGAGAGGTAGATCCATATCCATGTTTACGTATTGTGATAGCAGCATGATTTTTCTTATTTGAGATCATTACACTCATTGGAAGTTCTTCTGCCCTTGGAATCCAGATCATTAAAAATTGCCCAGGTTTTGCATTTGAAGATAATACGTCATCAAAAACAAAAGTCTTTATCGAAGGAGTTTCCTGTATTACCTCTTCAATAACAACCATTCGTATTTTATCAATATTTGTGTGCAAGACCAACAATCTCCTTTATGCTCTTGCAATCTTTCTTCTGCAAATACCTTGTAATTCCTAATTTTATTTGATTGAATGCTTTCAAACCTTTATACCCTATGACAGAACCTAATTCTATAGCTGTTGCACCTGCCAAAATGTATTCTATTGCATCTTCCCAGGTAAATATTCCACCACATCCAATTACAGGAATATTGACTTTTTTAGATATTTCATAAACACATCGGACTCCTATCGGTTTTAAGGGAATACCAGACAATCCGCCCACTTTATTGCTTAGAATGGGCATTCCCGTCTCTACATTTATTGCCATTGCTCTAATAGTATTTATTGCAGTTATGGCATCAGCCCCTGATTCCTGGATTATCGTTGCAAGTTTTAAAATATCGCTATTTCCTATTCCAACTTTGATAATTACAGGTTTTTTAGTTCTTGTCTTAATAGTCTTAATTATTTTCGTTACCAAATCAGGGTCATCACCAACTTCCATGCCCATCTTCTCCACATGTGGACAAGAAAGATTAATCTCATAAGCTAAGATATTCAACTTATCAAATTTATTTATTAGTTTGGGAAAATCTGACTGACTAGATCCAACAATACTAACAATAAGAGGAATTTGATTATTCATAATTTCATGAGCAAATACATCAGATCCAGGATTTGCAAGCCCTACAGCATTTAAATAACCTTTTTCTCCAAGATAAACAACTGTAGGACCTTTATATCCATCTAGAGGACTAACACTTATTGATTTGCTGATTATAGCTCCTAAACCATCATTATATAATCTATTAAAAACTTCCTGAGAGATGCCTAAAAATCCTGATGCAAGTAGAAGTGGATTTCTAAGATATATTCCTGCAAGATCAATCGACAACATATTAGATGATTTATAAATACTTTTAATGTTAGTAGTAGTTGATCTTAAATTATTCTTCAATGTCTAGTTGTCTTAATAATTTAATATCTTATTAGTTGTTCGTTTTAGATTTATTTCAGCAGCAAAAATAGATTAAATTTTCATAAAAAATTATAGTTTATATTCAAACAATTTAAGATATATGATTTTTTTAAAATATCAAGTATTAATATGTAAATCTAATTACATTTTACTTTATATTAGACAATAAATAAATCAAAAATTAAATAATTAAATAATTAGTATACATAATATTTCCTATCATTCCTAACTAATTATAAGATATACATTAATGTAAATAACTGCTGGTTATACGATAAATAAACTACAACAGATAGCACAATGAATTTTTATTGAGAATGTTAAGATATACATTTAATATAACTTGGATGATTTTATAAATAAATGTCTGGATTCTTCGATCCACATATTCATATGTATTCTCGTACCACAGACGATTATGATGCAATGTCAAAGGCAGGAATAGAAGTTATAGTACAACCCTCTTTTTGGCTGGGAGGTCCAAGGACTTTTGTTGGAACGTTTATTGATTACTGGGAACATCTCATATCGTTCGAAACTACCAGAGCTAAACAATTTGGAATTGAACATTTTGTATGTATTTCTGTAAATCCTAAAGAATCTGCACAGAGACCACTAGCGTTGGATGCACTCCAAGCAATGTTAAAGTTTATAGATAGAGAAAGAGTTGTAGCAATTGGTGAAATAGGCTACAACCTTATTAACGAATTAGAAGAGGACATTTTTATAAAACAACTTGATATTGCATCCACCAAAAAGATTCCCGTTATGATTCATTTACCTCATGAAAATAAAACTAAAGGAATAGAAAGGATTGAAGAAATACTAAATCAAAATGGTAATAAATATGATAGAAAGAAAATCCTGATCGATCATAATACGGAAGAAACAATAAAAAAAACATTGGAAATGGGATTGTGGGCTGGCCTTTCGGTTTATCCTTTAACGAAACTTTCACCAAAGAGAGCAATAGATATTATAAGAAAAAATGGATCAGATAATATAATGATAAATAGTGCAGCTGATTGGGGGATTTCCGATCCATTGAGTGTGCCATTAGTTGCTAGAGAAATGAGAAAGGAAGGATTTAGAAAAAATGAAATAGAAAAAGTTACAATGTTTAATGCATATGATTTTTACAAACAATCAAATAAATTTACCTGGAATCCTCAGACTCAGTGTTAGAATATTTACAGGAATATAATCATTAGTGATAAATTAGAAATGATGTTATCATTTAGTTCAAACGCTTTTAAGAAATTTTCTCTTGATATTGCTATAAAAGAAATAGCTAAAATAGGTTATAAAGGTGTAGAAATTTTATGTGATATACCGCATGCTTATCCTCCTGAGTTTTCAAAAGATCAAGCAAAAAAAATAAGAAATTTGATTTCAGATTTGAATATAGGAATTTCTAACCTTAATGCATTTACATTATATGCGATAGGAGATGTTTATCATCCTTCCTGGATTGAAAATGATAATAAGTTACGAGAAATTAGGGTAAAACATACAATAGATTGTATTTATTTAGCAAAAAACTTAGGTGCAAAAAACCTATCAACTGAACCCGGAGGTCCAATTAATGTAAAAAAGAATAAAATAGAATCAAATATCCTACTGAAAATATTCGCAGATGGATTAAAAAAAGTCAAATCTATTGCAGAAGAAAATGATGTAAAAATATTAGTTGAACCAGAACCTTCTCTGCTAATTGAGAACTCTCAACAATTTTTACAGTTAATGAAAACAATATGTTCTGATTATATAAAATTAAATTTTGATATTGGGCATTTTTATTGTGTCAAAGAAGATCCTTCCAAAACAATATTAAAATTAATTGATTATATAGAACATTTTCATTTATCAGACATAGCTAATAATAGAGTTCATTATCATCTTATACCTGGAATAGGCTCTATAGATTTTGAACAAGTTTTTGATACAATAAAAAAAATAGGATATAAAGGATTTGTTACTGTAGAATTATATCCATATCAGGATAACCCTGTCTATGTAGCAAAACAAGCATATAATTATTTAAAAGTATTTATTTAAATGATTATTAAGTAATTCCATGGTTTGTGATTCAAAATTTGATATATACGTCAATCGCATTTTTAGATCTTTGTTTTCAATACATAATAAATAAAATAAATAAAATAACAAAAACAGTTCGAATTAATCTTTGTTAATATATAATAAATGGTATTTCTTTCACGATATAATTCCTATAAAAGCTAATTAGATAAATAAAAATATTAATTTATTTCATCAATAATAGTAATACTGATATGTATAAATAAAACAATAATAAAATAAAAATAATAAATAACCCATCCAACTCAATATTTATTTATTAAATTTATATAGTAAATCTTATATGTTACGGTTTAATACGGTATAAGAGTAGCTAAGCCTGGTTTTAAATCAATTACAGTTAATGAGAACATCTATAAAAAATTCTTTATGTTTACGAAAAAAGGAAGAATGATTTAAAACTAAAAGGAATTACAAGTTTTTCAGGATACCTTACAAACATGATGGATGAGAGATGTTAAAGCATGAAGCATTTGCTAAACAAGCTCCTTTTATGGAAAAAATTTCAATTGACTCTGATCGAGTCCTAATAAAAGATAATAAAAGAAATAGAATAGCAGAAGTGATACTACGAAGTGGGGAACTACGGTGTTTACTAGATGAAAAAATAGATTGCGTTTATGTAGGATTTGTTTATTCTCTTCCAGAGGTTTACATTGTATTGAACAATAAAGAAATGAAAGCTCCAAAATCATTGCATTAAAGTATTTTTATAATTAAATTGTTTTAATATGTAAGAGAAAATTAATCAATTTAAATAAATATTATGACATAACTAATATTTATAGTTGGATAATATTTTTTTCTCAATTCCCTTATTACTTCACGTATTAGATTTATTTGGTGTAATGGTATTTGCTGTAACCGGTGCCCTCAAAGCAATTCAATACAAAATGGACATAGTAGGAGTTATAATATTAGCTAGCAGTACAGGTTTAGCAGGAGGAATAATCAGAGATCTTTTGTTAGACAGATTACCTCCTAAAATTATATTAGATCCTTATTATCTAACTATTGCTGTAGCTACAGGCATTATTGTATTTTTTTTACATCCCTTTTTTAAGGAACGTGAAAATTTATTTTTAAAGTTTGATGCAATAGGTTTAGGAGTCTTTACTATCATAGGCTCAAGTATTGCTTACGAAATGTTGGGATTAAATTTTCTTGCCATGTCTTTAGCAGGGATTTTTACTGCCATCGGAGGAGGAATAGTAAGAGATGTTTTTGTTAAAGAAATACCCCTAGTATTCATCAAAGAGTTATATGCATCAGCAAGTTTTTTAGGAATTATCATCTTTTTTCTTATGTTATACTTTGATTTTAATTACTATATTTCCATGGTTTTCTGTATTGTTATCATTACATTATTTCGATTGTTAGCAATAAAATATAATTGGAATCTACCTACTAAAATCATATTTAAAAAAAGAGATAGAGAATAAAACATATCTATGGATTTAATAAACTATAAATTTAATAGAAGAAGTATCTTTCTTATTGTTTTAATTTTAGATTTGTAGAATGTCATTTTAAATTTTGAGAATTTTTAGTTACTTATTATAGTTTTAATTTTTGGCAAGTAATTTACCAGGCTAATTATTAAAAAGGATATTCCACTTCCTAAAAAAAATCCTCCTAAAACATCAAATGGATAATGAACTCCAACATAAATTCTAGAAAAGCATACTAATCCTGTATCAATGCCTAAAAGAATAGGCAGGATTTTAGTATATTTAGTTCCTTTAAATAAAACTAAGGTAGTTACAAAGCCAGCAACTATCAGAGTAGAATGTCCAGAAGGAAATGAATAGTTAGTATCAACAGACATTAGTGTGTCCAAACCAGGTACAATAGGTCTTGGTCTTTCAATATAATCTTTAGTTATAGAAACAATGGGAATCAGTATTAAAATCGAGATTCCTGCTATGACTACTGTTTTCTTTCCATCTTTACCTCCAAATATGAAAATTAATCCAAGTACAAATGGTAAAAAAAGTTCCCTCCCGTAAAGAGTTATCAAAATCATAAAGTGATCAAGCTCCGCTGGTAAATTTACATGAAATTCATTTATTGCAATAAAAAGAGATTTATCAAAATTTATAAGATTATCAATATATATGTCATTTGATTTATTAATTACTATAAATGATAACAATATAAAAGATGCAAAGCAACAAATTGTTAAAAAAGATATTTTGTTCACACTTTAATATAAATTTCTTTAGCTTAATAATAACGTTCTGATGATGATTATGATTATTGTTAATATTTATTATTATCAAGAACTATTTTATAAATATGCATCAGATTGTAGTATCAAACAAAAATTATGACGGTATATTTTTACACTATAATAAAAATAAATTGTTTAGATTTTGTATTAAAAGTCACATAAAACATATCACTCCGTTCTTAAAAGAGTATTAATTAACTCGGAGATTCTTTTATCAAGAATATTATAATGTGAATCTGTTAGCTTTCCTTTTTTAAATAAATTTGTTATTTCTTTTCGTATCTCTTCCAATTGTTTAACTCCTTCTAACCTGTCTTTTTTTAAGGCGTCATAAGTGAAGTCTATTCTATTCATGCTGGTATTTAGATAACTTCTTTCTCTTCTTTTATAATACCAACCTGCAAATATTGAAGTAGAACCAATTATAGCAGCTACCATTCCAATATATGTCTCCGTTGATATAGCAGGTTTGAAATTAGCTACTAGTAAATTATTATCCGTTACGTTTAGTGTTATAGGATTCTTATTATCTGAGATCATATTTGACCAAAAATCGAATGAGTATCCTCTAGATGCATGTGCAGTACATTTTATTTCAGTATTTATAGGATACAACCAAAAACTTTGAGAGGGTACCTTTGTATTGTTGCATTCTATGGTTCCTGCATTTTCTGGGTTTATTTCTACGAATAACTGGACAACTACCCGATCAGTTTTACCATCAATTACCAAAACACCATTTGCAACTGTATTTGTTATATAAATTAAATTTGTATCAGGATTAAGAGATAATTTATTAGCTAAAAGTGGAAAATTTAGATTTATAGGTATATCAAGAATAGGATCATTATTACCATTGTTTTTATCGGTATTTGGTTTAACAGACAGATCTTTAATTTTTTTATTCGTTGTTCCATCTATTACAGATACGGTATTGTCACCAAGGTTAGATACATATATTTTATTCGTTAAAGGGTTAATTATGGTATCAACAGGTTGTTGTCCAACTTTTATAGTTGAGTTTATTTTATTGGTTTTTCCATCTATTACAGAAATAGAGTTAGAAAGATAATTAGTCACATAAATTAAATCGGATTTATAATTTATATTTATTCCTGTAGGTATCTTTTCAACTGAAATATTATTAACAATATTTTTTGTTTTTTCATCTAAAACTAATATAGTATGATTTTTAATATTAGAAAGATAAATTGTTTTTGTTAATGGATTAACTGATACACCATAAAAAAGGCCATTCAATTCCACGGTCCCTGTAACTTTATTACTAATACCATCTATGATTGATAAAGACGAATTTTTACCGAGATTTGTCACATATATTCTATTTTCTGAAGGATTTATTGATATTCCTACTGGGGATTCTCCAACATTGATATTTGACAGTCTTTGATTTGTAGAACCATCAATAACAGAAACAGTATTTGAACCTCTATTAGTCACGTATATTCTATTATTATAAGGATTTACTTCCAAGTCATATGGAAAGTTATCTACTTGGATTGTGCTTTCAATATTATTTGTATTTCCATCTAGTACTGTAATAGTATTAGAGAATTGATTTGCTACATATAGTTTGTTAGTAACAGAGTTTATTCCGATTCCAACAGGATAGCTACCTACCGGTAAAAATTCCTTACCTATACTTTCAGAAATAACTGGTTCATCTTTTTGTGAATAAATAAATGATAGTGGTAACTGTAATATTAATAACATTATAAAGAAAATAAAATAAACCAATGATAATCTTTGTATTAAACCATTCAACAATTATTATTCTATTTTGATGATATAAAAATAATATTTTATCAACAAGGCAACAATTATATATATTCTCTGTATCTACAGAGATAGAAACACGCCTATTATAAAATAATCATATGATATCTTTATAAAAAGAAGAGGTAATAATATAACAGAATGGATAATTTGTGCAAACTGAACTATTTATCATCTTTATCATTCATAATAATAGGTATATTTCTTTATATCACTTCTGATGGACATCAATCATTTTCAGCTCAAAACGGAGAAGAAGAGACTTCTAATATAAATAACGATGAAGAATCAACTAGTAATGATATTTTTAGTGATTTAAGCAGAAATCTTCCAAGTATTGACGAAAACGCATTGAATGAGAATGGAGAGCCTCTAGAAAGTGAAGAACCATTATTCGGAAATCCAGATACAGAAGCACTCAATGACAATAATGGAATGGATAATAGTGAAAATATAGTAGAATCTAATGAACAGGAGATCCCAAGTCAAAGTATAGAAAAGTCTCTTAATAGTGGAGTTAGTAATAGTGATAAAGAAACAGACATTATTAATGAAGACGAAGACTACAGTGGAGGTAATATAGAAACATCATCTTCTTCTCCTTCTTCCAGTAATGAAGTGAGTAACGATGAGGAGGATAATAATAATAATAATAACATCATAAACAATTCAGATTGATTAAAAGGTAAATAATATAAGAGATAGAAAGAAAAAGTAAGTTAATAAAAAATCATGAAAAGAAATTTAATCCGGTCTACCTCATATTATTTAAATTATGGCGTTTAGTATAATGTCTTATAAAAATATAGTTCCATTTATGGCTATTATATTATTTTCTTTAATAATTATTCTAGTGCCTCTCAAATCCTTCGGAGAATTTCCAATTTCAATTGTAGACCAAAAAATTTTCAAAGATTTAAATGGAGATTGGAATTTAGTTGGTGTAGTACAAAATAATGCAGGTACCCCTCTAGAAGTTAAAATAGGTGTAAATGTAACTCAAACAGATAAACAGTCTTCAATTTTAACAAGCAATACATTTACTAATGTAATATATCCATATGTCGCTGCTCCATTTAAGTTTACTATTAGTGGTAATGAATTCTTTAATGGGTTTGCTTATCCTCTTGAGACAAAAGAAGTAACAAAGCCATTTTTAATGGACTTAACACAGAATTATTCAAATCTTGCTACTGGCGATGAAAAGGCTCTAGTTGGTACAATAAAAAATACCGGTCCTAATATAATTGAAAATATTGCAGTATACGCTTCTGTTCATTCAATTAATGGGACTCAGATAGATTCTGTAAAAAGCTCCATAATTCCCATCCTTTATCCAGGGGAAGATGTTCGATACAAAATTCTCCCTGATCCTGCAATAAAAGATGGTGTTTATTATTATAGTTGTGCAGGATTGGATGTCAATGCTCCTATATCTACAATTGGTATTGGGGAAGGTGAATTTCTTGTTTTTAATTTAGAAAGTGCTTCTATGATTAGCAATTTTAGATATGAGAATTCGTCAGATAGTATTATTTTTGAGGTTAAGCCATATAACCCCTCAGGAGGAGCTACTAATTTTAAAATTCCACAAGTTTCTTCAAACCAAAAGATAGAAATTTTATTGGATGGAAAACAATATGAAAATAAATTAGTTACTATGAATGGCAAAACAATTAGTATGAATATATTCATTCCAAAAGACAAACATGTAGTAAAAATCTCAGGAATTAGAAATCACCTTTAAATTTTACAGGAAAATATGTTATATAACATTATTATATAACTTCTCTCAATAACTCTCTTATATTGAATTCTCGTTATAGAATTAGACACTGTCTACACTACATTCGACGGTAACAACGCTGTTGAATGATCTGATGTGGGGTATCAGCTGACTTGTGCAGGAAGGCTATACCAAAGCTGAAAAATCGATGGGTAACGGTGGGCTATATCAAGTTTGATTTAGCTCATCGTATTCAATATTTTAAATAAGTTTTCTAAAAGAAAAATAGCCTAAAATTTTAATAGTTTTAATAATCAAAAGAATATTTATTAAAAAATAAATAACAAAAATAAAATTAATTAAAAAATATTTCATAAAAGATATAGTTTAGTAGATATATATAATAAATAGACTAAAATTATGAAATCTTCCAAAATAACAAGGAAGGAAGAAAGAAGATTTTTTAATCATGAATATCTGAGAGATAGTCTTTTACCTCGATATAAAGAATGTGAGTCTTGTAAAATTAGAACACAACTCACATGTTTAATATGCAACTTCTGTTGGAGTTGCCATTGGAAGATAGAAGAATTAGCTAAAATTCCTGATTATCTATAAAAATTAAAAAAAATATATAGATTAAATTGCTTTAAATTTTTTAAAAATAGATTGTAAAGTTCTATAAACTATTAATATTTGTATTTTCGAATATAGTGATATGAATTATGATAACCTCTGTAAAGCTCTGATGGATATTGACGCTAAAATAAGATTTGCAGGAATATGTGATGAATCTGGAGAGATAAAATATGGAGGTCAAAGAGAAGGAGTCGAAGATATGCTAAGTAGTGAAGAAACAAGGAAATCAAATTTACAGGCTCTAGCGAGATGGGGATTGAGAAATTCTTTATCTTCCAAAATAGGAAAAGGAAAATATGCCATGGCAGAATATGAAAAAATTAAAAGAATTACGATTCCATTAGACGATGATCACCTATTGCTTATTACTACAGAAGTAGAAGCAGATCATGGTAAAATTATTAGTAATACACTAAAGTTATTAAGTGCAAATGATTAATGGCAGAAGCCTATGTTTTAATAACATGCGAAGAAGGTCATGAAGAAAAAATAATAAATAAATTAAGCGAAATAAATGACATATTAACAACAAATAGGGTTAGAGGTCCATACAATATACTTGTCAAGATAAAAGGCAAGACAATTGACACAGTAATAGAGACAATTACATCAGAAATCAAGACAATTGACAAAATTCAATATACTGTAACATTGAAAGTCAAGCATAATAGCTAGAATAACAAGCAGAAAAAATTTCTATTTTTATACAAATCAATTGTTGTTAGCAACAGTCAAAATAAAATTAAGCCTAAGTATAATGTCTGTGTCTTGAAAGTGAATCCTAATTTTATATTAATTTTTCAGATTTAACAATCCATTTACCAGATTTCTTGTCTAAAATTAGAGTACCAATTATACCTCCTTTTTTATAGACTTTTGCCATTTCTTTATTAGCACCAATTAAAGAGAGAAAAAATGAATTTTTCTGATGATATCCAGATTCAATTACTTTTGTTGATAATTTCCTGCTGACCTTAATTATCAAGTTTCTAGCGAAGGACCAATCTCCTTTCCATGAGATAATTTCAAAATTACCGAAATTCTTGGTTGTTAATAAATAACCTTCTAATTTTGCTTCAAATTTTTTACTATTATCTAAGGCATAGGAATTCATCCACTTAACTGCTTCTGCTGCCTTTCGATCCTCTATGCCAAAGTTATCTGCAATTGCCAAGGTTATACAAATTAACCTATATAGTATTAAATAGTATCATTTTAAACCAACATCATCAACAAGTTTCACTATCTAAAAATAAATAAAGAAAAAATTCTTGCAATGGAAGAAGTTGTTGTATGAAACCAGATCTACTAATCAAATTTTAAGTTAATTTTTAGTAAATTCAAAATTAATTATTCTAATTCTTTTAGGATCTCCACTAAATTCCTGAAGAAAAGAGGTCATATAATTTTCTTGATACCCTTCAAAAGCATTTATTACAATAAACCCTATTGACTGAAAAATTTGTTTTAAATACTCTACTTCTTTATAAAATTCATTATTTGATACTGGTTGGAATAACTCATCAGTTATTTCTGTTATTAAAATGAATTTCCCTTGTCTCACTAATTTTTTATAAATAATTTTGTATAAGATTTCCCAGTTACTCTTATAATTCTTATCTATATATTTAGGATCAGGTAAAACTGATATAACTTTATAAATTGAATTATCTTCAAATAAAGGTAAAACTGCTTCAAATAAGGTATGAAGTATCTTAACATTTTGAGATTTAATACTAGATTTAGCTTTATTAAAATAACTTTCCTTTTTTTCTATACCAATAAAATAATAATCCTGATTCTTTTCTGAGAGTAATTTTATTAAATTACCATCACCAATTCCCAGCTCTAGAACTAATTTTTTATCTTTTGGAATATCATCAAGGAATTCTTTAGAGATGTACATAAATAAATAAATAATTAATTCATATTTAGATTATTTATATCTTTTAAAATTAATTAAATAATTTTACGATTAATTTTGAAAAATTCATTCGGGTCATGTAGAATTCATTCAAACAAAGAAAAATTCTAATTTATTCTGTTTTATTTTATAGAAATGTATATAGCCACAGTTTATTACTTCATTCTATTACTTCATTCACTTAAATTTGTTTGAATAATAATACATCTTGAAATGTATATAATATCAATAACATCGATTCGTATTTGTATATCTAATACAAATTTAGTTACTGCAACTGTTACCTCGCAATATAAAATGGAACTTTAATAATGTATTTGTCCTCTCATTTCACCGTCAGGATGATCACGACTTTGAACATATACATAAGACTGACCAGATTTAAAGAATTCAATCAGTTCGCGAAATGACGAACCTTTTAATGGACCTGTCAAATCTTTTTCGTCTATTACGCCTTCAACTGATAATCCTGGTCCTTCTCTACAATGACCTTCTTTTATTTTTTCATTGCATAATGATAAAATACGAGGCCCGTTTTGACCGTATGTTCCTAAATGTATCTCAATTATTTCCACATCGTCGCCATCTAGATAACTCATCCCTTCCACAAATACCTTATATGATAATACACTAAATGAATAGTCAAATGACAGATACACTATACCATGTGAATCCAAGTAATAGTATCCATAATCAGATATCACCGGGTAGGGGTCTAATTGCGCAATAAATTCACTTTTATAATCATAGTGATTGTTGTATGCATAATCATTTAAATAATTAGCTCCATATTGTGAATAACCAAATGATGGATGTTGATTATTATTAATATTAAGTAAAGTAGGTTCATTAGTATATTCAATAGGGTTGTAATTATTGTCTTTGTTAATAGTATCATACCTATCTGAGACAAAAGAATTATCATCCACTGCAAAATGCAAGTTCTTGAAGATGGATTTATTTATTTCTTCCATTGCATCAACATTTTGATCTGTAATGTATATCGACCCAGAGAAAATAGGAAATACGACAAGGAAAGTAAAAACTATTATTTTATAATTCACTACTTACTAATTCAATTCTAGATATTTCAAGAATTTGAAAGATCATATAGTATATGCTATAGTAGGATTTGCATACCTAATATTGTAATATATTAAAATAAATAATTAAATTTAATTAAAAGAAAAGGATTTTTGTAAATGAAAAATATTATATACTTATAATAAGAATTTTTTATTAAATTAATTATAGTAACTATTTTCTTTATAATAAACTCACATTACATCTATATATCAATTAGTAATTTAGTGTTCAATCTAATGGCTTTATTAGTAAATATCATATGATCCTAATAACACAAAAATAAACAGTAGATCTTAATAAATAAGTTACAGTGACATAGACATAATCATATCTATATCCTTTAGAAAATTAATTATTTAAAAAACATAATTTGTTTAATTAAATATTTGATTTGATTTAGTTATGGAGTTAGTTATGGAGTTAGTTATGGAGTTTAAAATTTAAAATCTCTTTCTTGCCATATTTTTCATATAGATGTTGAAATTTTAACACCTTTTCTTGGATAAGATTACCATTAAGGTCATAGAGTTTTGAAAAATTGGCACGAAAAATCAGATTATCAGATGTATCAAAAAAGCGAATACTAAAACTTTCACGATTGTGAGAATTATTGAATTCTCTAACGAATCTTGCTGTGGTAACTTCTTTTATATTAAGGTGAATATGCCACGGGGAGATTTCATCTCCTATAGTAGCCCACTCATCTCTGATTTTGAATTTCATATTCTCTTGTAATCGTGCTTCACAAATTCCTCCAGAATTTCTAATAGAAAAAGTTATATCAGATTGTAGAAGAATATCACAAATTAGATTTTCAAAAGATTTAGCAATCACAGATCCAAGATAATCAAATCCATTAATAAACATAATTTGAAAAACTAATTAATAGTAAATTATAACTCTTACACAGGATATACATATTATAATATAACTTTTTAAGAAATATCCTAAGTAACAAGTATAGGTATGACTTATTTTTAAAAAAAGAAGAAGAAGAAGAAGAATAAAAAGTCATTTCTTTTTCTTTATAAATTATATATATGATATATTTTCTAGAGTTTCGTAATATCTTGTAGAAAGTCTAAAAAACAACAATTAACATCTTCGTATACTACTATAATTAATAAATAAAACCTCATAAAGAATATAGATTTACATTTATTTGGGTCAAGAAAAATATTTAGAATAAACTACCATGTCTAAGCAGCAGAACAAACCCTTTCCTAGAAAAATGCTACTGTTATCTTTTACATCACTGGCTTTGATATATACAATAATGCTAATAGGAGTTTATATTACTTCATCCTACCAAGGATTGTCCTGTCCTGATTGGCCATTATGTCCTAACGGTTTAGGTATTCCAAGTCCAGATTATCTTTTTGAACATGTCCATCGGATGTTGGTCATAATTACCACTGGTTTTATTATTGCAACAGCTATTTATGCATATATTAATGCAAGATCCGTGAGTAAAACTGCAATCTTAGCAGCAGTCATAGTTATTATTCAGATAGTTTTGGGTATGATCATGGTATATTCAAAATTGCACGCCTTACTAGTAGCAACACATCTTGCAACTGGAATTTTATTATTTGCAATGTTATTATTAACTTTTATTTCATCATACAGAGAAAGAAAAAATTCCTTAGTTAACTAGGATATACAAAAAATATAGAACAACTAAATTCAATAGAAAAATGAAGTATAGTTTTAATTAGTTAATAAGGAATATAAATTTTATTCATTAGCTATTAAATAAGTTGTTATTCAAGATAAACAAAATAAAATTTTAATTCTGAATAATATAATAATGAATTTAATATATAGATACTCAAGATTCAAAAATTTCTGAAAAATAGTTTTATTATTAAATAAATGTACTCTGATAAAATTACGTACAAGTTAAAAAGAATATATATTACTAAAATAATCTATTGTAATTTATATTACTTATCTATGTTATCAGAATTTTCATTATGTAAATTTATAAGTTCGCTGTAACCTTCGTTAAAGTCCTTATGTAAATTCTTTAATAAAGCAATAAATTGGGAGTCCTTTGATAATTGTATTTTCATTTTATTTTCATATTCGTAAAGTGTAACTTTGACATCATCATTTAGATTTGGGTTAATTGATAGTAAATGGGTTTCATTATACATAATTGTTAATTTAAAACATAATCTTCGTATTAACCATTCCAAGTCAAATTTTAATTTATCAAATATTTTGACTTTTTCTTCTTCTGTTTCAGCTGATTTAATATCATCTATAGCATTTAAGCTTACATTACAACATTCTTCAAGATAACTAACAATTTGGGAATAAAATCTTCCGGTACCTGTCTTAATTGTTTTTTCATTAAAGAATTTGTATACTAACGTTTGCAAAATTATATTATCTTGATATTTTATCAGAAATTGGGGTGGATAAATTGATATATTTTGAAACACATAAAATAATCCATAAGTAGTAAATTTATAATTCTTGACATTGCTCAGAAATTTGCCTTTTGTAACTTCTATAAATCCCATATCTTCTAAGCGTTTTGAAATCAAAGATGAGACATCACTATTATCTGGAGACGGATTTCTTAATTTAAAATAAGACGAAAATTTAAATGATGGATCATGACCTCTAATAAATTTCATTATAAATGATCGCTCCTCTTGTGTCAAATTGATTTTTGGATAAGACAACAAGGAAGATATATAATCTGAGTAAGCCATAATTAGTATAGTAATTGTATTAGAGATTTATAAGTTATATAAATTTATTAGAAAATTTATAAATTGAATGTTATGTTTATATAAAATTTAAATATTATTATGTCAATTTCTATAACAACAACCAATACAAAATTATATGTGTCTTATTATTTGAGCAAATAAATAAATAAATAAATAGATAGTTGATTGATGATTAACTACTTAATTAATTAAGTGGAAATTCCAATGTTGTATTTTCTAATTCCAGAATTGGTATATATATAGAATGAGGATCATTTCCGACATCATCAATATATTTATATTCTCCACTTTGTTTATTTAACTGAATAAATTTGGTCAAGGGTTTTTCTGACAATATATTATAATGTATTAAACTGCTTCCTATTGAACTATTATAGATAAACATAAGATTTTGATTCTTATAATTTAGAAAATAAAGCAATGAGCTAATACCCAACGCAGATTGGGCTGATGACAGTATTATCTTGAACATATCTTCAAGAGAACTATACTTTAGATATCTAAAATTGTATTTATTATTTTCTGACACGCTAATCAATAAATAATTACCCATTATTAGACCTTGCTAATAAAATTTAATAAATGAAGAATAAAGGGAAAATCATTTTATGTGTTTTTTGCTATAATAAATTAAAAGTAAAATTATATTCTAGACCTTCATTATCATAAATTCTACCAAAAAACTAATCCAAAAATCTTATAAGTAAATCAGTTGCAATCCACGAACGAACTAGGATCAAATGATTCATGTAAATAAAATTTATAATACTGATTGCATGGAATTTATGAACCAATTAAAAAAAGAAAATTTTATAAAAATTGATGCGATAGTAACATCACCTCCTTATAACATTAACAAGCCATATTCTAGATATAATGATAAAAGAGATAAAAAAGAATATCTTTTATGGTTACAAAAAATCGCTCATAAAAGCTTACAGGTTTTAAAAGAAGATGGATCATTTTTCCTCAATGTGGGTGGAAGACCTGCAGACTATATGCTTCCTTTTGAAATTTGTAGTAAATTTATAGAAGCTGGGTATAAATTGCAAAATACAATCCATTGGATAAAATCAATATCGATCGAAGTAGAGGATATAGGAAAAAATAACTTTATAAAAACTGATTCATCTATCGGGCATTTTAAACCTATCATGAGTCAGAGATTTCTAAGTGATCTTCATGAATACATATTTCACTTTACCAAAAAAGGAGATATAGCGATTGACAAATTGGCTGTAGGTGTAACATACCAGGACAAATCAAATATAAAAAGATGGAAATCTGCGAAAACAGATAAGAGAGATAGAGGAAATATCTGGTTTATTCCTTATAATACAATTCAAGAAAAAAGACCCCATCCTGCAACATTTCCTGAAAAACTCCCATATTTGTGCATTAAATTACATGGTATAAGAAAAAATACAGTTATTTATGATCCATTTATTGGAATAGGGACGACGGCTTTGGCATGTATTAATTTAAACGTGGAATTTTTAGGCACTGAAATAGATAACAAATATATAGAAATTGCCAATGAAAATATCAAACTTAGGTATATAAAAAAAAATAATAAAAAATCCTAGTTTATTGATATACTTATTTCTCTTCCATCAATTTCAATGATCTTATATTCGATATCTTCCTTCTTTTCTTCAGATAAAACTATAGATTGAACTCTAACTAAATAAGTTAAATCAGTTGTATGTAAAGATAAAGAAGATACCTCATCTTTTTCTAGGTCAGCAATATATGCAGTTGATAGAATTTCAGTCGGGTTATATGATTTTTCTTTACGTAATTGTTGCAAGTTCCTAGCCAAATCACGAACTAGACCTTGTGTAATTAAATTTTGATCACGATTTGTAGACATAAATATCATTAAATTTTCTTTTTCAGCATAAACGTAACCTTCCTTAACTGAAAATGAAATTTCCAAATCTTTCTCATATAGATCAATAAAAGAAGAAGAAGAGGAGGAGGAGGAGGAGGAGGAAGCCTTATTATAAAATAGACGAAATTTTTTATCTGTTTTAAGAGTATAAAGAACATCTACTTTGTCAATTTTTTCAAATTCTGATATAACCTTACCTATATCAGATTTAACTTGTGGTGCTACATTTTTTCGAATAATACTAATTAAAGGTAAAACAGGAAGATGAGCATTGATCATTTCTAGAACTTTTTCCACTGTGTTTGATGTATGAATTTGTTTGACCTTGTAGGAATGTACGTTCAATTGATTTTTCAAAATTTCAGATATATCATTTTTAGACAACTCAGTATCAAATTGATTATGATCGTAATCGTAATATTTTTGCGTATTATCATTATTATTAGATTGTGCTAATGTTTCTTTATCTAAAATAGAACATATTGCCATTTCGGTTACAGGCCATCTTCGCTTAATTTTTGCTTTCATTCTTGCAGAATTTGCTAAAGAGATGATTGTTTTTATTTTTTCAAAAATATTCTCAAGATCTTGATCAATTAGAGATGTTTCTAACTCAGGCCATTTAGAGAGAAGTATACTATCTTTAGAAGAATCAACATGCTTTAGATTTTTTATTTTACTGAAGCAATTCACATAGAGATATTCTGTAATAAATGGAGATATAGGATGAAGAATAATATCAATTTTCTCAAGCACATAATCTAGAATTGAAAAAATTGTAAGTCTTCTGTTTATTTCCTCAACACTATCGTTCCAAATATAATTTCTTGTAAGTGGTATGTATGTTTGACTGACATTGTTTATAATAAATTCTTCAATAGCTTTTGTTGCTTCATGAAATCGGCAATTTTCAAATAAGAAATTAATATTTTTTATTAAATTTTGTAATACTGAAAGAAGCCATTTTTCAGGAGTCTCTAATAAGTTATTTTTAATTACCCATCCGAGGTCATGAATATTTCTATCAAAATTGTCGAGAATACTATTTTGTTTTAAATATATATGCAAATAGTAAAGTGTACTCAGGATTTGATATGGTCTTGAGGTCATTTCTTTTAGACTGAAATTCAATGCTTCTATAGGTGATGATTTCCAGATAAAATAGAATCTAACGAGATCTACAGAGTTCTGTTCAAGCATTAAATTGGCTTCTATTACATTTCCAGCACTTTTACTCATTTTATTACCTTTTTCATCTAATACATGTCCTTGAAAAAGAAAAGACTTGAATGGTGAGATAGGTTGGTTATTTAATATCACATTTTGTATCAATAAAGAATATGACCAACCTCTGGTTTGATCTATTCCTTCAGTTAAAAATAATGCAGGAATCAATTTTTTATAATCATTATCGTTAAATGATGCAAAAGGAGCAGCACCACTATTATGCCAAGTATCAAGTACATATGGTTCTCTTGTCATTGATGAATTACATTTAGAACAGTTTATTTTTATTTGATCTATCCATGGTCGATGTAGTTCGAAATGTCCTTTATAGTTAAGAGAAATATCATCATTAACTGTTGTTACAATTTCATTATATTGGTCTTTGTCAAGTTTTAAAATTAAATTGTTATTTTTATCTCTAACAAGATTAGTAGATCTATTTACTAGATCATTTTTATTTGATAGTAATTCTTTATGTCTGCAATTGGAACAGATCCAAATAGGAATAGGAGTACCCCAAATCCGCTCTCTGGATATACACCATGGCACTTTTTCTTTGATTATTTCGATAAATCGGTTTTTAGGAGCTTCAAAAAAATACTCTACATCTTTTGCAGCCTTGATAGGTTTATCACCCAATTTATCGATCATGTAAAAATATTCCCGTCTGGCCAACCATACAAGTTTGTGTTGGGAACGCCAACATGTTGGATACTGATGCTTTATCTTTCCAATTTTAATACTAGCCTTTAAATCTTTCATTATTTGCACTATTTTCTCATCAGTATCACGAACAAAATATCCACTAAATGCTCCTGCTTGTTCTGTAAAGACTACTCTATCGTCAATCGGAACAAAAATAGGAATATTTTTCTTTTTTGCTATGTTGAAATCTTCTTCCCCGTTAGCGGGAGATAGGTGAACTATTCCACTCCCGGTTGTTATATCTACGAAATCTTCAGATACCACAAAATGAATTAATTTGGAATCTGCTAGCTTTTTAAGTTCTGGAATTAAGTCTAATAATGGATGGATGTAATACTTTCCTTCTAGATCTTTCCCTTTTATAATTTTTTTAATTTTATAGAATTCTATATGAAGCTCATTCATAAGCTGTTCTAATCTAGTTTCTCCTACAATCCAGAGTTGGTTATCTGCCTCTACGTACACATAATTAGCATCAGGGTTTACCCCTACAAGTTCATCTGTAATTAAGGTAAATGGCATCGTAGTCCAAACTATTAGATATGCATCTTCGTCGATTAATCGTACTTTATAATAAAATGAAGGATCTTCAACAGTTGTATATCCTTGATTAACTTCAGAATTACTAAGGGATGTTTGACATGATGGACAAAATGCAACCACTCTAAATCCTTCTTGTAAAATTCCATTATTCCAAGCAGTTTTGAGATATGACCATTCTCTTTCAATATAGTCGTCATGAAAAGTCCAATACCCATTCTCATAATCAAAGGACATTCCAAGCAATTCATCTACTTCAATCCATTTTTTGTTGTATTTCTTTACAATGGATTTACATGTTTCAACAATTTTTTGTATCCCCACTTTGTTAATATTTTCTGTTTTATTTCCTGTTAATCCTAATTCTTTTTCTGCCTGTAATTCTACTGGTAAACCTTGAGTATCCCAGCCAGGTCTAAAAATTATTTTGTTCTGTTTTAAAGTTTGAAATCGAAACCATAAATCTTTTATTATTCGTCCTCTTAAGTGACCTACATGCGGTTCTCCATTCATGGTTGGAGGACCATCCACGTACCCGATGATTTCTTTATTTTGTCGAATATCTATTTCTTTTTTAAAAAACTCATCATATCTGATTAATTTCTTGTAGCCACGTATCTCATTTTCGATGATCTTGGGATTGAATTGTCCATGAAGTTCCATAAATATATAAGAAGATGATGCTATCGAACCATCCTTTATGTTTTTGGATAATGATGTATACCCAGTTTTAGTTAATAAAATAAAGGCTATTGTAAAATAAGAATTTTGGTTTAGTTATTAATTTATTATTTTAATAGAGTCTATTATTTTTTCAACCACTGGTAAGTCTTTATCAAAATTTTCTATTGTAGATTGATAAGTTAATGTGAATAATCTTTTATCAATGATAGAAAAAATTTCCATAAGTTTACCTTCCAGCTCATTATCTTCATATTTATATTTGACAATATGAAAAGATGAAGGATTAGTATCTATCGTATATTTGTTTAGTTTTTTTTCTAAAACTTCATAAATCTTATATCCAGAAGATGAGGCAAACCTACCAAAATTTTCGGCCTCATCCAAAATAATTTCATTAGTAAACTTATCAGAATCTACAAGTGAGGAAAGTGAAATTCCGATAAAAGAGAATGGATTATTTTTAATTAATTTAAAATCAAGAACATGAAATTTTGACAATTTCTTTTCTACATTCCATTCATGAGGTGGATATTTAAGTTCAAATTTATTATTGGAATAAGTCAACCAATCGCCTGTTGCTGCTGTT
>OCZS010000094.1_pt1 | contig 28450 bp, 30 predicted proteins | sample 1539071 | NCBI WGS metagenome assembly OCZS01 (sample SAMEA3113584, study PRJEB22503) | soil metagenome
TCCGAGGTCTTCGTCCACTTCGCCGTGGACGGTCGGCCTGTGCACGGCGAGGATGTCAAGGCAGCCGTCGGGGCGGACACCGTTGACGTCCGCGAGGAGCACGGCACGGTCTTCGTGGCGCGACTCGGTCGAGGTGCGAGCTTCAGGGAAGGCGATAACGCCAGGCTGCGGGTCGCCCGCGACCGCCTGCACTTCTTCGACCCTGCCACAGGCCTGGGCATTTACCGCAACTAACCCAGGACGCCGATCACCATCTGCAGGCCGTTGAAGGACATGTGCACCAGGATCGGTGGATACAGGCTGTCCGTGCGGTAGCGCAGGAGCGCGAGGCCGGCGCCGATCACGAAGAAGACGGGGATGCCCACGATCAGGCCGTGGGCCAGCGCGAAGGTCAGCCCGGTGATGACGATCGCCGCCCAGACGCCGAACTGGCTCAAGAGGTAGTAGCCCAGGCCGCGGAACGTCAGCTCCTCGGCGAGGGGGGCCGCGACTGCAATCGCGAGAAAGCTGAGGATGAGCGCGCCGACGCGGTCGGGCTGCCAGCCCGCCGGGTCGAGCCCTTGCTCCTCGCCGGCGTGGAAGATCGCCTCGAGGATCGCCCCGACGATGAACACCGCGACGAGCAGGCCGATCGTCAACCCGCCCGCGCGCTTCCACGAGGTCGGGCGCTTGAGCGCGAACGTCTCGCGCCAGTCCAGGCCGCGGGCGATCACCAGCACGATCCCGATCAGCAGGGAGTAGACGAGCAGGCCGCCGAGCCCGAACTGGTACTGGTAAACGGCGTCCGACCGATCGGCGTCGTCGTCGGCGGCAGCGGCGGACAGAAAGCCGATGAGGATGAGGGTGCCGACGAGCACCCACCAGGCGAAGAGCTTGCGCCCGAGCGCCTGCTCGCGGGGACGTGCGAGCTCCGGCTCGCTCACGCCACCCACTGCCAGAGGGCCCACTGTGCCGACACGACTCCGAGCAACACGGCGCTCACGACTACCACCCCGGTGTGCAGGCGCGGGCGGGAACCGAGCACGGCGAGCGCCATGAAGAACGGAAAGACCACCAGCCCGAAGCGCTGGATCGAGAGCAGCGGCCAGCGTTCCGACGGCACGCTGAGCGGGATCGCGAGGCTCAGTGCCGCGAAAAGCCCGTACGGCGCCCCGAACTGGCGCCAGGCGAGAACGGTGAGCCCTGCGAAGAGGACGAGGAACGCCAGCTGCGCGAGGTTGATCGCCGCGACTCGGTCGGGGTCGGCGTCCTGGACGGCGCTCCAGTATCGGGTCGTGTCCGAGCTGGACACGAGCTGCCTGGCGCCGGCCCAGCCGGCGCGAAGCCCGTCCCAGAGCCCGCCGAGCGGCCCTGCCGGAGAGAGCTCACGGCTCCAGGTCTGCTCGGCGCGGAGAAAGGCGAACGGATCGCCGAGCTTCCACCAGAGGTAGAGCGGGTAGAGGGCAAAGAGCGCCGGTGCGACGGCCAGCCGGAGCAGCGCGGCACCCCGGTTCGGCGCTCGCCACGCAAAGAGCACGAGCGCGGGGAGCAGAGCGACTCCGAGCGGCCGGGTCAGCCACGCCAGCCCGGCCGCGACGCCGGCGCCGAGGAAGCTCCCGCGCTCGGCAAACCAGAAGCTGGCGACCGCGGCGACCAGGAAGAGCGATTCGCTGTAGACGGCTCCGAGAAAGAGCGCGAACGGAAAGATCGCGAGGTAGAGCACCGCCCGACGCGCCCCGTCCTCGCCCAGGCGGGGCAGCGCAAGCCGGTCGAGCAGCACGAAGGCTCCGAGGCAGGCGGCAAGCGAGATCAGGACGCCCGCCAGAACGTAGTGCCCGAGCAGCACGCGTCCGAGCAGCCCGACGAGCAGCGGATACAGCGGGTAGAAGGCGGCAGCCGCCTGCTCCGTCGCGCCGTAGCCGTCCTCGGCGATCCGGAGAAACCAGACGCTGTCCCACCGGGCCCAGACGTCGAGCACGAGCCCGGCGTCGCGCGTGTACTCCGGACGGTCCCAGCGGGCGACCTCGGGATGCACGTTCGGCTCGAAGGTCAGGTATGCGAGAACGACGGCCGACCAGATCGCCGCCCGGCTCCACAGGAAGACGTCGAGAATACGGCCGATGGCGTCACGCTACTTCACTCTCGAAGAGGCCAACCGGGCCGTCGCCGAGCTGCGGCCGGTGATGGAGCAGCTGGTCGAGCATCGCCGGCGCTTCCGCGACGCGCAGGAACGGCGAGGCGCGCTCACCGAGCAGGCGGGCTCGAACGGCGGCGACCTGACGCCCGGAGACTTCGCCGAGGTCGAGAAGGAGCTCGAGGACGAGGCGACCACCCTGGCGGTCTTCATCGAGCGGATCCAGTCCGCCGGGGCGCAGGTCAAGGATCTCGACGACGGGCTCCTCGACTTCCCCTCTCTCCGCGAGGGTGAGGAGATCCTCCTGTGCTGGCGCCTCGGTGAGGACGAGATCGCCTTCTGGCATGGCCCCGAGGAGGGCTTCGCAGGCCGGAAACCGCTCTAGCGTGTCGAAGGAGCGCCCGTGGACTGGACCCGCCTGATCGTCGTCTCCGCCGTGATCGTGGGCGCCGTGATCCTCGCGAAGCTCGTCGACATGCGGATGGCGAAGCGCGAGCTCGCGCCCGGCGCGGTGACCCGGTACCGGGTCCTCCGCCGCAGCATCATGGGCGTGATCATCTTCGTCGGCGTCCTCACGGCGCTGCTCCTGATCCCGCAGGTGCGGGCCGTCGCCGGTGGGCTGCTCGCATCGACCGCGATCCTCGGCATCGTCATCGGCCTGGCCGCCCAGCGAACGCTGTCGAACTTTGTCGCGGGCGTGATGATCGGCCTCGCCCAGCCGATCCGCATCGGCGACCGGGTCGCGGTCGTCGAAGGCGAGGGGATCGTCGAGGAGATCGGGCTCGTCTACACGCGCATTCGCATGGACGATCGGACCCGGCTCGTGATTCCAAACGAGCGCCTGGCTGCCGATACCATCAAGAACTCCACCATCGCGAGCCGGGAGACGCTGGCCGAGATCACCGTCCCCGTGCCTCGAGACAAGGATCTCCGGACCGTGATCGACCTCCTCCGCGAAGCAACGACGCCGAGTGACATTCTCGTCACCGCGCTCGACGCCGACGGCGTCGTGACCCTCCGGGTCTGGGCCGACGACGAGTCGGCGGCCCGTCGGCTCGAGAGCGACCTGCGCCTTCGCGCCCACTCCCGGCTGCTCGAAGCCGGGATCTACGCGTGAGCCCCTATCGCCGTAACCGGTCGCGCAGCGGGCGCCAGTTCGAAGACGAGACCTACCGCCGTCGCTCGCGGCGCCACCGGCGCCGCGCCAAGACTCGCCATCGCCGCAAGCTTGCCCTGCTGGTCGCCGCTCTCGTGCTCGTCGTCGGTGCGATCGGGGCAGCGGGGATCACGGGCGCCGCGGCGATCGCGCCCCGCTGCGACCTCGACCGCCTCCGCCCGGTGGAGATCGGGCAGAACTCGTTCGTCTACGCGGCAGACGGCTCGCTGCTCGGCTCGATCCCCGCGGAGAAGAACCGCCAGCCGGTGAAGTTGAACCGGATCAGCAAGTGGATGCGGCTGGCCACGATCGCGATCGAGGATCGCCGCTTCTACGAGCACAGCGGGATCGACCTCGAGGGGATCGCACGGGCGCTCTCGAAGGACATCCGCGCCGGCAAGGTCGTCGAGGGCGGCTCGACGCTCACGCAGCAGCTCGTCCGCAACCTCTACGTCGGGAACGAGGTCACGTTCGAGCGGAAGGCGATCGAGGCCTGTCTCGCCGTCCGGCTCAACCGCCGGCGGTCGAAGGACTGGATCCTGGAGAACTACCTCAACACCGTCTTCTACGGGAGCCGGGCGTACGGCGTCCACGCTGCTGCGCAGACCTACTTCTCGAAGCCGGCGTGGAAGCTCGGGCGCGGGCAGGCGTGGAAGCTCGGGAGCGCGCCGACCGCGCTGCTCGCGGGCCTCACCCAGGCGCCGTCGGTCTACGACCCGTTCAACAACCCGCGGACAGCCCTCGCTCGACGGGATCAGGTGCTTCGGGCCATGCTCGACCAGGGGAAGATCACGCAGCGCCAGTACCAGCAGGCAGTCGGCGACCGCGAGATCCGCCTTCGCCCCGGGAAGCTCTATACGCGGATCAGGGAGCCCTACTTCTTCAGCTATGTCCGCCCTCTGCTGATCGCGCAGTACGGTGCGAACACCGTGCGCTCCGGCGGGCTGCGGGTTTACACGACCGTCGACCGCCGCTTCCAGCAGGCGGCGCGGAACGCGATCCTCCGGACGCTGCCCTACCCCGACGACCCGGCCGCTGCGATCGTCTCGATCAACCCGGCGAACGGCGCGATCCGCGCGATGACTGCGGTCACCCCGGGCAAGCGCGGGAACCAGTTCAATCTCGCGTCCCAGGGTCGCCGGCAGGCCGGCTCGACCTTCAAGACGTTCGTGCTGGCGGCGGCAATCGCCGAGGGTGTCGATCCCGACTCGACGACCTACACCTCGCGCCCGTTCACCTACCAACCCGACCCCTTGAGCGAGCCGTGGGAGGTCTCCACGTACAGCCACGACTACCTCGGCACCGTGCCGATCTCGACCGCCACCCTCTCCTCCGACAACACCATCTACGCGCAGCTGACCCTCGATCTCGGCCCCGAGAAGGTGGCGGCGATGGCGCACCGTCTCGGCGTCCGCTCGAACCTGAAGACGAAGGAGGGCGTCCACGTCCCCTCTCTCGGCCTGGGCTCGGCTGCGATCTCACCGCTCGATATGGCCTCGGCCTATGCCACGCTGGCCGCCGGCGGCATGTACTCGGAGCCGATGGCGATCCGCAAGGTCGTTCTGCCGGACGGAACCGAGGACAAGGACGCGGGCTGGGGCAGGCCGCAGCGGAAGCGCGTCGTCGCGGACTGGGTTGCGAACGAGGTGACGGAGATTCTCGAGGAGAACATCGACGCCGGCACCGGCACGAACGCGGGCGTCTTCTTCAGCCGGCCCGCCGCGGGCAAGACGGGCACCACGGACGAGCACACCGACGCCTGGTTCTGCGGCTACACGCCGAACCTGAGCACCACGGTCTGGATGGGATATCCGCAGGGGCAGGTGCCGATGGAGAACGTCCACGGGATCCAGGTCGCCGGCGGCACCTTCCCGACCATCATCTGGAACCTCTTCATGCGCTCGGCGATCGGGAATACGCCCGAGGTCGAGTTCCCCGAGCCCGCGTCGGAGCCGACCTGGGTGCCGTTCGAGCGAGGCCAGTACGCGAACGACTCGTACTACGACGACGATGACGACGATTACTACTACGCGCCGCCGCCCGAGGAAGAGGAAGAGCCGGAGCCTCCGCCTCCGCCACCCCCGCCACCCGCGGACGACGGCGACAACTAGGGCGCCATCCGAGCTGAGCAGGGCACTTCGGGCAGCCGCGCTCGCCGCGCCGGTCTACCTCCTTGCGGCGGCGATCCCGCCGGGCGGGCTGTTTCGGGAGCGCCGGTTCCGCGACGTCGGTCTCTACGGCGACTACGCGCAGGCGCTGCTCGACGGGCGCATCCCGTACCGGGACTACTTCGTCGAGTACCCGCCGGCCGGCTTCCTCGTGCTCACGCCGCCCGCGCTGCTGCCCGACGGCTGGTACCTCCACGCCTTCAAGAGCTTCATGGCGCTCGTCGGCCTGGCGACACTTGTCGTCGTCGGCCTGATCCTGGCTCGGCTCGGTGCGAGCCCTCGGCGGCTCTACGCCGGTGTCTTCGCTGTGGCCTTGTCACCGCTCGTGATCGGGCCTGTCTCGCTGAACACCTACGACGCCTTCCCGGCCCTGCTCGTCGCCTGCGCGCTGGCCGCGCTGCTTTGGCGCCGGGACTCACTTGCGCTCGGCCTGCTCGGGGTGGGGTTTGCGGCCAAGCTGTACGCGGCGGCCCTCGTGCCGCTCTTTGCGGTGTGGCTCTGGCGGTCCAGGCGCGACGTCGTGCGTCCGCTCTCCGCGTTCGCCGTCACGGCCCTACTGCTGGTCGGCCCGTTCGCAATCCTCGGCTGGGACGGCCTCGTGGAGAGCGTCCATGCACAGGCGGGGCGTGGGCTCCAGATCGAGAGCTTCGGCGCCGTGGTTCTGCTCGCCGCCGATCAGCTCGGCCTGTATTCGGCGGAAGTCGGACGCGGCTCCACCGCCGCGGTCACCCGCGACCTCGAGGGTGGCCTGCCAGACACGCTCGCGGTAGCGACGTCGTTCCTTCAGGTGGTCGCCGTTGCGGTTGTGGTGGTGCTCTTCCTTCGTGCCCGCTCGAGCGAGGAGCGGCTGACCGTGGCGACCGCGGCGACCCTGGCCGGCTTCCTCGTCTTCGCCCGGTTCATCTCTCCGCAGTACCTCGTTTGGCTCGTCCCGATCGTGCCGCTTGTCGGCGGTGTCGCCGGCGTGGTCGCGACTGTCCTTCTCGGCGCGGCTCTCCTAGCCGGCCGGCTGTGGTTCTTCGACTACCGCGAGGTCTTCGCTCTGGAGGGAGTCGTGTGGCTCGTCGTCATTCGCGACCTGCTGCTCGTAGCGCTCTACGCCGTTCTCCTGAGGACAATGATCCCGTCCTCGTCGAAGACCTTGGACCAGGAGCCGGAGCGAAGCAGCTCCGCGAGCGGTACCGCGGTCGCGGAGGGATCCGAGCGCCTGTCGAGATAGGAGGCGCGGTTCAGGTCGACCGCGACCCACTCGGAGTCGGAGACGGTGGGGAAGCTGTGGATCCGGCGGCGCTCCGACAGATGGCCGCCGAGGCCGTTCGTGCTCGAGACCGGCGCGTCCGGCGGGATCAGGGCGAGGCCGCGCTCGGCGATGCGGTCGTGCTCCGAACGGGGCTCAGGGGCGAGCTCGCCGGCTCGTAGGGGCCCGATCGCGATCCCTGCGAGCAGGGAGAACGCGAGGATCGCAACGGCAGCCTCCCGGCGGCGAACGAATTGTGACGCGCCGAGGATCGCGGCGGCGAAGAGGAACGGCGTGATCGGGGCGGTGTAGTGGAACCGGATCGACGTCTGGTTCCCGACCGACGACAGGAGATTCGCGAGGAGCTCGGGCGCAGCCGCGATCAGTACGAGCGGCGCGAGGAGGAAGAGCGCCGCCAGTGGCAGTCCGAGCTCGACGAGGTAGAGCAGATCCCGTCGGTCCGTCAGCGCGCCCGCGATCGACAGCGGGTCGGTGAGGGCCGTCTTGACGATTCCCCCTGGGGAGCCGCCCACGGCGTCGTACCGTCCATAGAACGCCGGCTCGGCGCCCTCGCGAAAGTGCGGCATGACCGCCCCGAGCCACAGCGCGGTCGTGGCGGTGCCGGCGACGGCGATCACCGTTCCAGCAAGACGCCTTCCTTTGGCGATCGCATACCAGACCCCGAGCGCGGCGACCACGAGCGGGATCTCCTCCTTCGTCAACGCCGCGAGCACCCCGAACGGCACGAATGCCCACAGGCGATCCTCGTCCAGGTACCAGAGGGCGAACGCGAGCAGAGGGCAGGCCAGCGCGACCGGGTGGAACTCGTCAAGCGCAAGCCACTGCACGGCGGGGTAGACGAGGTAGGCGAGGCCGCAGAGCACACCGGCCCAGTCCGTGCCGAGGTGCTTGCGGCCGAGCCAGAACATCGGGAGCGCCCCGAGCGCGATCGCGGCGGCCTGGACGACGAGGAGCATCGTCGGGCTCGGCCAGACGAGCCAGAGGGGTGCGAACAGGGCGAGGACGGGGTCGACGTGGGCTCCCAGGCGCGAGATCTGGTCGCCTCCGAGCTCGGTCACGTCGAGTGGTCGCCCTTCCACCGTCGACCACACCGCCTGCGTCATGTTGCCGAGGTCGAACCGACCGGTCTCGAATGCTCGGTGCTCGAGCGCCGCGAGCGCACCGAAGCCGGCGGCGTATGCCGCCATCGCCGACCAGAGAACGGCTTTGGGGCTACGGGCGAGTCGCGAGCAGGAGGTAGCCCAGCGCGCCGCGCTCGACGCCGACGAAGAGCCTGTCGACCTGGAGGAGCGCTCCGACGGCGGCGACGAGGTGCCGGTGGCGGCCGCCGGGCCGGGTGGGCCCGTGCCGGTCGAGGTACCGCTCATAGAGGTGGCGATGGTAGAGGCGCGAGAACGGAAAGCCCCAACCGAGGCACTGATTGACCGTGAGTCCCGCACCCGTGCAGGCATCGATGAGCGCGGGACGTGTGTACCGGCGGATGTGCCCCGCCCACTCGTCGCTCGGCCCATGGAGCCGCGGGTTCGCCGGGACCGAGACGGCGAGGACCCCGCCCGGACGAAGGACGCGGGCGAGCTCCGCGAGTGCGCCGCGATCGTCCTCGACATGCTCGAGGACCTCGCCCAGCACGGCTCCGTCGAAGCTCTCGTCGTCGAACGGCAGGTCGGTGATGCTCGCCTCCACCACAGACCCCGACAGGCGCGCGCGGAGGACCTCCACCACGGTGCCGGAGACATCCGTGCCCGTGACTTCATAGCCGAGCCGCTCCAGGCGGGCTGACATCGTCCCCTGTCCCGCGCCTGCGTCGAGAACCTCTGGTCCCGGAGAGGCCGAGAGGAACAGATCGAGGAGCAGGCGCTCGCGCAGCTCGTGTCTCGGGCCTACGAACTCGGGCGCGGTACCCCACTCGTGGCCGCTCATGCGGCCCGCTCGAGAATCGCGCGCCAGCGACGACCGAGGACGTCCTCGCTTGCCCGCCCGCGGTAGACGGCGTGGCCGGCTCGGCCGAGCCGCTGGGCGAGCTCCGGCTCGGCGGCGAGCCGACGCAGCGCCGCGGCTAGCGCCTCGGGATCTCCCGGCGGGACGAGAAGCGCGCTCTCGTCGCCCACCAACAGCTCGCGGGCGGCCGGTGTGTCGGCGGTGACGAGCGGCGTGCCACACGCGAGTGCCTGAAAGGCCTTGTTGGGGATCACGCGCTGCGCCTTGGCCGAGGTCCCGAAGATCCCGAGCGCGCAGGAGGCGCGGTTCAGCTCCTCCGGCAGCCGCTCGTACTCGACCCAGGGCACCCACTCGACGTTCGCCGGGCGGCCGGCGAGCAGCGCGTCGAGCTGGCCGCTGCCGACGACTCGCAGCCGCAGCTCGGGTGTGAGTCTTGCCGCCTCGAGAATCGTCTCCAGCCCGTGCAGCGGGATCAGCTTGCCGACGAAGAGCGCGGTGAACGGCTCGTTGGGCCGCCAGCCCGGCTGGAAGACCCGCTCCTCTGCCCCGACGAAGCAGACCTCGATCCGGTCGCGCGGCAGGCCGGCCAGGCCCGCGAGGAACTCGGCATGCGCAGACGTGTCCGCGACGACGATTTCGGCGCTCCGCAGCGCCCGCCGGTCGATCGTGCGAAGCGCTCGCTCGGCGAGCGAGCCGGGCCGAAACCTCCCGCGATCCTCGACCAGCGTGTCCGTGAGCGAGACGAGCGGGTTGAAGACGACGGGAGCTCCGCGCGCCGCGCGCCGCGCCGCGAGCAGATCCAGATGGCCGGGATAGCCAACGATGACCGCGTCGGTTCTCGGCCCGCGGCGCGCCAGCAGCCGGAGCTCCGCGAGCACGAGCCGCGCGGCGGCGCCAGGACCGAGCGACCACTTCTCCTCCCGTCCCTCCCAGACCGGCTCATGCCGCTCGATGACCTCGACACCGGCGCCGCGCAGCGCCGAGATCACCTGCGCGTTGCGGGGATAACGGCGCTCGTAGGTGCCGAAGTAGAGGACACGCACGCGGTGCTACCGCGCGACGGGCTCGTGTCGCACGGGCTCGAGGATCTCGTCGACGTGCAACTCGTCCGGCGCGCCTGTCCGCTCCTCGTGGTGGCTCGTGATCAACTCGGAGAGGAGGCCGAGCGAGAAGAACTGGAAGCCCACGACGACGAGGAGCACGCCGAGCGTCAACAGCGGCCGGTGGCCGATCGCCGCTCCGGTCAGCTTGAGGATCGTCAGGTAGACGAGCACCGCGCTGCCGATCAAGGCGAACACGAGCCCGAGCCCGCCGAAGAGATGCAGCGGCCGGTGTCGGTAGCGGCCCATGAAGGACACGGTCAGGAAATCGAGGAACCCGCGCATGTAGCGCTCGACGCCGTATCGGGATCGCCCGTGTTCCCTGGGCCGGTGATTCACGGGCAGCTCCGCGACGCGAAAGCCGCGGTCGTGCGCGAGCACCGGCAGGAAGCGGTGCAGCTCGCCGTAGATCCGCAGCGAGCGGACGACTTCCGCCCGGTAGGCCTTGAGCCCGCAGTTCATGTCGTGGAGCTTCAGGCCCGAGGCGCGGCCCACGACGGAGTTGAAGATCTTCGAGACGAGCCGCCTCGACCACGGATCGCGTCGCTGCGCCTTCCAGCCGGAGACCAGGTCGAAGCCCTCGTCCAGCTTCGCGAGCAGGCGAGGGATCTCCGCCGGGTCGTCCTGGAGGTCGGCATCGATCGTCACCACCACGGATCCCTCCGCGTGGCGAAAGCCCGCCGCCAGTGCGGCGGACTTGCCGAAGTTGCGGCGAAGGCGGACGACCCTGATGTTCGGCGCGCGGTCGTAGAGACGGGTCATGGCAGCGAAGGAGCCGTCGGTGGAGCCGTCGTCCACGTAGACGGCTTCCCACGGCCTGCCGAGGGGGTCGAGGGCGCTGGCGAGCTCGTCGTAGAGCAGCTCGACGCTTCGATCCTCGTCGTGGACGGGGACGACGACCGAGATCACGGCAGTAGCTTATGCGTGAGGTGGGAGCGCTCTTGTCCATGGAGGAGGCCCAGCGCCTGATTCTCGAGCGCGTTCGCCCGTTGGAGGCCGAGCCGGTCGCGCTCGACTCGGCTGCCGGGCGCGTTCTGGTCGAGCCGGCCACGTCCCGGGTGGATCTGCCGCCGTTCGACAGCTCGGCGATGGACGGGTTTGCTCTCCGGTCCGGCGATACCCCCGGCCGGCTGCCCGTGCGCGAGCGGATCCCCGCGGGGAAACCGGCCGGAAGGCCGCTCGAGCCCGGCGAGGCGATGGGGATCGCGACCGGCGGGGATCGCGAACGCGGTACCAGCTGGAGCGAACGTCCGGCCGCGAGGCGGCGACATCCGCCGCGGCGACGTTGTCGTGGAGGCGGGCGACCTGCTCGGACCTGCGCAAATCGGCGCGCTGGCCGCCGCAGGTGTCCCCGAGGTGTCGTGCTCCCGGCGCCCGCGGGCTGCCCTCCTCGCAACCGGAACGGAGCTTCGGCGGCCGGGCGAGCAGCTCGAGCCCGGGCAGATCTACGAGGCGAACACCGCATTGCTCGCGGCGCAGCTGCGATCGGCCGGCGCAGAGGTCGAGCTCCTCGAAGCAGTCGAGGACGATGAGGCCGCGCATCGCGCTGCGCTGGAGGCGGGCCTTCGCGGCGACGTGCTCGTCACGTCGGGCGGCGTGTCGGTCGGCCCGCACGATCTCGTTCGATCGGTCGGCGCCGGCCTCGGGGTCGAGGAGGTGCTCTGGGGCGTGGCGGTGAAGCCCGGGAAGCCTCTCTGGTTCGGCGTCCGCGACCAGACGCTGGTCTTCGGTCTCCCCGGGAACCCGGTCTCGTGTCTCGTCGGCTTCGAGATCTTCGTGCGGCCGGCGCTCCTCGCGCTGCAGGGCGTCATGAGCCCGCTCCCCCGCTTCGACCCCGGGCGGCTCGCGCGCGCCGTGCGGCCGAACCCCGAGCGGACGGAGCTCATGCGGGCTCGGACAGCCGTCGTCGATTCCGCAGTCGAGCTCGACGTCGTGACCGGACAGGACTCGCACATGATCGCGCGGGCAGCGGGTGCAGATGCGCTCGTTCTCGTCCCGCCGGGAACCCACGAGCTTCCGGCGGGCGCCGCCGTCAGCTACCTACGGCTCGCTTGAGCTCGGTCGGCTTCCTGCCGAGCGCAAGGCCGAGCAGACGGCCGACGAGCTGCCGGACCGGCCCGCGGGGCGGGCGCTCCCGGGCGTCCGGGTACGGCGCATAGCGTCCCGTTGCGATCGCAGCGAGCTGCCCGGCGGCTGCGAACCAGCCAAGGGCGATCACGATCGCCGGCAGCGGCACGTACCCGATCGCGACCAGCTCGAGGACATACCACGGAGCGTCGAAGCCGAGCTCGAACCGCCAAGCGAACGACCCGAGCAGAAGCGCCGGGCCCAGGAAGCCCAAACCGAGCACACCGGCGCGCACCCAGGGAGCGCTGTGGCGTACCTGCGGCAGCCACAGCCAGGCATGGAGCGACGGGAGCAGGAAGATCAGCGCGAACGCGTTCGTCGCGAGGGTCAGCAGGGCCAGCACGGCGAGGACGAGCAGCGCGGTCGTCTGGCCGGCCAGCTCCTCCTCCAGCGAGGCCGGTCGCCGCGGCAGGAGGCGCTCACGGCCGACCAGCCAGCTCGCGAAGACGAACACCGCGAAGATGGTCAGCGTCACGGCCGGCCAGTCGCCTGCCGGGCTCGTGCCGGGCGGCGGCGGAAGCTCCACTTGGGGCCAGGCGCCGACCAACGCGAGGAAGCCGAACGTCAGGCCGACCCACAACCAGAAGGCGAGACGCGTCCTGTAGCTCCGCAGCGCGGGCGCGAGGGGGATCCGTCGCCGCCTGCAGCGGGCGAAGAGGTCGACGGCGGCGAGCAGGAACGGCAGGAGCGCCGTGATCAGGACGAGCTGCACTGCCCAGCCCTGCACGGTTCGCGCTCCCAGGTAGAGGTACGTCGACGTGTCGCGGGCGAGGGCCACCCCCTCGTCGAGCGAGCCGAGGAGCGCCTCCGTAGCCCGGCCGGTCTGGCCGATGCGCCTGTCGTTCAGCGCGTCGATCGTGTCCGTCTTGGGTGTCGGCGGGCGCGGCCCCGCCGTCGTCAGGCTGAGCGCCGGGATCGCGGCGCCGATGAGCGGCGCCTGCTCGTAGAAACTGAACGGGAACGCCAGGTCGATCAGCTGGCCCGCCGCGCTCGTTCGCCTCGGCTCCCCTCCGGTGCGCTGGATGATCCGCGCGGCCGCGGTCTCGACCAGCGTTGCGTCGGGGGAACGGGGTCGATCGGCCGCGATCTCGATGCGCACGCTGTCGTCTCCCCCGATTGCGACCAGGTTTACGGCCGCCGCGATCCGCCTTCGGTACGGCGAGGTCTCGAGGAAGCGCGCGGCTCCCAGGCCGCCGTACGCGCCCCCGTCGGACGAGACGAGCACGATCGTGTGCGCCGGGCTGGCCGGGGCGCGCTCCTGTCCAGGCCCGGGCGCCGCGCGCAGACCGTAGCCGCGGGCAAGCTCCAGGAGGACGCCCGTGCCGGAGGCGTTGTCGTTTGCTCCCTGACCGGTGGTGCCGCGGTTGTCGCGGTGCGCCATCACGACGAGCACGTCGGGCGACCGCCCCGGCGAGACCGCGATCACGTTTTCGAGCTCCACCTGTCCCTGCTCCGGCACATCCCCTTGGAAGCGGTCGCGCTGCACGCGGAAGCCGAAGGACGCGAGCCGCTCGGCGACCCAGTCCGCTGCATCGGCCGCAGTCGGGGACCCCGGCGTCCGGTTCGGGAACTGCGTCGCGAGCTCGCGAGCGGACTGTGTCGCTCCGACCTGGTCGAAGGCCGCGGGGAAGGTCGGCGGGGGCAGGCTCTCAGGGCGGCCGATCGTGAACGCCGTGAGCAGCAGCGGGATGGCGACCAGCAGAGCCGTGCCCCGGTAGGCACGTGCGTTGACGGGCCGCTCGAGGGAGCCGTGCCGCGGCCGCCTCCGCGAGGCTGGGGGCCGGAAAGGCGGCATGCCGAGGCTATAGTAGGGAGGGCCCCGGCTCCGCGCTCCCCGGCGGCGATGTGCCCGTGCCCGACTCCTCGACAATTCTCCTCGTAGACGACGAGGACTCCGTTCAGAAGCTCCTCTCGTACCCGCTTGAACGCGACGGATACCGTGTGCTCGCGGCCAAGGACGGTGAGGAGGCGCTCGAGAAGTTCTCGTCCGAGCCGGTCGACCTCGTCGTGCTCGACCTGATGCTGCCCAAGCTCGACGGGCTCGAGGTCTGCAAGCGGCTCCGGGCCCAGAGCGCAGTACCGATCATCATGCTCACAGCGCGGGACGACGAGCTCGACAAGGTGCTCGGCCTGGAGCTCGGCGCCGACGACTACATCACGAAACCGTTCTCGATCCGCGAGTTCAGGAGCCGCGTGCGGGCGTTGCTGCGCCGCGCGTCGCTGCCGCCGCAGCAGGACCGGCGCGACGGCGAGGTGATCGAGGCGGAGGGATTGCTCGTCGACCCCGCCCGGCGGACGGTCCAGGTCCGAGGGGACGCCGTGCAGCTGACCTACGTCGAGTTCGAGCTCCTACGCACACTTGCGTCGAATCCAGGCCGGGTCTTCAGCCGGCGGCAGCTGCTCGAGGCGCTGTGGGGCGATTCGGCCTACCGTGAGCCGCGCACGATCGACGTGCACGTCCGTCACCTGCGCGAGAAGCTCGAGCACGACGCGAGCGACCCCGAGTTCATCCTCACCGTCCGCGGCGCGGGCTACCGCTTCCGGGATCCCTGATGCGGTTTCGCACGGTCGGGCTCAAGCTCAGCCTCGCGCTGATCGCGCTTGTAGCCGGGGCGCTTGCTGTCGTGTACATCGCCGTGGTTCCCACGCTGAAGGAAGGGCTTGTGGATGGGCGCATCTCGCAGCTCGAGCGAACCGCGGACGCGATCGTCTCCGACTACGCACGAGACCGTCCCGATCCGGCGCTCTTTCGCATTTTCGTGGGCGGTGAGAGCCAGACCCGTGGCGCGAGGGTGGCGATTTACAGCTATCTCAGCGCGGAGGATCCGGTGTTCCTCCGCGCTATTGCCGATTCGCGCCAGAGCGGCCAGACCGAGCAGGATCCGATTGCTCAACGTGCTGCCGAGCACCGCAAGACCGAGACCGGCATCGTCGAGCGCGGTGGTTCCCAGTTCGCCGAGGTCGCCGTCCCGTTCGACGAGCTGTACATCCTTCTCGTCTCGGCACCGATCGACGACACGCTCGAGAACGTCTCTCTTGTCCGCGGGCGCCTCGTCGTCGCCGGCTTGATCGCGCTGCTTGCGGCCGCCCTCGTCGGATTCTTGCTCGCGCGAGTCTTCGCGCGGCGGGTGCACCGGCTCGAGCGCGCCGCGAACCGGATCGCCGGCGGCCGCTTCGACGAGCCCGTGGTGGACGCGAGCGCCGATGAGCTCGGCGAGCTGGCCCGGGCCTTCGATCGCATGCGCGAGCAGCTCGCGACGCTGGAGCGGGCGCGGCGCGAGTTCATCGCCAACGCCTCGCATGAGCTGCGAACGCCCATTTTCGCGCTCGGTGGCCACGTCGAGCTCCTGACCGACGAGGACATGGACGAGCCGACGCGGCGCGAGTTTCTCACCGAGATGCGGCTCCAGGTCGAGCGCCTCACGAAGCTCGCGACCGACCTCCTCGACCTGTCTCGCCTCGATGCGGGCCGTTTGCACGTGGAAATGACCCCTGTCGATCTCGGTGACATCGCGCTCTCGCTGGCGGCGGAGTTCGGCGGCGTCGGACGCGGGCGGGAACACGCGCTCGACGCGGACGGCGAGCACGGCGTCCTCGCGCTCGCGGACGAGGAGCGGGTTCGCCAGATCGGCCGAATCCTGGTCGAGAACGCGATTCTCCACACGCCGGCCGGCACGGAGATCCGGCTGGCCACTGCCGCGACCGACGACGGCGTCGAGCTTTGTGTCGAGGACACGGGCCCCGGCATCCCGCCCGACGACCAGCAGCACGTGTTCGAGCGTTTTTATCGGGTCGGCGGCGCCGTCAGCTCGGGCTCGGGGCTCGGCCTGGCGATCGCTCGGGAGTTGGCAAGCGTGATGGGCGGCGAGATCGTGCTCGATTCTCGCCCCGGTCGCACCGTTTTCACGTTGAAACTGCCGAGAAGTCACGTGACCGTCGAGGAGCCCCAGCACGCGCTCGCCCGCTAGCGGGCCCTCCACCGTTTCCACGTGCAAACGGAGTAGTCACGCCGAACTGCGTGGCTACAGTGAGAAAGGCGTGCGCCCTTCCGCTCTGGCAGCCATCGTGATCGTCGCAGCCGCGCTCGGCGGCCTGTTCGCGGTCGTCGCAGCCGACCGGACGGGCTTGCTCGACGGCGCGACCGAGACCGTCTTCGTGAGCGGCTCCGGCGCGGCGCTGCCCTTGGAGCGGGAGATTGCGCGTCCGGACAGCACGGCCAAGCCGCTGGCCGGGAACGCCTTCGATCCGGCAGCGATCTACGAATCGCGCAACGGCGGAGTGGTCACGATCTACGCGCACTTCGACGACCGGCCCGCCTCCGAGCATGCCGCACAGGGCTCCGGCTTCGTCGTCTCGCGGGAGGGCTACATCCTGACGAGCGCGCATGTCGTGACGACGGCGGGGCCCGAGGAGCAGGGCGAGCCGGAGGCGGCGGATCGCGTCTACGTGGGCTTCCGCGACGAGGACCGCGTCGAGGCGGCGGTGATCGGGTGGGACGTCTTCGACGACGTGGCCGTCCTCAAGGTCGATCCCGACGCGCATGCCCTCGATCCGGTGCCGCTCGGGGACTCCAGCCGGGTTGTCGTCGGTGAGCCCGTTGCCGCGCTCGGCAGCCCTTTCGGCAACGAGAGCTCGCTCTCGGTCGGTGTCGTGTCGGCGACGGGGCGCTCGATCAACTCGCTGACGTCTGGCTACAACGTCGGCGACGCGATCCAGACGGATGCACCGATCACACACGGGAATTCGGGCGGTCCGCTCTTCGACGCGCGCGGACGGGTGCTTGGCATCAACGCCCAGATCCGCAGCAATTCGGGGCAGTCCGAGGGCGTCGGCTTCGCGATCCCGATCAACGCTGCCAAGCGCTCCTTCCGCCAGCTCGTCCGCAACGGCCGGGTCGCGTACGCCTACGTCGGTGTCAATGCAGAGGATCTGACGCCCACGATCGCGAAGCGCTTCGGGTACCCGGTGCAGCGCGGGGCAGTGATCGCGACCGTCGTCCCGGAGAGCCCAGGCGAGGACGCCGGGCTGCGCGGGGGGAGCGAGAGGCGGCTGCTGAACGGCTTCCCCGTTCGGCTGGGCGGCGACGTCGTTGTCAAGATTGGCGACAGAGACGTCCAGAGCGCTGATGACCTCGTACGCGTCGTCAGCGAGCGTCTTGCGCCCGGGCAGGTCGTCCGGTTCACGGTCCTGCGCGACGGACGGAGGATGGTCGTCCCCGTGAGGCTCGGAGAGCGGCCGCGGCGTCCGAGACTCGAGGAGTAGCGGTGTTTGGGGTTGCTCACACGTTGGAATAGTGGAACCAGCCGGAATCCCTTCCGGTGAGCCTGCTCGAACCTTCCGAATTCATGGGGCCCCAATCAACTTCTGCCACAAACGGTGGCGCTCCCACCGTCCGCCTGACGATCCCCGCCAAGGCGGAATACATCACCCTGGTACGGCTCGCGCTGAGCGGGCTCTCCCAGTCGCGCGAGCTTTCGGACGAGACACTGGGCGATCTCAAGCTCGCCGTTACCGAGGCGTGCTCCAACTCGATCAGGCACGCCTACGGTGACGGGCGCGAGGGCTCTGTCGAGGTCGTCTACGAGCTCCATCCCGACCGGCTCGTCGTCGAGGTGTGCGACGACGGCCCTGGGTTCTCGGTCCCCGAGCCGACGCTCGTCGGCGAGGACGGGCTCAACGAAGGTGGTCTCGGCATCGCGATCATCCGCGAGCTCGCGGACGAGCTCGAGCTCGGACCGGGAGATAGCGGGCAGGGATCTCGGCTCAGGCTCGTAAAGTTCATCCAGGCATAGCCAGCACCCCCGCAGGAACCCACCCCCGGCAGAGCTCGGACGTCTGAACATGCTCCCGATCGTCAACGTCGGAACGAAACTGCTCACGGACTACGCGACCATCAGCGGCCGCGGTCTGATGGCGGAGATCCAGCGCCTCGCCGGGCCGCTCGAGGGCAAGCGCGTGTGCCATCTCTCGGCCACGGCCTTCGGCGGCGGCGTTGCAGAGATCAACTACACGCTGGTCCCCTTGATGAAGAGCGGAGGGCTCGAGACGGACTGGCGCATCATCAAGGGCCAGGACGAGTTCTTCGACGTCACGAAGAGGATCCACAACGCGCTCCAGGGGAATCCGCAAAGTCTGACCGCCGAGGACGTGCGGATCTTCCAGCGCTACAACGCGATGAACGCGGACGAGTTCGACGACTCCGAGTACGACATCGTCGTCGTTCACGACCCGCAGCCCGCGGCGATGATCGACCACTTCCCGAACTCGGAGGCCCGGTGGATCTGGCGCTGCCACATCGACCTGTCAACGCCGAACGAGAACGTCCTCGACGTGCTGCTCCCCTCGCTGGCGCGCTACGACGCCGCGATCTTCCACATGCCCCAGTACGTGCCGCGCTCCGGTGACCTCCCGGAGGCTTACATCTGGCCGCCGGCGATCGACCCGCTGGCCCCGAAGAACATCGCGCTCTCGGCCGAGGATGCCGCCTACATCGTGGATCAGTTCGGGATCGACGTGCAGCGGCCGCTGCTCACGCAGGTCTCACGATTCGATCCCTGGAAAGACCCGCTCGGCGTGATCGACGCTTTTCGGATCGTTCGCGAGACACACCCGGGTCTGCAGCTCGGCCTGGTCGGCTCGATGGCGCACGACGACCCGGAGGGCTGGGACTTCTACAACCAGACCGTCGAGCACGCCGCGGGCGACCCGGACATCTTCATCCTCTCGAACCTGAACAACATCGGCTCGGTGGAGGTCAACGCCTTCCAGGTGTACTCGGCGGCAGTGCTGCAGAAGTCGATCCGGGAGGGTTTCGGCCTGACGGTGACGGAAGGCCTGTGGAAGGGCCGGGCGACGGTTGCGGGGCGTGTCGGCGGGATTCCGAGCCAGATTCAGGACGGCGAGACCGGCTGGCTCGTGGAGTCCGTCGAGGAGTGTGCCGCCGCGTGCCTGGAGATCCTCGCCGACCCCGCAGAGGCACGGAATCGTGGAATCCGGGGCAAGGAGTACGTGCGCCAGCATTTCCTGACGCCGCGGCTTCTGCGCGACTGGCTCGCGCTCTTCAACCGGCTCGACGGCAACGACATGGGCGAGACCACGCTGGTCACGGCCTCGGCCGAAGCTGCCTGACGCTTGGCGGGCCGCGAAAAACCACTCGGGTAGGGTCCCTGCGATGGGCGCTCGACGGAAGTTGATCGTCGTCTCCAACCGCGGCCCCGTGACCTTCGATCGCGATGCAGACGGCGGGCGTGTCGTAAGACGCGGCGGCGGAGGGCTCGTGACCGCGCTGCGCAGCATGGTCGCCATGCACGACGTCACCTGGATCGCGAGTGCCATGACGGACGAGGATCAGCGTGTTGCCGAGGAGGCGGACGGCGGCGCGATCGACGAAACCGCCCGCGACGGCTCGTCGTATCGACTGAAGCTCGTCGTGCACGAGCCCACCGCCTACGACTGGTTCTACAACGTCGTCGCCAACCCCACCCTCTGGTTCCTCCAGCACTACCTCTGGAACTTGGCCCAGGCGCCGAACGTCGATCGGGGCCTGCACCACGCGTGGGAGGAGGGGTACGTCACGGTCAACGCCGGCTTCGCTGAGGCCGTCGTGGCAGAGCTCGAGGCGGAGCCCGGCTCGCCGGTCTTCTTCCACGACTACCACCTGTACCTGGCGCCGAGGTTCGTACGGTCGCGCCTAACCGAGGCTGCGCTCTCGCACTTCGTGCACATCCCGTGGCCGGAGCCCGACTACTGGCGGGTTCTCCCTGAGGCGATTCGCCGCGCGCTCCACGACGGGCTCCTCGCGAACGACGTCGTCGGCTTTCACACCGATCACTGGCGTCGCAACTTCCTGCACTCCTGCGCGGACATCCTCGGCGCGGAGTGCGACTTTCTGGACGGAACCGCCGAGTACGACGACCGCAGGATTCACGCGACGAGCCGTCCGATCTCCGTCGATCCGGGAGAGTTCGACCAGCTCGCAGTCAGCGATGCGGTTCGCAAGCGCGAAGAGGAGCTCGTCGCCGCACGGCCCGAGCGGCTCGTCCTCCGGGTCGACCGGACCGACCCGTCCAAGAACGTCGTCCGTGGCTTCCGGGCGTTCGAGCGGTTCCTGACCGACCATCCCGAGTACCACGGGCGGGTGGCGATGCTCGCCCTCCTGGACCCGAGCCGACAGGACATTCCGGAGTATGCCGAGTACCTCGGGGCCATCCAGCGAACTGCCCGCGTCGTCAACGATCGCTTCCAGCGGGAGGGCTGGACGCCGATCGACCTTCGGATCGCGGACGATTTCCCCGGGTCCGTGGCCGCGTACAAGCAGTACGACGTGCTGCTCGTCAACGCGATCTTCGACGGGCTGAACCTCGTCGCGAAGGAGGCGCCGCTCGTCAACGAGCGGGACGGCGTGCTGGTGCTGTCCGAGAACGCAGGCGCCCACGAGGAGCTCAGCGAGTGGGCCGTGTCGGTCAATCCCTTCGACATCGCGGGCCAGGCTGACGCGATCCACGCGGCGCTCGAGATGCCGGCGGAAGAGCGAGCAGCCCGAAGCCGTGCGCTCCAAGCCCACGTCCGCGAGCACGACCTTGCCGAGTGGGTCGAGGGCCAGCTCGCAGATCTCGACGCCACCGCCGCGCCGGCGCGTCCGTGAGCGACTTCTCTCACATCGACGAGTCCGGCGGAGTCGAGATGGTGGATGTCGGCGCCAAGCCGCAGTCGCGGCGGCGCGCGCGCGCGCGGGCGCTCGTCGAGATGAGGGCCGAGACCGCTTCGAAGCTTGCGGAGCTGCCGAAAGGCGACGCGCTCACAACCGCCCAAGTGGCGGGAATCATGGCCGCGAAGCGGACGAGCGACCTGGTCCCGCTCTGTCATCCATTGCCGCTCACCGCGATCGACGTCCATGTTGCCATCGGAGAGAACGGTGCGGAGATCACGACCGCGGTCGAGACGACGGCGCAGACGGGAGTCGAGATGGAGGCGCTCGTCGCTGCCTCGGTCGCGGCGCTCACGATCTACGACATGGCGAAGGCCGTGGACGACTCCATGGTCGTCCGCGACGTGCGCCTGCTGGAGAAGACGAAGGAGGAGATCTGAGAGCCGCCGTGCTGACGGTCTCGGACGGCGTCGCGCGCGGCGAGCGGGCGGACGAGAGCGGCTCCGTGCTCGAGGAGCTCTTGAGAGCCGAGGGACACGACGTGTTGCGGCGCGTCGTTCCCGACGACCGGAGCGAGATCGCCCAGGCGATCGAGGCGCTGACGGACGAGTTCGAGCTCGTGTTGACAACCGGGGGGACGGGGGTCGCGCCGCGGGACGTCACCCCGGAGGCGACGGCGTCGGTGGTCGAGCGTCAGATTCCTGGCGTGTCCGAGGCGATCCGGGCGGACGCGGTCGCGCGGACGCCTCACGGGATGCTGTCCCGCGGGATCGCGGGAGTACGTGGCGGCGCCCTCGTCGTGAATCTGCCCGGGTCGCCAGGAGGCTGCCGCGACGGGTTCGGGGTCGTCCGCGAGGCGCTCCCGCACGCCGTGCGGCTGGTCGCGGGCGAGCAAGGCGGGCACCGGCAGACCTGAGCGCCGGCCGCCGCTTCTGTGGGTGGGTTGGCGCGGATTCGGCACGGTTGCGTGACCCACGCGTGCGCCGGCCACGGATACGATCGCCTCGGGGAGGAGGTTGGGGGTTCCTGGGCAGCGAGACCAACGAGGTGAGCGCGGGATGATCAGCGCGAGTGGGCTCGGCCGGCGGTTCGGTGACCGCCGCGTCCTCTCCGGGGTCGACTTCGGCCTCGAGCGGGGAGGGTTCCTCCTTGTCACGGGGCCGAACGGGTCCGGCAAGACCACCTTGCTCCGGCTCCTTGCAGGGCTGCTCGCCCCAACGGAAGGCGCGCTCGAGATCCAGGCGGACCGCCGGAGCACCGGCTTTCTCGGCCACGAGCCGCTCGTCTATCGCGAGCTGACCGCCCTCGAGAATCTCGACCTCTACGGCCGGCTCTACCGCGTCTCGGAGCGCCGGGAGCGGATCGGGATGCTCCTCGAGCGGTTCGGCCTGTGGGACGCCCGTGGCGAGCCGGTCTCGACGTTCTCCCGGGGGATGCTGCAGCGCCTCGCGCTCTGCCGGACGCTCCTCCACGACCCCGAGCTACTGCTCCTCGACGAGCCGTTGAGCGCGCTCGACGCCGGTGGTGCCGAGCTCCTCCAGGCGGAGCTGACGGAAACGGCCGGCCGAACCCTTGTCGTCGCAAGCCATCAGCCCGACCGCTTCGCCCCGCACGCGACCCAGCGGCTCGCGCTCGCATGACCGGCTACCTCGGCGACGTCGCCGCCCTCGCGCGGAAGGATCTCCTCATCGAGCTGAGGACGCGCGACACCGTGCCGGCCATGCTTCTGTTCGTCGTCGCGGCGCTCGTGGTCTTCCACTTCGCGCTCCCTGCGGAGAGCTCGCGCCTCGCAGCGAGCGGGATGCTCTGGATCGCGCTTCTCTTCACCGCGCTACTCGCACTGGTGCGCGCATTCGTCGGCGAGCGGGACCAGGGCACACTCGACGGGCTGATCCTCGCACCGTGCGACCGGAGCGCGATCTGGCTCGGGAAGACGCTCAGCGTGCTCGCGTTCCTGCTGTTCGCCGAGGCGGTCGCGCTGCCGGCGTTCGCGCTCTTCTACGAGAACGTGACGTGGGAGCTCGTCGCCGGTGTCGCGCTCGCGAATGTGGGAATCGCCGCCGTCGGGACGCTCCTCGGCGCGATGGCGGCCGCGACGCGCACGCGCGAGCTCCTCTTGCCGCTGCTCTTCCTGCCCGTGGCGATCCCGCTGGTCGTCGGCGGAGTCGGCGCGACGGTGGCCGACGACCCTGGCAGGTACCTGGCCTTTCTCGCTCTCTACGACCTGATCTTTGCGATCCTCTCCTGGGCAAGCTTTGAGTACGTCGTTACGGAATAACGGCCCCGCCCTCATCTCGCTGACAGCGGCGGCTCTCCTGGTCGCGGGCATTTCGCTCGCGATCTTCTGGGCCCCCGAAGACGCCGACCAGGGCATCAGCCAGAAGATCTTCTACGTCCACGTCCCGGTCGCGCTGACGTCATACGCGGCGTTCTTCTGGGCCGCCTGGAAGGCACTCCGCCTCCTCTGGAAGGGCGACGAGCGCCACGATCTAGAGAGCTACACGGCTGTGCACATGGGGGTGATCTTCGGCGTCCTCACCCTCGTCACGGGCTCGATCTGGGCGAAGGTCTCCTGGGGGCAGTGGTGGGTGTGGAGCGAGCGGCAGCTGACGCTCTTCCTGATCCTGTTCCTGTTCTACTCCGCGTACTTCATGCTCCGCTACTCCACCGATCCGGGGCCGCGGCGGTCCCGCACGTCCGCCGTCTACGCGCTCTTCGGGGTCGCGCTGATCCCGGTCAGCTTCATGGCCATCCGGCTCGCCGAGGGATTGATCCACCCGGTCGTCTTCAAGCGGGACGGGCCGGACATGGAGGGCTCGATGTTCCTCACATTTTGCGTCTGCCTTGCCGCGACGCTGGCGCTGGCCGGCGCGCTCTACCTGATCGAGCTCTCTGGAAAACGGGCAGACGCGAGCCTGCGCGAGCTGCGGGAGCGACTGGCGTGAGCAGCGGCGAGAAGTACCTCTGGGCGGCGTACCTCGTCGTCTTCGCGGCCGTACTGCTCTACGTCGTCCTGATCTCGCTCAAGGTGGGACGGCTGGAGCGCGAGCTCGCGTCGCTTGTGGAGCTGGCGCGGAACCGGGAGACGCGAAGTGGCTGAGCTCCTCGTCTGGCCTGCCTTGATCGCCTACGGGGAGGCCGCGGTCGCCTACGCGGGGAACGCCCGACGCCCCGGCTCGCTCGGCCGGCTCGCGACGTGGGGCGTCCGGCTCGGATGGCTTGCGCAGACGGCGCTGCTCGTCGTCCAGGCCACGGATGCCGAGGGCTTTCCGTGGAGCACGTGGGCCGGGTCGCTCAACCTCTTCGTCTGGCTCGTGGTGAGCGCCTACCTGATCTGGGGCTGCAGTCCGCGTTACCGGCTGCTCGGGCTCGGTGTGATGCCGCTCGCCGCATCGCTGCTGGCGATCTCGTATGCGGCGGGTGGGACGGAGGAGTCCGCGGGCGCCGCCTGGGGCGACGTCGTGCTCCTCCTTCACATCGGGTTCGTGCTCGTGGCGTTCGCCGGCTTCACGGTCGCTGGCGGGCTCGCGGCGCTCGAGCTCTGGCAGGAACGCGAGCTGAAGAGCCACCCCGCCGGGCTCCTGCGGCTCCGAGTCCCGTCGCTCGTCGCCCTCGACCGGCTGACGGTGACGACGGTCGGGGTGTCGCTGGCAGCCCTGACCGCCGGGATCGTGCCGGGCCTCGCACGGCTTCCGGATCGCGGCCTCGACGTCCTGGTCGCGGGCACCGTCGTCCTCTGGGCGCTCGGGGCTTCCGTCCTCTATCTGCGCGTTCGTGCCGGCCGACGCGAGCTCGCCGCCGCGCTTGCCCTCGGCGGGGTCGCCGCGGTCATCGTCCTCCAGCTCGGGCTGCTGTTCGCCCACGTCGCATGAAGCTGCTCGTCGTCGGGACCTCGCATCGGCTCGCGCCCGTCGAGGTACGCGAGCGCGTCGCCCTGGACGGGGAAGGCGAGGCGGCGCTGGCCCAGCGGCTGGGTGAGAGCGGCGAGGCGGTCTGTCTGTCGACCTGCAACCGGACCGAGCTCTACCTCGCGGCAGCTGACGCCGACGCCGCCGGTGATCGGGCAACGGTCGCGCTCGCGGACCTCGGCCGGATCGCGCGCGCCGAGCTCGAGCCGTACCTCTACCGGCTCGAGCAGGAGGCCGCCGCCACCCATCTGTTCCGCGTCGCCGCCGGGCTGGACTCGCTCGTGCCGGGCGAAGGCGAGATCCAGGGACAGGTGCGGTCGGCGTACGAGCGTGGCGCCGTTGGGCCGCTTCTCGACCGGCTCTTCCGCCAGGCGCTGCACGCAGGCAAGCGGGTGAGGACCGAGACTGCGATCGGGGAGAGCCCGGCGTCCGTCGCCTCGGCCGCCGCCGCGCTCGCCGCGCAGGTCTTCGGCGATCTTGCCGGCCGCCGCATCGTCGTCGTCGGTGCGGGCAAGGTCGGCGAGCTGGCCGCGCGCAACCTCGTCAGCCGCGGCGCGGAGCTCACCTTCGTCGCAAACCGGACCCTCGACCGCGCCTCCTCGCTTGCCGAGCGCTTCGGCGGCGGAGCTCTTCCGCTGGACGCCCTCGGGCCGGAGCTGGTGGCGGCCGACATCGTCGTCTCCTCGACCGCAGCCCGCGAGACGATCCTCGCGCGGGAGCAGGTCGAGCACGCGCTGCCGGCGCGCCGAGGCAGGCCGCTGCTGCTCGTTGACCTCGCCGTGCCGCGCGACGTCGATCCCACGATCAAGGGGCTCCACGGCTGCTTCCTGTACGACATCGACGACCTCCAGTCGGTCGTCGAGGAGACGCTCACGGGCCGGCGGGGCGAGGCGATCAGGGCCGAGGCGATCGTCGCCCGGGAGGGCGAGCAGTTCCGGCAGTGGCTCGGCGCGCTTGACTCGGTTCCTGCGATCGCGTCTCTGCGTGAACGGGCCGAGGCGATCCGGCGCGGCGAGCTCGCCAAGGCCGGCCCGCGCCTGGCCGGCCTCTCCGAGCATGAGCGCCACGCCGTCGAGTCCCTGACGAACCAGATCGTCAACAAGCTCCTCCATCAGCCGATCATGCGTCTGAAGGAGGCCGGGCTCGGTGAGGAGGACGAGCGCCGTGCTCCTCAGGGTCGGCTCGAGGGGTAGCCGGCTCGCGCTGACCCAGGCCGAGCTCGCGGTGGAGCGGCTGCGCGGGCCCGAGCTCGAATTCGCTCTCGTGCCCGTCACGACCGCCGGCGACCGTGACCGGACGAAGCCGTTCGGCGAGATCGGCGCGCGCGGCGTCTTCGTGAAAGAGCTCGAGGAGGCGCTGCTCGCCGGCCGGATCGACGTCGCGGTCCACTCAGCGAAGGACATGACCTCGACGGACACCGAGGGCCTCGCCGTTGGCGCCTACCTCGAGCGGGAGGATGCGCGGGACGCGCTGTGCGGCGCGGACGCCGTCCGGTCGGGGATGCGGGTCGGGACCGCGTCGGTGCGGCGGCGCGCGCAGCTGCTCGCCCTGGAGCCGGAGCTTCGGATCGAGCCGATGCGCGGGAATATCGACACCAGGCTCCGGAAGCGCGACGAGCGGGGCCTCGACGCGGTCGTTCTCGCGGCGTGCGGGCTCGACCGTCTGGGCCTTGGCGGCGAGATCGGCCGCCGCTTCGAGCCTGACGAGCTGCTGCCGGAGGCGGGCCAGGGTGCGCTCGCGTTGCAGGTTCGTGCCGGCGAGGAGGGCCGGGTCGCCCATGCCGACCACGCCGAGACGAGGCGGCGCGTCGAGGCTGAGCGTGCGTGCGTCGCGGCAGTGGGCGGCGGTTGCCTGGCGCCCGTCGCGGCCCACCACGACGGCGCGAAGCTCACGGCGCTGGTCGCCGCCGAGGACGGAAGCTGGGTCGAGCGCAGGACCGGCGACGATCCGGTCCGTCTCGGGCAGGAGCTGCTGGCGCTCGTCCCGTGAGGATCCTGCTGACCCGGCCCGAGGGACGGAACGAGGAGCTTGCCCGGGCACTCCGCGAGGCGGGTCACGAGGCCGAGTGCGCGCCGCTGATCGCGGTCGAGCCGCTCGGCGACGAGCCGATCGACCTCGACGGCTACGACTGGGTACTGGTCACGAGCGCGACCGGGGCACGTGAGCTCCGGCGTCGGGGCCGAGGCCGGCCGCGGGGATTCGCGGCAATCGGCCGGGCGACGGCGGCCGCGCTGGGCGGCGCGGATCTCGTGGCGCGGGTCTCGACTCAAGAGGGCCTGCTCGCCGACCTGCCGCGGCCGGCCGGCCGCGTGCTCCTCGCCGGCGCCGAGTCGGCCCGGCGGCTCCTCGTCGATGAGCTGGATGCCGACTTCGTCCCGCTCTACCGCACGCGCGAGCTCGCACCTGAGCTGCCGGACGCGGATCTCGTCGTCCTGGCGTCACCTTCGGCGGCCCGCGCGTACGCGGCGATCGGCGGGCGCGGGCCCGCGGTCTCGATCGGGCCGGAGACCACGTCGGCCGCGAGATCGCTCGGTCTCGACGTAGTCGGAGACGCCTCGACGCAGGATGTCGACGGGCTTCTCGAAGCCGTCCAGGCGGCGACGCGTTAGCGTCCCGGCCCGTGGTCATCACCTTCCTGTCGGATTTCGGCGTCGAGGACGACTTCGCCGGCACCTGCCACGGCGTGATCAAGCGGATCGCGCCGGAGGTCGACGTGATCGACATCACGCACGGGATCCAGCCCACCAGCGTCCTCCAGGGCTCCGTCGTGTTGGCGAGCACGCTGCCCTATATGCCGGCAGGCGTGCACCTCGCCATCGTCGACCCCGACGTCGGGACGCCGCGCCGGGCGCTGATCGTCCGCACCGCAGACGACCGGCTGCTCGTGGGCCCGGACAACGGGCTGCTCGTTCCGGCCGCCGAGCGGCTCGGTGGTATCGCAGCGGCAAACGAGATCACGAACCGGGAGTACGCGCTCGAGCCGATCGCGCCGACCTTCCACGGCAGAGACATCTTCGCGCCGGCCGCCGCACACCTCGCCCTCGGTCTCGACCCCGCGCACCTCGGCGCGGCCGTCGAGCCGGACTCGCTCATCCGGCACGCCTACCCACAGCCCGAGATCGGAACAAGGCGGATCCGTGCCAAGTGCCTCTACGTGGACCGCTTCGGGAACATCCAGCTCAACCTGACGGCGAGCGACGTCGAGCCGCTGGGCATCGTGCCCGGGACGCGGGTCGAGGTCGAGCTCCCCGTCGACCGCTTCTATGCCCAGGCCGCCAGGACCTTCGCAGACGCCAGGCCGGGCGACATCATCCTCTACGAGGACGCGTACCAGAACATCGCGCTCGCGATCTCCCGGGGCAACGCCGCCCAGACGTTCGGCGTGTACGCGGGGACGGAGGTTCGGTTACGGGCCGACTAGGGGAGCAGGTCGGCCAGCGGTTCGCACGACTGGCGACGGACGCAGTCGTCCGCCGGCCGGGCCTCTGGCCGGTGTTCCGGCCGCTCGTCCGGCGTCAGTTCGATCGCCTGGCGCCTGTGTGGGCGGAGATGCGCACGCCCGATGCGTCCGCACCATTCCTCGCCGCGCTGGACCGGATCGACGTGCCCGTGAGACGCGCGCTGGACGTCGGAACCGGAACCGGGCTCGGAGCCCTCGAGATCGCGAAGCGCTTCCGGGACGCCGAGATCGTCGGACTCGACGTCTCGCCCGCGATGCTCGAGAAGGCGCGACGCTTAGCGCCCGGCGTCGAGTTCGTCGAGGGCGACGCCTCGGCGCTGCCCTTCGGCGCCGGCGAGTTCGACCTCGTCGCCCACCTGAACATGATCCCGTTCCTCGACGAGACGGCCCGGGTCCTGCGCCCCGGCGGCTGGACGGTGTACGCGTTCTCGGGAGGGGCGCAGACGCCGATCTACGTCGCGCCAGAGCGTATGCGCCGCGAGCTCGAGCGGCGCGGCTTCACGGACTTTGCGGAAATTACGGCCGGCCGCGGCGACGCCGTCCTTGCCCGCAGGGGAGAAGGGGTTTAACGTCCA
>OCZS010000095.1_pt1 | contig 28164 bp, 28 predicted proteins | sample 1539071 | NCBI WGS metagenome assembly OCZS01 (sample SAMEA3113584, study PRJEB22503) | soil metagenome
CCGACACCGCCGACGCCCTGGCCGTCGCCCTCTGCCACCACAACCACGCCGGCCTGGCCGGCGCCGGACCAGATGGCGGGGGCGGGGGCGGGTCGATCGGCGCCGCCTCGACCGCCGACTGGCTGGCCCGGGCCGCCCCGACCTCGCCGGGGCTGGCCAAGGGGAGCGGGCGATGATCGCCAGCCTGCGCGGGCGGCTGCTCGAGGTCCTGGCCGACGGGGCCGTGATCGAGGTCGGGGGGGTCGGCTACCGGGTGTTCCTGACCCCCAAGGCGGCCGCCGGGCTGCCCCGCGACGGCGAGGTCCTGGTCCACACCGTCACCTACGTGCGCGAGGACACCCTGGCCCTGTACGGCTTCGCCACCACCGACGAGCGCCGCGCCTTCGAGCAGCTGCTGACCGCCACCGGGGTCGGGCCCAAGCTGGCCCTGGCCGTGCTGGCCGTGCACGCCCCCGACGCCCTGCGCCGGGCCGTCAGCGCCGGCGACACCGACGCCCTCACGCTGGTCCCGGGGGTCGGGCGCAAGGGCGCGGCCCGGCTCATCCTCGAGCTCAAGGGCAAGCTGGGCGAGGGCGAGCCCGACCCGGCCGTGGAGACGGCCGGCCGCCCGGCCTACGCCGAGGTCCGCGAGGCCCTCGGCGCCCTCGGCTACGGCCCGGCCGAGATCAAGACCGCCCTGTCCGCCCTCCCGCCCGACGCCGGCGAGCACTCGACCGAGGAGCTCCTCCGGATGGCCCTCCGCAACCTGGGGACCAGCCGATGACCGACAGCGACCTGCTCGACCCCTGGCCCTCGGACGCCGAGCGGGCCAGCGAGGGCAGCCTGCGCCCGCGCAAGCTGGACGAGTTCGTCGGCCAGGCCAGGATCCGGGAGCAGCTCGGGATCGTGCTCGAGTCGGCCCGCCGGCGCGGCCTGCCCCCCGACCACCTGCTGTTCTCGGGCCCGCCGGGCCTCGGCAAGACCAGCCTGGCCGCGATCGTGGCCGCCGAGCTCGGGGTCGGCTTCCGGGTCACCTCCGGGCCGGCCCTGGAGCGGGCCGGCGACCTGGCCGCCATCCTCACCGGCCTGGAGCCGGGCGACGTGCTGTTCGTGGACGAGATCCACCGCCTCCCCCGGGCCGTCGAGGAGGTCCTCTACCCGGCCATGGAGGACTTCCAGATCGACGTCGTGCTCGGCAAGGGCCCGGGGGCGCGCAGCCTCCGCCTCGACCTGCCGCGCTTCACCCTGGTCGCCGCCACCACCCGGACCGGCCTGATCACCTCGCCCCTGCGCGACCGCTTCGGCTTCTCGGCCCGGCTCGACTACTACGTCCCGGCCGACCTCCAGGCGATCGTCACCCGCTCGGCGGCCATCCTCGGGGTGGCCATCGACCAGGCCGGGGCCGAGGTCCTGGCCCGGCGGTCCCGGGGCACCCCGAGGATCGCCAACCGGCTGCTGCGCCGGGTCCGCGACTACGCCGAGGTCCGGGCCGACGGGTCGGTCGACGAGGCCATCGCCGAGGCCGCCCTGGAGCTGTTCGAGGTCGACCGGCTGGGGCTGGACAAGCTCGACCTGGCCCTGCTGCGGGTGCTGTGCGAGCGCTTCGGCGGCGCCCCGGTCGGCCTGGCCACCCTGGCCGTGTCGGTGGGGGAGGAGCAGGACACGGTCGAGGACGTGGCCGAGCCGTACCTGCTCCAGCTCGGCTTCCTCCAGCGCACCCCGAGGGGCCGGGTGGCCACCGCGGCCGCCTTCGCCCATCTCGGGATCGAGGAGCCGAGGGGCCCCGGCGCGGCCCCGGCCCCCGGCTCCCTCTTCGAGCGGGACCCGGAGTAGGATTGCCGCCGCATCGGCACCCTCGGAGGTCCTGAATCCATGGAAGGTAGCGGGTCGCTCGTCGTCCTCGTGCTGATGGTCGCCGTCTTCTACTTCCTGCTCATCCGCCCCCAGCAGCGCCGCCTCAAGGCCCTGCAGTCGCTGCAGTCCTCGCTGCAGCTGGGCGACGAGATCGTCACCTCGGCAGGGTTCCTCGGCACCATCCGCCGCTTCGACGGCGAGATCGTCACCATCGAGCTGTCCCCGGGCGTCGAGGCCCGCCTCAACCGCCGGGCCATCTCGGGCAAGGTCAACCCCGAGCCCGTCGGCGGGGCGTCCGAGGTCGCCGACGAAGAGGAGCGCCCCGAACGATGAGCCTTCCGGAGCGCCGGCCCGACGCCGGCGAGCTCCGCCTGCTCGACCAGGTCGCCGGCCACAAGGTCATCCAGACCTACATCGCCCTGGCCGACCAGTTCACCGGCCGCCTCGGCTACACCGAGCACGGCTTCCGCCACGCCAACCTGGTCGGCCACATCGCCTTCAACATCCTCGACCGGCTCGGCTACGACCGGCACCTGGCCGAGCTGGCCGCCGTCGCCGGCTACCTGCACGACGTCGGCAACGTGATCTCGCGCCAGAACCACCCCCAGACCTCGGCCCTGCTGGCCCTGCCCATCCTCACCGAGCTGGGCATGGCCACCGAGGACATCGGCCTGGTCATCGGGGCCATCGGCAACCACGAGGAGGAGCTCGGCCATCCCGTGTCGCCGGTGTCGGCGGCGGTCAACATCGCCGACAAGTCCGACGTCCACCGCTCCCGGGTGCGCAAGGACGCGCGGGTCGAGTTCGACATCCACGACCGGGTGAACTACTCGGCCACCCACTCCTTCGTGCGGGTCGACGCCACCAGCCGCACCATCACCCTCGAGCTCCAGATCGACACCAGCGTGTCCGACATCCTGGAGTACTTCGAGATCTTCCTGGTCCGCATGATGATGTGCCGGCGGGCCGCCGAGGGCCTCGACTGCAAGTTCCGCATGACCGTCAACGGCCACAGCCTGCTGTAGCCCGCTCGAACGCAGGAGAAAACCGCTAGGCTCTCTGTTCCGAACCCCTTGCATCGCGCAGCACACAAGGAGCGCTCCGTCCGTGCCAGGATCCCGTCGCTACGTCATCCCCCTGCTGGTCGTGTTCACGCTGGTGGGCGTGGTCTGGGCGGTGATCGCGGTCCGGGACCTCGAGCCGCGGCTGGGCCTTGACCTGCGCGGCGGGTCCAGCGTCACCTTCGTGCCCACCAACCCGCGGGGCGGCGAGCCGACGGAGGAGCAGCTCAACACCACCGTCGACATCATCCGGAACCGGGTGAACTCCAAGGGCGTCGCCGAGTCGGAGGTGAACCTGGAGGGCGGCAACATCGTGGTCTCGATCCCCGACGTGCCCAACCCCGACGAGGTGATCGCGGCCGTCGGCACCACCGCCCAGCTCCAGTTCCGCCCGGTCGTCGAGATCATCGGGCCCAGCGACCCCAAGTACACCCAGGACCCGTTCAAGGCGGTCGACTGCACCAAGCCCGAGACCTACACCGGCAAGGACGACCCCGAGAAGGAGGTCGTGCTGTGCGCCCGCAACGAGGCCGGGCAGCTGCGGCCCGACGCCAACTCGCCCAAGCTGCGCATGGGCGCGGTCAGCCTGGGCGGCACCGACATCTCCTCGGCCCGGCCCCAGCTGGCCACCACCGGCCAGGGCGGGGTCACCACCGGCCAGTGGGAGACCCAGCTCAACTTCAGCGGCCGCGGCGGTGACCGCTTCCAGGACCTGACCGGCAAGGCGGCCTGCAACCCCGACGGCGACCCCAAGCGGAACATCGCCATCACCCTGGACGCGGTGGTCATCAACTACCCGCCGGTGGCCTCCGACGTCCAGTGCAACCAGGGCATCAGCGGCGGCACGGCCGTGATCACCGGCCAGACCCAGGGCGAGGCCGAGAACCTGGCCCCGCTGATCTCCTCGGGCGCCCTGCCCCTCACGCTCGACCCGCAGAGCCGCACCACCGTCAGCGCCACCCTCGGGGCCGACTCCCTGCGGGCCGGCCTGATCGGCGGGGCCGTCGGCCTCGGCCTGGTGTTCCTGTACGTGCTGGTCTACTACCGGGGCCTTGGCCTGGTCATCTGGGTCGGCCTGGCCATCGCCGCCGCCCTCAACGTCGGCATCGTCATCCTGATGGGCGAGCTGATCGGCTTCACCCTGACCCTGGCCGGCATCGCCGGGCTGATCGTGGCCGTCGGCATCTCGGCCGACACCTACGTGGTGTTCTTCGAACGGCTCAAAGACGAGGTCCGCGACGGCAAGTCCCTGCGCACCTCGGTCGACCGGGGCTGGCAGCGCTCGTTCCACACCCTGGTCTCGGCCAACGCGGTGTCGTTCTTCGCCGCGGTGATCCTGTACGTGCTGGCCATCGGCCCGGTGCGGGGCTTCGCGTTCACCCTCGGCCTGGCCACCCTGATCGACTTCTTCGCCGCCTGGTTCTTCGCCCGGCCGGCGGTCTCCCTGCTCACCCGACTCCGCCTGTTCCAGGAGGGGCGCTTCGTCGGCATCCGCGCCGCCGTCTGACCCCCGCAAGGAGGAACCTGTCCGTGTCCCTCGCCAGCCGCATGTACCACGGCGAGACCAGCTTCGACATCGTCGGCCGCCGGCGCCTGTGGTTCACCATCTCGGGCCTGCTCGTGCTGATCTCGCTGGTCAGCCTGGTCGTGCCCGGTCTCAACTTCGGCATCGACTTCAAGGGCGGGGCCGTGTTCCGGGTCCAGCCGACGACCGAGGTGACCGAGGCCCAGGTCCGCGAGGCCGTCGGGTCGGCGGCCGAGGTCGTCCAGGTGACCGAGGACGACCCGGTCCAGGTGATCGTCCAGACCGAGGAGCTGGCCCCGGCCGAGGTGGCCAGGATCCGGGCCGGGCTGGCCGAGGTGGCCGGGGTCGAGACCAACGGCGTCTCCACCGACTCGATCGGCTCCAAGTGGGGGAGCGCGGTCTCCCGCAGGGCGGTGATCGCCCTGCTGGTGTTCCTGGTCGTGGTCGTCATCTACGTGTCGCTGCGGATGGAGTTCAAGATGGCCGTGGCCGCGCTGGTGGCGCTGCTCCACGACCTGATCATCACCGCCGGGATCTTCGCCCTGGCCCGCTTCGAGGTCACCCCGGCGTCCGTGATCGCCCTGCTCACCATCCTCGGCTACTCGCTGTACGACACCGTCGTCGTGTTCGACAAGGTCCGCGAGAACACCGGCTCGCTCACCGCCATGTCGCGGACCACCTACTCCCAGGCGACCAACCTGGCCGTCAACCAGACGATGATGCGGTCGCTCAACACCTCGCTGGCCTCGCTGCTGCCCATCCTGGGGCTGCTGCTGGTCGGCTCCTACCTGCTCGGGGCCGAGACCCTCAAGGACCTGGCCCTGGCCCTGTTCGTGGGCGTGGCCGCCGGCGCCTACTCCTCGATCTTCATCGCCCCGCCGATCGTGGCCATGTGGAAGGAGAAGGAGCCCCGCTACGCCCAGCTCCGGGCCCGGGTCGAGCGCCTGGCCACCCAGGGCCCCGGGGCCGAGCGCCCCGAGCGGCCGGCCCGGCCCGGCGCCGGCTCGACCCGGAGCGCGGCCGGCTCGGCCGCGGCCCGTGACGGCCGTTCCCGGCGGGCCCCCGTCCCGCCGCCCGAGCCGGAGCTGGCCCCCGACGACGAGCAGGAGCCGGTGGAGGACGAGGTCGCCGAGACCGCCGAGCCGGCCGCGGTCGCCCAGGCGCCGGCCCGCCGCCAGCCGCCCAAGCCACGCCCGACCCAGCAGCGCCGCAAGCCGTCCGGACGCCAGCAGTCCCGCCCGGCCAAGCGCCGGCGGCGCTAGCCACCGACAGGAGGACCCTCCGTGCCCATCGACATCCAGCGCCTGCGGGCCCTCATCCGCGACGTGCCCGACTTCCCCAAGCCGGGGATCGTCTTCAAGGACATCACCCCGCTGCTGGCCAACGAGGTCGCCTTCTCCTCGGTGATCGACGAGACGGTCGTCCACTTCGGCCGGGGCAACATCGACAAGGTCGTCGGCATCGAGGCCCGCGGCTTCATCCTGGCCTCCCCGGTGGCCTACCACTTCGGGGCCGGCTTCCTCCCCGTCCGCAAGGCCGGCAAGCTGCCCTACCAGGTCGAGGCCGAGGAGTACGCGCTCGAGTACGGCACCGCCACCCTGGAGCTGCACGCCGACGCCGTGGTCCCCGGCGAGCGGGTCCTGATCGTCGACGACGTGCTCGCCACCGGCGGCACGGCCCGGGCGGCGGCCCGTCTGGTCGAGCGCCTGGGGGGCAAGGTCATCGGTATCGCCACCCTGATCGAGCTCGAGTTCCTCGAGGGCAGAAAGCTGATCGAAGGCTATGAGTTCTTCAGCCTCGTCCGGTACTGACGGCCCCGGCAGGGGGGATCTGCCGATCTACGTCATCGTGGAGATCCCCAAGGGGTCGCGGAACAAGTACGAGCTCGACCACGAGACCGGCCGGATCCGGCTCGACCGGATGCTGTTCAGCCCCGTCCACTACCCGACCGACTACGGGTTCGTGCCCGACACCCTGGCCGAGGACGGCGACCCCCTGGACGCCCTCGTCCTGCTCGGCGAGCCCACCTTCCCGGGTTGCGAGATCCAGGGGCGGATCGTCGGCATGCTGGACATGGCCGACGACAAGGGGCCGGACCAGAAGCTGCTGGTCGTCCCCCTGACCGACCCCCACTGGAACCACATCCACGGGATCGAGCAGGCCCCGGCCCACCTGCTGCGGGAGATCGAGCACTTCTTCAAGATCTACAAGCAGCTGGAGGACAAGACGGTCGAGACCTTCGGCTGGCGCGACGCCTACGTCGGCCACGTCGTCCTCGACGAGGCCCTCCAGCGATACAAGAGCCACGCCGGGGGCCACTAGCGCCGGGTCGCCGTCATTCGATCACCCCCCGGTCCGGCGGGGCGTAGAACCCCACGGGCCAGATCGTCCCGGCGTCATAGATGGCACCCTTGAGGTCGGCGAGGTCGAAGTTGACCGCGCTGAGGACGGCGCCCTTGAAGCTGGCCCCCTCCAGCCTGGCTTCGCGGAAATCGGCCCCGGACAGGTCGGCGCCGTCGAACACCGCCCCCCGGAGGTCGGCGCCGTTGAACTGCGCCTGCTTGAGGTTGGTGCGGCCCACCTTGCTCGGGGTGAAGACCGCACCGCGCAGGTCGGCCCGCTCGAAGTGGGCATCCACCGCCGACGCACCCCGGAACTCGGCGTAGCGCAGATCGGTGACCTGGCGCTCGTGGGGCGTGTCGAAGTGCGCTCGGCCGAGCTCGGCGTTGTGGAAGTACGCGCCGTACAGCGTTGCCCCCTTGAACTCGGCCCCGGCGAAGGTGGCGTACGGGCCCTCGCCGGTCCGGGTGTCCAGGTAGTCGAGGTGTGCGCCGCTGAACAGCGCCCCGGCGAGCCGGGCGTGGCCCAGGGCCGCGCCCTGGAGGTCGACGTCCCGGAAGTCGACCCTGAGCCCCGGTGCCGGCTTCTTCCCCGCGCCCACCACCGACAGCGCCGACTGCACGTCGGGGGCGCGCTTGCGCAGGGACCCGACGCCGACCCGGGGATGGTTTTCCGCGATCCGGCCTTCCCGCTTGGTCAGCTCGGCCCAGACCGTCCGCTTCTCCGGCGTCCACGGCGAGCGGTCGTGGACGTACGCGGCCAGCGACCGGTAGCCGTCGACCGCCTCCACGCCTTCGTCGTCGATGAGCTTGCTCATCGTGGCCACGCCGATCAGCCGGACGCCGGTGTTCTCGCGGTTCATCAGGTCACCGGCCGAGGCCAGCCGGCTGGCCGCCGCCTCCCGCCTGGCCACCTCCACCTGGTTCTCCGAAGCGACCGCCGACTTGGCCGCGGCCTGCGCCGACACGAGCGTCAGGTAGATGGTGACCAGGCCGAACGCTCCGACCACGATGCTGATGAGCATGGTCCGGATGTCGTTGACGAACTTGCGGTGGTCCTCGGGTGTCGCGGGCCGGTCCTCGTGCCACACGCCCGCGTACGGGAACGCGAACAGACAGCCGAGGACCAGGGCGACGCCGAGGAGCGCCATCACGATCCCGGTCGCCAGCTGCGGCGCGACCTCGTTGGTGATGAGGACCACCGAGGCGACCGTGAGGATCGCGATGGCGATCAGGATCGGCCAGGCGCCACGCGTCCGGAGCCAGTTGATGAAGCTGGCGAGCCAGCGGGCCAGGGTGCCGGTCACCGGCTTCAGCCAGGCGGCCAGGCGGCCTCGAGCGTCCATCGCAACCCCCCCTGAGCCGGGAACCTGGTATAGCCGAAATCGACATATCGGCATAGAGGGGATCGACGTGGCCAGACCGCCGGTGGCTTCACCGGTGCGGCGACTGGGTCGACAACGGTAGAGTCGTAGGGCAGTGCGGTGGCGCCGGCAGGACCGGAACGGCGCCGCGGACGACCTGGGTGGGGCCATACAGATGGCGCAGCAGCATCCGACGGCGGTCCCCGACGGGCTGGCGCTCGAACGCGAGCCCCAGCCCGGCTCCGGCGCGGGCGGCGAGAACGGGGTCGCCGCCGGGGCGGTCACCCGGCCCTATGACGACGCCCCGCCGCCCGAGCCCGAGGTCGAGTCGCTGCTCCAGCGGGTCCGCCAGCGCAACCCGCGGGCCGACACGGCCGCCGTCGGGAAGGCCTTCGAGCTGGCCCGGGAGCGCCACGCCGGTCGCCGCCGGGCCTCGGGCGTGCCGTATCTGGCCCATCCGCTGGGGGTGGCCACGGTCGTGGCCGACCTGGGCCTGGACGCGGTCTCGGTCGAGGCGGCCCTGCTGCACGACGCCGTCGAGGAGGGCCTGGTCAGCCTGGAGGAGATCGCCACCCAGTTCGGGCCCGAGGTGGCCAAGATCTCCGACGGGCTGGTCAAGCTGGACCGGATCGGGTTCGAGGGCCGGGAGGCGGCCCAGGCCGAGATCATCCGCAAGATGGTCATCGCCATGGCCCGCGACATCCGGGTCCTGGTGATCAAGCTGGCCGACCGGCTCCACAACATGCGCGACGTCGGCTACCTGGACCGCGAGGCCCAGGAAGCCAAGGCCCGCGAGGTCCTGGAGATCTACGCCCCGCTGGCCAACCGGCTCGGCATCCACCACATCAAGTGGGAGCTGGAGGACCTGGCCTTCGCGACCCTGTACCCGCTGCGGTACGAGGAGATCGCGCGCATGACGGCCGAGCGCAACCCGGCCCGCGAGCAGTACGTGACCGAGGTCATCGACCTGGTCAACGCCCAGCTCAAGCAGGTGAAGCTGCACGCCGTGGTGAGCGGGCGGCCCAAGCACTACTACTCCATCTACGAGAAGATGGTGGTGCGGGGCAAGGAGTTCACCGACATCTTCGACCTGGTCGGCGTGCGCATCCTGGTCGACTCGATCAAGGACTGCTACGCCGCCCTCGGGCAGGTCCATGCCGTCTGGAAGCCGGTCCCGGGCCGGTTCAAGGACTACATCGCCATGCCCAAGTTCAACCTCTACCAGTCGCTGCACACCACCGTGGTCGGGCCCCAGGGCAAGCCGCTGGAGATCCAGATCCGGACCAAGGCCATGCACCGCACCGCCGAGTACGGGGTGGCCGCCCACTGGCGCTACAAGACCAAGGACGGCAAGCCGGCCACCGAGCAGGAGATGGGCTGGCTGCGGCAGCTGATCGACTGGCAGCGGGAGCTGTCGGACCCGCGCGACTTCATCGAGAACCTCGACACCGACCTGTACGTCGACGAGGTGTTCGTGTTCACCCCCAAGGGCGACGTGATCCAGCTCCCGGCCGGGGCGACCCCGATCGACTTCGCCTACGCGGTCCACACCGAGGTCGGCCACCGCTGCGTCGGCGCCCGGGTCAACAAGCGGCTGGTGCCGCTCGAGCATGCCCTGGAGAACGGCGACAACGTCGAGATCTTCACCTCCAAGGCCCAGGACGCCGGCCCCTCGCGGGACTGGCTGGGGATCGTCCGGACCCCGCGGGCCCGCAACAAGATCCGCCAGTGGTTCGCCAAGGAGCGGCGCGAGGACGCCATCGAGGCCGGCAAGGACGCCCTGGTCCGGGCCATGCGCAAGGCCGGCCTGCCGCTGCAGAAGCTGACCCAGGGCGGGGCCCTGACCACGCTCGCCGCCGACATGCGCTTCGCCAGCCTTGAGGCGTTCTACGCGGCCGTCGGGTCGGGCCAGACCTCGGCCCAGGCGGTGGTCAGCCGCCTCCAGGCCGACCTGGGCGGCCAGCAGCAGGAGGACGACGACGATGACGACCTGATCCTGGAGCGGGCCGTCCGCCAGGCCCGGCCCGCGCCGGCCAGCCGGGGCGTGGTCGTCAAGGGTGTCGAGGACGTCTGGGTCAAGCTGGCCCGCTGCTGCACCCCGGTGCCCCGCGACCCGATCATCGGGTTCGTGACCCGCGGCCACGGGGTCAGCGTCCACCGGGGCGACTGCCCCAACGCCGACAACCTGCGCCGCGACCAGAACCGCATCATCGAGGTCGAGTGGGACACCTCGGGGCCGAGCGTGTTCGCGGTCACCATCCAGGTCGAGGCCCTGGACCGGACCAAGCTGCTGCGCGACATCACCGAGGTCCTCTCCGACCACCACGTCAACATCATGTCGGCCACCGTGGCCACCGGCCGCGACCGGGTGGCCACCCTGCGCTTCACCTTCGAGCTGGCCGACATCTCGCACCTGGCCCACGTCCTCTCCACCGTCAAGAAGGTCGAGGGCGTCTACGACGCCTTCCGGGTGGTGCCGCACGCGGGGAACGGCCACGGGGACCGCTAGGTGCGGGCGGTCGTCTCCCGCGTCGCCTGGGCCCGGGTGGTCGCCGACGGGGAGCTGACCGGGGAGATCGGCCCCGGGCTGCTGGTCCTGGTCGGGGTCACCCACGGCGACACCGAGGCCGACGCCGACTGGCTGGCCGCCAAGCTGGCCGGCCTGCGGGTGTTCGGCGACGACCAGGGCAGGATGAACCGCTCCCTGGCCGAGGTCGGCGGGGGCGCGCTGGTGGTCAGCCAGTTCACCCTCTACGGCGACGCCCGCAAGGGCCGCCGCCCCTCGTACGTGGCCGCGGCCCCGCCGGAGCAGGCCGCCCCGCTCGTGGAGGCCGTGGCCAAGTCCCTCGCCGGGTCGGGCATCCCGGTGGCCAGCGGCCGCTTCGGCGCCGACATGCTGGTCGAGTCGGCCGGCGACGGCCCGGTCACCATCCTGCTCGACAGCGCCCGCGGGTTCTGACGGCCTCAGCGCTGCTGCAGCGCCAGCCGGGCCCCGAACCCGACCAGCACCACCCCGCTGACCCCCTCAAGGGCCCGCCGCACCCGCGTCCGCCCCAGCACCACCCGGGCCCGGTCGACCACGGCGCTGTACAGCCCCAGCCAGGCAAAGGTCAGCAGGCAGAACACCAGCCCCAGCCCGAGGATCCCCCCGGTGCCGTGCCCCGGTGCGGCGAACTGGGGCAGCAGGCTCAGGAAGAACGCCGCCATCTTCGGGTTGGCCAGGTTGCTGACCACCCCCTGTCGCAGTCCCCGGCTGGGGTTCATCCACCCACGCCCCTGGTCCGCGCCGGACCCACCCGCCCCCGAGGCCGGCTCCCTCCTCGGCTCCCGGGCGCGCCGCACCGCAACCCGGCGATGGAGGGGCCCCAACCGGGAGGGTAGCCCAACCGCGGATTGTGGGTGCCGGGTTGTCCACAGGGCCTTCCAGAGGGACTGGATCCCCAGCGCGACCAGGTAGGCGGCGCCCGCCACCCTGAGGGCCAGGAACGCCGGCTCGGAGGCCTGGATCAGCTCGGCGATGCCGAAGCTGGTGGCGATCGTCCAGACGGCCTGGCCGGTGGCCACCCCGGCGGCGGTGGCGACGCCGGCGCGGCGGCCGCCGGCCAGGCCGTTGCGGACCGTCAGGGCGGTGTCGGGGCCGGGGATCACGATCACCATCAGCGAGACCCCGAGGAAGGCCAGCAGCTGGCCGCCCACGCCCGGTGCCCGCCCTAGCTCCGGGCCGGGGCGGCGGTGACGGCCGCGACCGTGCGGGCGAGCTGGTTGAGGTGGGCCAGGTCGTGGCCGGCCACCTTGTTCAGGGCCAGCTCGAAGCGCTCCTCGCCCTGCTCGCCGTGGACGCCGAGGCGGTCGCGGTCGGCGTCGCTCACCCCCTCCAGCATGGCCAGGTTGGCCGCCCGGAGCCCGTCCAGGGCGTCCAGCAGCCGCCTCGGCTCGGGCCGGGGGAGCAGCGACCACGCCTTCTCGTCGTAGCCGGGGTAGGAGGGCCGGTCCTCGGTCAGGATCAGCCGCCAGCGGAAGCCGTAGACGATGTCGACGTCCAGCAGGTGCCCGACCACCTGGAGGGGCGTCCACTCGCCCTCGGCCATGGGCGTGCGCCAGCCACGGTCGTCGAGCCGGCGGCACAGCTCCCGGGCCGTCGCCGGCGTGCCCCGCAGCACCTCCAGCGGCTCCCGCTCGCCCAGGGTCCGGACCAGCGCCTCGACGTAGGCGGCCGGCTCCCGGGTCGCGTCGGGGATCTCGATCGGCTCGATCAACTGGGCTCCTCCGTTCCGTGCAGCGAGGACAGGGCGAGGGTGGTCATGGTCGCCTGGACGCCGGGCACCGCCCGGAGGCGGTCGATCAGCTCCTGGAGGGCGAGCGGGCTGGCCGCCCTGGCCTTGACGAGCAGGCACCAGTCGCCGGTGACCCGGTGGCACTCGGAGACGAAGCCGTCGTCGCCGCCCAGCTCCATCAGGGCCGGCCCGATCCCGGCGCAGTCGGCCCCGCCCGTCCGCACCCACACGAACGCGGTCAGGGGCAGCCCGATCGCCGCCCAGTCGAGCACCGCCCGGTAGCCCTTGAGGACCCCGGCCGCCTCCAGCCGCTTCACCCGCTGGTGGACGGCCGGCCGCGACAGCCGGACCCTCCTGGCCAGCTGCTCCTGGCTGAGCCGGCCGTGGCGCTCCAGCAGCCGGACGATGGCCTGGTCGATGGCGTCCATGCCCGGCATCCTTGGCCAGGCGACGACGAAGCGTCAACCACCGGGTCCGGCAACGAACGATTCGTTCGCTATCCGGCGGTGGCGGGGGCCCGCTGGGCGAGCGCGGCCACCAGACCGTCGACCAGCCGGCCGAGCTGGGTGCCGTCGGGGTCGTGGTCGGGGTTGACCTCGGTGACGACCAGGCCGCCCAGCTTGGCGCTGCCGCAGAACACCTCGAGGCAGGCGACGGCGTCGGCCAGGGTCAGCCCCTGGTTGAAGTGCGGGAAGTTGGCCAGCGGGAGGTCGCCGGTGTCGACCACGTCCACGTCGAAGTGGACGACCACCGTCCCCGCCCGGGCCTCCAGCTCGCGCAGGGCGGCGGCCGCCGCCGCCCGTGGGCCACCGGCGGCCTCCCGGACCCTGGAGGCCGGCCAGGCCGTCGGGCCATGCCGGGCCAGGAGGGCCTGCTGGGCCTCGCCGAGGTCGTCCGGGTCGTCGAAGCCGAACAGCAGCAGCCGGTCGGCCGGCAGCAGCGGGACCCGGGGCCCGAGCCGGGCCAGCGCCGGCGCCCCCTCGCCCAGCAGGTGGGCCACGACCATCGAGTCGAGCACCCCCGATCCGGTGGTCGCCGGGGTCGACAGGTCGGCGTCACCGTCGAAGTAGAGCAGGCCGAGGTCGTCGGCGTGCCTGGCGAACCCGGCCACCACCCCGAGGGTGATGGTGCAGTCGCCGCCCAGCACCAGCGGCGTCATCCCCCGGCCGAGCACCTCGGCGACCCGGCCGGCGACCCGCCCCGCGACCTCGGCCACGCCCTCCAGGTCCCGCTGGCGCGGGTCGGCGACGGCCGCCCGGTACATGGCCACGGGCAGGTCGCCCTCGTCGCGGACCTCGGCCCCGGCCGCCTCCAGGGCCCGGACGAGCCCGGCCGCCCGCAGCGCCCGGGGGGCCTTCTCCTGGCCCGGGCCGTGGGTCCCGGCGCTCGTCGGGACGCCGACGAGCGCGAGCGGGCCCGCCACTCAGCTCTCCTTGACGGTGAGCTTCTCGATCCAGACCGACTGCTGCGGGGTGTCGCCGCTCTGGCCGCCGACCTGGACCTTGGCGATCTTGTCGACCACGTCGCGGCCGTCGGTGACCTCGCCGAAGACCGAGTAGTTGGCCTGCAGGCCCTGGGAGTTGTCGTCGAAGTTGATGAAGAACTGGCTGCCGCCCGAGTCGGGGCCGCTGTTGGCCATGGCCACCGAGTACTTCTTGTAGGCCTCGGGGCTGGAGGGCAGCTCGTCCTCGATGGCGTAGCCGGGGCCGCCCCGGCCGCTGCCCTCGGGGTCGCCGCCCTGGATGACCGCGATCCCGGCCGCCCCGCCGGGGACGATCCGGTGGAACCAGGTCGAGTCGTAGAACTTCTTGCCGGCCAGGAACACGAAGTTGGCCGTGGTGATGGGCGCGTTCTCGGGGTCGAGCCTGACCGTGAAGTCGCCGCAGGAGGTCTGGAAGGTGGCCACATAGGTCTTGGCCGGGTCGACCTTGGCGGTGGGCGGCTTGCTGAAGGTCGGGCGCTCCACCTTGGGCGGGAGCTCGCCGCCGCAGGCGACCTGGGCGGGGGCGGTCGGCGCCCCGGCCCTGGCGTCGTCGAACTCGCTGGCCGGGGTGGTGGTGGTGGCGCCGGCCACGGTGGTCGCGGTGGCCGCGGCCGGGGTGTCGTCGTCGCCGGTCAGCCACAGCCCGCCGGCCACGGCGGCCACGACCACGACCAGCCCGAGGGCCCCGTAGGTGAGCAGGGCCCGGCGGCGGCGCGCCCGCTGGCGCTCGGCCTCCCGCCTGGCCCGCAGCCGGTCCAGCTCCCGCTTGCGCGTCTGCTTCGACATCCCATCCCTTCCCGCTCCAGTACAGGCCCCGAGTCTATCGAGAACCCGAGGTGAGGGCGGCACCCCTTCCGGTAGCATGCGGCCCATGCTCGTGACCGGATTTCCCGCCGGGACCTTCCAGACGAACTGCTGGCTGGTCGCCACCGCGCCGGGCTCGGAGGCCCTGGTCGTCGACCCCGGCCAGGACGCCCTGGGCGGGATCGACGAGCTCTGCCGGCGCCACCGCCTCAAGCCGGTGGCGGCCCTGCTGACCCACGGGCACCTCGACCACGTCTGGACGGTGGCCCCGCTGGCCGGGGCCCGCGAGATCCCGGCCTTCGTCCACCCGGCCGACCGGCACCTGCTCACCGACCCCCTGGCCGGCTTCGCCCCCGAGGCCAGGGCCGCCTTCGGCGGGCTGCGGCTCCAGGAGCCCGACGACGTCCGGGAGCTGGCCGACGGCCAGGTGGTCGAGCTGGCCGGCCTGCGCCTTCACGTCGACCACACCCCGGGGCACACGCCCGGCCACGTCACCTTCCGCTCGGCCGCCGAGGCCGGCCAGCCGGGCCGGCTGCTGGCCGGGGACCTGGTGTTCGCCGGCTCGATCGGCCGCACCGACCTGCCCGGCGGGTCGACCCCGGAGATGCTGGCCTCGCTGGCCTCCCGCTTCCTGACCCTTGAGGACGACACCGTCGTGCTGCCCGGCCACGGCCCGACCACCACCGTGGGCCGGGAGCGGGCCACCAACCCGTTCCTGGCCGGGCTCGACCCGGTGGCCCGGGGGGGTCCGGGGGACCGCCGGGGTGGTCCCCCGGTGGATCAGGGGAGCCGGGCGTGAGCCGCCGGTTCGAGGCCCCCAAGGGCACCTTCGACCAGCTGCCGCCGGCCTCGGGGTCCAGGGCCGAGGTCGAGCGGATCATGCTCGAGCAGGCCCGGCTGGCCGGCTACCAGCCCATCGAGACGCCGATCTTCGAGGACACGGCCGTGTTCGCCCGCGGGGTGGGCGAGGCCACCGACGTCGTCCAGAAGGAGATGTACACCTTCAGCGACAAGGGCGGCCGCTCCCTGACCCTGCGCCCGGAGCTGACCGCCGGGGTGGTCAGGGCCCTGATCGAGCACGGCCGGCTCACCACCGGCCTGACCAAGGTCGTCTGCTCCGGCCCCCAGTTCCGCTACGAGCGGCCCCAGGCCGGCCGCCAGCGCCAGTTCTCCCAGGTCGACATCGAGGCCATGGGCAGCGACGCCCCGGCCATCGACGCGGACGTGGTGCTGGTCGGCCACGAGGTGTTCCGCCGCCTGGAGATCCCGGTGACCCTGCTGCTGACCAGCCTCGGCGACCCGGTGTGCCGGCCCGCCTACCGGGAGGCGCTGCTGGCGTTCCTCAACGGCCTGGGCGACAAGCTGCCGGCGGCGGCCCGGGCCCGGGCCGAGCAGAACCCGCTGCGGGTCCTGGACATGAAGGACCCGCTGGTCGAGGAGCTGACCGCCGAGGCGCCGCTGATGCGTGACTTCCTGTGCGGGGCCTGCAAGGCCCATGACGAGGCGGTCCGGGAGCTGCTGGCCGGTGCCGGGGTCGAGTGGGTGGAGGCGCCCCGGCTGGTCCGGGGTCTCGACTACTACGTCCGCACCACCTTCGAATGGCAGGCCGGGTCGCTGGACGCCGCCCAGAACGCGCTGGGGGGCGGCGGCCGCTACGACGGGCTGTCCGAGGCCCTGGGCGGCCCGCCCGCCCCCGGCATCGGCTGGGCCCTGGGCCTCGACCGCACGGTGCTCGCCCTGGAACAGGCCGGCCGCCTCCCGGCCGACCCCTGGCGCCTGGACGCGCTGGTCCTGCCCCTGGTCCCGGCGGCCGTGGTCCCGGCCCAGGGACTGGTCCGCGACCTGCGCCGCGCCGGGCTGGTCGCCGACCTCCCGTATGTCGAGCGGACCCTCAACGGCCACATGAAGGCGGCCGCCAAGGCCGGCGCCCGGACCGTGGTCATCCTGGGCGAGCAGGAGCTGGCCGCCGGCCAGGCCGCCGTCCGCGACATGACCGCCCGCGACCAGCTGCCGGTCCCCCTCGACCAGGTCGTCGACCACGTGCGCCGGGTCGCCGGCGGAGGTGCCCCATGACCCGTCCCCTGCTCGGCGCCATGCGCACCCACGCCTGCGGGAGCCTACGGGCCGGCGACGCCGGGACCGAGGTCCGCCTGGCCGGCTGGGTGGCCCGCCGGCGCGACCACGGCGGGGTGGCCTTCCTCGACCTGCGCGACGCCTCCGGGGTCGTGCAGGTGGTGGTCCGCCCCGACGAGGCACCGGCCGCGGCCGCCATCCGGACCGAGGACTGCGTCCGGGTCGCGGGCACGGTCAGGGCCCGCCCGGCCGGCAACGAGAACCCCGAGCTGCCCACCGGCGAGGTCGAGGTGGCCGCCGACGCCGTCGAGGTGCTGGCCCCCTCCGAGACCCCGCCGTTCCCGCTCGAGGGCCGCACCGACGCCGACGAGACCCTGCGCCTCCAGTACCGCTACCTGGATCTGCGCCGCCCGGCGACCCGGCGCGGGCTGGAGCTGCGGGCCGCGGCCAACGCCACCCTGCGCCGGGTCCTCGGCGACCGCGGCTTCCTCGAGGTCGAGACCCCGTACCTGACCAAGTCGACCCCCGAGGGGGCGCGCGACTTCCTGGTCACCACCCACCTGGCCCCTGGCCAGTTCTACGCCCTGCCCCAGTCTCCCCAGCTGTTCAAGCAGCTGCTGATGGTGGCCGGGGTCGAGCGCTACTACCAGATCGTCCGCTGCTTCCGCGACGAGGCCCTGCGGGCCGACCGCCAGCCCGAGTTCACCCAGCTCGACCTGGAGCTCTCCTTCCTCGACGAGGAGGACGTGTACGCCCTCGGCGAGGAGCTGATGGCCGCCGTCTGGCAGGACGTCCTCGGGGCCGACCTGGAGATCCCGTTCACCCGGCTCACCCACGCCGAGGCGATGCGCCGCTTCGGCACCGACAAGCCCGACCTGCGCTACGGCATGGAGCTGGTCGACCTCGCGCAGGTGTTCGAGGGCGGCGGGGTCCGGGTCTTCGCCAGCGCGCTGGAGGCCGGCGGCGCGGTGCTCGCCCTGCGGGTCGAGGGGGGCGCGGAGCTGACCCGCAAGCAGCTCGACGCCCTCACCGAGCAGGCCAGGGCCCGCGGGGCCAAGGGCCTGGCCTGGGTCGCGGTCGAGGCCTTGGACCTGCGCTCGCCCCTGGACAAGTTCTTCTCCGACGCCGAGCGCGACGGCCTGCGCCAGGCCACCGGCGCCCAGCCGGGCGACCTGCTGCTGCTGGCCGCCGACCGGACCCCGGTCGCCCAGACCGTCCTCGGCGACCTGCGCGTCCGCCTGGCCGCCGAGCGCGGCCTTGTCCCCGAGGGGCAGTGGGCGTTCTGCTGGGTCACCGAGTTCCCCATGTTCGAGTGGGACGAGCAGGCCGGCCGCTGGGACCCGGCCCACCACCCGTTCACCGCCCCAGCCCCCAAGTGGGCCGACACCTTCATGGAGGCCCCCGAGGAGGCCACCGCCCGCGCCTACGACCTGGTCCTCAACGGCTACGAGCTCGGGTCGGGCAGCATCCGTATCCACCGGGCCGACGTCCAGCGCCGCGTCTTCGACGCCCTCGGCATCAGCCCGAAGGAGGCCGAGGACCGCTTCGGCTTCTTCCTCAGGGGCCTGGCCTACGGGGCCCCCCCGCACGGCGGCTTCGCCTTCGGCCTCGACCGCCTGTACATGCTCCTGGCCGGCACCCCCTCCATCCGCGACGTCATCACCTTCCCCAAGACCCAGTCCGGCGCCGACCCCCTCACCGGCGCCCCCACCCCCATCCCCGCCGACCAGCTGGCCGAGGTCCGCCTCCGCCCCCTCGACCCCCCGGCCAAGCCGGGAGATCGGGGCTGACGACCGGGTTGTCGGGAGCGGTTGCCGGTGTCGGACGGCGGTGGTTCAATGCGACTCTCGGCAGCGCCCGACGTTGTTGGTGGCCGGCTTTCGTTTGCGCCAACACTTCGACGTAGGGGACCGTACTTTCGGTCGCGGAAGGCACCCGGCTTCGGCTGCGGGTACCGGAAACGGCTGGGGCGGACCCCACCTGTTCCCTCGAGAGCAGGTGCAAACGTCGACCGGTCACGGCACTCGTGGAGCGCTGCCGCGAGGGCCCGCCCGGACCTCAAGCGCCGGGCGGGCCCTTGCGCACCCGGCGCCGGAAGGTTTCCAGGTCGCTCTGGCGCGGGTCGGCCACCTCCTGCCACCAGGTCACGCCGGCCTCGGCCAGGGGGTCGATGAGGTCGCGGGCCGCCGCCGGGTCGTCGGGGGTCGTGCCCCCGACCAGCAGGTCGAACGGCTCGCTGGACCGCCGGTAGCCCTGGACGACCTGGAGCAGCCCACGCAGGTCGTCGGGGTCGAGCGGGATCAGCTCGCCCTGCTGGTCGAGCTTGAGCGGGCAGCTCCCGTCGAAGCGGGCGGCCCGCCGCAGCGGCCCGCGTCGCGGCCAGGCCCCGGCCACCCAGATGGGGATGCGGGGCCGCTGCACCGGGGTGGGCTGGAAGGCGACCTGGTCGACCTGGTAGTGGCGGCCCTGGAAGGACACGGTCTCGCCCGACCACAGCCGGGTCAGGACCTCCAGGCCCTCGTCCAGCTTGGCCGCCCGGACATGCGGGTCGGTCGGCTCGCCGAAGCTGCCGTACTCGTCCTCGGGCGGCTCGCCCAGGCCGACGCCCAGGGTCAGCCGCCCGCCCGACAGCCGGTCCAGGGTGACCGTCTCCCTGGCCACCTTCCAGGGCCGCCGCCGGGCCAGCGGCGTCACCATCGGCCCCAGGCGCAGCCGCTCGGTGGCCAGGGCCACCCCGGTCAGCAGGATCCAGGGGTCGGCGATGCGCAGCCGCAAGGCCTTGACGAAGGCCAGGTGGTCCCAGACGAAGAAGCCGTCCCAGCCGGCGGCCTCGGCGTCGGCGGCCAGCGCGGCCACCGCGCGGACGTCGCTGTAGTCCTCGAAGTTGGGCACGTTGACGGCGTAGCGCATGCGTCCTCCCCGGTCGGCGGCGCTGGCGGCCAGTCTGGCACCGGGGCATGACGGTGCCGGCGGCCGAGCGGCTACGATGACCGGGACATGGACCTGTTCTCGGAGCGGGCCGAACGGCTGGCCGACCAGGACGCGCCGCTGGCGGCGCGGATGCGGCCACGGACCCTGGAGGAGTTCGTCGGGCAGGGGCACGTGCTCGGGCCGGGCAGCGCCCTGCGGGCGCTGATCGAGGCCGACGAGCTGCGGTCGGTGATCCTGTGGGGGCCGGCCGGGACCGGGAAGACCTCGCTGGCCCACATCATCGCCCAGGCCACCCGGTCGCACTTCGAGGAGCTGTCGGCGACCAGCGCCGGGGTCAAGGACGTGCGGGCGGTGCTGGCCGCGGCCCGCGAGCGTCTCGGCGCCCTGGGGCGGCGCAGCATCCTGTTCATCGACGAGATCCACCGTTTCAACAAGGGCCAGCAGGACGCCCTGCTGCCCGGGGTCGAGGACCGCACCGTGGTCCTGGTCGGGGCGACCACCGAGAACCCGTTCTTCACCGTCAACGCCCCCCTGATGAGCCGGTCGCTGCTGTTCCGGCTGGAGCCGCTGGGCGGCGACGACCTCGAGCTGATCGTCACCCGGGCCCTGGCCGACCCCGAGCGGGGCCTGGGCGGCCGCGGCCTGGCCCTGGACGACGACGCCCTGGCCCACCTGGTCGAGCGGGCCGACGGCGACGCCCGCCACGCCCTCAACGCCCTGGAGGCGGCCGCGCTGGTGGTCACCGCCAAGGGGGCTGCCCGGATCACCCTGGCCGACATCGAGGACGCCCTCCAGCGCCCCCGGGTCACCTACGACCGGGCCGGGGACCAGCACTACGACGTGGCCAGCGCCTTCATCAAGTCGATCCGCGGCTCCGACCCCGACGCCGCCCTCCACTACCTGGCCCGGATGCTGGCCGCCGGCGAGGACCCCCGGTTCGTGGCCCGCCGCCTGGTCATCTCGGCCTCCGAGGACGTCGGCCTGGCCGACCCGCAGGCCCTGCCCATCGCGGTCGCGGCCTTCCAGGCGCTGGAGTTCGTCGGGCTGCCCGAGGCCCGCCTCAACCTGGCCGAGGCGGTCGTCTACCTGGCCCTGGCGCCCAAGTCCAACAGCGCCTACGCCGCCCTGGGGGCGGCCGCCCGGGAGCTGGAGGAGGCCCGCCCCGGCCGGGTCCCCAGCCACCTCCAGTCGGCCTCCTACGCCGGCGAGCGGAAGCTCGGCATCGGGGTCGGCTACGTCTACCCCCACGACCAGCCCGGCCACTGGGTCGCCCAGCGCTACCTGCCCGAGGGCCTCGAGGGCGGCTACTACCAGCCCACCGACCAGGGCCACGAGGCGGCCATGGCCGAGGCCTGGCGCCGCCGCCGCGGCCAGCCCCCCGACGGCGAGCCGCCCCCGGAGCGGGGGAGCGGGTGAGCGCCGGGGCGGCCGCGGGCGGCGGGTCGGGCACGGCCCGGGCGATGTGGCGGGCCCTGGAGACCCTGCACATGACCGTCTACTGGGCCCCCGAGGCCCACGCCGCCTACCGCGCGGCCGGGCTGCGCGGCGGCTGGATGGGCTACTTCGCCTCCCGCTCGGCCGCCATGGGCCCGGTCCCGGCCGAGGTGGTGATGGCCACCTTCTACAACTTCCACCCCCGCATGGTCCGCCGGGCCATCCCCGACGCCTGGGGGTTCGCGCCCCCCGCCGAGGTCCTCGCGGCCCGGTTCGCGGGCATCGACGCGGCGTTGCGCCGCCTCCTCGGCGAGTGGGCCGGGAGCGAGGAGGCCGCCGAGGCCGCGGGGCTGGCCCGCCAGGCCATGGACGGCCAGGACCCCTCCGGCCGCCCCCTGTTCGCCGCCCACGCCGCCCTCCCCTGGCCGGAGCCGCCCCACCTGTCCCTGTGGCACGCCGCCACCCTCTACCGCGAGTTCCGCGGCGACGCCCACGTGGCCTGCCTGACGGTCGACGGGATCGACGGCTGCGAAGCCCACGTCCTCGCCGCCGGGGCCGGCCAGCTCCCGGGCGCGGTCCTCCGCGAGTACCGCGGCTGGTCCGAGGAGGAGTGGTCGGCCGCCACCCGGCGACTGCGGGATCGAGAGTGGGTCACGGAGAATGGCTCCCTCACCGAGGCCGGCCGGGCCGCCCGCGACGCCCGCGAGCAGCGCACCGACGACCTCTCGATGGGTCCCTGGCGACAGCTGGGCCCCGACGGCTGCGCCCGCCTGCTGAAGCTGCTCGACCAGCCCGTCCGCCGGGTCGTCGAGGGCGGCGGCATCCCCTTCCCCAACCCGGTCGGCCTTCCGGCGCCCTCGGCCTGACGGAATGCGGCGGCGGCCGCGGCTGTTGGCCCGGTTGACGTCCTTTCCCAGCTCACCTCCCTGGAGCGCCGCCCATGGCTGACGAATGCACCCACCTGGATCAGATCCGAATCTCGAGCGTGAACCAGCCGGGGTGCCAGGAGTGCCTGGCACACGGGGGGACATGGGTGCAGCTGCGGCTGTGTGTGGCGTGCGGGCGGGTGGGGTGCTGCGACAACTCGCCGGGGCGGCACGCCACCAGGCACCACCAGGAGAGCGGGCATCCGATCATCCGGAGCTACGAGCCGGGTGAGGACTGGTGGTGGTGCTATGTGGACGAGCTGGCCTTCGAGCTCCAGGGCGTCGAGCCGGCTCGAGCCGGCGGGTGACGGAGCGCCAACGCTGGACCCTGCTGGTGGTGTGCCTGGCCACCGGGGTGCTGCTGCTGAACGTGTCCGCGCCGAGCGTGACCCTGCCCGCGGTGGGGCGGGACCTGGGGGCGGACCTGAGCGTGCTCCAGTGGGTGGTCAGCGGCTACTCGCTGGCCCTGGCGGCCACCCTGCTGACCGCGGGCACCCTGGCCGACCTGGTGGGGCGGCGGCGGATGTTCGTGGGCGGCCTGGCCGGGTTCGCGGCCGCGTCGGTGCTGTGCGCGGTGGCGCCGTCGGCGCTGGTCCTGATCGCCGGGCGGGCCACCCAGGGGCTGGCCGGGGCGGTGCTGCTGTCCTCCTCCCTGGCCCTGCTGGCCCAGGACTTCACCGGGACGGCGCGGGCCGGCGCGATCGGCATCTGGGGGGCGACGGTGGCCGCCGCCTTCGCGGTCGGCCCCCTGGAGGGCGGGCTGCTCACCGAGTCGTTCGGCTGGCGGGCCATCTACGCCCTCGACGCCGCCGTCGCCCTGGCCTGCCTCCCGGTGGCCGTCCGGCGCCTGCGCGAGTCCCGCGACCCCGACGCCGAGGGGGTCGACTGGTGGGGTACCGTCACCCTGAGCTCTGGCCTGTTCCTCGGGGTGTTCGCCCTGACCCGCGGCGACGTGGCCGGCTGGGGGAGCGGGCTGATCCTGGCCAGCGCGGCCGGGGCGGCGCTGCTGCTGGCCGCCTTCGTGGTGGTCGAGCGGCGCGAGCGCGAGCCCATGCTCGACCTCGGCCTGTTCGCCATCCCCACCTTCACCGGGGCGTCGGTGGTGGTGCTGGTGATGGCCGCCTCGACCTTCGGCCCGTTCCTGTACCTGACCCTGTTCCTGCTGGACGGGGCCGGCACCTCCCCGACGGCGGTCGGGCTCCAGCTGCTGCCGCTCTCGGGGGCGGCGCTGGTGGTGTCGGTGCTGGGCGGCCGCTACGCCAGCGTCCTGCCGGTGCGGGTCGCCCTGCCGGCCGGGCAGCTGCTGTGCGCGACCGGCCTGCTGGCCATCCGGGGGCTGGAGGCGAGCTCGTCCTGGACGGTCATGCTGCCCGGGCTGCTGCTCCTCGGGGTCGGGATCGGCCTGGCCAACCCGGCCGTGACCTACGCCGCCCTCGGCGTGGTCCCGGCCACCCGCAGCGGCATGGCCTCGGGGGTCAACAACACCTTCCGCCAGGTGGGGATCGCCATCGGCATCGCCGTCCTCGGCACCCTGCTCCCGGCCCGGATCGATGGCGACCCGGCGGCCTTCGCCGACGCCCTCGACCAGATCCTTCTGGTCAGCGCCGGGGTCGCCATCGCCGGGGCCGCCCTGGCGGCGACCCTGGTCCGCCAGCGCGACTTCGTCACCGACCCGGTCCCGGCCGGCTCCTAGCGCCGCGGCCACGTCAGATATTGCTCGCTCCGCGGTCGCGGTAGACTCCCGGCGGCTCCAGCTTGCTGCCCCCCGATATCCGCGGGCCGGACCCGGGTCGGACCGGCTAAGCTGGAACTTTCCGGACCCGACGGACAACGAGGAGCAGAACCCGTGAGCCTGCTGGCCATCGCCTGGACGATCGTCGCCTTCCTGGTCGGCGCGCTGGTCGTCGTGCTCTGCGTCGTGATGGCCAACCTGTTCCGGGTGCTGACCTCGACCAAGGACCTGATCGACGGCGTGACCTCCCAGACGGTGCCGCTGCTGGGCGAGGTCAACACCACCGTGGCCATGGTCAACCAGGAGCTGGTGCGGGTCGACGGCATCCTGGCCACCGCCGAGGGGGTCAGCGCCTCGGTGGGCGGCATGGTCAACACCGTCTCGGCCACCATCTCCAGCCCCCTGGTCAAGCTGAGCGCGTTCGCCTACGGGCTGCGCAAGGCGGCCGGGGCGGCCTCCTCCGACGACCAGCCGGCGCCGCGGGGCCGCCGCTCCCGGAGGCGGCGATGAGGATATGAAGCGCGTCTTCTGGGGCCTGGTGGGGCTCGGCATGGGGGCGGCCATCGGCGTGGGTGTGATGCGGTGGGCGTCGCGCACGGCGGACCGGCTGGCCCCGCAGTCGGTGGCCGAGGAGCTGCTCCAGACGGCCGCCGACTGGCGCGAGCGCCTGTCCGGGGCGCTCGAGCAGGGCCAGGCGGCCATGGCCGAGCGGGAGGCGGAGCTGCGAGCTCAGCTCGCCGAGCCGGGGAGCGGGGCCGGTTAGCGCCCTGGCCCGGTTCGGTGGGAGGTACAACGCAAGCTCCCGATCCACGAACGCGAGGTCCACACGATGAACTCCACACAGATTCGGCGCCGGTTCACCGACTTCTTCGTCGAGCGGAACCACCGGCTGGTCCCCTCCAGCCCGCTGATCCCCAACGACCCGACCCTGCTGCTGGCCAACGCGGGCATGAACCAGTTCAAGCCCTACTTCCTGGGCGAGGTCGAGCCCGACTTCCGCCGGGCGACCAGCGTGCAGAAGTGCACCCGCACCTCCGACATCGAGAACGTCGGCGACCGCAGCCACGCCACCTTCTTCGAGATGCTGGGCAACTTCTCCTTCGGCGACTACTTCAAGGAAGGCGCCATCGGCTACGCCTGGGAGCTGGTGACCGAGCGGTTCGGGTTCGACCCCGACCGCCTCTGGATCACCGTCTACCTGGACGACGACGAGGCGATCGGCCTGTGGCGCCAGATCGGCGTCCCCTCCGAGCGCATCCAGCGCCTGGGCAAGGAGGACAACTTCTGGTCGATGGGGGTGGCCGGCCCCTGCGGCCCCTGCTCGGAGATCCACTACGACCGGGGCCCCTCCTTCGGCGGCGACGGCGGCCCGGCCAGCGAGTCCGACCGCTATCTGGAGATCTGGAACCTGGTGTTCATGCAGAACATCCGGGACGAGGACTACAACATCATCGGCGAGCTGCCGGAGAAGAACATCGACACCGGCATGGGCCTGGAGCGGGTGGCGATGGTGCTCCAGGACGCCGACTCGATGTACGAGACCGACCTGCTGGCCCCGGTGATCGAGGAGGCCCAGGCGGTCTCCGGCGCCGTCTACGGCCGCGACGAGCGGGTCGACCGGTCGCTGCGGATCGTCACCGAGCACGGCCGCACGGCCAGCTTCCTGATCGCCGACGGGGTCCTGCCCTCCAACGAGGGCCGCGGCTACATCCTGCGCCGGCTGCTGCGCCGCTCGGTCCGGCACCTGCGCCTGCTCGGGGTCGAGGACCCGGCCCTGGCCAGGGTCTGCAACCGGGTGGTGGCCAACCTGGGCGAGGCCTGGCCGGAGCTGGTCGCCCAGCGCTCGCTGATCGAGCAGGTGGTGGCCAGCGAGGAGGACTCGTTCTCGCGCACCCTGCGCCAGGGCTCGACCCTGCTCGAGGGCGCCATCCGCCGGACCCGGGACCAGGGCCAGGCCATGCTCCCCGGCGACACCGCCTTTCAACTGCATGACACCTACGGGTTCCCCTACGAGCTGACCCTCGAGGCGGCCGCCGAGGCCGGCCTGGACGTCGACGCCGACCGCTTCCAGCAGCTGATGGACGACCAGCGCCGCCGGGCCAAGGAGGCCCGCCGCGAGCTGGACGCCGACCTGCGCCGGCTCGAGTCCTACCGGGACCTGTCCGGCCGCCACGGCCGCACCGCCTTCGTCGGCTACGAGACCACCACCGCCGAGGGCCGCATCCTGGGGCTGCTGGCCGACGGCGAGGAGCTGCCCGCGGCCGCCGAGGGCGACCAGGTCGAGCTGATCCTCGACCGGACGCCGTTCTACGCCGAGGGCGGCGGCCAGGTCGGCGACACCGGCCTGGTCCGCACCGGCGACGGGGCCGTGCTCCAGGTCACCGACACCCGCCCCGGGCTGGAGGGCTTCCACGTCCACAGCGCCCGGGTGGTGTCGGGCCAGCCCAAGGTCGGCGACCTGGTCAACGCCGAGGTCGACGCCGACCGCCGGGAGGCGGTGGCCCGCAGCCACACCGCCACCCACACCCTCCACTGGGCGCTCCGCGACATGCTGGGCGAGCACGCCCGCCAGCAGGGCTCGCTGGTCGACGCCGGCCGGCTGCGCTTCGACTTCGCCCACTTCCAGCAGGTCCCGGCCGAGCGCCTGGCCGAGATCGAGGCGGCCGTCAACCGCCAGCTGCTGGCCGACCCGGACGTCACGGTGTGGCACGGCAGCCTGGCCGACGCCGAGGCGGCCGGGGCGATCTCGCTGTTCGGCGAGCGGTACGGGTCGGTGGTGCGGGTGGTCGAGGTCGGCGACTTCTCCCGCGAGCTGTGCGGCGGCACCCACGTCGGCCACGGCAGCCAGGTCGGGCCGGTGCACGTGCTCGGGGAGGCCTCGATCGGGGCCAACCTGCGCCGGATCGAGGCCCTGACCGGCCTGGAGGCGCTGCACTACGTCGACCGCGAGCGCCAGCTCCTGGCCGAGGTGGCGGCCCTGCTCAAGACCCGGCCCGAGGACGCCCCCGAGCAGCTGCGGCGCCGGCTGGAGGCGCTGGCCAGCGCCCAGCGGGAGCTGGAGCGCCTGCGCGTGGCCGGGCTGGAGCGCCTGGCCGGGGAGCTGGCCGGCCGCGTCGGCCGGGAGGCCGGCGGCTGGCTGGTCGTCGAGCGGGTGCCCGAGGCCGGGGGCGACGACCTGCGCCGGATCGCCAGCGCGGTCCGGGACCGGGTCGGGGCCGGCCCCGGGGTGGTCGTGCTCGGCTCCGAGGCCCAGGGCAAGGCGGCCATGGTCGCCCTGCTCACCACCGACCTGGCCGGCGACGGGGCCGCGGCCAGGGACGTCCTGGTCACGGCGGCCAAGGCGGTCGGCGGCGGCGCCGGCGGCAAGGGCGACCTGGCCAGCGCCGGCGGCCGCGACCCGGGCCGGCTGGACGAGGCCCTCCGGATCGCCCGGGCCGACGCGGTCGAGCTGCTCCAGAGGGGATCCGGGGGACTCAAGCCTAGCCCCCCGGAGGGTCGGGGAGCTGCCGCGGGATGACCGGTCGCGTCCTCGCCCTCGACGTCGGGACCCGGCGCCTGGGCGTCGCCGTGTCCGACCCGACCGGGACGGTGGCCAGCCCGCTGGCCACGATCCCGCGCCGGGACCCGGCGCAGGACGCCGCCGCCCTGGCCGCCCTGGCCGCCGAGCAGGACGCGACCACCGTGGTCGCCGGCCTCCCGGTCACCCTGGCCGGGGCCGAGGGCCCGGCCGCCAAGGCCGTCCGGGCCTACCTGGAGGAGCTGCGCCCATTGCTCCCCGGGCTGGCCTTCGAGCTGGCCGACGAGCGCCTCTCCACCGTGGCCGCCGAGCGGGCCCTGGTCGGCGGGGGGGTCCGCCGCCGGGACCGCCGCCAGGTGGTCGACCAGGTCGCGGCCAGCCTGTTCCTCCAGACCTGGCTGGACCGGAAGCGATGAGCCGGGTCGAGCGGCGGCTGCGCCGGCGCCGGCGGCGCCGGGGCGTGCTGGTCATGGGGGCGCTGCTGGCCGTGGTCGGGGCGGTGGTGTTCCAGGCCCTCCAGTGGAGCGCGGCCCGGGAGCAGGAGAGCGCCGTCCCGCCCGGCCGGGAGGTGACCATCACCGTGGCCGGCGGCCAGGGCAGCGTCGAGATCGGCCGGACCCTGCGCGACGCCGGGGTGGTCGACAGCGTCAACCGCTTCCGCGACGTGGCCGAGGAGCGCGGCCTGGACGGCCTGCTCAAGCCGGGCGAGTACAAGCTGGTCACCGGCATGAGCATCGACGCCGTGCTCGACATCCTGGCCAGGGGCCCCAGCACCGGGGTCCCCCTGACCATCCCCGAGGGCTTCACGGTGGCCCAGATCGCCGCCAAGCTGGCCGCCACCGAGCAGTTCACCAAGGCCGAGGTCGAC
>OCZS010000096.1_pt1 | contig 27677 bp, 27 predicted proteins | sample 1539071 | NCBI WGS metagenome assembly OCZS01 (sample SAMEA3113584, study PRJEB22503) | soil metagenome
GCGGTCCCGGTTACACGTTCGGCGATGAGTTTCATCCCGAGCTGACCTTCAACCGGCCCGATCTGCTTGCTATGGCGAACGCCGGACCGGGAACGAACGGCTCCCAGTTCTTCATCACTCTCGGTCCGACCCCTCATCTCAATCGGCGGCACACCATCTTCGGCGAGGTTGCGGATCCCGTCAGCCGGGAAGTCGTCGACGAGATTGCGCGGGTACGGACCGCGCGCGGAGACCGCCCGCGCGACGCGGTGGTCATCGAGTCGGTCGACGTAACCGAGTGAGTGCTCCGCCTCCGGTCGGACCGGATTTCGCCGCCCCTGGATTCGTGGGCTGCTACCGGCACCCTGAGCGGATGACCGGCATCAAGTGCCAACGCTGTGGGCGTCCGATCTGCGGCGAATGCATGCAACCCGCCTCGGTTGGTTTCCAGTGTCCGAAGTGTGTGACCGGCGCTCGGGCCCGGCAGCCGAGAACCGCATTCGGCGCCGCCTTGCGGCCGGGTGGCGGCAGCATGACCAAGATCATCATGGTGGTGCTTGCGGTCGTCTACGTCCTCGACCTGGTCACTCGCGGACTGATCTTCGGGCTGCTTGTCATGGCCAACGACTTCGTTGCCATGGGCCAGTTCTGGCGACTGTTGACCAGCGCTCTGTTGTCCGGCACTTTGATCGGACTGCTGATGAATCTGCTGGTCTTGTGGATCGCCGGTCGGGCCATTGAATCTGAGTTGGGCGGCTGGCGCTTCGCCGCGCTTTACCTTGCGGCTGGGCTCGGCGGGACGACGGTGTTCTTCCTACTCGGACCGGCAGGGGGCGTCGTGGTGACGTCTGGCGCCGCGGTGGTCGGCCTTCTCGCTGCGAATGCGATCGGCAAGCTCAAGACCCGGGAGGACGTTCGTGCCGATATCGGGCTGCTCGTCTTGCTCCTGCTCTATAGCCTGCTGATTGGTTTCTCGAGCATGGGGTGGCTGAGCTTGATCGGCGGGATCGCCGTGGGTGCCCTGGTGGGTTACATCCTGGCGTACGCCCCGCGCCGGAACCAGAGTGTCATTCAGATCGTCGGCTTGCTCGGCGTCATGCTCGTCTGCCTGGTCGCCGTGGTGGCCAAGATCGCCATCCTCTGAATCCAGAGACGGGCGGGATACCCGCTCGAGACCCAAGTCTGGCGCGGGGGGTTCTAGCGTCCGGTGTGCCTGTCGTCGACACTTCCTGGGCCGGGAGCCAAGCTCCTAAGTGCCGAGGGAGAAGGCCGCTTCCAGATCGTGAGCCGAGTATGCCCGGAAGGCGATGTGGGTCTCGGTGCTCACCACACCCGGGACCTTGTTGAGGCGGTCGGCGACAACCTCGGCAATCTGCTCGTGGTCGGCGACCCGGACCATGGCGATCAGGTCAATGGCCCCGGTCACCGAGGAGACCTCACTGACTGCCGGAAGGTCGGCGATCTCTTCAGCGACCTCCGGTATTCGGGAAACGTCAGCTCGTATGAACACGATGGCGGTGATCACGTGCTCATCCTAGGGACTTCGACTGCTCGGCCAGGGCGACGGCACGTGGCCCCAGTGCGTGGTGAATGAAGTTCTCCTGGCTCAGCACACCATGCAGCGGCCAGGCCCAGTCGCCTACGATCTCGATGATTCGAACGCCGGGCTGCTCCAGCCAGTCGGCAATGCGCTCAGTTTCTTCGATGCCAGCTGCCGGAAGGGGATCGGGAGGTCGGGTCACGGTCTCGGCGGTTGCCCGTACGGTTCGTGCCACCGCTTGAGGCACATCGGTAGGTGTGGCGATCCCCGTGCCCGCCAGCCGTCCATGGCGGATGACGTGAATCTCCCAATCCGGGCCGTTTTTGCGGGCGGCGACGATCTCCGAGCAACCGGCCAGGCTGCGGACCCGGTGAAATCTGTAGCCGGTACGGGTCAGCGTCTCGAGCCGCCGCCGGATGGTGGCCGCCTCCTCGAAACGCTGCTGATCGATGAGCCTGGACAACCGGGTTTGCAGGCCGCTGACCGCGGGTCGCACGTCGGTCGACAGCGCGGATCGAACGTTCTCGACGACGTCGGCGTAGCCATCCTTCGAGATCGTCCCGTCGCAGGGTGCGCAGCAGCGGCCCATGCCGGCTAGCGCGCATGCCGAGATCGGGGCCGACGCACTGAGCCGTGGAGTGCACTGTCGGATCGGGAATCCGTCGTAGATGGCGAAGACGACGTCTTCACATCCCTGTCGGTGCGAGAACGGGCCGAAGTAGCTGGCGCCGTCGTCGCGCACCGAGCGCACGATGGACAGCCGGGGAAAGGCCTCATCGGTGATCTTGATCCAACAGATGCGTTCCGGAAACTTCGACCTCTTGTTGTAGCGCGGCGCGTGGCTCGCGATCAGTCGGAGCTCCACCACGTCAGCTTGCAGCCCGGTTCGGCAGGGCACCGCCTCTACTCCGGTGGACAGCCGCACCATCTCATCGATCCGGGAGCGTTTCTCGGCGGCGGTGAAGTAGCTCCGCACCCGCTTGCGGATGTTCTTCGACTTCCCGACGTAGAGCACGTGCCGGGTCTCCTCGTGCTCGGCCACGAAGAGATAGACGCCTGGCTCCTCGGGCAGATCCGCTGCCCAGGTGCGCTTGGCGCGGCGCTGCGGAGAGACCCGGCGAGCGAACTCCTGCAGGTCCTCGATGGTGTGGACGCCGAGATTTCCCACCCGCTCGATCAGACCGTGGAGCACATCCACGGTGGCCCGCGCGTCGACTAGGGCCCGGTGATTTGGCGTCACGGCTGCCCGGAAGTGCCGGGCCAGCGTCGCCAACCGGCAATTGGGAACCTCGTCCCGCAGCAATATCTGACGGGCCAGCGCGGCTGTGTCGATCACGGGCCAGCGCGGCGGGGGATAGCCCAGCTGGTCGCAGGATCGCCGGAGGAAGCCCACGTCGAAGGGCGCGTTGTGGGCAACGATCACCGTGTTCTCGGCGAACGACAAAAAGGTTGGCAGCACATTCGCCAGGACGGGCGAGTTGGCCACCATGGAATTGGTGATGCCGGTCAGCACCGCAATCAGCGGCGGGATATGGATTCGGGGATTGACCAGCGTTTGGAACTCGCCCTGCACCTCGCCACCGCGCACCTTGACCGCGCCGAACTCGGTGATCGAATCGGTCTCCGCACCTCCGGTGGTTTCCAGATCGACAACGCAGAACGTCACCTGGGACAGGTGCGTACCAAGATCATCGAATGATCCCTGGAGACCCGAATCCCCGGCACCGCGATCCGCCGCGCGCGACCCTGCCATGCCGAAGACGGTAGAGACGACCTCCGACACTCAGTCGGATCGAGCAAGGCTTCGCCTCCGGTGGGATCAGGCGAGGCTTCGCTCGGGTCGGATCAGGCGAGGCTTGGCCTCCGGTTAGATCAACCGAGGCTTCGCCTCGACAGCGAGCTAACAGTTCGGTGGATCGTAGTTGTCGAGCGCCTTCTCGAAGCCATTGATGTTCTTCGGAGCAGCCCGGTAAGCCCTGATCCACTCTCCCTGAGGATCGCTGACATGGCCGTCTTTGTTGCGCTGCATCGCGGCTAGGTGTGAGGCCCAGTCCTTCATGCCTTTGGCTCCCGCGGACATGACCGGTTCCTGGTCCGCATTCCGGCTGGCGCACTTCTCTAGTGAGGCAGCGATGGCCTTGGGCGCCTGGTCAATTTCTGAGCAGGAACCGTCCTCATCCTGATACGCATTCACCGCATCTCGATAGCGCTTCTGATCCCCGGGACCTAGCACGCGGGTCTCCTTGAATCGTGCCTTCATCTCATCGATGCCGATCTCGCCCTCGTCGGCGAGGCGTTGCGACTCGACGTGAGAGGCCCAGTGCCCGACCCCGGTTTTGGCTTCCGTGATGACCTTGTCGCCGGCGGACACCTTCGCCTGGCAGGCTTTCAGGGCCTGCTCTGCCTTGACCGTGTTCGGGTCGACAGTCTTGCTGGGTTTGGTCGTGGGCGTCTGGCTCGGTGTAGCGCTGGCCGCTGACGGGGACGTGCTCTGGGCTGTCGAGGCCGTCGTCAAAGTTTGCGGCTGGGCGGACGTTGTGGATCCATCCGGCCACAGCTGCCAGGCCGCCACACCACCGCCACCGAGCAGAACCAAACCAGCTACGACGGGTACGAGGACCCTTGCTGCGCTTTGTTTTGCTCGTCGTGCCTTAGCCACAGATCTCCCCTGAGTAATGATGAGCCCCCATCTGGGGCCTCAATCTACCCCGATGCCGGCACCAGGCTTAATCGTGCATTAAATTGTCGGACCCCTCGGGCACAGTTGCCTGCAGCGGTGGGGAAGGGCAGCGGGGCACGGACGAGAGGGAAACCGGGATGGATGTTTTGCATGTCGACTGCGATCGATGCATGGCGCGTGGTCCCGCTTGCGCGGATTGTGTGATCACAGTGCTCCTGGGCCCCCCGCATGGAGTGGTGGATCTCGATTCCGAGGAGCAGGCGACGCTGTCCGCGTTGGCGCAGCAGGGCCTCGTACCGCCGCTGCGCCTCATTCCCGGCGTTCGTCCGGCGCGCTCGGTTTCGCCGCTGCCGGGTCGACAGGATTACGCCTAAGTCACCCGACGGATCATATGGCGATCAGATTTTGGGCTGGCGGTTTGCTCGGTGACCATTTCGTGACCTAGCCTGGGGCACGCTGTTTAAGTCGGCTGGTTCGGGGGAAGTTTCGCGCGCTCGACCATGCCCCAGAACTGACGGTCGGGTGACGAGGAAAGGGATTGGCCGCTTGCTAGCACGCATTGGAAGCGCCTCGGGCGCCTCGAAACGCCTCGTTACCCTCCGCACCGCGATTGTCGGCCTGGCATCTGCCGCCCTGACCGCGAGTCTGCTGGTCTCCTCTGGTGCACCCGCCGCCGGCGACCCGCCGCTGACTGTTGAGGAGGCAAAGGAACAGATCGCCGCCTTGCAGACCGAGGCAGAGGCGATGGATCAGGAGTACATCGGTGTCAAGGAGGAGTTGGACCAGGGCCGCAAAAAGCTCAAGCTGAAGAAGGCTGACGTCGACACGCAGGTCGCCAAAGTCAGCCGAATGAAGCGACAGGTCGGCCAGGTCGCGCTTGCCCGGTTCCAGAACCGTAATCTCGACGCCGCAGCTCAGCTGTTCTTCACCACCGATGCCGACGGCTTCCTCAGCCAAATTTCGACCGTCGAGAAGGTCAGCGAGAATCAGAACTCGGTCCTTCAGGACTACCTGCAGCAGCAGGCCGACTTAGCGGAGCTCGAGGAGTCCACCGAGGCCGATCTTGCCGCTCTGGAGGAGCAGGAAAAGGAGCTGAAGACACTCCGGGCCGCGTCGGAGAAGAAGATCAGCGAATCGAAGGCGGTGCTGGCGCGACTGAGCGCCGAAGAGCGCCGGAGGATTGCTGAAGAAAAGCGGAAGGCGGCCGCTGAGGCCCGCGAAGAGGCCGAAAAGGCCACTGACCAGAGCACCTCCACCCGGTCGCAGTCCAGCTCGCGTAGCAACACAAGCGCGCGGAGCAACACAGAAGAGTCGACAACCGTGTCGAGTGGCAGTGGCCGAGGAGCGACCGCGCTCGCCTTTGCCAAGGCCCAGCTCGGGAAGCCGTACCAGTTCGCGTCCGCCGGTCCGGATTCCTATGACTGCTCCGGTCTGACCTCTGCGTCCTGGAAAGCCGCGGGGGTGACCTTGCCGCGGACCTCGCAGGCGCAATTCGGAGTCGGACGTGCGGTGTCGAAGTCCGAGCTCGCGCCCGGTGACCTCGTTTTCTTCTACAGCGGGCTTAGCCACGTCGGCCTGTACGCAGGAAACGGGATGCTCATTCACGCGCCGCACCCGGGGTCCTCGGTGGAGTACATCAAGATGTCGTACATGCCCTACGCGGGCGCGCGCCGACCGGGCTGACCAGGAGCGATATCCCTCGATCCGGCTCAGCCGCCGCCGCCCTGCTGCAGCTGGTCCGTGTTGCGGCGGTCTCCGTCGCGATGTGCCTCGCGCTGACGGGATGCCGCTCGGGCGCCAGCACACCGCCCGAGCCGCCGACGGCCGAAGCCCTGGCGTCCGCGGATGCCGCCACACGCACCCGGCTTACGCAGACCGTTCTCGACGAGGTCATCCGCGCGATCGGCGCGCGAGACCGCACCGCCTTCAGGTCGCTGGTCAGTAACCGAGATCATGCTTTCGGTTCGCGCGCCGAGATGATCTTCGACAATCTGACGGTTCTGCCGCTGACCACCCTCCGGCTGACCGCTCGGCCCCGCTTCGGAATCCTGCCGGCCGGCCGCCAACGTGAACTCGGCCGGGTCGGCTGGGTACAGGAGGTAGCGCTCAGCTGGCAGCTGCCGGCCGATCCGGTACCGGCGGAGCACACCGTCTGGTTGACCATGGTGACTGAAGGGCACGAAACCCGGCTCGCTGCCACGACCGACATCCCCGACAGCCGCGTCCAGCCGGAACCACTTCCGCTGTGGTGGCTGGAGCCAATACGCGTAGAACGCACACCGAAGGCAATGGCCTTGGTCAGCGAGGCGCTCCCCGGGAACCGCTGGGGTAAATCCGCGAACGCCGTGGTGACTAAGATCCGCCCCGCAATTGCGGGGGTAGCTCGAGGCTGGTCAGGGCGCCTCGTGGTGCAGGTTCCGGGCTCGCCGGAAGCCTTCGAGCAGGTACTCGGCGCTCCAGGCGGATCTGTCGACCACATCGCTGCTGTGACCCGCGCTGATGGTCGGAATCCGGCAACTGCGCCAATTCGCATCGTCGTCAACCCGGTAGCGAGCGGCAAGCTGACCGAGGTTGGGGTGAGCGTTCTGCTGGCTCACGAGGCGACGCACGCGGCGACCCACTCGGTGGATTCGCCGGCGCCCGCGTGGGCGATCGAGGGGCTCGCCGATCATGTTGCCTACACCGCCTATCCCGACGCCCGGCAAGCGGCGTCAGCCCCGCTGGAGGCCCAGGTCCGCACGGGTCGGGTTCCGCGGGCGCTCCCAGAGGACGAGCGGTTTCGCGCTTCCCAGAAGCACATCGATCTCGCCTACGCCGAGGCGTGGTTGGCCTGCGACTACGTCGCCGAGAAATATTCTTCCCGGCAGCTGAACCAGCTCTACCGGCAACTCGATCGAGGGAGGACCCTCGATCAGGCGGTCCGGTCGGTTCTGAATGTCTCGACGGAGGAGTTCGTCGAGGGCTGGCGCCGCTATCTGTCGTCTCTGGGCAGCTGAGGAGATGGCACCCACACTGATCATCACGAACGACTTCCCACCCCGAATCGGGGGCATCGAGTCGTTCGTCGCCGACATCTGCGAGCTGCTGGATTTCGACGTTGTGGTCTACGCGTCGGGACCCGCCGGCCCCGAGTCTGGCGACGCTGACCGCCCCTATCCGGTCATCCGCGACGGCTCACTCCTGCTGCCGACCAGACGGCTGGCCGACCGGACAGCGGAAGTGCTGCGGCGCCATGGCGCCACCCGGGTGATCTTCGGTGCCGCCGCTCCGCTTGCCCTACTGGCGCCGAGCCTGCGGCGCGCCGGTGCACAACGGATCATTGGCTTGACGCATGGCCACGAGACCTGGTGGGCGACCATTCCTGGGACCCGCCATCTCCTGCGCCGGATCGGCGATGGCTGTGACCACCTGACGGTGATTTCGGACTATACGTCCGCCCGCGTCGGGATGGCGCTCAGCGCCTCGGCCCGTGCCCGACTGCTGCGCCTTCCGCCGCCGGTGGACACCACCCGCTTCGTACCTGCACCGGGAGTCGATCACCCGGCTCGATCCATCGCCGTGGGCAGATTCGTTCCGCAGAAAGGCTTCGCCACGCTGCTTCGTGCCTGGCGGCTCGTCCTCGATGATCATTCGCCAGCAGCCGCCCCTGAGTTGATCTTGGTCGGTGACGGGCCAGACCGACCACGACTGACGTCCATGATCACTCGTCTTGGTCTGGCGGGGACCGTACGCATGGCTGGGGCGATACCGCGGGCTGGGGTGATCACTGCCTTGCAGCAGGCGGATCTCTTCGTGCTGCCGGTGCGCACCCGGCTGGTGGGGCTCAACCCCGAGGGGCTAGGGCTGGCTGCGCTCGAGGCGGCGGCCTGCGGGTTGCCGGTGATCATCGGAGACTCCGGGGGAGCGCCAGAGACCGTCCGGCATGGAAAGAGCGGCTTCCTGGTCGATCCGCACGATTCGGTGAAGCTGGCGGAGAGGATCACCACTCTGCTGACGGATCGAGAACTGGCCCGCACCATGGGCGCGGCTGGCCGGTGCTTGGTCGAAGAGACGTTCAGCAGCAGACGGGCCCGAGCCACCCTGCGGTGTGCCCTCCTGCTGTGACCGCCGCAGCTACGCTGAGGCCTGTGGCAGATCAGACGAGTGCCAGCATCGACGTCGACGCCTCCCCCGCCCAGGTCATGGCCGTGATCGCCGACTTTGAGCACTACCCCGAGTGGGTGGACTCCATGGAAAGCGCGGAAGTGCTCACCTCATCAGGGGGCACGGCGGAGACAGTTCGGATGGTGCTCGATCATCCACTGGTCAAGGATGACTACGTGCTGGCCTACCAGTGGCAACCGAACACCGTCAGCTGGCATCTGGTCGAAGGCACCTTGTTGAAGGCCATGGATGGCTCGTACGTACTCCAGGAGAAGGGCGGCGGCACTACCGTCACGTACACGCTGACGGTTGATGTGAACTTGCCCATGATCGGCATGTTCAGGCGCAAGGCCGAGAAGACGATCATCGATGGCGCACTTCAGGGACTGAAGAGAAGGGTCGAAAGCTGACCAGCTCCCCGGTCGCGGCGCCTCGCGGCGCACAGCGGCCAGCCTTACCGCCGGCCGTCAGCATTGGAGTCGACATCGGTGGCACCAAGGTGGCGGCCGGAGCAGTGGACGAATACGGCGTCATCCTAGAGCGGCTGCAGGAGTCGACACCCTCGCACAGCCCGCGTGCGGTCGAGGAAGCGATCTTGTCCGCCGTTCAACGATTGCGGGCCCATCACCGGGTGGAGGCGGTGGGCATCGGAGCGGCCGGCTGGGTGGACAACGGCCAGGCCGTGGTGGCCTTTTCGCCCCATCTGGCGTGGCGCGCCGAGCCATTGAAGGCCCGCCTTTCAGAGCGGATCGACCTGCCGCTGATCGTCGACAACGACGCCAATGCAGCTGCCTGGGCGGAATACCGGTTCGGTGCCGGGCGGGGGTCACCGGTTCTGGTCTGCATCACCTTGGGCACCGGCATCGGAGGCGGGTTGGTGATCGGCGGCCAGCTGTTCCGGGGGACGTACGGCATGGCGGGCGAGTGGGGTCACATGATCACCGTTCCGGACGGGCACTGGTGCGAGTGCGGAAATCGTGGCTGCTGGGAGCAATACGCGTCAGGCAACGCTCTGGTTCGCGAGGCTCGCGCGCTGGCGCAGACTCATTCGCCCCGGGCTTTCCGGTTGCTGGAGATGGCCGGCGGGGATCCCGACAAGATCACTGGGCCGGACGTCACCGCGGCCGCGGTCGCCGGCGAGCCGAACGCCATCGAGCTCCTGGCGGACGTCGGTACCTGGCTCGGTCGAGGGATCGCCGACCTGGCCGCCGCGCTGGATCCGGAAGTGGTGGTCATCGGCGGTGGAGTCAGCGCGGCCGGCGATCTGCTGCTCGTGCCGGCCCGGCAGGCCTTCTCTCGGACGCTGACCGGTCGCGGATTTCGTCCCGAAGCTCGACTAGTGCTCGCGCAATTCGGCAACGACGCTGGCTTGATCGGTGCCGCTGATCTGGCTCGGCGCGCCATCGTGGAGCCGCCCGAATCCGCCCGCTTCGGGTTCTGGCCGCGGCGTAAGAAGCGCAAGGTACGGCGGCGGCTCAAGGAGCGTCGGGCGGCGCGCGCGGCCCCTCTTTTCGGGAGATAAACAGCGGCAGCTCAGAGCACTGCGCCGTCGCCGGGAGGCCGGGATCGGGGGAGTTGGCTGACCAATATCGCGAACGAGCTCACGAAGCCACCGATCGCGAGCCAACCCGCCAGCGCTGGCAACCGGATGCCGACTGCGGTGAGCAACACGAAGACGACGGCGTAGCCGAAGCCCATCCACCCTAGAAGGGCGGTTGCCTTCGGCCGGGGCAACGGTTCGATCGGCGGGCGAATGAAGCGTTCTTCCGGCTCGGCGGGAGGTGCGGTCTCGATGGGCTCAGGCAGTGGGGACAGCACGAGCTCCGGCGCCGGCTCAGTCCACGTCTCCGGTGAGGCGCTGACCGGGGGCCGCTGTTCGGCGCCGTGCTGGGCCGATGGCGGATCGGATCGGTCGGCGGTGAGGTGATAGCCCGCCACAAGGTCTGCGAAGGCCTGGTCGATCGCTTCACGGTCGTCGTCAGACATTCCGTTCTGCACCGGCCCATCATCCGCGGGTGCCATCTCAGTGCTTTGCCAGCCAGTGGAAAAACGTGCTGCTCCTGGAGAAGATCTGGTCGGCGTCATAGTCCATGGTGGCGACGTGGTAGCTGCGTTCCAGCTTCACGACGGTCACGTCCGTCGAGCCCACGTTGCTCGTGATCAACGGCAGTGACGACGTGTCGACGACGTGGTCAACGTTCGACTTGAAGATCAGCAGTGGAGATGTGACTTTGGGCAGGTCGGCTCGCAACTGCGGCCCAGCCAGCACCAGCGAGTACAAGGCGTTGAGCGGCAGCCGAACGTATCCGCCTTCATCCTGGCCCGGTTTGGCGATGTCGTTGATCACTCCTGGAAACGACGGCAGCACCCGGCGCAACCAGGGCAGAAGCCGCAGTCGGATGTCTCGCTGAGTGACGATGGGGTTCACCAGGCTCAAGCCGGCGACCTGCTCGCCGTACTGTTCAGCCAACCGGAGTGCGAGCGACGAACCTACTGAGAGTGCCGCGATGAAAACCTGATCACATGCGGCGGTCAGGGTGGTGAACTCCTGCTCGGCAGTGTCGTACCAGTCGGCCCAGGTCGTCGTATCCAGATCCTGCCAGGTCGTTCCGTGCCCGGGCAGCCGGGGAACGGCGACGCGGAAACCTTCACCGGCGAGGTGCTCGCCCCAAGGGCGCACCGAGCGTGGCGAGCCCGTGAAGCCATGCAAGACGAGCACGCCCAGCCGCCCGTCGCGCGAGTAGAAGGGCTCCGCGTGGGGCCGAACGGTCGCCATGTCCGGCGGCCGTCGGTCACGCTGCCAGGGGCGGGCAAGCGGGCCGAAGGCTCGCTGCGGCGCGACTCTCACTCGTGCATCGTAGGACCGATAGGCTCTCGGCTGTCCGGCTTGGCTCCGGACGACGCAGTGCGACGCTGCGGATATGCGAGACGCGGAGGGTCGCCGTTGCTGTACTGGGTCTTCAAGTGGGTGATGTTCACCCCACTCGTGCGGCTCCTCTTCCGGCCCTGGGTCGAGGGCGAGGAGAACCTGCCAGATGTTGGACCAGCCATTCTCGTCAGTAACCACATTGCTGCCGGTGACACCTTCATCCTGCCCGCCATGATCAAGCGCCGGTTGACCTTTCCCGCCAAGGTGGAGCTGTTTCAGGGACGAGGGGTCGGCGGCCGGATCGTCAGCTGGTTTCTGCGCAACGTTGGTCAGCTGCCAATGGATCGTTCCGGCGGACGCGCCAGCGCGGGCAGCATGGAAGGCGTGCTCGGCGTCCTCAAGGCTGGGGGATTGCTCGGCATCTACCCCGAGGGCACTCGCTCTCCCGATGGCCGCCTCTACAAGGGAAAGACCGGTGTTGCCCGGCTGGTCCTGCAGGCCGGTGTGCCGGTGATCCCGGTGGCCATGATCAATACGCAGCTGAGGCGATCAACGGTCTTGGGCATTCCCACCATCTGGCGCCCGGGCATCCGAATCGGCAAGCCAATGGACTTCCGGGCCTACACAGGCGCCGGCAACGACCGCCAGGTGCTCCGCTGGATCACCGACGAGCTGATGAACGCCGTGATGGAGTTGTCCGGTCAGGTTTACGTCGATGCGTACGGGTCCTCGGTCAAGGCGGCCATCAAGGAGGGCAAGGCGTTCGACGCCAAGGTCGCCAGTCGCCCCGGGAAAGGGCGGAGCGCGCCTAGTTTGCCCCGAGAGCCTGCGCCACCTGCTCAGCCGCCGCCAGCCGGGGAAGCGGGCAGGACCGTACCGACGTGAGCCATCGGCCTCTCTCCGTCGACCCCGCCCCCGAGGGTGAGGTCGATTCTGGTCGTGCTGGTGGTCGAGGCATCTACTGGGTGCTGAAGAATGTTGTTCTCGGACCAGCCATTGGAAAAATCTTCCAGCCGGTTGAGGAAGGCATCGAGAACGTCCCTTTGCGGGGGCCAGCCATCCTGGCCAGCAATCATCTTTCGTTCGCCGACTGGCTCTTCATGCCTCTTGCCCTGGACCGGCGGGTCACCTTCGTGGCCAAGTCGGATTACTTCACGGGAGCCGGCCTCAAGGGCTGGGCTCAGAAGCGTTTCTTTGCCGGGACGGGGCAAGTCCCCATCGATCGCACCGGGGGGCGGGCATCGGAAAGCGCGCTGCGCGCCGGGCTCAAGGTGCTGCAGCGGGGGGAGCTTTTCGGCATCTATCCCGAGGGCACTCGCAGTCATGACGGCCGTTTGTACAAGGGGCGAACCGGTGTGGCCCGGCTCGCGCTGCTGGCCAAGGTGCCGGTCATTCCCTCGGCCATTATCGGAACGGATCTCATCGCGCCGCCGGGCAAGATCGTCACCAAGATCGTCAGCCCGACCGTGCGCTTCGGAACGCCGCTGGACTTCTCCCGTTATCAAGGCATGAGTGAGGACCGCTTCATTCTGCGCTCGATCACCGACGAGATCATGTACGCGATCATGGAGCTGTCCGGCCAGGAGTATGTCGACGTCTACGCGCCGACCGCGAAGGCGGCCGCAGCTCGTGAGGCGGCGGCCCGGGAAGCCGATGAGGTGTCGCCGCAAACCTGAACTGCCGAAGAGCGTGGATCGACCGAATAGTCCGCGGCCGGCATGGTCAGGAACGTGGCGAGCTGACCACCGAGTGCGGGCAAGGCTGCTACCGAAGCAGCCGATCCGCCAGTTCTTCGGGCTGGCTGAGGGCGCACAAGTGCCCGCCAGCAACCTGTTCGGCGATGAGACCCAGGCGTTCCCTCGCGACGCGGTGCTGGAACTCGTACGGGAAGAAGCGATCGTCCCGGGCAGCGAGCACGGTGGTCGGCACGCCGGGCCATCGGGACAGGTCGTACACGGACGAAAACAGTGAGTCGGCCGGCTCCTGATCGCCTCCGGACGTGATCTTTTCGATGACGTCGGGCGGCAGATCGTGCAGGAAGTAGGTGTACAAGTCGAAGCCGGCGTCGGGGTCACGACCCTCGGTGACGTCGTGGCTGCGCATGGCTTCACTTTGTCCGGTGTTATCCCACCACTGGCCGGGAGTTTCGCCTGGCACGGGGATCATCGCGTTCACGAGGAACAGGTGGGAGGTCGGAAGACGGTCACAGGCCAGCGGGGCGCTGAATCCACCCATTGATTGGGCGACCAGGACAACGGCATCAGCTCCGGCACCGGCCGCAACGATGGCCTCCGCCTGGTCGGCCAGGGTCGCCCCGGGCCAGTTGGGCAGGTCGAGCGGCGCCACGCGATGTCCGGCGTCGGTCAATATGGGCGCGACGCGATACCAGTATTGGGCCGTGCCACCTGCCCCCGGAATGAGCACATACGTCCGCTGCATTCCGCGATTTTCGCATCGTCGGGCCGGGTCCATCGCCTGGAAAACCATCGGTCGGGCTGACGGCAGCCGTCTACAGTGTCTGCGTGCCAGATCCGCACGGGTTCCCCTCGCTGGACGCGCTACGCGCGCTGAAGCCGCTCCATCAGCCGACCTATGCCGATCAGATCGAAGTCGAAGAAGTGATCGCCCGGCTCCGTAAGCTGCCGCCGCTGGTCTTCGCGGGAGAATGTGACGAGCTTCGGGCCAAGATGGGCAGCGTCGCCGCTGGGGAGGCTTTTCTGCTGCAAGGTGGCGACTGCGCCGAAACCTTCGAGGGCGTCACGGCCGCCAACATCCAGGGCAAGCTCCGCACCTTGCTGTCTATGGCCGTCGTCCTGACATACGCCGCGCAGGTGCCTATCGTCAAGCTCGGGCGGCTGGCCGGCCAGTACGCCAAACCGCGCAGCGCAGCCATGGAGAGCCGTGAGGGCGTCTCCTTGCCGGCGTACCGCGGCGATGCGGTGAACGGGGCCGACTTCACCGCAGAGGCGCGCGAGCCTGATCCGCAGCGGCTACTTGGCACCTACCACGCGTCTTCAGCCACGCTCAACCTGACCCGGGCGTTTGTCACCGGTGGCTTCGCACACCTGCGCAGCGTGCACAGCTGGAACGCCGACTTCGTCAAGAACTCAGCGGCCGGCGTGCAGTACCAGAATCTCGCCAACGAGATCGATCGTGCCCTTGCTTTCATGGTGGCCTGCGGGATCAACGACGACGTCTTCCGGACAGTTGACTTCTATTCCTCGCATGAGGCGCTACTGCTGGAGTACGAGCACGCGTTGACCCGGATCGACTCGCGTACTGGGTTGCCGTACGACACCTCCGGCCACTTCTTGTGGATCGGCGAGCGTACCCGTCAGCTCGACAACGCGCACGTCGAGCTGATGCGTCATGTCCGCAATCCGCTTGGAGTCAAGTTGGGGCCCACGACGACGGCCGACACCGCCTTGGAGCTCGCCGATCGACTGGATCCTGATCACGAATCAGGTCGGATCACATTCATAACCCGGATGGGTGCGGCGAAGGTGCGCGATGTGCTGCCCGACATCGTGGCCAAGGTCACGGCGAGCGGCCGCCAGGTGGCCTGGGTCTGCGATCCGATGCACGGCAACACGTTCGAGGCTCGGAACGGCTACAAGACGCGAGCCTTCTCCGACGTGATCGAGGAGTTGAACGGCTTTTTTGACGTGCATGAAGAGCTGGGCACCTGGCCCGGAGGCGTCCATGTGGAGCTGACCGGAGATGACGTCACCGAATGCGTCGGTGGCAGTGATGATCTTGTCGAGGCCGACTTGGCGAGTCGATACGAGACATTGTGTGACCCCCGACTGAATCGAAACCAGTCGTTGGAGTTGGCGTTTCTCGTGGCTGAGCGGCTAACGACGGGGCGGATCAAGCGGGCCAATCCGGTGCAGTCATACGTGCCTGTGTCGTTCTGATCGTGATCTTGGGCACGGCTCCTGTGATCGACCTGCGCTCCGACACGGTCACCAAGCCAACCTCAGCGATGCGGGAGGCGATGATCGCGGCTCCGCTCGGCGACGACGTTTACGGCGAGGACCCGACAGTGATCGAACTGGAACGGCGGGTGGCGGGGCTGCTGGGGCACGAGGCAGCCCTTTTCTGCGTCAGCGGGTCGCTCGCCAACCTTCTCGCGGTGCGGCTGCTGGTGGAGCCGGGTCAAGAGGTCATCTGTGATGCAGCGGCGCACATTGCCAGGGCCGAAATGGGCGCTCATGGAGCCGTTGCTGGCGTGACCATGCGCACCTTTTCCTCGCCGAACGGCCGGCTAGGCAGCGAACAGGTGGCGGCACTCATCTCACCGGTGGCAAATCCGTTCCTCGTCGCCACTTCCGCCGTCGCAGTGGAGAACACGCACAATTTCGGTGGCGGGACCGTACAGTCGCTGGACGAGCTGACCGGTGTGTCGGAGCTGTGCCATGACCACGGTGTTCGCTGCCACTTGGACGGCGCTCGGTTGTGGAACGCTCACGTGGCGACCGGGGTTGACCTCTCAAGCTATGGCCGCCTCTTCGATACTGTCACCGTCGCGTTCTCCAAGGGGCTCGGTGCTCCGATCGGCTCGGTGCTGGTCAGCACCGCTGACAACATCGCCAAAGCGCGCATTTTGCGTAAGCGGTTGGGTGGTGGCTGGCGACAGGCCGGCATGCTGGCGGCAGCAGCCATCTACGCCCTTGATCATCATGTCGAACGCCTCGCCGATGATCATGTGGCGGCCCGCACGTTCGCCGAGGCCGTCGCGGAGCGGGCGCCCCAGGCGATCGATCGTGACAGCGTCGAGACGAACATCGTGGTGCTGAATAGCCGCTTCACTCCGGCGGGCCCCATTGCGGCCGCCGCCGCCGAGCGCGGCGTGCTGGTCTCCGCTCTCGGAACCAGCGTGCTACGCGCGGTGACCCATCTCGACGTCACTGTCGCTGACTGCGCACGCGCCGGGGAAATCGTAGGCGACCTGATGCGGCCAGTGCCATAGCTTTGGTCCATGCGGATCACCCACCTTGGACACGCTGCAGTGCTCGTGGAAACCGACGATGCACGGATCCTGATCGATCCGGGGAACCTCTCCGCTGCATGGCACCAACTGACCGATCTCGACGCCGTTCTGGTGACACACCAGCACCCTGATCATCTCGACCCCGACCACATCGGTGCGTTGCTGACGGCGAACCCGGCCGCAACAGTGCTGGTAGAGCCGTCCATCGTTCAGCAGATCGCCGAAGCGAAGTTTCCCGAATTGCCGAACGCGACGGCGTTCCGGCCCGATGAGCAGGCTGTGGTCGGCGACGTGTTGATCACCGGCGTGGGCGGTCAGCACGCCGTCATCCACCGCGATATCCCGCGTATCGGCAACGTCGGGTATGTGCTTCGCTCAGCCGGTCAACCCACCTTCTTTCATCCCGGGGATGCGTACGACACGGCGCCGCAGGGGATCGACGTCTTGGCCATGCCGGCGTACGGGCCGTGGGCGGCGATGAAGGAGACGATCGACTTCGTTCGGGCGGTTGGTGCGTTGGAGGGCTTCCCTATCCACGGCGAGTTGCTGAACGACCGTGGTCACGACTTGGTGATGTCGCGGATAGACGAATTGACCACCACTCGGCTGATCGATCTGAGGGGCGGCGCCACCCACGAGTTCTGACTCCGACGGAACAGCGTGAGGTGAGGTCAGGATCGACGTGCATCCAGGCCGTGGTCTCGGCTCCGTATCCGACCTCGTCGGGGCGACCGCTCCACCAGATACATCGCCACTACGATTGCCAGGCCACCGATGATCATCCGTACGGTGATCATCTCTCCGCCCAGCGCGACAGCGAACGCGGCCGCCCACACGGGCTCCATGGCCATGATCACCGCAGCGCGAGACGGCTCGACCCGCGCTTGCGCCCAGGTCTGCAGCACCATGGTGACCGCGCCTGCGACCACCGCGAGATATCCCACGATCAACCAGTCCTGTCCCGTCGCTGGCTGCTGAACCAACGGACCGGAATCACCCGAAGCGATGGCTCCCACAGCGCAGACGGCGGTGATCACCGACAGCTGGACCACACTCAAGCTGAGAGCTTCACCCGGTTGACTTAGCCGACCCAGCGCGACGATATGGCCGGCGTAAATCACCGCGGCGACGCACGTCATCAGCTCCCCGTAACCCACCGAGAACCCACGAAGGGAGAGCACCGCCAGACCGACGGTGGCCAGGCCGCTGGCCAGCCAAGCGTTGCTGCTGATCGTGGTTCGCAAGATTGAGGCGGCCAGCATTGGCGTCGCCACGACGTATAGGCCGGTGAGAAAGCCGGAGACACTGGCGGTGGTGTGGGCCAGCCCGACGGTTTGGAGTAACTGGGCGGTGCCGTAGAGGAGGCCTAGTGCCAGGCCACGGGCCACGATCGGGTAGGACATCTTCAGGCGCCCGACCGCCATCGTCGCGAGCGCGATCGTGGCGATAGCGAACCGGACGGCTAACAAGTCGGGCGCCGGGATCCGGGTGACGATGTCCTTGATCAGGAAGAAGGTCGACCCCCAAACCGCCGTCATGGTGAGCAGAGCGACGAAAGCCCACCGCGAGGTACCGGCTGCGGCTGACGGCATCGGGCCAGCTTAGGGTGGCGCCAGGGCTGGGCTTAGATCACGAACAACGTGATGGTGGTGCCCTTCGGTACCTGGCTGCGGGCCCGAGGGTTGGTGTAGACGACGTAACCCGTGCCTACATCCCTCAGCGGGCTTGCCTTGACTTCGGTCTTGAAACCCGCCTTCTTCATCACCTGCTCGGCTGCCCGCACCTCCATGGACCTGACATTCGGCACAGTGACCAGATTCGGCCCGAGGGACCGGGTGATGTTGATCGTGTCGCCTCGAATGCCGGTGCCGCCGCGAGGCGATTGGCGAATGACCAGCCCGCGCGCGACCGTGTCGGAGCGCTCGGTGGAAACGGCCACCGCGAACCCAAGCTGCCTCAGCTTCTGGATCGCGGTGTCGGCGTCGGATCCCTCATGATTGACGATGGTCAAGGGCTGCGGCCCGATGGACACCACGAGATCGATGTCGGTCCCCCGACGCAGGAGCGTCCCAGCGCGTTCGGATGCGCGAAGCACCGTGCCGTCCAAGACCGAGCGGCTGTACTCCTCGCTCACCTTTCCGACGTCAAGCCGGGCACGTTTCAGGGCGGCTATCGCATCCGCACGGCTCAGGCCACCGACGACAGGCATGGCATAGCGCTCGGGGCCTTTGGAAACAGTCGCCTGCATCTGGCCGCCGTCGAGGATCCGGGCGCCGGCCGCCGGGTCGGTGGAGATCACCTTGCCCTTGGCGATCGTCTCGCTGAAGCCTTCGTCGAAGTCGATCCGCAGCCCAGCCTGCTTCGCGACGCGAGCGGCATCGGCCTTGGTCAGCAGGGTCAGCGCCGGAGCAGTGGTGAATCGACCCTCCGTCCAGTACCAGCCGGCGAGCGCCGCGGAGGTCGCAAGCATCAGGACCAGGATCATGGCCAGCCAGCCGCGCCGCCGGCTACGAGCCTGGCGCTCCTGGTGGGCGGCCTGCCGGGCGGCGGACAGCTGATAGAGCCGCTGGGGTACCGCCGGCGGAGGCGCATCGAGGATCGTTCGCGGCGTGTACTGCCCCGCGACAGCTGACGGCGGGGTCCCAGGCATGGGCTGGCCCGAAACCGCGGCGATGTCGCTTACCAGCTGGGTGACTTCATAATCGGCGCGATCGCGCTTGCGAGTAGGCGCCAGCGGCAGTACTTGGCTGAGCTCGCGGGTGAGCGCAGGATCGTCGGCTAATCCTTCGCTGAGGGCTGCACGAACCCGGCGGAGCTCGCTCAGAAAGACCCGACCGTTGGGCGGTCGCGCGTCGCGATTCCGGGATGTGGCCCGGGTGACCAACGCGTCGAGGTAAGGAGGGATGCCGCCGGCGCTTCGGAAGGTTGAGGGCGGCGGCACGTCGGAGTTCACGTGAGCGTACGCGACCTGGATAGGCGTTTCGCCGGTGTGCGGCTTACGGCCGGTGAGCAGCTCGAAAAGGACGACGCCGGCGCTATAGACGTCAGACCGCGCATCGGCCTTCCCGGACATGACGAGCTCTGGCGGCAGATAGGAGACCGTGCCGATCAGCAGACCTTGCGTCGCCGTGGACGTCTGTGAACTGACGGCCTTGGCCAGCCCGAAGTCACCCACCTTGATCTGGCCCCGGTCGCTGATCAGCACGTTCTCCGGCTTGACGTCGCGGTGCACCAGTCCGGCATCGTGAGCGGCGGCCAACGCTGCCAGGACCGGGTCCATCAGTTCGACGCAGCGCAGCGGGGAGAGCGGAGCATCGCGATTGATCACGTCCCGAAGCGTGTGCCCGTCGACGAACTCCATCACGATGTAGGGTCGGCCACCTCCTGGATTGGAGTCGTCGCGACCCTGGTCGAAGACCGAGACGACGCAGGGGTGGGACAAACGGGCGGCGGCGCGTGCCTCGCGGTCCAGCTTGCGGGCGAATTCGGCGTCGTCGCCCAGTCCGACGTGCATGAGCTTGATCGCTACGGTCCGGTTGAGCCGGGTGTCGACCCCCTGGTAGACCGTGGCCATGCCACCCCGGGCCAGGCGAGAGGTGATCTGGTAGCGCCCGTCAAGCACATGACCGACCAGCGGGTCGGCAATGCTTGTGGTGGCCATGCCAGCTCCAAACACGGCGGGGAAGGTGACCGTGTCCGCGAGTCTAGGGGTGTCTTCGTACGGCCCCGGCCACGGCGCGCCGGAAGCCGGCGATTCATCCCCCACGCTTCGAGGATGCCTCAGCGTGGGGGCAAACCCGAAATTTGCCCGGAATGATCGCAGACCAAGCCGCTCGGTAACGTGACGGAGATGGAACTCGGACTGACCACCTTCGCGGAGATCAACGACTCGAGCGTGACGGCGGGAGAACGGCTCCGCCAGGTGGTTCAGGAAGCCAAGCTGGCCGACGAGCTCGGCCTGGATGTCTACGGGATCGGCGAGCACCACCGCCCTGATATGGCGGCCTCGGCGCCCGAGATCGTGCTCGCCACCATCGCCGGCGTCACGCAGCAGATCAAGCTGAGCAGCGCCGTGACCGTACTGAGCTCGGCAGACCCGGTACGTGTGTACCAGAACTTCGTCACGCTCGACCTGCTCTCCGGGGGCCGGGCGGAGCTGATGGCCGGCCGGGGCTCGTTCACCGAGTCCTTCCCACTCTTCGGCTACTCCCTGAACGACTACGACGAACTCTTCGCTGAGAAGCTCGATCTGCTGCTTGCCCTCAATCGGAGTGAGCCGGTGACCTGGTCGGGCAAATTCCGCGCCCCTTTGGACGAGACCACGATTTATCCGCGTCCGGAGGGACGCCCACTGCCCATCTGGATCGCTGTCGGCGGCACCCCGAACTCCGTGGTTCGGGCCGGTACCCTCGGGCTGCCGATGGCGCTGGCCATCATCGGTGGCCAGCTGGCTGCCTTTGGGCCACACGTCGACCTCTACCGGCGGGCGCTCGAGTATGGCGGGCATGACCCGGCCACTCCGCTGGCGGTGCACAGTCACGGCTACGTCTTCGACGACGAGCAGGCCGCTCGTACCGAGTTTCTGCCGGCCTATCGGCAGACCTTCGCCAAGATCGGCCGCGAGCGGGGTTGGCCGCCCATGTCCGACGCCGCCGTGGAGGCACTGGTTGCACCCAGCGGCGCCTTGTTCTTCGGCCGTCCGGAGACCGTCGCTGACAAGATCATTTCCCTGCATCAGCTGCTGAAGATTGATCGTTTCGAGTTGCACGTGTCCCATGTCGATCACGCCAAATCCATGCGCTCGATCGAGCTCTTCGGCAGCGAGGTCGCGCCGATGGTCCGCGAGCGGCTCGCTATGCAACCGGGCTGATCGGCCGAAGGTGGTACGCGCAGTCCTGGCCCGGCGATGACGGGAGTCCAGCCAGCCGAACCAGGCTGATGATCTTGACGGCGAGGAGCAGCAGGGCAACCGTCAGATTGAGCCAGGGGAGAGGCAGCCAAATCAGGGCAAGGACGAACACCGCCGAATTCGCGGCCTTGGCGGGTTTGGACCAGTTCCACGCCCAGATCCGCCGATCAGCGAGGTAGAAGTAGTTCGGGCTGGAGAGCGGCCATCGCCAGAACCCCAATGACAGGATCAGATCGACGACCCCGAAGCTGAACAGGTAGACCACCACCGGAAGCAGCACGTCCGGACGGATGGACACCAGCCCGAGATAGAACACCACGGCGCAGGCGCGATCGGACACGATGTCGAGGGTGGCGCCGATCCGCGTCTCCCGCCGCATTGCGCGGGCCAGCCCACCGTCGGCGATGTCTCCGATCCAGTAGACCGCGAGCCCGGCCAGCAAGAGCGTCAGCGAGGAGCTGAGGATGCCGAGGACAGAAAGGATGACGCTGGTCGCCGTACGCACGACCGTCACCGCATTCGGCCATGTCGCGAGGCGTTCCAGCCTTCGATGGGCACACTCGCGGTGGTTGCAGTCCACAGGCACCGGTCTATCGTGTTTCTCTGTGACTGCGCTGATGGGGCTCGACGCCAGGCTTCGGCTGGCCCGGCTCTACCTGTGCACGGACACCCGTGAGCGACAGGGCGACCTGGAGGACTTTCTCAGCGCGGCCTTTGCCGGCGGCGTCGACATCGTGCAGATCCGCCAGAAAGGGATGAAGCGTAAAGCCGAGCTGGCCGCCTTGGAGGTGGCGCGCCACGCAGCAGCGCCGTATCAGGCCATCGTCTGCGTGAACGATTCCGCCGAGCTGGCGGGCCGCTTCTCGGCCGACATGCTGCACCTGGGACAGAACGACGGTGAGGCGTCGGCGGCTCGCCGTCCATTGCATCGTTGGGCCTTGATTGGCCGGTCCACCCACTCGACCCGACAGGCGGACCACGCGATCGCGGATCCGGATGTGGACTACTTCAGCGTCGGTCCTATCTTCGCTACTCCAACGAAGCCGGACGACGAGCCGGTCGGCCTGTCCTTGGTCCGCTACGCCGCACGGCAGGCACCCGTCGCGACGATGGACGCCAAGCCTTGGTTCGCGACCGGCGGCATCAACGTGAGTAATCTTGACGACGTGATCGAGGCGGGGGCGCGCCGGATCTGCGTTGTACGGGCCATCAGTCACGCGTCGGATCCCCAGCTAGCGGCACGCGAGCTTCGGAACAAGCTCCAGGCGGCGTGGCGAAACGACCCAGCCATGGAACGCTACAGCTTCCAAGCCGCAGCCAGCACCAGTCCGCCCGCCGCCCGGTGGAGCAGTCCCGAGCCACCGGCGGATCAGTAGTCCACGGCTGTAAACCGTCAGTAATCCCGGCGAATGGCGGCGTCGGCCAACGCGACGAGTGCCGTCCTTCCCTCGTCGGTGATCTCGGCCTCGTTGAGGGCGAGCATGGCGCGCTCATAGCCCTCGTCGATCATGGCTTCAACCGACTTGCGCGCGCCGGATTCCTCGAGCACTTGCTGAAGTTCGGCAACGCCGTCAGCGTCCAAGGTCTGATCGCCCAGCCGGCGCAGCAGCAGTTCCCGCCCGGCATCGTCGGCATGGGCGAAGGCGTGCGCCACCAGCACCGTCCGCTTTCCCTCGCGTAGGTCATCACCGGTCGGCTTCCCCGTGATGGTGCTGTCGCCGAAAACTCCGAGCAGATCGTCCCGGAACTGGAACGCCCGACCCAGCGGCGACCCGTACGCGCCGAGGGTGAAGTACAGCTGATCATCGCCGCCACCGAGTGCGGCGCCCATCTGGCAGGGCCGTTGCACGGTGTAGCGGGCGGCTTTGTATTCCACCACTCGGCTGGCGTCGTCTACGGCAACGTCGATCGGAGGCGTAGTCGAGCCGAGCGCAGGAGGCGTCTGCCGCAGGGGATGCGCTTGAGCCACCATGTCGAGGTATTGCCCACAGGTCACCTCGGTGCGCATCGCCTCGACGATGGGCAACGCCCGCTGGAGCGCCGAGTCAGCGAGCCCGGCGCCCTGCAGCATCTGGACCGACCACATCACCAGCAGGTCGCCGAGCAGGATTGCGCCGGCCCGGCCGAAAGCGGCAGAGTCGCCCAACCAGCCGGCGTTTGCGTGAAGGGCCTCAAACTGGCGGTGGGCGGCCGGCTTGCCGCGGCGCACGTCGGAGGCGTCCATGACGTCGTCGTGTATCAGCGCGCTGGCGTGCAGCACTTCCAGACTGCTGGCTGCGGTCAGAATGGACTCAAGTTCCTCCGTCTCAGGCATGCCGGCCGCGGCGACGTAGCTCCAGGTGCAGAAGCCGGCCCGGATGCGCTTACCCCCGCAGAGCAGCTGGGATGCCATCAGGTGGACGGGCGTGAGTTCTGGACCCATCGAATCCAGCACGCCGGCCTGCTCGTCCAAGAACCCCACGATTGCCGCTGACACGGCTTCCCGGAACCCTTGTGACAGCGGTGCGTTCGAAGTAAGGACGTCGCTCGCCACATGCTGAGCCTACGGAGGACCTGGCTATCTCCTGTCCTAGGGTGTTCACATGGCGGGCCGGACACTGTACCCCAGCCGGCCACAGAACCCGTCCATCGCGGATCTGCTCCACTTTGGCGGCCGCCCGCTCTACTCCTTCGAATTCTTCCCGCCGAAGGACGAAGTTCAGCAACGCCAGTTGTGGCAGGCCATCCGTGAGCTGGAATCGCTGGGCCCGGATTTCGTCTCCGTGACCTACGGCGCCAGCGGCTCTACTCGGGACCGGACCATTCGGGCAACCGAAGCCATCGCGCAGCACACGACGCTGCGAGCGGTTGCCCACCTCACCTGCGCGAGCCAGTCGCGCGAGCAAATCAGGCGGGTTATCGGTTCCTACGCGGCCGCCGGGATCCGTCACATCCTGGCGATCCGTGGCGACATGCCGGGTGGCCCACGAGTGCCCTGGGTGCGGCATCCCGATGGCCTGAGCAACGCCACCGACCTGGTGGCAATGGTGCGCGAGCTTGGTGACTTCTGTGTCGGCGTGGCTGCGTTCCCCGAGCCGCATCCCGAGCGCGGCGATGCTGCCCTAGACGCCCGACTGCTGGCCGAGAAGGCCCGAGCTGGTGCCAGCTTTGCCATCACGCAGCTGTTCTTCACCGCGGAGGACTATTTCCGCCTGGTCGAGAGGGTGGGGTCGCTGGGCTGCGACATCCCTGTCCTTCCGGGCATCATGCCGATCACCAACGTCAAGCAGGTAAGGCGGTTCGCGGAGCTCTCTGGGGCGGCGCTGCCCACCGCCGTGACCGACCGGATAGCTGCAGTGGCCGACGACGACGACCAGGTACGAAAGGTGGGGATCGAGATCGCCACCGAATTTTGCGAGGCGCTGCTTGACGGAGGCGCGCCCGGATTGCACTTCTACACCCAGAACCGGTCGCGGGCTACTCGAGAGATCTACGCCAATCTCCAGCGGATCCGACATCCAGCGTGACCAGGCGCTGAGTAGCCCGGGTCAGGGCAACGTAGAGGGACCGGATACCACCTGGCGACTCCGCGACGACCTCATCCGGTGCTATGACCAGGACCGCGTCGTACTCCAACCCCTTGGCTTCCAGCGGACTGACCAGCACGATCCGATCATCACCCGATTGGGCGCACCTCAGCTGCCGGTCGACGGCCGACTTGTGTGACGGTGGGCAGATGACGCCCACGGTTCCCTCCACCAACTCGAGGAGCTCCGCCACCGTCTCCGACACGGTGCTCAGGAGTTCACCGGCTGCAACCACCCGCAACTCCGGCTCAATGCCGGTCGATCGTACGGCGGTGGGCAGATCCGCCTCCGGGAACGCGGCGACCACGACACGGCTGGCCAGATCGAACACCTCCGCTGGACTGCGGTAGTTAGTGCTCATTCGGAACCGACGGACCGGCGCCGCACCGATGATCTCAGAAAGCGCAGCGGATGCCTCCTGGGCGTCGGTCCAGGAGCTTTGCGCGGGGTCGCCGACAATAGTCCAACTGGCGCTGCCCCCGCGTCGGCGCAGCATCCGCCATTGCATCGGACTGACGTCCTGTGCCTCGTCCACCAGAATGTGCGCGTACGTGTCATGCGGAGTGGCGAAGGGGTCTACCTCTCGGGTGGGGGTGAGCCGCTCGATCGTCGTGATCAACTCCGGCACGTCGGCGCCTCCTTCGAGGAAGATCGGAACTTCGCGATCCTCAGGCTCCGGAACCGGTCCCAGCAGGTTGGCGAGCTCGTCGAGTAGGGCACCGTCGGCTGCAGACCAGTCAAGCGTCTCGCCGTTCGCAGGCTGATAGCTCCCGCTGATCAACGTGGACTCAGTCGGGGAGAGCATCGAGCCCGAGAGCCGCCGCAGCAGCGCCGGATCGGCCAGCCGACGCAGGGCATCCACAGCACTGACGGCGGGCCACCACGCGTTGCAGAACATCTGAAACGGGGCCGTACCGCCGACCTGCTCGTCGAACTCTTCGCGATCGATCTCCTCCTCCGCCGGTCGGAGGCGCCACAAGGCGCCGAGCAAGGCTCGCACTGCGGCCTCTCGACCCTGGTTGTAGCGATGGTGGGCTAAGACATCGGCGCGCAACCGGGCAAGCGCATCCGGCGGAAGGACCAGGACGTGGCCGTGCCAGGAGACACGCAACTCGAGCGGAACCGATTGGGGCGGCTCGTGGACGAGCCGACGAAGGATGGGAACCATCCGCAGACTGCCCTTGACCGCCGCCACAGCGGCCGGATCGCTACGATCACCCTTGATCGGCGCGACATCGGACGCCACTGCGCCGATGGAGCGCAGCGTTACCGACTCCTCGCCAAGCGAGGGCAGCACCCGCTCGATGTAGTTGAGGAAGATCCGGCTCGGTCCAACGACGAGCACACCGCCCGACTCGAAGCGCCGCCGGTTGGAGTAAAGCAGGTAGGCCGCTCGGTGTAGCGCCACCACCGTCTTCCCCGTGCCGGGACCGCCGGAGATCATGGTGAAGCCCTGCCAGGGAGCCCGGATTGCCTCATCCTGTTCGGTTTGGATGGTGGCCACGATGTCGCGCATGGTGTGCCCGCGGGCACGGGTCAGGGCCGCCAGCAAAGCGCCTTCGCCAATCACCACCAGATCAGAGTCGGCCGCGTCGCCGTCCAGCAAGTCGTCCTCGATGCCGACGACCCGGTCGCCGCGGCAGCGCAACACTCGGCGACGGACGACATGCATGGGATTGGCCGGTGTGGCCCGGTAGAACGGCTCGGCGGCCGGGGCACGCCAGTCGATCACCAGGGGTTCGTAGTCAGCGTCGCGAATCCCGATCCTGCCGACGTAGCGGATTTCGCCATCTGTCCGATCCAGCCGGCCGAAGACCAATCCGTCGTGTTCGGCGTCGAGCACGGCTAGCCTCTTGGCCGCCTGGAATGCGAACACATCGCGCTCGTAGAGGCCGGTGCCGTCTTCCTCGCGGACGAAGGAACCGCGATCGGATTGATAGAGCGCCCGCCCGGCCGTCGCGACCTGCTGCGCCGAGAGAGTCGCCTCGGAGAGACGTGCATAGACAAGATCGACATGCGCCTGTTCTTGGGCCAGCTCGCGCTCGATCGTGCTGGGGTGCTGAGTCAAGAAGAACGATCCTTACTCAGGGGACGAACATCCGAGTATAGATAACTAACCGGATTCACAAGAAGACACCTAGTCAGAGGTAATTTGATCTTGAAACACCGAGCCGATGTGAAACATGCGTGCAATAGCGCCTCCCCGATGCGATCATCCATCGTAGGGCCTGCACTCACCCCGTCAAAGGCGCTCGCTCTGAACAGCCGGAGTTGATCACTCGCATACAACACCGTCCCCGTCTCGGTCGTCGTACCAGTCGTACTCGGGATCTTCTCCCTCTCGATAGTTGCCGTAGCCAGCCGCCTTTGCGTCGGTGCAGGTGCCGAATCGCGGATCAAGGTCTGGGCTGGTCGATCGGGTCGTCTTCGCTCCGGTCTGGCGGTGACGGTAATCGTCTTCGTGGGAGCTGGCTTGGGCTTTGGAACCGTGACCTTAACCGTTTTCCTCCCGCCCGAGGCGCCGACGATCACCACTGAGGCGCTCTCTAGCGGAACGGTCGGCGAGTTCTACTGCTGCGGCAACCTGTTCGCCAGCGGTGGTGTCCAGCCTTATACCTGGTCGGTGGTCGCCGGGGCGCTTCCTCCCGGCCTAGAACTGCCGAAGGGGGAGAACACCATCTCCGGAACGCCCACCACGGCTGGCACTTTCACCTTCACTGTCCGCGTTACTGATGATCTGGACGCCTTCAGTGAGAAGGAGTTCTCCATCACGATCAGCTGAGCGTCAAGCCGCTGTGTGGGTCGAGCGGCATCGTGTCGCCAGGCGGGCGTTGGCAGCGGGGATGGGTTTGTTTGTGCCCCGCGGAAGCTCAGATAGTCAGGTGGCGTCGGTACCGGATGACGTTGCCCGGACACCGGCCAGCGATACGCGCATTCGCTGCTTGCCTCGCTCGGGCATGGGTGCTAGATTGCCGACCGCTACTTATGCCCCTAGGTG
>OCZS010000097.1_pt1 | contig 27555 bp, 25 predicted proteins | sample 1539071 | NCBI WGS metagenome assembly OCZS01 (sample SAMEA3113584, study PRJEB22503) | soil metagenome
CTGTTAGCCCAATGGCATTTGCTATTGAAGTGTTCCAAGTTGCCTTCATTGGACTTAGTGTTGCGATCATAGTCTATGAAATGAAAAGGAAACGGATCAGCGGAAAAACTACATCTGAGACAGTATAATACAGAAAGATAAAAAGAACAAGGAAATTTTTTTATTTATTCATGAAGCTAGGATAGACATCAATATACTATACTAGATAAATAGATCAACGCCTATCATATCCTTCCAGATAATAAGAAGAGAGTGGAATTATTGGGTCAATTTTGTCTTGGATACTGGAACACGTTCACGAGCACAACTAACATAGAGTTTATTTTACATCAGTTCTATCCGCATGTGCATTCCTAATATGATCTTGTAATTCCTCTTTGTTGCGGGCTGTCAACCCACAAACATCGCATGTCTGTTGCCTGGGTGTCAGATCCTCTGGTTCTTTCCCGCTCGTAAGATCCGTGTATTGCTCATCAGGTCTTGCAGCCTTTATTTTGGTATTGTTGTTTTCTTTATCTTGACCTGTATTTTTTGTTTCTACCATATATGCTAGTAATCATTAGTAAGATTGTATAATATAAGATAGTATACGGTCAAGATAGAATGTTAACATCATGTTAAGAGAAATATTGACATAGAGGCGCAACTAGGTAGTCATTGATTCACCATTGACTCGCTTTGCAATAATCACAAAAAATAAACTCGTTGAAGATCAGGCAAAAATTGCTTTGTCATTGTTTGAGCTACAAAATCGTTTCATTAGCTTTTATCATATATTTCCCATAAACTTTATAAATAATTTCCCTCCACATAAACAAAATGCCTCGAGCTGACAGCGGATATTGTTATGGACACAACATTCATGTTCTGGTTCTGCTGAGGGTTGCCTAGGGCAAACTCTGTGCTTTCAGCAAGCACAGCTTATGCAAATTGATTTGGTGGGAGATAAAATTGGTTGAAATGACAGGCGCAAAAGCGTTGATCCAAGCCCTTGAGAAAGAGGGCGTAGACGTAGTCTTTGGACTTCCGGGAGGAGCGAACCTGCCGATATACGATGCCTTGGTAGATGCAAACTTCAGGCACATCCTAGTAAGGCACGAACAATCGGCTGCGCACATGGCGGACGGCTACGCCAGAATAAAGAGGAAGGCCGGTGTATGTTTTGCAACCTCAGGTCCCGGTGCCACAAATCTCATTACAGGCATTGCCACTGCATATGCTGATTCTTCTCCAATTGTAGCCGTAACTGGTCAGGTGTCGCTTGCCATGATAGGCAAGGACGCCTTCCAAGAGACAGACATTATTGGCGTGGCAAACCCTTGCACAAAATACTCATTCCAACCAAGGGCTGCTGCCGAAATTCCAGAAATGATCAAAAAGGCAGTATACATTGCAGAGAGCGGCAGGCCAGGCCCGGTACTTGTTGATATCCCCAAGGACGTACAGCAGGCAACAGCCGACATGAAGTTTCCAGATCTTATCAAGGTTAGAGGTTATAATCCAAACGTGGAGGCAGACCTCTCAGAGATGGTCAGGGCAGTCGAGCTCTTGCTCAACGCCGAGCGACCGATAATAATGGCAGGCGGCGGGGTAATCCTCTCAGGAGCTTTTTCCGAACTCCAGGCTCTTGCAGAGCTTGTCAAGATACCGGTTGTGACTACGTTCAAGGGTAAGGGCGGATTTCCTGAGAATCACCCGCTTGCCATGGGACCGATAGGGATGCACGGCCACGCAGAAGCTAACAAGATAATCCTAGAGGCAGACTGCATCGTGGCGGTAGGTGCAAGATTTTCCGACAGATCTGTCGGCAAATTTGACGAGTTCGGTAAGGGTATGAGCATAATTCATATGGACATTGACCCGGCCGAGATCGGAAAGAACAAATCAGTAGATATTGCACTGGTAGGGGATGTAAAGTCCTCGCTTCGCACGCTTGTCAAGATGTTATCAAAGAAGATGATTAAAAAAGACTCAGATAACCCGTGGCTGAAGCGTAGAAAAGAGCTTATACAGTACTATGCTGAAACCCTCAAGGACTACCCAAGGGAGATAACGGCGAGAAAGTCGCTCAAGAAATTGCGCGAGTTGTTGCCGGCTAATGCTATAGTCACTACAGAAGTAGGCCAGTGCCAGATGTGGGCATCTCTGCACTTTGATGTGATAACACCTGGCACATTCTTCAGCTCTACTGGCCTTGGCACAATGGGCTTTGGGTTTCCAGCTTCAATAGGCGCTAAGGCTGCCAGACCGAGTGTTCCCGTAGTCGATATAGCTGGTGACGGATCCTTTAACATGACTGAGAATTCACTTGCGGTGTCGGTACTTGATAAGCTGCCCGTAATAGTATTCCTCATGAACAATTATATGCTTGGAATGGTTGCCCAGTGGCAACGCACATTTTACAACAGACGCTACAGTGGAGTACATCAACACAACTGCCCCGACTATGTCAAGATAGCTGACGCGTATGGAGCTCAGGGCATAAGAGCGGAATCAATGCACGAGCTTGACAAAGCTATCAAAGCGGCGCTCAAATCTGACGTAGCAACGGTAATAGACATCTCAATTGATCCGGAGGAAGACGTTTACCCCTTTGTAGCACCCGGCACTGGCCTCAAGGACATGATTACAGGAGCGTAATGGAAATTGTTTGCAACTACAGTCCAGAAAGAATCATGGCACATTGTCTCTGCCCTTGTTGAAAACAAACCTGGCGTCCTCTTCAGGGTCACCAACCTCTTCAGGGCGCGCAGTTTTAACATCGAAAGCATTACGGTGGGATCGACTGAGCAACAAGACCTCTCTAGAATGACAATAACCACTAACAGCGATGAAAAGACACTTGATCAGTTGGTAAAGCAATTGCGCAAGCTCATAGACGTGATAGAAGTAAAGGTGCTCGACACGGACAAGACTGTATATCGCGAGCTTGCGCTCATCAAGATTAAGGCTGTTGACCCGACAACAAGAAGTGAGATAGTCAATTATGCTACTATATTTCGAGGCAACATCTTAGACATCGGCAAGGAGACGATAACAGTTGAGATAACCGGCACACCCGATAAGATAGATGCATTTAAGAATCTAGTCGAGCATTATGGAATTGCGCAGTTGTCAAGAACCGGAGTTTCAGCCCTTCCTAGAGGTGGAGTGGAGAGTTGAACATTTCTAAAACATCATTGAATGATGCCGAAAGTGTCAAGATCTTTGATACTACTCTCAGAGACGGCGAGCAGACGCCGGGCGTGACCATAACACCAGACCAGAAGATCCAGATAGCGATCAGGCTGGATGAACTTGGGGTAGATGCAATAGAGGCAGGGTTTCCAATAGTATCACATGGCGAGATGCAGGCGATCAAGACGATAGTAAAGCAAGGATTGAAGGCTGAAATTTTTGGCCTTGCTCGAGCAAGTCAGATCGACATCGATAGTGCTATCAAATGTGACTTGAAGTACATTCACACTTTCATAGCAACCTCGGACATTCATATGCAGTATAAGCTGAAGATGACGCGTCAGCAGGTCTCAGAGAAGGCAATCAGTGCAGTAGAATATGCTAAAAAACATGGCTTGCAGGTAGAGTTTTCAGCAGAGGATGCAACAAGATCTGACAGGCAGTTCCTACTTAAGGTGTTCAAGGAGGTAGCAGAGGCAGGAGCGGACAGGTTGGACATACCCGATACTGTAGGCTATGCGACTCCACAATACATTGCAGATCTTGTAAAAGAGATCAAGCAAGCTACAAGACTTCCAATAAGCATCCACTGCCACGACGATTTTGGCTTTGCAGTTGCTAATTCTATAGCAGGTGTAAGCGCCGGCGCTGCATGCGCGCATGTCACCATAAACGGTCTTGGTGAGCGTGCTGGCAACGCATCGCTTGAAGAATTTGTAATGGCGCTCCAATGCTTGTATGGCAAAAAGCACAACATCAACACACAGTTGCTTTATGAAACTTCTAAGTTCGTTTCAAATACGATGGGCATAATTGTCCAGCCAAACAAGGCGATAATTGGTGAAAATGCCTTTGGTCACGAATCTGGAATACATACTCACGGTATCCTCAGCAATCCGCTTACCTACGAGCCCATAAGTCCCGAGCTTGTGGGTAGGAAAAGGTGGCTCCAAGCTGGCAAGCATGCTGGTGCACATGGCATCAAGGCAATGCTCGAAGAGTTTGGTATCAAGCCGACTGACGAGCAGCTTCACATCATAGTGGAGAAGCAAAAGAACTTAGCCGACAATGGCAAGCCCATTACTACATCGGAACTGTTGTCAATTGCCGGCGAGGTAATGGATAACAACAAATTTGAAGAAAAGTTCAAGCTCTATGACTTTCACATCGTCACTGGAATGAACATCATACCGACTGCCGTGGTAAGGCTCAACGCCAACGGCAAGGATTTCATTGCATCAGACATTGGTGTTGGTCCGGTCGACGCAGCGCTAAAAGCGATACAAAAGATATCTGGCGAAATGGCAAATGTCAAGATAAGAGAATACAGGCTTGACTCGATAACAGGAGGCTCTGACGCGCTTGCAGAAGTCACAGTCAAGGTCGAGGACAAGGACGGGAACATCGTGTCCGCCCGCAAGTCAGGCGAAGACATCGTCGTCGCATCCGTACAAGCAATGATGGACTCAATCAACAAAGTACTGCTAAAAAAGGTCCTCTACTCCAAAAGCTAGATACTGCAGCTCAAACATATGGGATATCCAATTGGCAAGATATGATATTTCCCTCATCAAGGGAGATGGCATTGGACCAGAGCAGACAGCGACAGCAAAAAAGATCCTTGAAACAATAAATGACAATTCCCAAACAAAATTTGACATACATGAAGTCGAATCCGGCGACAGTGCGCTTGCCAAGTTTGGCAAAGCGCTGCCGGAATCGGCGATAGACATTATCAAGAAGTCGCAGGCGTGCCTGAAGGGGCCAGTTGGTGAAACCGCGGCCGATGTGATAATTGTTCTTCGCAGGATGTTTGACCTTTATGCAAATATCAGGCCGGCCAAGTCGTACCCAAATATTCCAAGCATCTCAAGCAATGTCGACCTTGTCACGGTACGGGAAAATACAGAAGACGTCTACCTGGGATGGGAGTTCAATACAGATGAAAACACGGTAGTGGCACTCAGAGTAACATCAGAGCGGGCCAGCAGGAGGATCGCAGAATATGCCTTCAAGATAGCGATGATGCGTAACAACAAGCATAGAGTAGTCGCAGTGCACAAGGCCAATGTCCTACGTAAGGGCGATGGGTTGTTTTCTGCGGTATGCAGGTCAGTTGCCAAGAATTACCCCAAGATACAGTACAATGAATTATATGTTGACGCAGCGTCAATGAACTTAATCCGCAACCCAGAGGAATTTGATGTTATTGTCACCACCAATTTGTTTGGCGACATACTGTCTGATGAAGCCGCTCAAGTGGTAGGGGGTCTTGGCATGGGACCGGCTGCCAATATTGGAGATCAGTTTGCACTCTTTGAGCCAGTTCATGGCGCTGCATTTGACATTGCAGGAAAGAACGCTGCCAACCCGTCGTCTATCCTTCTGTCTGCAAAGATGATGCTCGAATGGCTCTCCGATAGATATGGCGATAAGAATTTGATGGCAGAAGCAAGACGTATAGAAGATTCCATTGTCAGCATGCTCAAGCAAGATAAAAAGACAAAGGATATCGGCGGCAAACTCTCCACAACCGAATTTGCAGCACTTGTCGCAAAGGGGATGTATTAGCTAACTTTTGGCTTTAATCTGATTATGAGAAGACAGTAATGCCAGCAGGCAGACAACTCCCCAATTGAAGCTACAATAGTATAAACGTTAAGTCAATACTTATCCAACAATGAATTCAGTACGGGTAACTTGGTCACTAGGTATCACAGATAAGGACGTCAATGCTCAGAATTAGCAAGTATTATCCGCACCTTCTAGTGACTTTCTGTACCTCAGTGTAAAGACCAACTTCAAGCAAGTCGGCCTTCCTTGACGTGAATAAGGAACATTCTCAATAGGTGCTTGCTTTTCACATCTCATCTTTTAATATATTAATAGTACTTCAATTGATTCTAGAAGTCATGACTTAGAAGATGAAACATACTATACTAGAATACCGCCAAACTGGTACAGTCATTCTAGTTGACTATTTTATTGACTCGCTGACTTGGAAAAAACACTTAAAACTTTTAGGATGATACACAGATGGCTCCTATTAAGAGCCTCTAGGTGCCCTTTTCTGCCACGCCAGAAACATGAATATAAAAGGAATGGTCATGACCGCCGTCGCTATCAGCACAGGCTGGAATGCGCTCGGGTCAACATCTATGCCAGCGAGCTGCATAAACGGCAAAGGGAATACAGTGAAGAGCCAGAAAGCCACAATGATCCCTATGAGGTAGTAGTTTCTCTTCAAGAGAGTCATGAAACCAAGTCTGACTATCTTTTTCCTGTCGCAGCTGATGCATTTTGTAGTGTAGCCGGATACATCTGTTGGGACAGTGCATGAAGTACATACGCTGCTTTCACAAAAGTAGCATTTTCTCTCAGCAAACCGCGAGCCGCAAATGGCACAGCGCTGTTGTTGTTGTTGGTCAGCCATTGTGCAACGATATATTACATGTGTTTCCCAACAATATTACTGTATCCTGTGTAAAGCAAAATTTAAATTTGCTAATCTTGACAGTTGGTAAGGGTTCAAAAAATTCCTACACTTAAACAGACATACACAGGATATGCTGCCAAGCTGATTCTAGAAGACGGTACTGTTTTTGATGGTGTAGGCTTTGGCTATCCATCAGGAATCGCTGGCGAAGTAGTGTTCAACACTGGCATGGTAGGTTATACAGAAACTCTGACGGACCCTTCTTACAGGGGTCAGATATTATGTCTTACCTATCCGCTTGTGGGTAACTATGGCGTCCCAAGCTATGACATAAAGGACGAGTATGGTCTGCCCAAGTTCTTTGAGTCAGATAAGATTCAAGTCAAAGGGCTGATTATTCATGACCTGTCTGACATTGCAAGCCACTGGAGCTGCATAAAGACACTTGATCAATGGCTTTATGAGGAAAAGGTGCCGGGGATCTATAATATCGACACAAGAGAGCTGACGAAAAAGTTAAGAGTGCATGGAGTAATGATGGGCGTAATTATTGTGTCTGAAAATGCCATTAACGAATCCCTCCTGAAGAAGATGCTTGCTAGTGCTAGGTATGAGGGATTGAACTTTATGTCAGAGGTCTCGACAAATGAGCCTCAAGAGTATGGCGACAAGAGCAAGGACTGCATCGTAGTGCTGGACACTGGCGTGAAATATAGCATCATACGCAATATCATGCGCACGGGATATAGGGTTATCCGGCTGCCATGGTATGCAACCTATGAGCAAACAATGTCATATAATCCAAAGGGAGTGGTGATTAGCAATGGACCGGGCGACCCCAAGGTCTGCACTAGCACAATCAAGACTGCTTCAAAGCTTATCAACACATCTACTCCGACTCTTGGCATCTGTCTGGGCAACCAGATCCTTGCCCTTGCAGGTGGTGCCGACACTTACAAGTTGAGATTCGGCCACAGGGGTCAGAATAAGCCGTGCGTGAATTTGCGCAACAACCAAGTGTACGTGACTAGCCAGAACCATGGCTATGGGATTGACCCAAAGAGCCTTGCCAAGACAGGCTTTAAGGTTTGGTTCTCAAATGCCGACGACAATACAGTTGAAGGGTTTGAACACAAGAGCAAACCGATAATTGCTGTCCAGTTTCATCCAGAAGCATCACCGGGCCCCTATGATTGTATGTTTGTGTTCGATAGGTTTAGAGAAATTATTGCCAATGGTATGAGAGACGAAACAGACGCAGCAGAAGCTGCAGAGCCGCAGTCTGTGAAAAAGACAACAAAGCCTTTGAAAAAATTTGTAATAAATAAGAAAAAAAGGAGGGAGAAAGATCGCCAAGAAATGAAACGATAAAGAAAGTTCTTGTCCTCGGAAGCGGGGCAATCAAGATTGGAGAGGCAGGCGAAAGCCAGCAATAAGAACTGGCCGCAAATTCGACTACTCCGGTTCTCAATGCCTCAAGGCACTTGCCGAGGAAGAAATAAAGAGCATTCTAATAAATCCTAACATTGCGACTATCCAGACTGACACGCGCTTTGCAGACAGGGTGTACCCTATTCCAATAACTACGAGCTACGTGGAGAGGGTTATCGAGGCAGAGAGGCCCGATTCAGTAATGTTGGGCTTTGGAGGCCAGACAGCCCTCAACTGCGGTGTCTCACTGCACGAGCAGGGCATCCTCCAAAAATATGGTATATTGGTTCTTGGCACCTCTATCACAGGCATCAACATCACCGAAGACAGACAGCGGTTCAAGGAAGCCATGATAAAGAGTGACGTCCCAGTGTTACAGAGTTTTGCAGTCAATTCGCTACAGGAAGCCTTCATGGCAGCCAAAGACATTGGCTACCCAGTCATCATTAGAGTAGCGTACACATTGGGCGGCAGGGGCGGTGGGGTAGCACACAATGAGTATGAACTGCAGGAAATTGTGCAGCGAGGTCTTAATCTCAGCATGGTTCATCAAGTTTTGATAGAGCGTTATGTCGGACATTGGAAGCAAATTGAGTACGAGGTTATGCGCGATTACAAGGGGAACAGTGTGATCGTCTGCAACATGGAAAATGTTCTTGCAATGCGTGTCCACACTGGCGATAACATCGTCATCGCGCCATCCCAGACGCTCAACAACTATGAATATCATATGTTGCGCTCAGCTGCCATTAGAGCGACCAGCTATTGCGGTATTGTTGGTGAGTGCAACATCCAATTTGCCCTTGATCCAGCATCAGAACAGTTTGCCGCTATCGAAATAAATGCAAGACTATCTCGCTCATCGGCCCTTGCAAGTAAGGCAACCGGCTACCCTCTTGCGTACATGGCGGCCAAGATTGCCCTTGGGTATTCATTGCCCGAACTCATTAACAAGATCACAAAAGCCACTACTGCATGCTTTGAGCCATCCCTTGATTATGTGGTACTCAAAATGCCGCGATGGGACTTCTCTAAGTTTGAGCTTGTTAAGCGTAAGCTTGGTAGCACAATGAAGTCGGTTGGTGAAGTGATGGCTATTGGCAGAACCTTTGAAGAAGTGGTGCAAAAGGCGATTAGGATGTGTGACATCGGCAAAGACGGCCTTGTCGCAAACGCAGATTTGTTGTCTCAGCCTATGCAGGAAGACATTGAAAGGATCGAGCTGGCGCTCATATATCCAACAGACGAGATAATATTCGCAGTCGTTGAGTCCATAAAGGCAGGCTTGACGATTGCACGCATCAATCAATTGTCGGGAATCGATCCCTGGTTTTTGCTCAAAATAAAGAATATAGTTGATATGGAAGATAATATCCGGCGTAAATCCAATAGCTTTGACGAGCAGCTGATAAAGAAGGCAAAAAGGATGGGATTTTCAGATAAGCAGCTGGCGCGCTGCCTTAATCTTGAGGAGATGCAAGTTCGCAATCTGCGGCAGAAATTTAACATCAGGCCAGCCGTAAAGCAGATAGACACGCTGGCTGCAGAATGGCCAGCCAAGACCAACTATCTCTATTTGTCGTACGGCGGCGAGACCGACGACGTCAAAGTGAAGGACAGCAACAAGGGCAGGATGATAGTGCTGGGCGCTGGCCCTTACAGGATCGGAAGCAGCGTCGAATTTGACTGGGGAACTGTCAACACAGTGTGGGGCCTAAAGGAAAATGGTGTCAAGGAAATTTCGGTCATCAATTGCAACCCGGAAACAGTCTCAACGGACTATGATATCTGCGACAGGCTCTACTTTGAAGAATTGACACTAGAGCGTGTGCTGGACATCTGTGAAAAGGAAAGGCCAACAGGAGTGGTCACATGTGTCGGTGGTCAGACGGCAAACAACCTAACACCCAAGTTGGCAAAATGCGGCATCAATATTGTCGGCACGAGTAGTGAAAATGTTGACAGAGCGGAAGACAGGGCCAAGTTTGGACAGTTGCTGGATTTACTTAAGATAAATCAGCCAGCGTGGAGAAAATTCACCTCACTTGCGGAAGCTAAGGAATTTGCGGACACTGTAGGTTATCCTGTGCTTGTCAGGCCGTCCTACGTACTTTCAGGTGCGGCAATGAAGGTGGTATGGGGAGAGCAGCAGCTAGAGGGCTTTTTAACGGATGCAACAAACATCAGTCCAGATTATCCAGTTGTCATTAGTAAGTTCCTCCAGGATGCAGCAGAGGTCGAAGTAGATGCAGTGTCAGACAGCAACGAAGTTATCATCGGCTCTATCATTGAACACATCGACAATGCGGGTGTACACTCTGGCGACGCAATAATGTGTATACCTCCTTGGAGACTCGATAGGAAGACAGTCGACACCATCACAGACTATAGCGTAAGGATAGGCAAGGCCCTCAATGTCAAAGGCCCTTTTAACATCCAATATCTGATTAAGGATGAAGAAGTACTGGTAATAGAGGCAAATGTTAGGGCATCGCGCTCGATGCCTTTTGTGTCCAAGTTCGTAGGCTACAATATCATCAACCTTGCTGCAAAGGCAATGATTGGCAAGCGTCTTCCGTCTACTGCCAAGGACCTGTGGCTCAAGACTACAGGCTTTGGAATCAAAGTGCCTCAGTTCTCGTTCATGCAGCTTGAAGGTTCAGATGTGGTGCTTGGAGTAGAGATGCAGTCAACTGGCGAAGTTGCATGCTTTGGCAATAGTTTCTATGATGCATTGTCCAAAGCATACATGGCGGCCGGCTATTCTCTGCCACTGTCAGGATCGGTACTAATAACTGTGGGTGGACAAAAGAACAAAGAGAAATTACTGCCTATAATATCGCTCATTACGTCCATGAACTACCGAATTATGGCTACCGAGCACACAGCAGAATTCATAGAGAATAATAACTTTAAGGACATACAGCTGGTCTACAAGATAAGCGAGCCGGATCGCAAGCCCAATATCGCGGACCTACTGTACGAACGCAAGATCAACTTTATCATAAACATTCCAGCCACATCTACGATTGAAAAGTATGTGGGCATGCTCTATGATGAGTACCAGATAAGAAGAAAAGCAGTTGAAATGGGCATACCTGTTTTAACGACATTTGAAGCAGCAAGCTCGTTTATCAAGACACTCCACTGGCTGCGTGATAACACCCCCACCATAATGCCGCTTAAAAAATACACCAGGTTGGAATAACAAGAAATGCTAGAAAAAATTCGATTGTGACCTTCGAAGTATATCTATTGGTTGATTCGGATTAAGAGAACCAATATGCCATGGGTTCAGTTTCTTTCATCGGAGGATCGTTTCGGCTGTGCAACATAAGAGGAGATCTGTGTCAAGCATAATTAGAGAAATCAATTAAGGAGCTTTGGTCAAATATCTTGTCGTGCTCATCAGATGAATATCTAAGATATGAGTGCTGCTTTAACACAGTGTAAATGATTTTGCCAAGCTCCAAGCAAAGATGCCATAGACAAAATGGAAGATTACCTTGTAGAAGGCAAGAATAGCTGTGACTAATAATACAAGACCTCTTCAGTGGAAATTTAGTATATATATTTTATAAGATGTGTGGAAGGAGCGCTGCATCGCCTACAATCGAGCCATCAAGCGTTACAATGATGCACTCCTTCACGCCATGCTGCATCACTCTTGTAAGTATGGGCGAAATGGACTTGTGATATAACTTTTCACCAGTGGCATAAAGATATGGATTAAAGGTGGGTACCACTACAATGTCAAGTATTCCCTTCTCCGCAAAAATATCTTCCTTTCTTGCCTGAATATATAACCACACCCGCTCTCCGTTTATCACACTCCCTTTTTTCAAAAATACAGGATGTAAATGCCCCATCACTATTCGCTTGACGCGTCCTCTAACATCAGAAGGCATACTGTGTCCGTGCACCAAAAGTGTATCATCAAGAGTCATCCCCTTGCTGGTTATCATGTTTACATTCATTGGAACTAGGTGTCCAATGTTGCCATCGTGATTGCCCGGCACAAGGTAGACATCCGCCTTGGCTGACAGCTGCTTCAAGAACACTGGCACAGAATCCCACTCTTGTCTGCTTATTGCACCAACCGTGTGCTTGATGTCGCCTAGCAGTATAATGCTATCTGCATGCTCTGACTGGACAAGATCTGATAGTTCAGTAACCATGTCAGAGACAAGGCTTGGGCTGACCGTTATCCCCTTTGCCAACAGGTCTGCTTCAAGCCCGATGTGCAAGTCGGATACTGTAATGTATTTTCTGCCTGCATCTTCTAGCAGTATTGCAGCATGAGGATGAATAGGTCGAATCTTCACACTTTTTATACTGCCCATCAGGCAAATAAGTTAGTCGTGCAGTCGAGAGTGGACTATACAGCGAGGTCGGGTAGTGTTAAGCAGATGTTGTTTCTACCAAGTGGCAAGAAGTTATGGGTTGTCATAGGTAGAGACAATGAATACTGGACAGATCCCGAACTTGGCTTTTGCTCCTGCAAGGACTTTTATTTTGCCACTCTATCAGGTGGACAGGATTGCTACCATCTAAAGAGCGTCAGAAAAGCTATACAACAAAGAGGATTCACAGCTATTGACTTTGATGACAGTGATTACACTCATCTATTGCAAGCAATTGTAGATGATAACATAAGCGTACTAGGCCGTAGTTGATACTTGAGTATTTGTACCCGTCGGCTGCGTAGTATCAGATGGCGGTTGCTGCTGCTGCTGATTCTGCTGAACTTCAGGTTTTTCTAATGTTGTCCTTGCTTCGCCACCCTTTCTTCCAATAGTGCTGTAATACTCTGCTCCGCGCTCCTGCTTGACAGTCTCACCGCCCCGCTTGCCAATCTCACTATAAAATTCTGCGCCATAGCGCTCCTTAACAGCCCCGCCGCCCTTTTCTCCTATTTCTCGATAAAATTCTGCGCCATAGCGCTCCTTAACGACTTCACCGCCCCGCCTTCCTGCTTCGCTGAGGCCTTCTCTATCATTTGCCCGCGCTTCTCCGCCGGCCTTGGCGACTCTTAGTCTTGTGTCCGAATTTGCCGCGGCCAAGCCCCTCTTCTGGTGCGGCGCAATGCCTCCTTTCCGTGCTACTCGTTGCCTCGTCTCTTCGTTGGCAGACGCAAGGCCTCGTCGAGCGCGCCCTCTATCAGATGCAGCCTGCTCTGAGCCCATGCAAATTAGACACCCATATTGCTTAAAAGGGGAAACGAAAAAAGTAAGTGAAACATAATCAAAAGTTTATTAGCCGACTGTTTTTTGGCATCGTTATGACGTCTGACAACGTTCTTATTGTTGGTTTTGGAAGCAGGGAGCATGCTCTTGGTTGGAAGATTGCACAGAGCAAGCACATAAGCAAGATCTATTTTGCTCCCGGCAATGGGGGTACATCTGAAAATATCGATATCAAGCACAACAACATCGACAAATTGGTGTCATTTGCAAAGCACCAGAGCAACCTGCTGACAGTTGTGGGTCCTGAAGAGGCTCTCTCGCTTGGAATTGTTGATGCCTTTGAAAAAGAGGGTCTGCGCATTTTTGGGCCCAGGAAAGAGCCGGCCAGGCTTGAAACCAGCAAGGCTTTTGCCAAAGAATTCATGCACGATGCAGGTATCCGGACTCCTGAATTTGCAGTATTCTCTGATGCACAAAAGGCCAAGGACTATGTTGTCAGACAGAGCAAACCGCTAGTAATCAAGGCCGATGGCCTTGCAGCAGGCAAAGGTGTAGTAGTGTGTGACAGCGCCGACCAAGCTATTCCAGTGATTGAGAGAATGATGATCAAAAAGGAGTTTGGCGCTGCAGGCACTAAAGTAGTCATTGAAGAGCGCCTTTATGGAGAAGAGGTATCGTTCATTGCTGTATGCGATGGCAAGACAGTAATGCCTCTTGCTCCAAGCCAAGATCACAAGCGGATATTTGATAACGACAAAGGTCCGAACACTGGCGGGATGGGAGCCTACTCTCCTGCGCCAGTGATTGACAGCGACCTTCATGAAAAGATAGTAAAAGATGTGATGCAGCCGGCTGTGAATACATTAAGAAAGCACGGCACTCCATTCAAGGGCTTCCTCTATGCTGGCTTAATGGTTGACGAAAACACAAAAAAACCCTATGTGCTTGAATTCAACGTAAGAATGGGCGATCCAGAGTGCCAGCCCATAATGATGAGGATGAAGTCCGACCTCTATGAGTACGTCGATGCAGCGGTAGACGGGCGACTTGAGTCAATGCCCCAGATCGAATGGAAGAACCAGACCGCCGTGTGTGTGATAATGGCCGCAAGGGGGTATCCAGGCAGTTATGAAAAGGGCAAAGTCATAGAGGGGCTTAACTCTGAATTTGGCCCACATGTCATGGTTTTCCACTCCGGGACGGCAAGGGACTCTCAGGGCAGAATTGTGACTAATGGCGGACGAGTATTAGCGGTAACTGCGCTTGGACAGAATGCAAGGAATGCGATAGACAATGCCTACTCCGCTGTCAGGAAAATACGATGGGGAGAAAACGACCACTATTACAGGACAGATATTGCAAGAAGGGCTATAGGCCGCTAGGCGTAATGGATGCCATCTTCACTAGCGATTGCGTCCAGTCTTTTGTCATACCTATGATGTGGTAGATTCTCGAGCAGCTGAAACGAGTACGCAAGCCCAATAGAAAATGTTCGCTTACCCGACAGTAACCTGTCATAGAATCCCTTACCGTATCCAAGGCGGTTGCCCTTTTTGTCAAAAGCAATGCCAGGCACGACAAGTAGATCGATCTCATCCATGTGTCCATATGGCGGAGGTTCCATGATACCAAACCTGCCCCTGATTAAGGATTTTGTCGATGACAGTTCATAAAATGTAATCTTGTCTTCTTCGACTCTTGGCAGCGCGATCTTTTTGCCCAGCATTTTTGCACGCTCGATTATCAATTCTGTAGCTACCTCAGAACCAAATGCAAAGTATGCTCCAACAACCTTGGCCGACTGAAACTTATTGTTGTTTATTACAAATTCTTGTATGCTTTTGCTCCTTTTTGCGATCTCCTGGGAATTCAGCCTGTTGCGCCTTTCAAGCATCTCTTGTCGTATTTCTTTTTTGTCTAGCAGCAGTTACTTACTCATCTCTCATGTTATAAAAGAAGCAGCAGCAGTCACGGTATTTTTCAAAAGCATCGCCCGGGTCATTAGGCCCACTCCGCCGGGCACCGGCGTTATCCAAGATGCTTTTTGCTTTACAGAATCAAAGTCAAGATCTCCGGTCAGCTTTCCATTGAGTCGGGCGATCCCAACATCAATAACGACTACATCTTCCTTTACCATGTTTGCAGTAAGCGTAAAGCGCTGACGGTTGCCCACCGCAGTAACAACCAGATCTGCACTGCGTAGCTTTTCGTTAAGATCCTTTGTCTTTGAATGGCAAATTGTCACGGTGGCGTCTCGTTCCAACAACAAAATCAAAAGCGGTTTCCCCACCAAGTTACTGCGGTTTACAATGACTACGTCCATTCCGGCTACATCTATTTTGTAATAATCCAAAAGCTCCATGATGCCAGAAGGCGTACAAGGCTTGAGTGCTGCGATACCACTCTGCAGCATGCCAACGTTGTACGGCGTCAAGCCATCCACATCCTTCAACGGATTTAGGGAAGCGAGTATATCGAATTCATCGATATGGGGGGGCAGAGGTAATTGTACTAAAATGCCGTGGACTGAAGGATCGTTGTTTAGGAGTTGCACGAGCTCGCGCAGCTCCTTCTGCTCAATGGTGGCGGCAAGCCTATGATCCCTTGTGACAATACCTACCTCTTTTGCATCCTTATGTTTGCTCTCAATATAGGTTGCAGATGCAGGATCATTTCCGACTAGCACAGTCGCAAGACACGGCTGAACGCCAACTGCGTTCAATTCTCGAACCGCCCCTATTACTCCTGATTTTACATCTGCCGACACGACCTTGCCATCGATTATACGCGCTACCAATTGAATAGGTGAGAATTTTCTACACTATTTGCTTTTCTATAAATGATACTTCACGGAATGATAGTATGCAATATAGTATAATCCCTATAAAGCCAAATAGAATAAGAGAGCAAAAAGAACATAGAAACATACTATGCCACTTGCAATATTTCAAGCCTCACCTGAAGTATTTATTATACGCTAAATCTATCAGTCCTTGTCTATCTCAACCTGCTCAAGGTGTTGTAGCGCTTGAGCTATCTCCTTTTGTAACTGCTCAATGTTTTGTTCTTCGGCCTTGAACAACTTTTGCTCTATAGGAGCAGCAGATTGCAGCTTCGATGTTTCGTCGAGTATTTTTTTTGCCTTTGCGCCAATATCATCTTCAGAAGGAGAAGCACTGGATTTAGAAAGCTCTAATAACTTTTTGTCGAGTGCAGAAATCCTGTCCTCGAGGAACGATACAAGGTTGTTGCGGAGTTCCTTGACATCCGAAAAGTCTGCCACAGGCTGCAGGTAAGCGACCTTTTGGTTGAGCGAATCGAGTTGCTGCTTGTATTTCAGCAACAATTTGTCACGCTCTAGCCTGTCGATCCTGCCATCCTGAGCTGCTTCATATACCCGAGTAATTGCTTCAGCTGTAAGATTCTTCTCAAATAGAAGTGATAGAAGTTCTGCACGTATGGAGGCACTGGATGATGATGACGATCGTGTAGGATTTTTGTTGTTACTTCTGACGCGAAAAAGCTTGCCCAGAAATAATGCTGATATTACGCCTGCGATAGATGAGCCAGCGAGGAAGGCGATTTCTGTGGACATTCTATGGAGTTTGCCAAGGCTTGCTAGAAGAAAAGCTTTCTGTTGTATCAGATGACCTGTCGCTTAATCCAATCGTACTTGCGAATTCTTGGGTCGGGGTAGCCGCATTTTGCGCACCTCTTACCTCGCTTATGATATGAGTTGTGGCCACACCTTCTGCATCGTATATGGGTCTTTTTACGAGTGAACTTGCCCATCGATGTAGTGCCTTTTGTCATTTCGCACTCAGATTCTCCTTACATTACTTTGGCGGTGGTGAGATAATGACCACATTGTCTCCTCTGACAACGATGGTGCCCAGCTCATTAGACTTGCCTTCTTCCAGAATTTCTACCGAATCTTCAAGCAACAGGTTCATATGCTGATCGAAACCGTGAAGGTTTCCTCTGATGACTTTGCCACCCTTAAGCTTGATAAGGACAACTTTTCCAAGACTCTCATCTAGAACTTTTACTGCCATATCTACGGACAATTAGTATTCTACCGAGGGTAGAGCATGATATAGGCATATATTAAAATTTGTTTAGTTTATCTTCTGTTAACTTATGTAAGCCAAGCCAAGCATTGGACAGTTATCAATGAACAACAACTTAGGAGGATACAAGGGTATACCTATACAATTTGTATCGAGCTTCTAGAACTCGAGTATATTACATTTTTTGATTAGATAATAATAACAGCTATTGCAACAATGAAGCTATCTGAATGATTTAGGACTTACCACGAACGTTGCCCATTTCGTGGCCTTTTCTTATAAACCAGAGCAACCACCAGTAATTGGTTGACTATAGCATAAGAATGATATTCGGTTATAATACTTCATGGCTAGTTTATATGCATCCAGGCTTTGGGTAGCCACATGAGTAATTTTTCTTGTTGTATCATCACCTTGGAGATCATAATGCTATAGATCGCTATTCAGTTCTATATCACTAATTTATAGAGATCATTATTTTACCTCAATAATGTAGGCATGTTTTTGGCGTGGCGCCAAAAGAATGTTGCTATCTGTTCCTTTTACATAGACACTATAATAAATATTTTCTATAACTCTTAATCATAGAATCAGCATATCCTACCCTCTTGATATAGTAACCTTGGAATCAAACTCTATCCTAAAATTAGTAGTTAATTTTCATAGTGCACCTTACGTCAAATTTACCAGAGGGGGAAATCCTAATTGTTATTAAGCCAGTATACTACGACTCCTTGTAGTGAGAATAATGTATTTACCAAAAAGTATTACGATGTCCCTTACACTACTGCTCTCAGGTCTACTGTTAGTATCTCCACAGGCTCTTACTTTTATTGACCCTGCAGAACTTCCGAGGGAAGCTGCAGCACAGGAACTGCGAGAGCATATTTTGCACAATCGACCTTCTCCATCACCTAACGTAAATGATCCCAGTCTCCGAGTAGAAGAGGTCTTTGAAGGTCTACAACTTCCTACTTCAATGGCCTTTCTAGGTGAGAATGATATCTTGGTCACAGAAAAAGATTCTGGTACAGTGCAGAGAATTGTTGACGGCGAACTGCAGGAGGAGCCTGTAATTGATGTTCAAGTTGCAAACAATGACGAAAGAGGTTTGTTAGGAATTGACATCTCCAACACGAATGGCACAGGAACTGCTAATAATGAACAGTATGTTTTCCTATACTTCACAGAATCAGGTGGCGGTGAAGATGGTGATGATTGGAGTGCAGGCATTCCGCCTGCCGGCACTCGTCTTTACAGATACAACATAGTACAGGGAATTGAAGGAGATGATGATGAGGATACTCAAGTCCAATTAACAAATGGAACATTGCTTCTAGACCTTCCCGCTACACCAGGTCCTCGCTATCACGGAGGACCAGTCGCTATTGGCCCAGACAACAGTGTCTACGTGGTCATCGGTACTGTGGACCACCATGAAACACAGTCTCAAAACTTTGAGGATGGTCCAGCGCCGGATGGCACTAGCGGAGTAATGAGAATAACGCAAGAAGGCGAAGTAGCAAATATTCAAGGTGTTATCAGTGATGAAATCCCTCTGAACCTATACTATGCATACGGCATCAGACAGAGCTTTGGTATGGAATTTGATCCTGTAACTGGTAACCTATGGGATACAGAAAATGGTAATTTGGAGTATGATGAGATCAACCTTGTCGAACCGGGCTTTAACAGCGGATGGAGAGATGTATCAGGATTGGCTGGACGTACAGCTGATTTAGATATAGAAGAGGACTTGGTAAACTTTGACGGCAGGGGCAGGTATAGTGATCCGGAATTCACTTGGCAACAAACGGTTGCTCCAACCGGGCTAGACTTCCTTGATTCAAGTGGGCTCGGTGCGGCTTATCAAAACGATTTATTTGTAGGCGATTATAACAATGGCAATCTATATCATTTCGACTTAAATGAAAATAGAACACAGCTTGTCCTTGGAGGAGGTTTGGCGGATAGAGCTTTGGATCCGGGAGACCAAGTCGGTGACATACTATTTGGAACAGGATTTGGAGGCATCACAGACGTTAAAGTTGGACCTGATGGATACCTTTATGTGTTAACCTTCCAGGACGATGGTGGCTCGATATACAGGATAGTTCCCGATGATCTAGATACAGAAGATGCAGACGAGGCAGAAGTAGAAGAAACTACTGATGATGCAGACGAGGCAGAAGTAGAAGAAACTACTGATGATACAGGTGCTCCTAGCCTAGCTCAAATATTAGCTGAAAGAATAACAAGAGGCACCATAAATCAGTAAAGTCAGCGAGGATAGACAATTGAGTCTCAGTATGTAAAAAAATTGACGAGAGTCACGAAAAAGACGGCAATAACGCGCTTCCACATCACAGGGACAATTGTAATACGGTGTAAAAGACAAAGAAGTGGCCATTGCTCACGCCTATACCAAGGTTGAGGGAATTAAATTTTCGAATTACCCCCACAGACATCTAGAGCATTGTGATAGTTATTTTTATATTACATATACAAAGAGGTTTCTCAAGATACCGACTGCCACGCACATGCCTTTGATAGATCCATATCGAAGAAACTCAAGTGGTGTAAGATATAACCTTTTTTTAATCATTCTTCAGCATCTAAAAAGGTTGTACGCTGATTGAAAAGAAGAACCAATCAACTTTCAGGCTAACATCTTTACTAGAAAGTATTATTACATGATATCGTGTATCCCATATAGGCCGGCAGATCAGTAAGAGTTCCAGACCGTGCTCCAAAGTCTAATGATTATTTCTACTAATATATAATAAACATTTTCTATTACTAGTATATAAATAGACAATTAAGTACATTCCATCATATGATCTAATAAAGTAGTGCAAGCTCTAAAAAACAACAACGATATGGCAAGAGCAAAAACAAAGAGTCCAGCGAAAACAAGATCCAAGAAAGCTGCAGCTGGAAGAAAAGGAGGTAAAAAAGGTGGTCGCACATCAGCGGCAACTAAAAGAAGGAAGGTCGGCAAAAGAGAAGCATCCACCAGTGCTACAGGATCTGATGCCGTGACCACAGAAGCTACAACATAGAAAAAAGATAGTCAAAGGATGAAAGTTAGTGGAAGCATGAATCCATTTTAACTATCTAAATTTTTTAGTAGCTGCAAGTCTACTGTGCAGTATCGTCCCTTCATAATAGTTGTGACTGTTTCAGGTTATTTTGATGTTGTTGGGCAGCAGGTCCTTGGGTGGTGTCGGCTTGACTATATTTCTCTCTTTGTTTGACTATAAATCGTCAGAGAAATAATCTGAAACAATCAATTGAATTAGTGTTAGTGATTCAATGGGATATTAAGGCGAAGGTGTCAGATGACCTGCTGCAATGTGACCTTCATAAGCACTAGCATTATCAAATTTTACTCCACATATTTTGCATTTGAAAAGACCGTCTTCCGTTATCTCTGTTGTGTCTTGTACATCTTTGTTGTTATCATCTATGTTACTCACCATACTTGATCACATGTTACATTTGCTCTTCCTGCCATCGGGTTCAGATTTCAATTCGGTATCATGTAGGGGGCATGGGTCTAATATATGCAGAGAGGAGATTATACAGTTGCAGTTTTTTCACCAGTAGGGCTAGTTTGCTCTTTACTTCTCCCAGTTAATGCAGCTTCAATCCTTGGCCAGATCTTATCAAGCGTCATTGGAAGATTTGTTTCAATCCATTTTGCCATCGATTCTTCTTCTTGCATACTTTGTTTTAGCAGTGGAATTGCATTGCTAATACCTAACCTTTCGCACAGCTGAATAAGCGTTCGGTAAGCAATAATTTCAACATGCTCAATACCATAGTCTTCTTTTGTATGCATAAGTTCCAATTCTTCGGGCATAGGATTTGTATCTCCCCCTCCTCCCCCCGTAAGGGATTTAGCCACATCAGTTAAGGTCTTTTTTGCCAGCATTCCTGTTGGCAACCTTAATGTTGGCAGGTCTGCTTTGGAATCAGTTGGGCTACCGCCTTGATCAGTTATGATTTGTCTTAGCCTTTCTTGGTGTGCTCGCGTCTCATCTTGATGATGTTGTAATTGCTCCTTGCCTTCTGGCAATAGACATTCCCGTATCCTTGAGTCAAGCCTATCAATCGCCGCATTTTCAGCAGACAGCATTTCATTAAGATGCTCCACAAGTTTGTCTTTAATTTCCGGCGCAATATTAGTTGCAGACATAGCAGCTACAGATGGCGGCCATTGGCCTTAATACTTGTCTATATTGCCTACATTTCATAATATGATAAGAAGCCCTATGAATTTTTTTGTGTATAATGAAGTTATCAGATTCATTATCTTGTTAAACAATTCTCTTATGCAAATAAAAATCCATTTTTAACATTATTGAAGTAAATTTTATTCTATAACAGGATTTTAGTAATATTACAATATAACAAACTAGTCAATTGTAAATTCAATACGTCCCTTTTTTGAGCAGCAAACGATCGTACCCTTGTGATCTCAGAATTTCTGTTGTCTGACAACAAATATACCGCCAAGAATGTGATCGGCTATGCAAAGGTAATAATCCTGTTCAATGCAACCTCAGGTCAGATAATGCTAAGGAATTCTTACCATCAATCCTAAATCAAACGCTACTAACGTCGAGTAAAGGATGAAAAATACGGTAAAGATCATTTGTATTAAAGGCATTATACTTACTATAGCCTTTTCAACTGGCCACGAAGCTTTCTTAAAAATATGTTTAAAATAGTGTCAACTCTAGCATATCGCTGTTGACTACTAATGGGCTTTTTGTTGGCAGGTTCCAGCCCTTCCATAAGGGGCACCTTGCGACTGTTAAATTTGCACTAAGCAGGGTCGACCAGTTGGTAATAGTAGTCGGAAGCGCGCAAAAGAGCCACGAATACAGAAATCCATTCACTGCAGGCGAGAGGATAAGGATGATAAAAGAGTCGCTTGATGCTGATGATGAAGCAGATGTCAGGCGCATACTGATAATTCCGGTTCCCGATATTGATGTTCACTCACTTTGGACCCATCAGGTGGACATGCTTGTACCAAAATACGATGTCGTGTTTGCAAACGACCTTTTTACGCTCATGCTATTTCATGAGCAAGGCATCAAGGCAATTGAAGCGCCTCTTTACAGGCGCAATGAGATGAGGGCTACCGAGATAAGGAAAAGGATGGCTGCGGAAGAAAATTGGGAAGATCTTGTTCCCAAACCTGTCTCAAAAGTGATAAAAGAAATAAATGGTATTGAAAGAGTCAGGGCAATTTCCCAGAAAGATATGCCAGGCCACCTCATCTAAGTAGAAAATAATATATTTCTAGCTGATTGACCATACAATGTCACTGATGTTGTTTGGCAATAAGTATGGTAGCAAAGAAGGAGGACAGCAAGCTTCAAGCTTTATTAACGAACCGTGGTATATTGACCTGCAAAAGCTAACAAATGAGGAGCTGATGCGCATGTATACTATGATATCTGACGGCCGTTATCGGTTTGCCAAGAATGCTTGGTATATCCCAATTGAGAAAGACCACCGCTGTCCCATCATGGTTGCCAAAGGTTACAGGTCGCCGGATACACTAGATAGGATGGCAGAGTTTCAGGATACAGCAAAGTTGTTGGAAAGCGACTTTCTCCATTTTATCGATGCATGGGACTTTGGCTACATTACTGAGCAGGATATCGAAAAGGCGATCCTAAAGATACTGGAATCAAGGAACATTGCAATAACTGAGCATAGTTAATATTAATAATACATCGTCGCCAATACACACAATGTGGATCATATTTCTCCCACTTTTCTTATAGATCTTATCAGATCGACAATTGCACTCTTTGTAGTAATTGATCCAGTTGGAAGTGTGCCAGTGTTTGTTGCACTTACTCAAAAGATGGAAAGAGCAGAAAAGGCATCTGTCACCAAGACTGCGATCATAACTGCAGCTGGTTTGCTCTTTCTATTTGCAGTGGCCGGCACGCAAATACTATCCATCTTTAGCATCACCATCTCTAGCTTTATGGTGGCCGGCGGCATCTTGCTTTTCATTGTATCGATTGAGCTTCTTACTCATGGAGAGTGGAGGTTTGCCGGTGCAGGGACGCAGGGGGAATCAGGTATTGTCCCGTTGGCATTTCCGCTGCTTGCAGGCCCTGGCGCTATAACTTCAGTGATGATCTCATTTCAGACGGCAGGTCTGATAGTGACTGCTTTATCGATCCTGATAGTGATAGGTATTACCTATGTCGTGTTAAGGTATATCGATAGGATTTATAGAGTGATTGGAAGACGAGGCTCAATTATTGTTACTAGGGTTTTTGCAGTGATCATCGCTGCTATTGCTGTCCAATTCATAGTGGATGGAGCCCGGACACTCTTTAGCTAAGAAAGATTTGTTAATATATTTAGCAATTGACTTTGAAAGCATTGACAAAGTATGACAATAGTGGTGGCTATGGGGAAGAAGCAGGCCTTAAGCTACTATCAAAGCACAATATTTCAGTTGGCGACAGCATCAAGATTACTACAGAGGATGATGACGAGATGACTGGCCTGTTGATGCCGCGCTATGAATCTGCTAGTAAAGAATACATTGTCATAAAATTAAAAAGCGGATATAATACGGGCATACATGTCGGAAAAATAAAATCGATAGCAAAATTAGACAAATACCAAGCTGCTGCCTCTGCCAGTACCCCTGCAGGTACTGCTAGGCAAAATTTGCCAAAAGTTGCCTTAATAAGCACTGGCGGGACGATAGCAAGCAAGATTGATTACCGCACCGGCGGCGTGCACGCAGCCCTTTCTGCTGATGAATTGTATGCATCAGTGCCGGAGCTTGCGAATTATGCATCAATTGACCCTGAAGTATTGATGAGTGAGTACAGCGAGAACCTTAGGCCAGAGCACTGGACGTTGATAGCAGAAAAAGTCGCCGAAAAAATCAAGACAGGCAGGTATATGGGCATCGTGGTGTCTCATGGAACTGATACTATGCATTATACTGCAGCTGCTCTAAGCTTTGCACTCCAAAAGTTGCCGGTTCCAGTGGTGCTTGTCGGTGCGCAGCGATCATCAGATAGGCCGTCTTCTGATGCTGCATTGAATCTGCTTGGTGCAACGATATTTGCAGCAGAGTCAAAATACCCTGGTGTATTTGTTGCGATGCATGGTGGGACTTCAGACGACATTATTGCATGCCATGCCGGGACAAGAGTAAGAAAGAACCACACAAGCAAGCGTGATGCTTTCGAGTCAATTGACATGACTCCTGTAGCCATTGTAAGAAATAACAAAATAGAAATGCAGCAAAAAGACCAGAACAGGCTCGGGGAAACATTCAGCGACAAGTCTTTTAGAGTAAACACAAAATTTGAGAATAGAGTCATGTTGCTGAAATACTATCCTGGCTTTGATCCTACGCTCATCGAGCATGCAGTGAATGCAGGCTACAGGGCGATAGTTCTCGAGGGAACAGGACTGGGTCACGTAGGCAAGGATTGCTTCCCTGCTCTCAAAAAGGCAGTTAACGTAGGCCTCATAGTATGCATGACATCACAGTGTATATGGGGGCGCGTAGGGATGACAGTCTATAATACTGGCAGAGACTTACTCGAAATAGGCGTGATACCTCTATCTGATATGATTTCTGAGACTGCTACAGTGAAAGCAATGTGGGCGCTGGCAAACAGCAAGAATGTGGAAGATGCCAAAAAAATAATGCAAGAAAACCTTGCAAATGAAATTTCAGACTTCATCCCGATATTATGATGAATAAAATAAATTATGACTGCAAAGCAACTTTTCCATTCTATGCCGAACGTCAAAGCCGCAAAGATAGTGCAACGAACAAGAGACCATGCTGTTATAAGATGCATACATAGCATGCCTTCTGAAGATAAACTATATTATTGGTAACGATGTCAGGATATAGATATTTTCAAGGAATGGAAGTTAGTAATCTCTCCGAGGTAACAGAAACTATTCTCACATCCTGAAAGGGTTTTGAGCTCGTCTTAAATAGATGACTTAGTTTCCTAGTACAAAAAGGCTCTAAGGTGAAGCAATGTACAGGAATGCGATATCACAAACCACTAATCCTGAAAGGGATGCAAGCAAATTGAGTTTTAATAAGGTGATCCAACGTGACTGGAAGGCTTAATACGTGTGTAAGGAAATTTCTATCCAGTGCCGTCTCCTCTAGATCATGAACATTTGAACCTGAAGGTCGGCTTTGAAATACACCAGCAGCTAGCCACAAAGAGAAAGCTCTTCTGCAACTGCAGCTGCAAGGAAGCAAAAGAATATGATAGTTCATTTGTATTTGTACGCAGGCTGCGGCCAACCCAGAGTGAACTTGGGGCATATGACCCTGCGGCAATATTTGAGTTTTCCAAAATGCACACTGTTGAATATCACGCGCCTCCTGGTTCTAGCTGCCTTGTAGAGGCGGACGAGGAACCTCCGCACGAGGTCGGACCAGAGGCACTTGAAACTGCGCTAATATTTTCACTTAAACTTCATTCTAAGGTCAAGGATGAGATTCATGTCATGCGTAAAATAGTAATAGACGGCTCAAATACCACTGGTTTTCAGCGTACAATGCTTGTTGCGTCTGGTGGCTATCTTGATGTTGCAGGTAAGCAAGTTGGAGTTCAAAGCGTCAGTCTTGAAGAAGATGCAGCTAAATTAATAAGGGATGAAAAAGGAGTGCGCAAGTTCGGCCTTGACAGGCTGGGCGTGCCACTTGTGGAAATTGCACTGGAGCCTGTGACGGGTAGACCTAGCGAAATCATGCAGGTTGCCCTTACGCTAGGCAGGCTCCTTCGGGCGAGCAAACGGGTTGCACGGGGGCTTGGCAGCATCAGGCAGGACATTAACATCTCGGTGCGTGACGGTGCTGTAGTTGAGGTCAAGGGTGTGCAGAAGCTTGATCAGTTGGTAAAAGTAATCGAGTATGAGATGCACAGACAATACGGCTTAATATTGATCGCACAGAAATTGAAAGAAAAGAATATTGATGTCAAAAAAGTAGACGACAGAATTGAAGATGTCTCTGACATTTTTGGCAACAAAGCATCTTCAAGAATTGTCAAAAAGATTCTTGAAGGCGGAGGGCGCATCCTAGCGATAAAGGTGCCAGGGTTTGCAGGCATGATCGGCTTTGAGCCCTATACTGACATCAGACTTGGAAGAGAGCTCGGCAAGCTAGTCAAATTTTATGACATAGATGGTATCTTCCATTCAGACGAACTTCCAAATTATGGAATAACAGAGGATGATGTTGTAGCAGTCAAACAAAGACTACAAATGAATGACAATGATGCTTTCATTATGATAGGAGGTCTAAATGACAAAATCAAGTTTGCCTCTGAGGCAATAATTCTGCGGCTTAAAGCTGCAATTAATGGTGTTCCTGCTGAAACTCGCGCAGCAACCTCTGACGGCAAGACGGTGTTCTTAAGGCCAAGGCCAGGTATAGCAAGGATGTACCCTGAGACAGACATACTGCCTATTACGACCACTAAGCCGATGCTCGAACCACTTGCAGACAAAGTGCCGCCACATTGGGATGAGATTGTGGATTCGCTTACTAAGAAATATGATCTCAATAAGGAGCTGGCAAGTCAGATATTTGACTCTGACTACTTTAACATGTTTGAGGAGATTGCAAGCGAGACCAAGATAGAGCCGACATTTATCGCATCCAAGTTGACAGAGGGTCTAACCAGCTTGGAAAGGCAAGGATTGGATGTTTCTGTCTTGACAAGTAACGATATAAAAGACGTCTTTAAGGAGCTTGACAAGGGCTCCACACATAAAGAAGCGGTTATCTTGCTATTTGAAGAGCTGATAAAAGCAAAAAGTCGACCCAATTGTGACAACTGCAAAATTGGGAAAATGCGGCCGGAGCTCGCAAGAGTGACTGACCAAATTCGAGTATACAAATGCGACAACTGCGGCAAGCGAGACATGGTGCAGGTTGTTAATGAACAACTAAAAATAAGTGAAGTCATTCGGGCGGTAGGCGTGTCTTCAATAACTGATGAAGAGCTGAGCAAAGGACTTGATAGGATAATGAGCAACAACATGGCAATAATCAAAGAAAAAGGCATGAACGCGTTGAGCACACTCATGGGAAGGGCGATGGCAGAATACAGGGGCAAAGCCAACGGTCAAAAAGTAAATGCTATGCTGAAGGACAAGATGAGCAAGATGGTCAACAAGTAATAATGTATAAACCCAAGTCTACGAGGGA
>OCZS010000098.1_pt1 | contig 27518 bp, 27 predicted proteins | sample 1539071 | NCBI WGS metagenome assembly OCZS01 (sample SAMEA3113584, study PRJEB22503) | soil metagenome
CCGGTCGTCGTCTTCTTCGACGAGATGGAGTCGCTGTTCCGCACCCGGGGGTCCGGGGTCTCCTCCGACGTCGAGACGACGATCGTCCCCCAGCTGCTCTCGGAGATCGACGGTGTGGAGGGCCTGGAACACGTCATCGTCATCGGTGCCTCGAACCGTGAGGACATGATCGACCCCGCGATCCTGCGCCCCGGGCGACTCGACGTGAAGATCAAGATCGAGCGCCCCGACGCCGAGGCCGCCCGCGACATCTTCGCCAAGTACCTCACCGTCAGCCTGCCGCTGCACCCGGACGACGTGGCCCAGAACGGCGGGTCGGAGTCGGCGACCGTCGAGGCGATGATCGACGCCACGGTGCTGCGGATGTACACCGAGGAGGAGGAGAACCGCTTCCTCGAGGTCACCTACGCCGGGGGCGACAAGGAGATCCTCTACTTCAAGGACTTCAACTCCGGCGCGATGATCCAGAACATCGTCGACCGGGCCAAGAAGATGGCCATCAAGGACTTCCTCGACACCGGCCAGCGGGGCCTTCGGGTCGAGCACCTCCTCCAGTCGTGCACCGACGAGTTCCGCGAGAACGAGGACCTGCCGAACACGACGAACCCCGACGACTGGGCCCGGATCTCCGGAAAGAAGGGGGAGCGGATCGTCTACATCCGCACCCTCATCAAGACCAAGGAGGGCACCGAGCCGGGCAAGTCGATCAACACCGTCGCCAACACCGGCCAGTACCTCTGACCCGCCGCCGGGTGGCGGTCGGCACGCAGAGCGTGGGCGCGGTCGGTCAGGTGCCGACCCGGTCGAACAACGACCGCTGGCGAGGTGGGGCGTGCGTGGGGTCGACGCCGTCGAAGAGGCTCGAAACCGACTCGCCCTCGTGGATCCGGGTGATCGCCTCCGCGATCAGCCCGGCGACGGACCGCACCCGGAGCTCCGGCCAGCCACGGGGCGCGGGAACCGTGTCGGTGGTGATGACCTCGGTGATCATCGGGTGTCCGCGCAGGCGCTCCACCGCTTGACCGCCGAAGAGGCCGTGCGTGCACGCGACGGCGGCCTCGGTCACCCCCTGGTCGGCGAGCCGGTCGAGGAGCTCGACGATGGAGCCACCGGTGGCGATCTCGTCGTCGAGGACGATCGCGCGCCGGTCGGCGACGTTCCCGACGATGGAGTCGATGACGACGCGGTCGTCGGCGAGGCGGCGCTTCGAGCCGGCCGCCACGGGGAGGCCGAGCAGGCGGGCGAACTGCGTCGCGTCCTTGGCGTTCCCGAGGTCCGGCGACACGACGACCGACCCGGCGAGGTCCTGGGAGCGGAAGTGGTCGGCGAGGACCCCCAGGGCCGTGAGGTGGTCGACGGGCACCGAGAAGAAGCCGTGCACCTGCGGGGCATGGAGGTTCATCGTCAGCACCCGGTCCGCCCCGGCGGTGGCGATGAGGTCGGCCACGAGACGGCCGCCGTACGAGACGCGCGAGGCGTCCTTCTTGTCGCTGCGGGCATAGGCGAAGTGAGGGATGACGGCCGTGATCATCGCCGCGGACGCTCCCCGCGCCGCGTCGATCATCAGCAGCAGCTCCATGAGCGAGTCCTGCGTCGGCGGCACGAGGGGCTGGACGATGTAGACGTCGCGCTGGCGGCAGTTGGCGAGGAGCTGCACCTGCAGGCAGTCGTTGCTGAACCGGCTGATGTGGGCCCCGGAGAGACTGACCCCCAGCTCTCGGCAGATCCGGTCGGCGAGAGTGGGGTGGGCGGACCCGGAGAACACCACGACCTCCCGCATGCGGTCAGCCTAACCGGCGGGTCGAGGAGCCAACGCGGTGGCGAGCTCGGTCACGAGCTCCAGGCGGTGCTGGCGGCCGACCGGGGTGGCGTGCGGGAAGGAGCAGAACCCGTGGGGCACCCGGAGGTAGTTCGTCACCCGCACGGGCACGCCGGCGGCCCGCAGCGCCTCGGCGTAGCGCAGGCCGTCGTCCCGGATCGGGTCCCGGTCGGCGGTCTGCACGAGCGCGGGCGGCAGGCCCTCGAGCCGACCGAAGAGCGGCGAGACGAGGGGGTCGCGCAGGTCATGTCCCGGCCTCACGTAGTGGTCGCGGAACGCGTCCATGTTGGCCTTGGTGAGGATCGGCGCGTTGGCGTGCTCGACAATCGACGGGGAGGCCATCGTGAGGTCGGTCGCGGGGTAGATGAGCGCCTGGTGGCGCAGCCGGGTCTCGCCGTGGTCGCGGAGGACCTGCGCCACGACGGCAGCGAGGTTGCCACCGGCGGAGTCACCCGCCACCGCCATCCGGCTCGTGTCGGCGCGCAGGACGTCACCGTTGACGGCGACCCAGGTCGTCGCGTCGACGCAGTCCTGGGCGGCGGTCGGCGCCCGGTGCTCGGGGGCCATCCGGTAGTCGACGGACACGACGACGCAGCCCACCTCCGCCGCGATGAAGGTGCAGAGGGGGTCGTAGTCCACGACGTTGCCGAGGACCCAGCCGCCACCGTGGAACCACACGACCACGGGGATGTCGGCACGGGCGTCCGGGAGCGCCCGCGGACGGTAGATGCGCAGGGGGATCTCGTGGTCGTCCCGGGCCGGTGCTGTGCCGTACGTGATGCCCACCGCCGGGTCGGCCGACCCGGTGACGGCGGCATAGATGCGATGAGTCGGCCGCACGGAGGCGCGCGACGAGTGGATGCCGTCCATGTCGAGGGACTCCACCGGCCGTCTCATGGCGTCGGCGAACGCCGAGACGAACGTCGTGAGCGGGGACATCCCGCGGTAGTCCCGCACCCGGTCAGTATGGTCGAGACATGAGCGTTCGCCGGGTCATGGGGATCGAGACGGAGTACGGCATCGTCGTGCCCGGCAACCCCGCGGCCAACCCGATGGTCGCCTCCGGCGACGTCGTGACCGCCTATGCCGCCTCGCGCGGCATCCGCCCGGCCCGGGCCAGCTGGGACTACGCCGACGAGGCCCCCCTGCGGGACGCCCGTGGGTTCGACATGGGCCGTGGGCTGGCGCACCCCAGCCAGCTCACCGACGTCGAGGACCCCACGTTGGCCAACGTCGTGCTCACCAACGGCGCCCGGCTCTACGTCGACCACGCCCACCCCGAGTACTCCTCGCCGGAGGTGACGTCGCCCCGCGCCGCGGTGACGTGGGACCGGGCGGGGGAGCTCGTCATGCGGGAGGCGGTGAACCGCCTGGCCACCGTGCCGCCCGGGGTCAACCTCTACAAGAACAACACCGACGGCAAGGGTGCCTCCTACGGGACCCACGAGAACTACCTCATGGCGCGGTCGACCCCCTTCGCGAGCATCGTCCGCCACCTCACCCCGTTCTTCGTCGTCCGCCAGGTCATGTGCGGCTCAGGGCGCGTGGGCATCGGGGTCGACTCGCGGACGGCGGGCTACCAGATCGCCCAGCGCAGCGACTTCTTCGAGGTGGAGGTCGGGCTCGAGACCACCCTGAAGCGACCCATCATCAACACGCGGGACGAGCCGCACGCCGTCGCCGACCGCTACCGCCGCCTCCACGTCATCCTCGGGGACGCCAACCACTGCGACGTCGCGAACCTGCTCAAGATGGGCACGACCTCGCTCGTCCTCGCCATGATCGAGGCCGACGCCCTGCGGGACGACCTCTCGGTGCGACGGCCGGTCGCCACCCTCCAGGAGGTGTCGCACGACCTCACCCTGCAGGGAAAGGTCGAGCTCGCCGACGGACGACGGATGACGGCGCTGGAGCTGCTGTGGGAGTACCACGACCGGGCCGCACGGTTCGTCGCCGAGCGGTCCGGGAATGCGCCCGACCCCGACACCGCCGAGGTCATGCACTGGTGGGGAACAGTGCTGGACCACCTCGGTCAGGACCCGATGGAGGCCCGCCGGGAGGTCGACTGGGTCGCCAAGCTCGCCGTGCTCGAGGGCTACCGGGACCGGGACAGCCTGGGCTGGGCCGACCCTCGGCTCAAGGCCGTCGACCTCCAGTGGTCCGACGTCCGCGCGGACCGAGGGCTGGCCCACCGGCTCATCGCCACCGACCGGCTGGAGGTGCTCGTCGACGAGGCGGACGTCGTTCGTGCGGTGGAGGAGCCACCCACGGACACCCGCGCCTGGTTCCGGGGCACCTGCCTCCGGCGCTTCCCCGACGACGTCGTGGCCGCGTCGTGGGACTCGGTCATCTTCGACGTCGCCGGCCAGCGGACGCTCCAGCGCGTGCCGATGCTCGAGCCGCTCAAGGGCACCGAGGAGGGGGTGGGGGACCTCGTGCGGTCGGCCCCCGACGCCGCGTCGCTCCTCGCCGCGCTGGCCGCGACGGCCCACGACGCCTGACCTCGTCAGTCCCACGGGATGACCGCTCGACCGGCCCTTCGTCGTGCCCCGGGACGGTCCGACTAGGCTCGGAGCAGTCCACCTTCAGGAGGGGTCACCATGGCCGGTCAGGAGCAGGTCAAGCCGCAGCGTCGTGACGACGGCGGACCCGACGACGCCCCCGAGGCGGTGGCTGCTGCCCCGACGGTCCAGGCGAGCGAGATCGACGACATCCTCGACGAGATCGACGGGGTGCTGGAGTCCAACGCCGAGGAGTTCGTCCGCGGGTTCGTCCAGAAGGGTGGCCAGTGACCGCCGGAGACCACAGCGGGCGGCTGCCGGCGCCCTTCCTCGTCCCGGGGTCGTCCTCGTTCACCGAGTTCCTCTCCGCGCAGGCCCCGGGGCTGCTGCCGTCCCTGCGAGTCCTGCCGGCCGGAGCCGCTCTCGACGCCCCGCACGGGACGACGATCGTCACCCTCGCGTACTCCGGGGGCGTCGTCATGGCGGGCGACCGGCGCGCCACCATGGGCAACCTCATCGCGAACCGTGACATGGAGAAGGTGTTCGCCACCGACGAGTACAGCCTCGTCGGCATCGCGGGAACCGCCGGGCTCGCGGTCGAGGTCGTGCGACTGTTCCAGGTGGAGCTCGAGCACTACGAGAAGATCGAGGGAACCCTCATGTCCCTCGAGGGCAAGGCCAACCGGCTGGCCTCGATGATCCGCGGCAACCTCGGTATGGCGATGCAGGGACTCTCCGTCGTGCCCCTGTTCGCCGGCTTCGACGTCGACACGGCCCAGGGCCGCATCTTCTCCTACGACGTGACCGGGGGGTGCTACGAGGAGCACGACCACCACAGCGTCGGATCGGGGTCGCTCTTCGCACGCGGGGCGCTGAAGAAGCTGTACCGCCGGGGTGGTTCCGCCGAGGAGGCCCTGCGCACTGCTGTCGAGACGCTCTACGACGCGGCCGACGACGACTCCGCCACCGGCGGTCCCGACGTCGGGCGGCGGATCTGGCCGACGGTCGGCGTCGTCGACGAGGCCGGCGCCCGCTTCGTGCGGCGCCCGCTTCGTGCCGGAGGACGAGATCGCCCCGGTCGTCGACGCGATCATCGCCTCCAGGGTGGACAACCCCGGAGGTGCCCGATGACCGCCGGGATGCCGTTCTACGTCTCGCCCGAGCAGCTGATGAAGGACCGGGCGGACTTCGCGCGCAAGGGCATCGCCCGGGGTCGCTCGGTGGTCGTGCTCGCCTACGACAACGGCATCGCGTTCGTCGCCGAGAACCCGAGCCGCGCGCTGCACAAGGTCTCGGAGATCTACGACCGGATCGCGTTCGCCGCGGTCGGCAAGTACAACGAGTTCGAGAACCTCCGGGTCGCCGGCGTGCGCTACGCCGACCTGCGCGGCTACTCGTACGACCGGTCCGACGTCACGGCGCGAGGACTGGCCAACGCCTACGCACAGACCCTGGGCACGGTGTTCACCCAGGAGTCCAAGCCCTACGAGGTCGAGATCGTCGTCGCCGAGGTGGGCTCCGACCCTGCGACCGACCAGGTGTACCGGCTCACGTACGACGGCTCGGTCGCCGACGAGCACGGGTTCGTCGCGATGGGCGGGGGCGCCGAGCAGATCGAGGCCGGACTCCAGGAACGCTGGCGCGAGGGGCTGCACCTGTCGGAGGCACTGGCCCTGGCCGTGGACCTGCTCGGGAACGACCCGGCCGGTGGCCCGCGGCGCGAGCTCGCGCCCGAGGCGCTGGAGGTGGCGGTCCTCGACCGCAACCGCCCACGCCGGACCTTCCGCCGGATCACCGGGCCTCTCCTCGAACGGCTGCTCAGCGCCGACGACCCCACCCGTGACGCCCCTGACATCGACGAGGGGGACGGTGACGGAGGGACGGTCCGCGACGCCACGACGAACCCGCAGACCCAGCGCCCGACGCAGGATGGTCCGCCGGCGTGAACACGCCCGGAGGGCGCCGGATCTTCGGCATCGAGAACGAGTACGGCATCACCTGCTCGACCGGCGGTCAGCGCACGCTGACGCCGGACGAGGTGGCGAGGTACCTCTTCCGGAAGGTGGTCGCCTGGGGCCGGTCGAGCAACGTCTTCCTCACCAACGGCTCCCGGCTCTACCTCGACGTCGGTTCGCACCCGGAGTACGCCACCGCCGAGTGCGACTCGCTGCGTCAGGTGGTGGCCCACGACCGGGCGGGGGAGCGGATCATCGAGGGACTCGTCGTCGACGCCCAGCAGCGCCTTCGGGAGGACGGCGTGGCCGGGGACATCTACGTGTTCAAGAACAACACCGACTCCGCCGGCAACTCCTACGGCTGCCACGAGAACTACCTCGTCACCCGCGGCGGCGAGTTCCAGACCATCTCCGACACGCTCCTGCCGTTCCTCATCAGCCGGCAGATCACCTGCGGGGCCGGCAAGCTCGTCGCGACGTCCAAGGGCGCGACGTATGCCGTGAGCCAGCGCGCCGACCACATCTGGGAGGGCGTCTCCTCGGCCACCACGCGCAGCCGCCCCATCATCAACACCCGCGACGAGCCGCACGCCGACGCCGAGCACTACCGACGGCTGCACGTCATCGTGGGCGACTCCAACATGAGCGAGTCGACGACCATGCTCAAGGTCGGCTCCTGTGACCTCGTGCTGCGGATGATCGAGGCAGGCGTCGTCATGCGGGACCTGACACTCGAGAACCCGATCCGGGCGATCCGCGAGATCTCGCACGACACCACCGGTCGGCGGGCCGTGCGGCTGGCCAACGGCCGCCAGCTCAGCGCTCTCGACCTCCAGCGCGAGTACCACACCAAGGCAGCCGAGTTCCTCGCCCGGGAGGGCTCCACCGACCCGCTCCACGCGCGCGTCCTCGACCTCTGGGACCGCACGCTCACCGCCGTCGAGACGGCGAACCTCGCGCTCGTCGGCTCCGAGATCGACTGGGTCATCAAGTACCGCCTGCTCGACGAGTACGCCACCCGACACGGGCTCGACCTCGACCACCCCCGCCTCGCCCAGATCGACCTCGCCTACCACGACATCGACCGCGGTCGCGGCCTCTTCTACCTCCTCCAGCGGCGTGGTCGGGTCGCGCGGGTCGTGTCCGACCCGGAGGTGTTCCAGGCCAAGGTGCGCCCGCCCGAGACCACCAGGGCCAAGCTGCGCGGGGACTTCATCCGGGCCGCGCAGGAGCACCGCCGCGACTTCACGGTCGACTGGGTGCACCTCAAGCTCAACGACCAGGCGCAGCGCACCGTGCTGTGCAAGGACCCGTTCCTCGCCTCCGACCCCCGCGTCGAGCGGCTCATCGAGGGCATGTCCGCCTGATATGCGGGGCCCGGGCGTCGAGGGTTCTCACAGCCGGCGATGCGGAAGTTCCCACGGGCCACGGTTATCGTGGATGGCTGACCTGCCCGCTGCAGCCGCAGCGCCCCGACCGAAGGTTCGCACCCGTGTCACGTCGCCTGTCCACTGTCCTCTCGGCCTCCGTCCTCGCCTCGGCCCTCCTCCTCAGCGCCTGCGGCGAGGAGGCGCCGTCCTCTCGTTCTGCTGCGCTCAGCGCCGTCTCCGTCGAGGGCTCGGACCCCAAGAAGGGACCCACGGTCACCGTGGACGCCCCGCTGAAGGTGAGCACCACCGAGTCCTCGGTCCTCACCGAGGGTGAGGGGGCCACCGTGGCCAAGGACGACCTCGTCTCGATCCAGGCGGTCATCGTCAACGGCACCGACGGCAAGGTGGCTCACAGCACGTGGGCCTCCGGCGCCGTCGGCCTCGACCTCGCGGCACCGGAGCTCTTCGGGTCGTTCCGCAGTCAGCTGCCCGGCAAGAAGGTGGGCTCGCGCGTCCTCATCACGGCGACGCCTCAGGACGCCTTCGGTGACCAGGGCAACGCCGAGCTGGGGGTCGGCGCCGACGACCCGGTGGTCTTCGTCGTCGACCTCGTGTCCGCCTCCAAGATCCTCGACGAGGCCGAGGGCAAGGCCGTGGCACCGAAGAAGGGCCTGCCGACGGTGACGATGAACGAGGGCAAGCCCGCGACGATCACCGTGCCGAAGGGTGTCAAGGCGCCGACCAAGACGGTCGTCCAGCCGCTCATCCAGGGGGCGGGCGCCAAGGTCACGAAGGGCCAGACCGTGCGTGTCGCCTACACCGGCGCGCTCTACAAGGACGGCAGCGTGTTCGACTCCAGCGCGAGCCGTCCGGAGCAGCCCTACTTCGAGTTCCCGGTCGGCCAGGGTCAGGTCATCAAGGGCTGGGACAACGGCCTCCAGGGGCAGACGGTCGGGAGCCGAGTCCTCCTCGTCATCCCGCCGGCGGACGGCTACGGTGCCGCCGGCAGTCCGCCGAAGATCTCGGCCAACGACACCCTGGTCTTCGTCGTCGACATCCTCGCCGCCTACTGAGAGAGGTGCACGTCCTCGCCGCCTACTGAGAGAGGTCCCGACCCGTGAGCACCCAGCCGACCCGCCCCGAGATCGACTTCCCGGGCGACGAGCCGCCGACAGAGCTCGTCGTCGAGGACATCACGGTCGGGGAGGGCGCCGAGGCCACGCCCGGCAGCACCGTCTCCGCCCATTACGTCGGCGTCGCGCACTCGACCGGCGAGGAGTTCGACGCGTCGTGGAACCGGGGCGCACCACTCGACTTCCGGCTCGGGGTGGGCATGGTCATCTCGGGTTGGGACTCCGGCATCACGGGCATGAGGGTCGGTGGCCGCCGCCGGCTCACCATCCCGCCGCACCTCGCCTACGGGGACCGGGGCGCGGGTGGGGCCATCAAGCCGGGGGAGACGCTCATCTTCGTCGTCGACCTCATGGACGTCCGCTGATCGCGGCGGCGTGAGAGCCGGCGGCGGCAGCCTCGAGGAACGGCGCAGGATCCTCCGCCAGGTTGCGGCCCATCGTCGACAGTCGCACGGGTGAGTCCGCCAGCGCCTCGAGAAGTCCTCCCGGGGACACCTCCACCGGCGTCAGCTGGGCGCGCGCGTCCGCGACGAGGTCGGCCAGCTGCTCGCGCACGAGCGCGTCGAGCGCCGCGTCCGGCAGTGCGGTGACGGGGACGTCCGCAGGTGTCAGGAGCGCCCGTCCGTATGCCGTCCGGCTGTGGTGGCTGATGCCGCGGTGCCGTTCGCGCGGGTCGGCGCCCGAGACGCGCAGCGACGCGATCCCCCGCCCCCCGAGGACCTCGGCGGCATGCAGCACGTCGGCGCACGCGACCCCGGAGTACCCCCAGCGCGTCCCCGTGCCGACGTTGCCGGGTCCCTGCACGACGACGGCGACGTCCGCAGCGACCACGTGCCGTGCGGCGAGCAGCCCCGTGTGCGTCGTCACCGCCTCGTGGTCTCCGCCGAACGCCTGTCCGACCGTGATCGTCGCCGACAGCCAACCGGCGGTGGCCAGCCCCGCGACGGCCCTGGAGAAGGCCGAGGGCAGCGCGCCTCCGTCGGTCATCACGTAGGCGACCCGCGCGTCCGGGCGGGTCAGGCGGATGCCCGCGAGCACAGCGGGGAGGGCGGAATGCAAATCGGCGACGACGACCGGCATCCCCCCGAGGTCGTCGGCGACTGTCAGGTCGCCGTGGTGCGGGCTGTCCTGCTCGTCGACCGCGAGGAGCACCTGCTGCATCGGGGTGTAGCGCGCCTTGACGATGTGACCGGGACCATCGGGCGGGTCCGGGGGAAGCTGCTCCGGGCGAGCCACGACGAAGGCCAGGCCACCGGTGCCGAGGCCCTTGAGCAGGGCGGAGGCGTTGAGCAGCACCCGCTCGCGGACCCGCGGCTCGCCCACCATGGCGGTGTACGCGAGGGCTCGCACGGAGGGGGCCTCGTCACCTTCGAGGGCGACCGTGTACTCCACCGCCCCGGGCCAGCGGCGGAGCTCCTCGAGGACGGTTCCGGCTCGCCACTGCATCACGGTCGGCAGCGTATCCGTCGGGTAGCGTCTGGCGGGTGAGCAGCGAGGGGAGGGCCGGCCCGTCGGCCGCGCAGGTGAAGACCGAACGTCTGCTCAACCTCGTCCTCGTCCTCCTCTACACCCGCAGGCCGCTCGCCAAGGCCCAGATCCGTTCGCTCGTCCCGCAGTACGGGCATTCGGCGTCGACCGAGGCCTTCGAGAGGATGTTCGAGAGGGACAAGGACGAGCTGCGCGAGCTCGGCATCCCGCTCGTGACCGAGGACATCGACCCCCTCCACGAGGACGAGCCGGGCTACCGGATCCACCAGCGGGAGTACGCCCTGCCGGACATCTCCTTCGAACCCGACGAGCTCGCCGTTCTCGGCCTGGCGAGCCGCACGTGGGCGCAGGCCAGCCTGGCAGGCCCGGCTGCCCAGGCCCTGCGGAAACTCCGCGCCGCCGGGGTGGAACGCGACGTCGACGCCCTCATCGGCATCGAGCCACGGCTGCGGACGACGGAGCCCGCGTTCGACGCGGTCAAGGACGGCGTCCTGCGTCGCCTGCCCCTGCGTTTCGCCTACCGGAGAGCCGAGGCGAGCGACTTCGAGGAACGGCACGTCCAGCCGTGGTCGCTGCTGTCCTGGCACGGGCACTGGTACCTCAACGCGTACGACGTCGACCGCGGTGCTCCCCGCGTCTTCAGGCTCTCCCGCATCGTCGGAGAGGTCCGTCCGGCGGGCGACCCCGGCTCCTTCGAGGTGCCGGAGGACCACGAGCCGCGGCTCATGGTCCAGGGCAGCGCGCCGCCCGCCGGCCACCCGAGCCCGGCGGTCGTCCGGGTGCGCAAGGGAGCCGGCCACAGCCTGCGCCGGCACGCCCGGACCGTCGGGGAGGTGGACCCGACCTGGGACCTCGTCGACCTCGACTACACCGACCTCGACGGGTTCGCAGAGGAGCTGGCCGGATACGGCGCCGACGTCGTCGTGGAGCAACCCGACGAGCTGGTCCACGGCGTCGTCGACCGCCTGCGCGGCGCCGTGGCCGCACACGCGGGAGAACGCTGATGGGCGCGGCCGCGACGGAGACGGCGACGGCGAGGCTCGCCCGCCTCCTCACGATGGTCCCGTGGCTCGTCAACCGACAGGGGATCGACCTCCAGCAGGCCGCCGACGACCTCGGGGTGAGCGTGGAGCAGCTGGAGGCGGACCTCAACCTCCTCTTCCTCTGTGGTTACGGCCAGATGCCCGACGAGCTCATCGAGGCGGACTGGGAGGAGGGCCGGGTCTTCCTCGGCAACGCCGACACGATCGCCAGGCCTTTGCGGCTGGGCGTCGACGAGGCGGTGACGCTCATGGTGGGCCTGCGTGCGCTGCGCGAGGTGCCGGGGCTGGGTGAACGTGACGCCGTGGAGCGGGCCCTGGCCAAGCTGGAGGACGCGGCGGGAGCGGCGGCTGCACCGGCCAGCCGCGTGCGCGCGGAGATGGCCGACGAGTCCTCCGCAGAGCTGCTCGCTCGGGCCCGCCGGGCCATCGCCGACCGTCGGCGCGTCCACCTGCGCTACCTCGTGCCGGCCCGGGACGAGGCGACCGAGCGTGACGTCGACCCCATGCGCGTCGTCGGGCTCGACGGCCGGTGGTACCTCGAAGGCTGGTGCCACGGCGCGGAGGACACCCGGATGTTCCGGATGGACCGGGTCGAGGAGCTCACCGTCCTGGACGTCGACGGCACCCCGCCGGCCGGTGCCCGGGAGCGGGACCTGTCGGAGGGCACCTTCCGGCCGGGACCGGACGACCTCGTCGTCACCCTTCGCCTGCTGCCCGGCGCCACGTGGGTCGCCGACTACTACCCCGTCGAGTCGGCGGAGCACCTGCCGGCGTCGGAGGGGGGTGGCCTCGTCGTGCGAGTCCGCACCGCCGACACCGCCTGGCTGCGCCGGCTGATGTGGCGCCTCGGGGGGCGGGGGTCGGTCCTCGACCCACCGGAGGTGGTCGCCGAGGTGCGCGCGGGCGCGCGCGCCGCGCTCACGGCATACCCGGTGGACGTCGCGGGCGAGGGGTGAGGCCGTGCTCCCGTGGTGGGGCTGGGTCATGGTGTGGCTGCTGCTGCTGGTCGGCGGCGCTGCCTGGGTCGGGGTGCTGTCGAGGCGGGTCTGGGGGAAGACCAAGGTCCTCGCCGCCGAGGTTCAGCGCGCCGGCGCACTGGTCGCCGAGCTCGAGGCCCGCGCCGACGAGCTGCGTGAGCTCGACGACCCGTTCCCGGCCGTCCTCCGGGATCCGCGCGAGGTGCGCGCCGAGGCTCGGGACCTGCGCCGGGACCAGCGGGCCGCGCGGCGCCGGAGGCGCGCGGAACGGCTGCCACCATGGGCCCGCGTACACTGACGGCGAACCGTCACCACGAAGGGGCAGACACACCATGGGCAGAATCGGCGCAACCGAGATCATCATCATCGCGGTGCTCCTCATCGTCATCTTCGGCTGGAAGCGGCTGCCCGACGCCGCCCGCAGCCTCGGCCGTTCGGCGCGGGTGTTCAAGTCCGAGGTCGACGAGATGAAGCGCGACGACGAAGCACGCAAGTCCACGGCATCCACGGAGACCGTCCCGGGTGAGGCCATCGAGCCGCCGTCGGCGGTCGACCGGTCGGTTCCCACGACGGAGGGCAACGCCGTGCGCGAGAACACCCCGCGCACCGACAACCAGTCCGGCCCCGTGGCCTGACCGCTCCACCTCCTCCAGACCCCTCCTCCATGGCCCGACTCCGCCGACGCCCTCGCGACCCCGAGGGTCGGATGACGCTGACGGAGCACTTCAAGGAGTTCCGCCGCAGGCTCTTCATCGCCGCTGCTGCCGTCCTCGTGGCGTCGATCGTCGCGGGCGTCTTCTACGACCAGGTCTTCGCGTTCCTCTCCGAGCCGTTCAACGACTACCGGCGGCAGAACCCGCAGAGCACCATCAGCCTCAACTTCGGTGAGGCCACGTCCGCGCTCTCCAACCTCATCAGCCTGTCGATCTTCGTCGGGGTCGTGGCATCGAGCCCGATCTGGCTGTACCAGGCCTGGGCCTTCGTCGTCCCCGGACTGACCCGCAAGGAGAAGCGCATCTCCCTGGCCTTCGTCGGGTCGATCGTGCCGCTCTTCCTGCTCGGCTGCTGGCTCGGCTACGCGATCCTCCCCAAGTCCCTGGCCATCCTCTACGGCTTCAGCCCCGAGGGCACGTCGAACATCCAGCAGGTGTCGATGTACTTCTCGTTCGTCACCCGCTTCATCCTCGTCTTCGGGCTCGGGTTCCTCTTCCCCGTGGTGCTCGTCGCCCTCAACGTCGTCGGGGCGATGCCGGCCACCCGGCTCATCCGCGGGTGGCGCGTCGCGATCGTCCTCATCTTCGTCTTCGCCGCCGTCGCGACGCCCACGGCAGACCCGTTCACGATGTTCGTCTTCGCCGCGCCGCTCGTCGCGCTCTACTTCGCCGCCTACTTCGTCTGCCGGATCCTCGACAAGCGCAAGGCAGCCGCCCGCCCCGACTGGCTCGACGTCGACGACACCGAGGCCTCCGCCCTCTGACACCGACGACGGCCGCACCACGACAGGGCTCCGATAGCCTCGCGCCATGCCGGGACGCCTGGGACTGATCGTCAACCCGACCTCCGGCAAGAACACCGGCGCGCGCATCGGCTCGGAGGCGCTGACCCTGCTGCGGGCCGCGGGCGCCGACATCCTCGACCTCAGCGCGGCGGACTCGCGCAGCGCCATGGAGCAGGGCCGGGCCGCCGTCGCCTCCGGAGCCGTGGACCGCATCGTGGTCGCCGGAGGGGACGGCATGGTGCACCTGGGGGCCAACCTGTGCGCCGGGACCGGCGTCCCTCTCGGAGTCATCGCCGCAGGCACCGGCAACGACATCGCCCGGGAGCTGGGGCTTCCGGTGCGCGACGCCGCGAAGGCCGTCGAGCGGATCCTCGCCGGCGCCACCAGGGCCGTCGACGCCGCGCGTCACACGACGCCGACGGGCGAGGACCGCTGGTTCGTCGGGGTGCTCGCCGCCGGGTTCGACGCTGTCGTCAACGAGCGGGCGAACCACTGGCGCTGGCCCAAGGGCCCGATGCGCTACAACCTGGCGATCCTCCGCGAGCTCCCCGTCTTCCGGGCCATCCCCTACGTGCTCGAGCTCGACGGGCGACGCATCGAGACCGAGGCGATGCTCGTCGCCGTCGGCAACGGGCCCTCCTACGGTGGCGGCATGCGGGTAACCCCTGACGCCGTGTTCGACGACGGACTCCTCGACGTGCTGCTCCTCCGCCGGATCTCCACGCCGGAGTTCCTTCGGGTCTTCCCCAAGGTCTTCCGCGGCGCGCACGTGAGCCACCCGGCGGTGGAGGTGCTGCGGGCGCGGACGGTGCGGCTCGAGGCGACGGGCATCGTGTCGTACGCGGACGGCGAGCGCTTCGTCCCCCTCCCGATGACCATGGAGGTCGTCCCCGGAGCGCTCACGGTGCTCGCCTGAGCGCTGACGTAGCCTGAGGACATGCCCAGTCCCGCCGAGCGGTATGCCGCCGCCGCGGCCCGGTCCCGGAGGGAGCGTTCGGAGGTGGGCCGGTTCACCGCCGGCCTCGACTTCCCGCTCGACGAGTTCCAGCTCCGGGCCTGCCAGGCGGTCGAGGAGGGCAAGGGCGTCCTCGTCGCCGCGCCCACGGGCGCGGGCAAGACCATCGTCGGCGAGTTCGCCGTGCACCTGGCACTCTCGACCGGTCGAAAGGCGTTCTACACGACGCCGATCAAGGCACTGTCGAACCAGAAGTACCACGACCTCGTGCGCCGGCACGGCGTCGACCAGGTGGGGCTCCTCACCGGCGACGCCTCCGTCAACGGCGAGGCGCCGGTGGTCGTGATGACCACCGAGGTCCTGCGCAACATGATGTATGCCGGCTCGCGCACCCTCGACGGTCTGGGGTACGTCGTCATGGACGAGGTCCACTACCTCGCCGACCGGTTCCGCGGCGCGGTGTGGGAGGAGGTCATCATCCACCTCCCCGAGCACGTACAGGTCGTGTCCCTGTCGGCCACGGTCAGCAACGCCGAGGAGTTCGGCGACTGGCTCGCGGAGGTCAGGGGCAACCACGAGGTCGTCGTCTCGGAGCACCGGCCGGTCCCGCTCTTCCAGCACATGCTCGTCGGCACGACGATGTTCGACCTGTTCGCGGGCAACCGCGTCAACCCCGACCTGCTCCACGCGATCCGCACGGCGGAGCAACGGGGGCGCTGGGACGACGAGCCACGTCGGGGTGGAGGACGCGGCGGGCCCCAGGGAAGGACCCAGTACGGCGGCTCCCGGGGTGGAAACGGCCGGGGGAGCAACGGCCGGGGCGGCGGTGGTCGAGGTCCGGGTGGCGGGCCGGCCGGCCGTGGTTTCGCGCGCGGTGGGCGGCCGGGTGGGGGAGCGACCCGGGCGGAGGTCATCGAGGAGCTCGACCGCGACGGACTGCTGCCCGCCATCACGTTCATCTTCAGCCGGGTCGGCTGCGAGGCCGCAGTCGGCCAGCTCCTGGCCGCCGGCACCCGCCTGGTGCCGGAGCGGGACGGCCAGCGCATCCGCCGGCACGTCGAGGAGCGGGTCGAGTCGCTGGCGGACGAGGACCTGTCCGTCCTCGGCTACTTCGACTTCGTGGAGGGGCTCTCACGGGGGTTCGCAGCGCACCACGCAGGGATGCTGCCCCTCTTCCGCGAGATCGTCGAGGAGCTCTTCACCGCCGCGCGCATCCGGGCGGTCTTCGCCACGGAGACACTGGCCTTGGGCATCAACATGCCGGCACGCACGGTGGTCCTCGAGAAGCTCGTCAAGTTCAACGGGGAGGCGCACGTCGACGTCACCCCCGCCGAGTACACGCAGCTCACCGGTCGCGCCGGCAGGCGCGGCATCGACATCGAGGGGCACGCCGTCGTCCAGTGGGCACGAGGCGTCGACCCGCTGGCAGTGGGCGGGCTGGCGTCCACCCGCACGTACCCTCTGCGCTCGAGCTTCCGCCCGACGTACAACATGGCGGTCAACCTCGTCGCCCAGGTCGGCCGGGAGGTCGCCCGGGAGATCCTCGAGACGTCCTTCGCCCAGTTCCAGGCGGACCGGGCCGTCGTCGGCATCGCGACCGCCGTCCGCCGCAACGAGGAGGGGATGCAGGGCTACGCCGAGGCGATGCACTGCCATCTCGGTGACTTCCGGGAGTACGCCGCGCTGCGGCGGCAGCTGACCGACGCGGAGAAGGACGGCGTGAGGGAGCGCTCTGCGTCCCGACGAGCCGAGGCCGCCGTGTCCATGGAGGCGCTGCGGATCGGTGACGTCATCCGCATCCCCGCCGGGCGACGCGCCGGATGGGCTGTCGTCGTCCAACCCGCCCGCTCGGCCAAGGGCACGCCCACCGGCCCGGGTGTGGTGACCGAGGACAAGCAGTTCCGCCGGCTCACCCTCGTGGACGTCCCGGAGCCGGTCGAGGCGATCGCCCGCGTGAAGGTTCCACCGCACTTCAACCCCAGGTCGCCCCGCTCGCGGCGGGATCTCGCGACCTCCCTGCGCGTCGCGGTCCCGGCAGGCGCCGAGGACCTCCCGCCCCGGCGGTCCCGCGACGGTGACCCGGGGGAGTCCGAGCGGGTCCAGCAGCTGCGCCACGAGCTCACGACGCATCCGTGCCACCGCTGCCCCGACCGCGAGAGCCACGCCCGCTGGGCCGAGCGGTGGTGGCGACTCAAGCGCGAGACGGTCGGCCTCCAGCGCAAGGTCGAGGGTCGCACGAACACGGTGGCGCGAACCTTCGACCGGATCTGCGAGGCCCTGGAGTCCCGTGGCTACGTTGCCGACGGTGGAACGGTGGTCACCGAGCGAGGGGAGCGGCTCCGCCGCCTGTACACGGAGAAGGACCTCCTCGCTGCGGAGTGCCTCCGCCTCGACGTGTGGGAACGACTGGACCCCCCAGGGCTGGCCGCCGCGGTGTCCGCCCTCGTCCACGAACCGCGTCACGAGGAGGCAGAGGTGTCACCGCGGATGCCCACGGACGAGGTGGCGGAGGCCGTCGTCGCGATGGAGCGGCTCTGGTCCGAGATCGAGGACCTGGAGATGGAGCACGACCTCCCGACGACCTCCATGCCCGACGGCGGGATGGCATGGATGGTGCACCGGTGGGCGTCGGGCGAGCGGCTGGATGCCGTGCTCCGCGGCCAGGACATGGCCGCCGGCGACTTCGTGCGACGGTGCAAGCAGCTGGTCGACCTCCTGGACCAGGTCGCCAAGGCAGCAACCGACCTCGAGCTGCGCCGTACGGCCCGTCGCTCCGTCGACGCCGTCCTGCGTGGCGTGGTGGCGGCCGACCGCCTCGACTGAGGGGTCCGCGCGCCGGGATTTCCGGCCCTCAGAACCGTCAGAACCCTCGGAAGACGCCGTCGCCGGCATCTGCCGTGTCCGCGAACTCGGCGAACTCCATGTTCGCGAGCCGCAGGTTGGTCTCGACGGACCACGCCTCCTCGGGCACCACGCGGAAGGTCCGGCCGAAGGACTCGTCGAAGCCGTCGGCGCACACGACGCACAGGGTCCGTTCGTCCTCGTCGGTCACCGTCTCGTCGTCGGCGAGGAGGAGGGCGACGGTGTCACCGTGGGAGGCGAGCTCGGCGGCGTCCTCGGGCGTCATCCCGTCGTAGCGCGAGTCGTCGACGGGTCTGAGCGCGGCCACCATGCCGTCCTCGGTGCGGGCCGTGGCCCGGGTGAGCGCGTCCACCCACCCGGCGTCGTCGGTGAAGTCCGTGCGGATGAGGAGTGTGTGGTCCTCGTCCAGGCCGGTCAGCGGTGGATGTCCCCGGTCGTCCATCCACCCAATGTGCCACGGCGAGCCGGGCTGAAGACCGCTGTGTGTCAGGGCAGCCCGAGGGCCGTGAGGAGGCGGGTGACCGGGTTCGTGACGCCATAGGTCGCCGCCAGGCGCTCCAGGCGATCGGGCTCGGCGACGGCCGTCGGCAGGGCCAAATCCACGTCCGCGACGGGCGCGTCCCGGGCGACCCGCACGACCGTGGGTGCGACGTCGAGGTATCTGGCGGCCGCTTCGAGGTTGGTGCGGCGCACTCCCTTGAGCGCCGGGTCCCCAGCCTCGACGGCCGCACGGAGTCCCGGAAGCGAGCCGTATGCCGTGATGAGCTGAGCGGCTGTCTTGTCACCGATGCCCTTGACACCCGGGAGGCCGTCACTCATGTCACCGCGGAGGATCGACATGTCGGCATACGCGTCGCCGGTCGGAACGGAATATCGCTCCAGAAGGTACGACTGGGTGACGACGTCGGGCTCCCGGACACCGCCCTTGCCCGTGTAGAGGACCCGGATGCCGTCAGCGTCGTCCACGAGCTGGAGCAGGTCACGGTCACCGGTGACGATGTCCACCGGCATCGTCCCGCGATGGCGCTCGGTGAGCGTGCCGATGACGTCGTCGGCCTCGAAGCCGGCCGCGCCCAGCCGGGTGATGCCGATGGCGCCGAGCGCCTCCCGGATGAGGGGGACCTGGGGCGTGAGGTCGTCCGGGCTCTCCTCGACCACGTCGGACCCCTCGACGAGCCGGTGCGTCTTGTAGGTCGGGATGAGGTCCACCCGGAACTGCGGCCGCCAGTCGTCGTCCCAGCAGGCGACGAGATGGGTCGGCCGGTGGGCCGTCACGAGAGTCGCGATCATGTCGAGGAAACCACGGAGCGCGTTCGTCGGGTGCTCCTCCGGACTGGACCGCTGGTCGGGTACCCCGAAGAACGCCCGGAAGTAGAGCGAGGCGGAGTCGAGCAGGAGCAGCTTCTGCGGGCGGTCCGGGTCCAGAGGCATGCGGCGAGCCTAGGGGATCACCGCCGCCCCACCGTGTGGCCACGGGAACGGCACCGACGGCCCGTTCGGGCTTCCCGCCACGCTGCGAGCCGCTCGGGCCCGTGTCGGCGGGCCGGTCTACCCTGAGCGGGTGGAAGACCTCGACCGTCGCATCGTCGACCTCCTCGCGAAGGACGGCCGGATCAGCTACACGGACCTCGGCCGGGCCCTCGGCATGTCGACGTCGGCGGTGCACCAGCGGGTCCGCCGGCTGGAGCAGCGGGGAGTCGTCAAGGGATACACCGCCAAGGTCGACCACCAGGCGCTCGGGCAGCAGATGACGGCGTTCATCTCGATCACGCCGCTGGATCCGGCGGCCCCCGACGACATCCCGGTGCGGCTGCGGGAGATCGCCCAGATCGAGGAGTGCCACTCCGTCGCCGGCGACGAGAACTACATCCTCAAGGTGCGGGTGGCCACACCCACCGAGCTGGAAGAGCTCATCGCGACCGTCCGGGGGGCCGCCCACGTCTCCACCCGCACGACCGTCGTGCTGTCCACGCCATGGGAGTGACCCTGCCGCCCGGCCTTCCGGCTGACCTCCACCGCTACCTCCAGCAGGGGCGTGACGGGCTGATGCGCTCGCTCGAGGGGCTGTCCGAGCATGATGCGCGCCGACCCATGACACCGACCGGCACGAACATCCTGGGCCTGGTCAAGCACCTGGCCGGCGTGGAGATGGGCTACCTGTCGAGGTCGGTCGGCCGCGACGCCCCGTTGCTGCCGTGGGACGAGGACGGCTCGGTCTGGGAGGGAGCCGACATGTGGGCGCGTCCGGAGGAGAGCCGTGAGTACCTCGTCGGCATCTACCACGAGGCGTGGCGGCTCTCCGACGCGTCGATCGAGGCGCTCCCGCTCGACGCGCCGGCCACCGTGTCGTGGTGGCCCGAGGAGCGTCGGGAGACGACATTCGGGCACCTCATCGTGCGGGTGGTCGCCGAGACCGCCCAGCATGCGGGACACGCCGACATCCTCCGGGAGACGATCGACGGTCAGGCCGGACGCGACCGGGATGCAGTCGGCGGTGACGCCGACTGGGCGGAGTACCTCGCGAGGATCCAGGCGGCGGCCGACCGCTTCCGCTGACGCCCCTGCCCCGTGCTCGTCAGCCGACCGCCGTGAGCTGTCGCTCGACGTCCTCGGACACCAGCTCGGCGTTGACGACCGCACCCACCCTGGTGCCGGCGGCCGCGGCCATGACGACCTGAGCCATGGGGTCGGTGACGTTGCCCGCGACCCACACCCGCGGCACCGTGGTGCGGCCCATCAGGTCCGCTGGCACCGCACGCGCGACCACCGTTCCCATCATCTCGATGTCGGTCATCCCCACGTCCAGCCCCGTCAGGAGCGCCGACCGCGGGTGGACCACGCTCGCGACGACCACGGCGTCGGCGGGCACCACCGCGTCGGCGACCGCCACCCCCACCACTTGGGCCCCCTCGGCCACCAACCGGTGCGCCGGACCGGCGACCACCGGCATCCCGAGCGCCCGGAGGCGCGCCACCTGCTCCTCATCGAGGGCGGACGGGTCGTGGAGGACCACGGTGAGGTCGTCGGTCAGCTGCCGGAAGAGCTGCGCCTGGTGCACGGCCGCCGGGCCCGTCGCGAGGACGACGATCCGGCGGTCCCGGACCTCCCAGCCGTGGCAGTACGGGCAGTGGATCACGCCGTGGCCCCAGTGCTCGCGCAGGCCCGGCACGTCGGGCAGCTCGTCCACGGCACCGGTGGTCACGACGAGGTGCCTTGCCGACCACGTGGCCCCGTCGGCCAGCGTGACCTCGAGGCGGTCACCGACCGGCGTGGCGCTCACCGCGGTCCCGTCGACGAGGTGACCCCCGTAGCGTGCCACCTCGGCACGTCCCCGCCGCAGCAGCTCGGACGGAGGGATTCCGTCGTGTCCGAGGAACGCATGGACCCCCTCGGCCGGGGCGTTGCGTGGTTCGCCGGCGTCGACGACCACCACTCGACGGCGCGAACGGGCAAGGACCGTGGCAGTCGAGAGGCCGGCGGCTCCGCCTCCGACGACGAGGACGTCCGTGTCCTCGGGTGCGAACGGGGGAACGGTGGCTGCGGGCGGTGTCTCGAGGGTGCTCATTCCCCGAGCCTGCCCGCACCTCGCTCGCAACAGCAAGGTATGTTGCCGGAGTGGCAAAGAGCGACCTCAGCCGGGTGGGTCTCCGTCTGCGCGAGCTGCGGTCACGGCGCGCGCTGACCCTGGCCGACGTCGCCCGTGAGACGGCGATCTCGGTGAGCACGCTGTCTCGGCTCGAGTCCGGAAGCCGGAAGGCCACGCTCGAGCTCCTCATCCCGCTCGCGAGCGCATACCGCGTCACCCTGGACGAGCTCGTCGACGCGCCCCAGACGGGTGACCCCAGGGTGCACGCCCGTCCCGTGGAGTGCTGGGGTGCGACGGTCATCCCGCTGACCACCCGCCCCGGTGGCCCGCGCGCCTTCAAGCAGGTGCTGCGTCCGGACCGCCGCAGCACTCCCGACCCCCGGTCCCACGAGGGGTACGACTGGCTCTATGTGCTCGACGGGCGCCTTCGCGTCGTGCTCGGTGAGCACGACTTCGTCATGGGTCCGGGTGAGGCGGCGGAGTTCGACACGCGGGTGCCGCACTGGTTCGGCTGCGCCGACGACCGACCCGTCGAGATGCTCTGCATCGTCGGACCGCAGGGCGAACGGATCCACTTGCGCGCCAAGTCGACCCGCGCCAACGGGTGACCTGCTGACGGTCCGGCACCGTCCACGACGGGCGGATCGGGCGGAGGTTCAGAGGTCCTCGAAGCGGACCCGCTCACCGACCCGTCGGTCCGACTCCGGAAAGGCGATCCGGCCGGCGGCCACCGCCCAACGGGCGACGTCGACGCGGAACCGTCCGGCGCGGACTGCGGGGTCCTGCTCCGCCAGGCGCCGGGCCTCGGCCGGTTCGACGGTGTACACCGACATCCCGCGGAGACTGGCGTCGGACTGGTCCAGGAGCGGGCCGTTGGCCGCGACGATGCCGCGCCGACCGAGGTCCGCGAGATGGGCGAGGTGGGCGAGGTGCAGCGCGGTGGACGCCTCCTCGTCGAGGTCGGGCGGGTCGGTCCCACGTCGCAGGTAGACGACCGTGCGGACGTCGAACGAGGCGGGCGCGCCGGGCGGTCGATCCATGGGTGGTCTCCTCCTCCGGCCGGTCGCGGCTCATCGCGCGCCGCCGGCGCGCCGTTCGTCAGCGCAGGTGGGCGACCGAGGCCGCGTGGCTGGCACCGGCGCCGACGAGAGCCGCCTCGTGCACGGCATCGATGTCGGTCGTCGAGCGCCACCAGTCCTGCCCGGCCTGCGGGAGGGTGTCGATCGGGTCGTAGTAGACGTACTCACGCGAGAGCGCCTGGTCGTCACCCACCTCGAGTGAGGTGCGATAGTGCTTGCGCCAGAAGGACATTCCTCGCTCGGTGTCGTAGCTCTCGACCTGGTGAACCCAGCGCTTGCCCACATAGGGCACGTCACAGACGATCCGTGGTGTGGCGAACCCGGGCAGGTACCCCATGATCGCCTGCTGGAGATCCTGGGCCCGGCTGAGCGGAAGCCGCCAGTGCTCGGAGAACGGGATCATGTCGCACATGTAGAAGTAGTACGGCGTGATCATCGCCTCGTCCTGGAGGGCGAAGCAGAGGTCGAGCAGCGCCTCGGGGGAGTCGTTGACCCCGCGCATGAGCACGCCCTGGTTGCGGACGTCACGGATCCCGGCGTCCAGCATGGCCGCTGAGGCCTGGGCCACCAGGGGTGTCACGGACTGGGCGCTGTTGACGTGGGTGTGGATGGCCAGGGAGACGCCCCGAGACCGGGCCTTGGCCGCCACGCGCCGCACGCCGTCGACGACATCGCGCTGCAACCAGTGCTGCGGGAGACCCATGAGCGCCTTCGTCGCGAGGCGGATGTCGCGGATCGTCTCGACCTCGAGCAGCTTGTCCAGGAAGCCCTCGAGGTTCTTCCAGGGCATGTTGGCGACGTCGCCGCCGGACACGACGACGTCCCGCACGCCCGGGGTGCGGTGCAGGTAGTCGAGCATCGCGGCGTAGCGGTCGACGGGCTTCCCCGCGAGCTTGAGCTTGGTGAACTGTGGCGTCGGATTGCCCACGAGGTCCATGCGCGTGCAGTGCCCGCAGTACTGGGGGCACGTGGGAAGCATCTCGGCCAGCACCTTGGTGGGGTAGCGGTGCGTGAGGCCTTCGACCGCCCACATGTCGTGCTCGTGGAGGCTGTCGCGGGTCGCGAGCGGGTGGCTCGGCCAGTCCGTGCGGCGGTCGGAGAAGACGGGCAACATGTAGCGGCGCACGGGGTCGGCACGGAAGGCGTCGGTGAAGGGCGCGCCAGGGGCCGGCATGCTGCCGCCCGCAGCGGGCACCATCGTGTTGAGCATCTGGGGCGGGAGGAGCATCGACATCGTCGCCCGCTGTGACTGGTCCCGCTCCAGGTCTGCGTAGAACCGGTCGTCGAGGAGGTCGCCCATGACAGCGCGCAGCTGGGCGGCGCTCTTGACGCAGTGTGCCCGCTGCCACTGCGCGTCGGCCCACTCGGCTGCGGTGACGTCGCTCCATCCCCGAAGCCGGGTCCAGTCGGGCTCGGTCAGCTCACGACGCCGGTAGGCGTAGGGCTGGTCGATGTTCGTCGTCATGAGTGGCAGGATACGCAACGGATGACGCCACCGTCACGTTCTCACCGCAAATGCTGCGGTGGCGTGTCGACTGACAGGAGATCTTGTGCGTACGACGCGGTCGTCGGCAGTCGGTCTCCACCGCGTGGTCGAGCCGGCCGGCGAGGCCCTGCCTCAGTCGGCGCTCGTCCTCGACGCCTCGCCGGACCTGTGGCCCGATGAGGTGCGGATCGACGTCGAGACGCTCAACCTCGATGCGGCATCGTTCCGCCAGCTCACCGAGAAGCACGGCGGTGACGGGGCGGCCGTTCGCGAGGAGGTCCTCGAGATCATCGCCGCCCGCGGAAAGATGCAGAACCCGGTCACCGGCTCAGGGGGAATGCTCATCGGCACAGTCGCCGAGGTCGGCCCGGCGTCGCCCCTCGGCGTGGCGGTCGGAGACCGGGTGGCGACCCTCGTGTCGCTCTCGCTCACCCCGCTCGTCATCACCGACGACCTCGCCGGCTGGGACGGACACTCGGAGCGGGTCCCCGCCCGGGGGACCGCCGTGCTCTTCGCCCGGTCCATCGTCGCCCGCCTGCCCGACGACCTCCCGGCGCAGCTCGCGCTCATGGTCATGGACGTCTGTGGGGCGCCGGCCCTCGTGGAACGGGTGGTGGGGGAGTCGGCCGGTCGCGGCGTCGCGCCCACCGTGGCCGTGCTCGGCGCCGCCGGTAAGTCGGGCTGCCTGTCGCTCGCGGCGGCGCGCGCCTCGGGATCGGGGCACCTCATCGGTGTCGTGCCCGTCGAGCAGGAGGCGGAGGTGCTTCGGGCCAGCGGGCTCGCCGACGCCGTCGTGGTCGCCGACGCCCGTTCCCCGCTCGGTCTCGCGGACGCCGTCCGCGGCGCCGGTGGGCCGGCGGACGTCACCGTGGTCTGTGTCGACGTGCCGGGCTGCGAGCAGCCGTCCATCCTCGCGACCGCCCAGGGCGGCACCATCATCTACTTCTCCATGGCGACGAGCTTCTCCGCCGCGGCCCTGGGTGCCGAAGGCCTGGCCGCGGACGTGCGCATGCTCATCGGGAACGGCTATGTGCCCGGGCACGCCGAGCTCGCGCTCGACCTCGTCCGTCGCGACCCGGCTGTACGAGCGCTGTTCGAGGGTCGGCTCACCCGGTAGCCCCGCCCTCGGCCGGCTCCGGGCCTGCGTCGTCTTTCATCCCCTGCGGGTGAAGCAGGCGTCGTTCGACGTCCATAGCGTCGAGTGATCGAGCCGAGCAGAGGATCCATGATGACCCACAGCCTTGCCATCCGAGTCGCGCCTGCCCTCGTTGCCCTCGTCCTCGCCGCCGGGTGCGCGGGGAGCTCCGACGACGACGGCACCGAGGACGCCAGCCCGGGGCAGGGTGGGAACTCGGCCGTGTGCGACGGCTACAGCCAGCTCAAGACGGCGGTCGAGGACCTGCGAGCGACCCCTCTCGACACCACGGGGACGGCGGACGAGGTCCAGGCCCAGCTGGACGAGCTCGGCGACAAGGCCGCGACGGTCAAGGCAGGGCTCGACAAGCTGTCCGCCGTCTCGGACGGCCCCGGTGCAGCTGCGGTCGGTGCGATGAACGAGAAGGCCGACGCCCTGAGGGAGTCCCTCACCGAGGCCAAGGCCGACGCCCAGGAGTCGTTGGGCCCGGAGATCACCGAGGCGCAGACCGAGCTCAACGAGTCGTACGACGAGGTCACCAGCGCATTCGACGAGGAGTGCCCGTCCAGCTGACGGGGCGACCACCACGACCACCGCCCGTCCGAGCGCCGGCGCGGCGTCTCACGATGGCAAGGAGTGCCGATGTCACAGAACAGCCCCGACCATCCCCACGACGTCACCGCGGAGGTGGCCGCACTGAGCGACGGCGCGACGACGCTCTTCGTCGCCGACTTCGATGACACCGAGACGGCCTGGGAGGCCTACCAGGAGCTGCGGGCCGCGGAGGACGGCCGCCACGTGCGCATCGACGGGGTTCTCGTCGTCGAGCGTGGGACCGATGGCACGCTGGAGGTCCAGAAGGCCACCGACCACTCCACCCGCCGAGGACTGACGTGGGGCCTCGTCGGCGGCGCAGCCCTGGGGATCCTCTTCCCGCCGTCGATCCTCGGGAGTGCTGTCCTGGTGGGCGGTGCCGGCGCCGCCATCGGCAAGGCGCGACAGCGCCACCACAGGAGCGAGCTCGCGGAACGGCTGGAGTATGCCGTCCCCCCGGGCCACTCCGCCCTCGTCGTGATGGTGTCCGACCCGGCGGTGCTCGACGTGCGGGCGGCGCTCGGCAAGGCCAACGCGATCGTCGAGTCGGCAGTGGAAGACGTCGTGGCCAAGGACATCAAGGCGGTGGCCGAGGAGGTCCAGACGCCGTGAGCGCTCCCGCCCGGGTGCCCGAGCAGCTCCGCACGATGACCGCTCGGCTCCGAGGTCGCCGACCGCGACCCTAGGGTGGCCGCATGGCGTCCTCCCTCTACCGCCGGGGACGCGTCGTCACGCCCGAGCGCCCGAACGCGACCGCCTTCGTCGTGGGGTCGGACGGGCGGATCGCGTGGGTGGGCGACGAGGCCGGGGCCGACCTGCACGCCGAGGGTGTCGACGCCGTCGTGGACCTGGAGGACGGCCTCGTCCTACCGGCGTTCGTGGACGCCCACGTCCACGTGTCGCACACCGGCCTCGGCCTCCGAGGCGTGGACCTCACGGGTACGACTTCCGTGGCCGAGGCGCTGCGATCCATCGGTGAGGCCGTGCGGCGTCGTCGTGGACGCCCGGTCTTCGCGCTGAACTGGCAGGAGCAGCTCTGGGTGGAGCACCGCGCCATGACCGCGTCGGAGCTCGACCGGGTCAGCTTCGGAGGCGTCGTCTACGCCGCTCGCATCGACGGGCACTCGGCCGTCGTCTCGAGTGCCCTCGCGCGGGCCAGCGGCGCGGACCGGCTCGAGGGCTGGCGGGGTGACGGGTTCGTCACCCGCGACGCGAAGAACGCCGCGCGGGCCGCGTTCGACGCGGCCCGGACACCCGACCAGCGCCGGGGCGACGTCGAGGCCGCCCTCGCCCTGGCCGCGAGCCGCGGCATCGCGGTCCTCCACGAGTGCGGGGGGCCACTCCTCACCTCATCCGACGACTTCGCGGACGTCCTCGAGGCGGGGCGGCGCCCCGACCTCCCGCGCACGGTCGGCTACTGGGCCGAAGCCGTGACCGAGCCGGAGCAGGCGGCGGCCCTCGTGGCGCTCCACGGCGCCGCCGGACTCGGCGGTGACCTCAACATGGACGGCTCGATCGGCTCGCACACCGCCCACCTGCGCGACGGGTACGCCGACGACCCCGGATGCCGCGGCACGGCATACCGCTCCGCGTCCGACGTGCGTGACCACGTCGCGGCGTGCGCCGTCGCCGGCGTGCAGAGCGGCTTCCACGTCATCGGCGACGCCGGGATGGACATCGTCCTGGAGGGCTACGAGGCGGCGGCGCGGCTCATCGGGGACGACCTCGTGCGGGCGACCAGGCCCCGGCTCGAGCACGCCGAGATGGCCGATGCCGACGCGGTGCGTCGGATGGCGCGGCTCGGCATGGTGGCGAGCGTCCAGCCCCGGTTCGACGCCTTCTGGGGAGGCCCGGAGGGGATGTACGCGGAGCGGCTGGGACCCGCACGGGTGCCCGGGACCAACCCGTTGGGGGCCATGCTGCGTGCGGGGGTGCGCCTTGCGCTCGGCTCCGACTCGCCGGTCACGCCGTTCGGCCCGTGGGCCACCGTCAGGGCCGCCGTCCGGCACCACGACCCCGACCAGCGGCTCGACGTGG
>OCZS010000099.1_pt1 | contig 26854 bp, 25 predicted proteins | sample 1539071 | NCBI WGS metagenome assembly OCZS01 (sample SAMEA3113584, study PRJEB22503) | soil metagenome
TGCTCGCCGAGAGCGGGCGTTCCTGACCGGGGCGACCAAACCGGCACCTGGATGTCGTATCCGCGCCGAATGCCGGAACGGCGAACGCCAATGCGGGCGCCACAGCGCCGCCAGGGGCCGATCGCTAGTGGATGTCGCTCAAGAGGTCCTGCCGGGTCAGCACCCCCACGGGCCGACCGTCGTCGAGGACGAGCAGTGCGTCGCCGTGAACCAGGATCTCCACGGCATCCGTGACCGGCTCGGTTGCTCCGAGCATCGGTAGTGAGGGCTCCATCACCGACTCGACGGCATCCGCCGGCCGGGCGTGGCGGCCGAACAGTGCACCGAGGAGTCCCCGTTCGCTCACCGAGCCCACTACCTCCGCGGCCATCACCGGCGGCTCGGCGCGGACCACAGGCATCTGCGACACGCCGTACTCGCGCAGAATCTCCACGGCCTCGGCGATCGTCTCGTTCGGGTGGGTGTGCACCAGAGATGGCAGCGCACCCGACTTCTCGCGCAACACATCGCCCACGACCCGTACGTTCCGCGGACGCGGCGCGAAGCCGTAGCGGGTCAGCCATGTGTCATTGAAGATCTTGGTCAAGTAGCCCCTCCCGGAGTCGGGCAGCAAGACGACGATCACCGCGTCTGGGTCGTCGATCTCCCGTGCCAGCTCGACCGCGGCCACCGTAGCCATCCCGCAGGATCCGCCGACCAGCAGCCCTTCCTCACGGGCCAGCCTCCGAGTCATCGCAAATGAGTCCGCGTCACCGACCTCGATGACTCGATCGCAGACAGTTGGATCGTAGTTCGCCGGCCAGAAGTCCTCACCCACCCCTTCCACCAGATAGGGCCGCCCAGAACCGCCGGAATACACCGAGCCGCTGGGATCAGCACCAACGACCTGTACCCGCCCGGAGGAGACCTCCTTGAGATAGCGGCCCGCCCCGCTGATGGTGCCGCCGGTGCCGATGCCGGCCACGAAGTGGGTGACCTTGCCCTCGGTCTGCTCCCAAATCTCCGGTCCGGTGGTTTCGTAGTGGCTAGCCGGATTGTTCGGGTTGCTGTACTGATCCGGCTTGAACGCTCCCTCGATCTCCCGGACGAGACGGTCGGAGGTCGAGTAATAGGAGTCAGGGTGCTCCGGATCCACGGCCGTCGGGCAGACCACCACCCGAGCTCCGTACGCAGCAAGGACGTTGCGCTTGTCTTCGCTGACCTTGTCGGGACAGACAAAGACGCACGAATAACCCTTGGCCTGAGCGACGATCGCCAAGCCGACGCCGGTGTTGCCGCTTGTGGGCTCGACGATGGTGCCGCCCGGCTTCAGCTTGCCTTCACGCTCAGCGGCTTCGACCATCTTCACGGCGATCCGGTCCTTGACCGACCCACCAGGGTTGAAGTACTCGACTTTGGCCAGGACCAGCGGCTGCACGTCTCCCGTGACCCGCGACAACTTGACCAGCGGGGTGTTGCCGACCAGCTCGATCAACGAGTTCACGTACTTCACGCAGCGACTCTAGGCCACCGTTACAGGTTGGCGATGAACGACCGAGGGCCGCCACCCCTTACGGAGCGCGGCCCTCAAGTCGATGCCGATCAGGCTACCTGCGCAAATAGGACAGCAAGCGCAGAAGCTCCACGTAGAGCCAGACCATGGTCACGGTGAGACCGAACGCGCCACGCCAGGACTCCCTTGCCGGCGCCCCCATGGCGACACCCCGCTCGATGTAGTCGAAGTCGAGCACCAGGTTCAGCACCGCGAGGACCGCGCCCAACAGCGACACTCCGATGGCCAGCAGGCCCACCGGACCGGTGATGCCGGCCCGCAACGGGGTGGCTACGCCCACGAGAGCGAACACGAAGTTGACCAGCATGGCCAGGGCGAAGGCGATGGTGGAGATGATCACAATCTTCTGGAACTTCGGGGTCACCCGGATGTTGAAGAACTTGTAGGCCGCCAACGTCACGCCGGCCGCCGCGAAGGTGCCGATCACTGCCTGGACGACGATCCCCTCGTAGTAGGTCTCGAAGAATTTGCTGATCATGCCGATGAAGATGCCTTCGATCGCCGCGTACAGCAGCACCAGCCCTGGGGAGACGTTACGCCGGAATGCCACCAGCAAAACGACGCCGAACCCCACGAGCGCCGACAAGACCAGCGCCGGGAAGTAGAGCGGCGCCGGTACGAACATCCACGCCAGGGCGGCCGAGATGATCAGGACGGCCATGGTGATTGCGGTCTTGGTCACCACGTCGTCGAAGGTCATCCGGTCTTCCGGCGCCTGGACCGGAGCGTATCCGGGTCCGCCGGGATAGCCCTGTTGGCCATAGGGATCGGTGCCATAGCCGCCGCGTGGAGAGCCGTACTGCGGAGCTGCGGGCGTGAACGCGTCCTGTTTTGAAAGGATCGGGTTCGAACTGCGCAACATCTAACTTTCCTCCTGAGTTCAGACCGGTTTCGACCGGACTTCCATAGTAGATGAACGCCGCCAACCCACACTTTCATCCCGCTGGGAAAGGGCTAAGAAGCCACGCCCGATGACGTGCCCCCGATGGGATTCGAACCCATGCTGGAGCGGGTTTAAGCCGCCTGCCTCTGCCGTTGGGCTACGGGGGCCAGGTCCAACCAGGCATCTGCGGCGATCCTAGTGCTCGAGGGCACCCTCGTCGGTCTCTTGCCGGACCCTGGTGCGGCGCGTCAGGCAGCCGACCCGTTGGTCACCGGGCCGGCGTTCCGGCTGGGGTCGGCGTCGGCGTTCCGCCGCCCAGCTGAAGGCGTGTCTGGGTAGGCAAGCGGGCGAGGTCTCCGGTGGCAATCCGTTTTGCGATCACGACCTTGGCCTGCGGCAGAAAGTGCACCGGCTGCACGCCGGTAATCAGGCCGGTGGCATCGTCGCGAAAGTAGAAGTAGACGTCGGCACTGATCAGCGGCGGTGAGAAGGGCGTGCCCAGGTAGGTGTAATCGACACGGACACCTCCAGCAGTGCCCTGCTGCATACCCACTGTCCACGACCCGTCCTCGTGCATGATCACAGAAGGGCCTTGCTCGGCGTGTAGATGTCCCCACAGGACGAGCCTGGCCGGGGCGTCAGGCGTTTTCATGATGACAGCCGCCGCCTCCGGCTTGTGTACCAGGATCACGTCGACCCGGCGGCCGCTGGCCAGCCCGACCAGCCGTTCAGCAACTTGTTCCGCTGACTCATCTCGGCCCGAGGTCCGATCGCCGCTCAGATTGTTGTACTCGGGATCGTCGTCACCTAATACCTGTACCGGCCCGCCATCCAGGACGGCGCCATCGAGCACAGCGATGCCATCGGATCTCATCTGAGCCTCGGTCACCTCTGAATCGTGATTGCCTCCTGCGACGACGAATGGCACCCGCTCGGTGATCTTGGCTTCTCGGCGAATGCAACCACGCTCCATCGCGGTGCCGTTGAGCGTGTCGTCACCCGAGCTGAGCACAGCAGCAGGAGAGGTGGCCCGTTCCAGCCGCGTGATCAACTCTGTCATCGCTCGGTTGCAGTGCAGGTCGCTGAACCCCATGATCATGGTCTCCCCGGGCCGCGGTCGCGGCAACCGAGCCGACTGGCTGGCGAGGCTCGCGTTGGTCTTGTCGATGTAGGTCCGGACCCTCCTTTGTTGCCGTTCGGTCAGCAACCGGACACCCTTGATGCCGCGGTTCAGCAGGTCGGCGAGCAGGACGTTGTCGACAGTGAGGTCGGTGAACCGAGTGCCGTAGCCGACGCCAACCGGAATCCGAACGCCATCGTTTTCACGCGGCACCAGGATCGAGCCAAGGACCACTGCGGTAACCGCGACATACACCGCAACCACCCGGCGACGAGAGATGTGGCCGATGAGCCATGGCGACCAGAGATGCCGACGGAGGGCCCAGATGGCGAAGAGCGCAAGTAAGGCCGCTTCAGCGAGCAGGCTTCGCTTCAATGCATCGATCTGCAGGCGTTCGACCACACCACCCACCGCCTCGCGCGGCTCGGCGTACAAGCCGGCGTATGCGGCCAGCGTCTGATCGGAGAACAACCTGGTCAGGCTTTCGCCGGCCTCTCCGACCTCGCCCACAGTGATCCGTAGTCCGATGGGAGCGGCGGGACTGGGCAGGTAGGCGTTGCCTATCGGACCAAGATCAAGTTTTACCTCGCCGTCATAGTTCGCCGAGAAGGTCGCTCGATGCGGGCCCAGGTAATCGTCGATCCGAGCGTGCCCGATGCCCCAGGCCGCCGCAAAAGGCAGGGTCAGCATGGCCGCGCCCAGGGTAGCGGCCAAGGCCTTCCCGACCCGCCGCATCACGGTCCTTGGCGGTAGGACGGCCGCCGCCTGGGCGGCAATCATTGCTAGCAGCGAGCGACCACGGCCGGTGCCGAGCACCGGCCGTCCTTGCCCGGGCTCTATCCGGGACCGACGCGTCGGCAGGAGGCCGCCCTCTTCATAGCTTCAGACCTTACCGACCCGATGGCAGCTCACCTACTGTGCGGGCCGCTCGCGGTAGACCTTCCGGCTGTGCACGGCGTGCGCTCCGGCCACCCGATCCAAGAAGAGCAGGCCGGCGCAGTGGTCGATCTCGTGCTGAAGCGCCCGGGCTTCGAAAGCATCGGTCGTGATCTCGATTTCGTCGCCTGTTCCGGGTAGCTGTCCGCCCACGGTGACCCGGGTCGCCCGCTTGACGTCGCCGGTGAGGTCCGGCACCGACATGCAGCCTTCCCGACCTTTCTCGTTCCGAGTCGCCTCGACTACCTCGGCGTTAACCACAACGATCAAGCCATGTGTGATCCTCGCCCTGGGGTGAGCGGACACGTCGACGCAGAACGCCAGCGTCGAAACGCCGATCTGCGGTGCCGCCAGCCCCACACAGCCAGGTGACACGCGCATGGTGGCCACGAGATCGGCACACAGCTGGACCACATCCGGGTCGCTGGGGTCAGCGCGCTGTCCCCCGATCGACAGGACGTGGTCCGGCGCGCACCGGACGTCCCGTACGCGCCCCAACGGCAGCGTCGGGAGCACCCAGCTCACAGGTCGTCGCGTTCGACCGGACGCAGGCTCGCGTCGACGCCGAGCTCCGCGGCGACGCCGGTGATCTCGGTCCGCAAAGCCTCGACGTCCACGGCGGTCGGAAGGTCGACTTCGGCAATCAAGACGTAGAGGTCACCGGCGAGTCGTGTGCTGAGGTCGGTGATGTTGCCGCCGGCTGCGGCGATCACACCGGCCAGTCTCGCGACGATGCCAAGCCGGTCCGCGCCGTGCACCGTTACCAGATACGGCAGGCCGAGCGGTGGTTGGTCGACCTCCACCGGAAGTTCTCGTACCGTCACGTCGAGTGATTCGGCCACCAGCGGCAATAGCGCGGACTCGATCTCTGACGTGGATGCCTCGCCGGCGCAGATAAGGGTCATGGCGAAGTGGCCACGGAGCAGGGTCATCGACGAGTCCTCGAGATTCATCCCCGCCCCCGCGAGGATGTCTGCTGCTCGAGCGATGATGCCGGGCCGGTCATGCCCCACGACGGTGATGGCGAGCTGACTCACCCGGGCATTGTGCCAGCTGGCCGGCAGGTGCCCATCCGCAACGATCAGCGATCAAGCAGGGCGAGTGCGATGCCATCCAGGATGTCCGACTCGCTGATGATCAAGTCCGGTACTCCGAGCCGCTCGGCCACTCGCGCCGCGACAAGGGCGCCGCCTGTGATCACGTCTGCGCGATCAGGGTGCATGGACGGCATGGCGCGGATTTCGGCAACCGTCATTCCGCTCAGCCGACGCAGCAGCGCGCCGACGTCATGCCGCGGGATGCTGGACCCGTGTACTCGGTCTCGGTCGTAGTGCTCAAGTTCCAGGTAGACGCCGGCCAGGGTGGTCGCGGTGCCGGCTACGCCGATCCATGTCCCGATGGAGGTGAAGTCGACGCCTGACCCTGCCAGCATCTGATCGACGTAGGCTGCGGCTCGAGCAAGATCATCTTGAGCTGGCGGATTGACCTTCAGGAATCGTTCGGTCAGTCGTACGGAGCCGATGTCGAGCGAAATGGCCGACTGCATGACGCCCGCCGAGGAGCCGATGATGAACTCCGTTGACCCGCCGCCGATGTCCATCACCAGCACGGGGTCGCCCTCGGGTCTGACCCGGCTGAGCGCGCCGGTGAAGGACAGGTGCGCCTCAGTGTCACCGCTGATCACGTCAGGCTTCACGCCGAGCAGTGACTGGATGCCCTCGAAGAACTCGTCCCGATTCTTTGCGTCCCGGGAGGCTGAGGTGGCCACGAAATGGACCTTGTCGGTCGATACGCCGGCGTTCTTGATCAGCTCGGCGTACCGCTCGGTGACGGCAAATGTCCGCTTCAGGGCATCGGGATGGAACTCCCCGGTCGCGTCGACGCCCTGCCCCAGCCGGACGATCTCGGTGTGTCGGTCGAGATCGATCAAACCGCCGTCACGATTTGACTCGGCGATCAACAGGCGCAGCGAATTGGTGCCGCAGTCGACGGCTGCAACCTTCATGTGGACTCCTCTAGACATGGTGATAACCAAAATGCACCCAGCTCGTCGACCGTCTCGTCACCCAACGGGTTCACCCCCCGTCCGGCAGCAAGGGAATGGGCGGCGAGCGCGTGCAAACACTTGACTCGATCTGGCATCCCGCCGGCGCTGACGCCGGCAATCTCGGGCACGTCGCCAAGTTCCTCGCGGTCAGCCAGATAGGCCTGATGGGCACGACGATAGGCCGCGGCGAGCCGGCCATCGCTGCCTAGCCGTTGGGTCATCGCGGCCATCAGCCCTTGCGACTCCAAGGTCGAGCAGGCGGCGTGAGCCCGCGGGCAGGTCAGGTAGTAGGTGGTCGGAAACGGCGTACCGTCAGCAAGCCGCGGCTGGGTGGCCACCACCGCCGGCTTGCCGCAAGGACACCGATAGGCCAGACCAGCAAGTCCCCTCGGAGGCCGCTCGAGTTGCGCGGCGATGACCTCGACATCTTCGGCGGTCAACGGCTCGAACACTCGCTCATCCTCTCGCGGGCTCACTGCCCGCGGAAAGTGCTGACGAATCGACCGCTTCCCGCCGCGATGGGCGTCATTAGCCAGCACTTTCCGCGAGACCGCGGTTCACTAAGCTCGCCGGTGTGGCGGGCGGTGGTGTGGCCGTAGTCGGCAGCATCAACGCCGACCTCACGGCCTACGGATCACCTCTCCCCCGACCAGGCGAGACGGTGGTCGCTGACGACTTCGGTCTGGCGTTGGGTGGCAAGGGGGCGAATCAGGCGCTCGCGGCGTCCCGCGCCGGTGCGGCGACATACATGATCGGCGCAGTGGGCAATGACATCTTTCGGGAGTTGACGCTGGGCACGTTGACTGCGGAGGGAGTCGACACGTCGGCGGTTCAAGTCCTGGACGGCCATACCGGTGTCGCCCACATTCGGGTCGACACCACGACGGGCCAGAACGACATCGCCATCGTTGCTAACGCGAATTCTGGGCTCACCATTCAGCATGCCGCGGACGCGCTGCGTGGACTGCAGGACCGCATCGCAGTCGTGCTGATCCAGCTAGAGATTCCGATCCCGGTGATCGAGGCCGTTGCTAGCGTCAGCAGTGATCTTGGCCTGACGTTGATCGTGGATCCAGCGCCCGCCCTTCCTCTCCCGGAGACCGTGTGGCGAAGTGTGTCGGTGGTCAAGCCGAACGAATTTGAGGCCGAGATCCTCACCGGAATAGCGGTCACCGATCGGGAGGCGGCCGTACGGGCAGCACGCTGGTTCCTTGATCACGGGGCCCAGACGGCTTTGCTGACGATGGCTGAGCGCGGAGCGTTGGTTATGCACAACGGTGGGTCCGAGGAGCTCCCGGCGTTTCCCGTGCGGCCAGTGGACACCACCGCCGCGGGCGACGCTTTCGCCGGCGCGCTGGGCGCGGCCCTGGCCCAGAAGCGGCCGTGGGCTGAGGCGGTTCGCCGAGCCCTGGCTGCGGGAGCGCTGGCCGTCACGGTACGAGGGGCCAGTCCGAGCCTGCCCACTGCCGATCAGATCGACGAATTCCTTGCTGCCCACGACGCGCGGTGAGCTTTACCGCGCGGCGTGAGCGCGTGTAACCGTTTACCTGAAGCCGGGAACCGCCTTCGACAAGCTCAGGCGCGTTCCGACAAGCTCAGGGGCGTATTTGAGCTTCGAGCGCCTTCTTCTGGCGCACAGCCCCCACGTTCAACCTGCGGGCGCTCCATCCAACCTCAGAGTGGCGCTTAGCGGGGCGACGATGAGGCGGTGGGCGCTCCGGTGGGGTCTCTTGGCGCGGTTTTCTCCGTAATCGGTGGCTGCTCGGCCGGATCCTTCCGCACCGGGCTGGGGTTGTCGGCCGCTTCCACCGAACCCCAGAGCCGCGACCACCAGGCGTCCGTGGAGGTGTCTGGCGGCTTGGTGCCCGACCCGATCTCCGCTCCCCCACCGAGCGGCTTCCCGTCCGGCCCGACCACCCGAAAGCCTGTTTCACCGGGAATGACCCAGCCCAGGCGGTCACGGGCCTGCGTTTTGACGTACTCGACGTCGTTCCAACGGGCCAGCTCGCCCTGTAGCTCGGCGATGCGCTGCTGCCGGGTCGTGATCTCCGTGCGCGCGGTGGCAATCTGCCGGGACTGATGAAAGTAAATGCGCAAGCTCGTGGCGTACGAGATGGTCAAGATCAAGAAGACCACGGCCAACGCGATGGCCCGAGTCGTCAGACCGGACGGTGGCCGTGGGAACCGCCATGCCGTCGTGGTCGTTTGCGCAACTGTCTCGGGCGGTTTCCTTGCGGGCGTCAGCGGCCGCTTGACCGGTTTGCGGGCCCGGGCACGGCCTCGGCCGGGACCGGCGCCTGGGCGCGCGGTCGACCGTGGGCCGGACCCCATGTTCGCCCTCTACTCCGCGACAGCGGTGAACCGTGGGAACGCCGACGCCCCGGCATAGCGCGCGGCGTCGTCCAGGTCCTCCTCGATCCGCAGCAGCTGGTTGTACTTGGCCACCCGATCGGTACGGGCCGGTGCTCCCGACTTGATCTGCCCGCAGTTCGTTGCCACCGCGAGGTCTGCAATAGTCGTGTCCTCGGTCTCACCCGAGCGGTGGCTCATCATGCAACGGAAGCCGGACCGGTGGGCCAGGTCGACGGCGTCCAGCGTCTCGGTCAGCGTGCCGATCTGGTTCACTTTGACCAACAGCGCGCTGGCCGCTTTTTCCGCGATACCGCGCTGCAGCCGGCTCACGTTGGTGACGAAGAGGTCATCACCCACCACCTGCACCTTTTCGCCGAGCCTGCTCGTCATCAGAGCGCTCCAACCTGCCCAGTCGTCCTCGGCGAGGGGATCTTCGATGGAGACGATCGGGAAGTCGTTCGTCCACTGCTCGTAGATAGCGCTCATCTCGTCTGAGGATTTGGCGTTGCCCTCCCAGGTGTAGGTGCCACCCTCGAAGAACTCCGTGCTGGCCACGTCGAGCGCCAATGCGACATCGCTGCCCAGTCGAAGTCCGGCGCCCTCGACCGCCGACGAGATCAGCTCCAGTGCAGCCACGTTCACCGGCAGGGCCGGAGCAAACCCGCCTTCGTCCCCCAGGCCGGTGGCATAGCCCGACTTCTTCAGCACCGACTTCAGGGTGTGGTAGACGCTCGCGCCCATCTCGAGCGCATCCCGAAACGTCGGGGCGCCGATCGGGGCGATCATGAACTCCTGCACGTCAACGCCGGAGTCTGCGTGAGCTCCGCCGTTGACGATGTTCATCATGGGGACCGGCAGCAGGTGGGCGTTCGGACCGCCGACATATCGGTAAAGCGGCAGTTCGGCGGAGTGCGCAGCGGCGTGAGCGACGGCGAGCGAGACGCCGAGAATGGCGTTGGCGCCGATCTTGCTCTTGTTGTCAGTACCGTCCAGGTCGAGCATGGCCTGGTCAATGAGGCGCTGCTCGCTGGCCTCGTAGCCGATCAGTTCGGGTCCCAATTGATCGATGACGCCGAGCACTGCCTTGGTGACCCCCTTGCCGCCAAAGCGGCTTTCGCCGTCACGAAGTTCCACGGCCTCGAAGGCTCCCGTTGAGGCGCCGGAGGGTACTGCGGCACGACCCTCGGAGCCGTCGTCGAGAATGACCTCAACCTCAACCGTCGGGTTGCCGCGTGAGTCGAGGATCTCGCGCGCGCCGATGAACTCAATACTGGCCACGAGTGTCGCCTTTCCGATGTCGCCCCGACCGGCAGGTCACCCGATTCCGGAGCACAGAGATGTTGCCGTCAGCCTATCGGCGCGCCGCCCTCGAGCGCCGGAGACCCAGCCGGTGCGTCCGCAGATTCAGCGGCGAAGACCTACTGTTGCGGTCGGTTGGCCCGGGCGTGGACCGCGTTGACGCCGACGATGCCGAGCCAGGAGATTGCCACGCCAATCAGGCCCGGATCGGTGTTCGTGGCCGAAATCGCGGTGATCGGTACGCCGACGGCGAGCGACACGATGCCCAGGACGAACTGCCTGGTCCGACTAGATTGATCCATGCGGCTTGCCGAGTTCACGACCTCGGCCTCATGACGAAGCTCTCCCGCACGCAGCGCGGCGAGCTGCTCAACCCGCTCCGCTAGTCCCGCCGCGACGTATTCGGAGTACTCCGGACCAAGTTCCATTCGAGCGGCCAGGGCGGCTTGCGCATCGCGCGTCGTTTCCTCGCTGGGTTGGTGCACGCTGTACGCCTGGCGCGGCGCGTACGGCGGTTGCTGCTGGTATCCCCGTTGAGGCTGCTGCTGGTATCCGTGTTGAGGCTGCTGCTGATATCCCTGTCGGGGCTGTTGCTGATATCCGGTCTGAGGCTGCGGCCGCTGCTGAAATTCGGTCTCCGACTGCGGCCGCTGCTCATATCCAGTCTGAGGCGGCTGCTGCGGCTGATATCCGCCGTGCGATGGCGGCTGCCGTGGTCCGGGCTCCATCGGCCCGTCGGGCTGCGATGGGTAGTTCCGGGGACCGGGCGGCTCGGACATGCGTTCAGCCTAGCCCGCAACTTGCGCGTTCTGGCCAGCTTCGCTGACCCGCACCCTGGCCTCGAGGCCCCGCACGGCCGCCCGTACCGCTTGGTCGGGATCGATGCCGCTGGCCTGGCCACGGGCCACCAGAGCGAGCACCTGCGTCCCAAGATCATTTTCGTCGATCGGCTCACTGGGCAGGTCGACGGCAACCCGCCGGGACCGCACCCGGCTGACGATCTTGTTCGCGCGAGCCAGCGACGACAGCTGGTCGGGAATGCCCTCCAGCACCGACGTCCTGCCTTTTTCGGCGGCCTTGCGCTGCTCCCAGCTGAAGTGGAGATCGGCTGGCGTCTCGTCGGTGGCGAAGACGTATGGATGCCGGGCGATCAACTTGTCCGCGATGCCGGCCGCGATGTCGTCGATGGTGAAACCGTCGTCGCGTTCGGCGGCGATCTCGGCATGGAAGATCACCTGCAGCAGCAAGTCGCCCAGCTCCTCACGCAGATGATCCCGATCGCCGGATTCGACCGCCTCGATGGTCTCGGCGGTCTCCTCGATCAGGTACTGCACCAGTGATTCGTGGGTCTGCTCGGCATCCCAGGGGCATTGCTGCCGCAAAGTCGCCATGACCTCGATCAGCCGCGCGAGTTGCGGGTGGTCCATCGGCTCAGGGCGTGGGGCTGGCGGCCGCCGGGGACGCGAGCGAGCTCGACTGATTCTCAATGATGGTCTTTTGTTGCGGATCCAGCACGCCGAGTCGTGGATTCAGCGTGACGTTGATCCTGCCGATCTCGGCGACGTACTCCTGTCCCAGCTTGGAAGCGACAATCTGCTCGTCGGCGATATCGTCGAGGACCGGCCGAGCTCCTTCAACCTGGAGCAGCGGAGCGAGATTGCTGCCCCTGAGCACCTCATCGCGCTCACTGTCGCTGATCGCAATGTTCTGGCGCGCCGCAATCTGCTCGGCCAACTCGCCATGGATCATGGCGTTGACGACGGCCTGGCTGGAAACCCGCTGACCTTCCTCGAGCGTCGCCGAGATGGCTTCCACGGCGTCGTCGACCTGCCGCTGCGTAATCCGATCGTCGTCCACGTAAGCGACGACACCCGGCTCGGCGTTTGCGCAACCGCTGGCCGCCAGCGCCAGCAAGAACACGCCGGCCAGACCGGCCCGTCTCGACTGCCGGGTGCGGAGCAAAGCCATGAAAGATCCGTTCTCGAAGTGAAGCCGCGAGCGATCCTATGACACTGTCCGAAGCCGCTCCGGCATGTCGGCGCTATCGAAGACTTCGGTGACCACCTTGGTACACCAAGTCAACAGGGCCGCGTCCCGCACCGGGTCTGCGCCGATCTGCGAGCTCATCGGGCGGGGCACAAGCGCAATCTTCGCCGCGTCCTTGACCACGCTGCGGGGATAGAGCCGCTGAAGTCTCAGCCGCCGGGACTCGACCAGCTGGACCGGCCCGAAGCGGACGAAATTGCCCTGGGAGACGATCTCGGTCAAGCCAGCCGACCGTGCAAGCAGCCGGAATCGAGCCACCGCCAGCAGGTTGTCCACCGCCGCAGGCGGTGGTCCGTAGCGGTCGGCAAGCTCAGCTTCAACCCCCTTGACGTCGGCTTCGCTGCGCACCTCCGCAAGACGCTTGTACATCTCCAGCCGCAGCCGCTCTGATTCGACGTAGTCGGTGGGCAGATGCGCCGCAACCGGCAGTTCGATCCGCATCTCAGGCTCGGGCTCGCTGTCTTCACCGCGGAATTCCGCGACCGCCTCGCCGACGAGCCGGATGTAGAGGTCGAAGCCGACGTCGGCGATGTGGCCTGATTGCTCGCCGCCCAAGAGGTTGCCGGCGCCGCGGATCTCCAAATCCTTCATCGCCACGGCCGTACCTGCCCCAAGATCGCTGTGCGCCGCGATGGTGGCCAGTCGATCATGTGCAGTTTCGGTGAGCGGCTTCTCAGGCGGGTAGAGGAAATAGGCATACCCCCGTTCCCGGCTGCGGCCGACCCGGCCCCGAAGCTGGTGCAGCTGGGAGAGTCCGAGGACGTCGGCGCGCTCGATCAGCAGCGTGTTGGCGCTGGAGATGTCGAGCCCCGCCTCCACGATGGTGGTGCAGACGAGCACGTCGGCGCGGCGTTCCCAGAAGTCGATCATGACCTGTTCCAGGCGCTGCTCGCTCATCTGCCCATGCGCGGTGACCACCCGCGCCTCGGGCACCAGCTCGGCAATCCGCCGGGCGGTCTTGTCAATGCTCTGCACCCGGTTGTGAACGTAGAACACCTGGCCCTCCCGCAGCAGCTCCCGGCGGATGGCGGCGGTCACTTGCGCCTCGTCGTAGGGGCCCGCGAAGGTCAGCACCGGGTGGCGCTCCTCAGGAGGCGTCGCCATGGTGCTCATTTCGCGGATGCCGGTGACCGCCATCTCCAGGGTTCGTGGGATCGGCGTCGCAGACATCGCGAGCACGTCGACATGGGTGCGTAGCCGCTTGAGCTGCTCCTTGTGCTCGACGCCGAAGCGCTGCTCCTCGTCGATGATGACCAGGCCCAGGTCCTTGAACGAAATATCCCTCGACAGCAGCCGGTGTGTGCCGACCACCACGTCGACCCGGCCGTCCTTGAGCCCCTCCACCGTCGCCTGTGCTTCAGCGTCGCTCTGAAACCGGCTGAGTGGTGCGACGTTGATCGGGAAGCCGGCGTAGCGGTCGGCGAACGTGGCATGGTGCTGCTGAACGAGGAGGGTGGTCGGCGCCAGGATTGCCACCTGTTTGCCGTCCTGCACGGCCTTGAAAGCGGCCCGTACGGCGATCTCGGTCTTGCCGTATCCCACGTCGCCGCAGATCAGCCGGTCCATGGGCACGATCTGTTCCATGTCCCGCTTGACTTCCTCGATGGCGGCCAGCTGGTCGGGAGTCTCGACGAAACTGAAGGCGTCCTCCAGCTCGCGCTGCCAAGCGGTGTCCGGCGAGAAGGCATGTCCCCGGGTCGCCTGCCGGGCGGCATACAGCTTGATCAACTCAGCGGCGATCTCACGTACCGCCTTGCGGGCCCGGCCCTTCCGCTTGGCCCAATCAGCCCCGCCCATCCGGTCCAGCGTCGGGTTCTCACCACCCACATAGCGGGTGACCTGGTCGAGTGAGTCCATGGGTACGTAAAGCCGGTCTCCCGGCTGGCCGCGCCTCGACGGCGCGTATTCGATCACCAGATACTCCCGGACGGAGCCAGCTACCGGCCGCTGCACCATCTCGACATAGCGACCCACCCCGTGCTGGCCATGCACCACCGGATCGCCGGAGACCAACTCGAGCGGATCGATCTGGTTCTTGCGGCGAGCAGGCATCCGCCGGCTGGCTTTGTCTGCAGCCCGTTGCCCCGACAGATCCCGGGCAGTGAGAACGGCAAGCTGCACCGCGTCCGCGGTGAACCCGTGGCTGAGCTCGCCGGTGACCAGGGTCGCGATGCCCACTTCGGGGACGTCGTCCAGCCGATCGACGAGCCGGATCGGCAGTTCGCGCTCGGTCAGCACCTCGGCCAGTCGTTGGCTGGTGCCTCGACCTTCGGCCACCACGGCGACCCGCCAGCCGGAACGGATGCGATTCATGATGTCAGCGACGGCCGCCTCGGTATCCCCTCGGTAGGTCTCGGCCACCCGGCCGGCGATCGTACGGGACTCCACACCAGCCGTATCGACCTGCTCCGAGAAGTCGATCAGCTCGCCTTCCTCGGTGCGCACCTCGTGCCCTGAGCCGCCCCACTCACGCCCTGAGCCCGTCGACGGGCCGGCACTGAACGGCGACAGCGTCCACCACAGCAGCCCGCGCGCCAGGGCCGCCCGCCGAACCTCAGCCAGCGGCTGATATGCAGATGCACCGAGGTCGATCGGCGCTTGGCCTCCGCCGGCGGCAGCCGCCCACGACGCGCGAAGAAACTCCTCACTTGTTTTCACCAGCTCGATAGCTCTCCCACGAACCAGCTCGGGGTCACAGATCAACACGACGGTCTCGGCTGGCAGCACGTCAACCAGGAGTTCCATGCCGTCGACCAGGGCCGGCGAGAGGGCTTCCATCCCGTCGACCGCGTGACCCTGAACGATCTTGTCCAGCATCTCGATCAGCTCCGGGTGCTGTTCAGCCAGTGCCGCGGCGCGGGCCCGAACCTCGTCGGTGAGCAGAAGTTCCCGGCATGGCGAGGCGGTGATCTCGGCGAGCGTCAGCTCGCCGGATCGCTGGTCAGCAACGGAGAAGTGGCGGATCTCCTCGACGGTGTCGCCGAAGAAGTCGACTCGTACCGGATGCTCCTCGGTCGGCGGGAACACGTCGACAATGCCGCCTCGCACCGCGAACTCGCCGCGCCGCTCCACAAGATCAACGCGAACATACGCGGCGTCCACCAGGGCTTGGGCTAGCTCAGCGAGGTCGACGTCTGACCCGACCGCCAGCCGTACCGGACGAAGATCGGCGAGGCCCTTGACCTGCGGCTGCAAGACGCTTCGGATCGGAGCGACGATGATCTTCGGTGGCGGCTCCTCGGCCCGTCCGGCGAGCCGGCGCAGTACCGCCAACCGGCGACCGACCGTGTCCGACCGAGGACTCAGTCGCTCGTGCGGCAGTGTTTCCCAGGCCGGATAGTAGGCCACTTGGTCTTGCCCGACGAGCGATGCGAGGGCCGCCGCGACGTCCTCGGCTTCACGAAACGTGGACGTCACCAGCAGGACTGGCTGATCGGCTCCGCCGCGATCCCCCGACGCCGCAAGGGCGGCAGCAATAAGCGGGCGCATCGGTGCCGGGGCCGTGATGTCCACCGCGCGAAGGGCGCGCGAACGTGCATCGCTGATCGTCTCAGCGATGGTGGGATCTGCGATCAGCAGGTCAACGAGTCCCGCAAGGCTCACCGACCCAACCTACCTATCTCGTCCTCCGACCGCCGTCGCCCTCCCGCACCAACCTCGTTTCTTCGACTTTGAGCCCCTTCGGTACCCCTTGAGCCCGTTCCTTCGGGCTCGACGAATGTCTACGGGGCTCAAAGTCGTGGAGAGGCAGGCCGGAGGCGGCGCCATCGTGCGGCAGCAGCCATGTGTGTCCGCGCTTCAGCCGGTCAGGAGTTGTACGCGCTCTGGGTGCGGTCCAGGCCAACCGTGACCAGCGATTCGACGGCGTCGGCCGCGCGCTCCACCTCCACGGCGAGCGAGTCGCGCTCGCCGGCCGAGAAGTTACTGAGCAGGAAATCGGCTGGATCCTGGCGGCCGGGCGGGCGGCCAACTCCGAACCGGACGCGGTAGAAGTCGCCAGTGCCGAGTGACTTGCGAATGGACTTCAGGCCATTGTGGCCGTTGTCCCCACCGCCGACCTTGCTCCTCAGCTGGCCCAGCTCTATATCGAGCTCGTCGTGCACCACGACGAGGCGGTCGGGAGTGATCTTGAAATAGTTCAGCAGGCCGGCGACCGCACCGCCGGTCTCGTTCATGAACGTTCGCGACTTGGCCAAGATCACCCGGACGGCGTCAGGTCCGATGGGCCCCAGCCGGCCCTCTGCTACCTCTGCCCGCATGCCGCGGGGAGCACTAAAGCGAATGCCCAGCCGACGGGCCAGCTCGTCGACAACGACGTAACCGATGTTGTGCCGGTGCGACGCGTACGCCGGACCAGGATTGCCGAGCCCGACGACCAGCCAAGGCTCCACGATCGGCGGGCTATGCGCCCTCAGCCGTCGAGGTCGCAGGCTCCGCGCCGGCCTCCGGCTCCTCGCCACCCGCCTCCGCGACCACCGTGGGCTCGATGCCTGCCTCAGCCTCGGCTTCTGCCAGTTCGGCGGCTGCGGCTTCAGCACTCTGGGCGGCGGTGATGTTGACGATCAAGGTCTCAGGGTCGAGTGCAAGCGTAGAGCCATCCGGCAGCGAGAGGTCGCTGGCCAGAATCTGAGTCCCCGCCTCGAGGTCCTCGACCGAAACGACGATCGACTGTGGGATGTGCGTCGCTTCGGCCTCAATGGTCACAGCAGAGTGCTCCACGACCACCAACGTTTCGCTGACCGCCTCACCTTCCACGTGCACGGGAACGTCGACGGTTACCTTCTCACCCCGTCGGACGATCACCAGGTCGACGTGTTCGATGGTGTGCTTGATCGGGTCGCGCTGGACCTGCTTGGGCAGCGCGAGCTGCGCCTTGCCATCGACGTTGATCGACAAGAGCGCGTTCGCTGTACGGAGCGCGAGCAGCGTTTCGTGGCCCGGCAGCGTGATGTGGACCGGAGCCGTGCCGTGACCGTAGAGGACGGCGGGTATCTTGTCGGCGCGGCGGATTCGGCGGGCAGCGCCCTTGCCGAACTCGGTACGCGATTCGGCGATGAGCTTGACCTCGGGCACGAACGAACTCCTCGAACTTCTGCGTTGTCTACTTCACGGGGCGCCCAGCGAGGAAGTCGTAGCGCTTCTTCGTCGATTACGGTCCTGCGACCCTCGCCGAGGCAACCGAATTACCTTAGCGGACGGCAGGTAATGCCGCCAACCTCGTCCAGGCTAGCTCTGACCCGAGAAAAGGCTAGTCACGGAGCCATCCTCGAAGACCTCGTGGATCGCACGGGCGATCAGCGGAGCGATGGAGAGCACGGTCAGGCTCTCGAAGCGGCGTTCCGCGGGGATCGGCAGCGTGTTGGTCACGATCACTTCCTCGAATGCCGAGGCCTGCAACCGGTCGTACGCAGGCCCGGACAGCACCGCGTGGGTAGCGGCTGCGATCACCGACCGAGCACCGCGGGCCTTAAGGGCTTCCGCCGCCTGGCAGATCGTGCCGGCGGTGTCGATCATGTCGTCGACCAGCAGACACACCTTGCCGGAAACGTCGCCGACGACCTCATGCACCGCGACAGTGTTCGCCACATTGGGATCGCGCCGCTTGTGGATGATCGCCAAGGCGCTGTTCAGGCGGTCCGTCCACATGTCCGCCAGCCGAACTCGGCCCGCATCCGGCGACACCACTGTCATCGTCGACGTGTCGTAATGATCGCGCACATAGTCGGCGAGCACCGGCAGCGCCCACAGGTGATCCACCGGTCCGTCGAAGAAGCCCTGGATCTGCGCGGCATGCAGATCCACCGACATCAGCCGATTGGCCCCGGCTGTACGGAACAAGTCGGCGATCAATCGGGCGGAGATCGGCTCTCGGCCGCGATGCTTCTTGTCCTGGCGAGCGTAGGGGTAGAAGGGAGCCACCACGGTGATGCGCTTCGCCGACGCCCGCTTCAGGGCGTCGACCATGATCAACTGCTCCATCAGCCACTCATTGACCGGCGCCGTGTGACTTTGGATCACAAAGGCATCGGAGCCGCGTACGGACTCCTCGAACCGGACGTAGATCTCGGAGTTGGCATAGTTCAGCGCGCGAGTGGCGACGATGTCGACGCCCATGAGATCGGCGATCTCCTGGGCCAGCTCGGGGTACGCCCGGCCCGAGAAGAGCATCAAGTGTTTGACGTTGGGCTTCTTGAAGCCGGTCACTCTGCGCCCTCCGCCGGCGTCCCGTTGAGCGGCCCCTCGGGGCGCTCAAGAGGCGCTTCGGCAGGCTCAGGCCGGGGCTGCGCGGCTTCTGCCGCGGCGGCTGTCTTGGTACCGGCGCGTTTTCTCGCCACCCAGCCGGCAACATTGCGCTGGCGTGCCCGACTCACCGCCAGCTCGCCGGGCTTGACGTCGCCGGTGATCACCGAGCCGGCTGCAACGTACGTGCCCTCGGCAACCCGTACGGGTGCGACCAGGACGGCATCGCTGCCCACGAAGCTGTAATCCCCGACGGTGGTCGTGGACTTCGTCACACCGTCGTAGTTGGCGAAGATCACTCCGGCGCCGATGTTGGCTCCGTCGCCGATCTCCGTGTCCCCCAGATAGCTCAGGTGCGGCGCTTTGGCTCCGGCCCCCAGCCGTGCATTCTTCGCCTCGACAAACGTGCCGATCTTGCTGCGAGGCCCGAGAATCGTGCCCGGACGCAAGTAAGCGAAGGGTCCGACACTGGCGTCCGCACCGATGACGCTGAGGGATCCGTGGGTGCGAGTGACCACCGCCCGCTCGCCAACCTCGACGTCCATCAACGTGGTGTCCGGTCCGATCCTCGCCCCCGCGCCGACCGACGTAGCACCCTCCAGGAATGTTCCCGGCAGCAGCGTCACGTCGGGCGCCAGGTCGACCGAGCTGTGCACCCACGTGGTGGCCGGATCAACCACCGTGACGCCGGCTCGCATCCAGTCCACCAGGATGCGCCGGTTCAGCTCCACGCTCATCGCCGCAAGCTGTACTCGGTCGTTGACGCCCTCGGTCTGCCAAAGATCGGAGATGACGTGCGCCCGCACGGCCTTGCCCGCCCGGCGAGCGACCTCGACCACGTCGGTCAGGTAAAGCTCGCCCTGCGCGTTGTCGGAGCGGAGCCCGGCCAGCGCGCTGCGCAAGGTCTCAGCGTCGAAGACGTAGATACCGGAGTTGATCTCGGTGATCGAGAGCTCTTCCGGCCCAGCATCCCCGTGCTCGACAACCCGGCTCACCAGGTCGTCGGCGTCTCGGATGATCCGGCCGTAGCCGCTCGGATCGGCCAGATTGGCGGTCAGCACCGTCACCGCCGACCCGTTCGTCCGATGGGAGACGACCAGCTCGGCCAGCGTCTCGGGGCTCAGCAGGGGAACGTCGCCGTAGGTGACCACGACCTCACCAGAGAGGTCGGGCAGCTCGCTCAGCGCCACCTGGACTGCGTGGCCGGTGCCGAGTTGCTCCTCCTGGACGGCGATGATCACGTGGGGTGCGATCTCGGCTAGATGTGCTTCCACCTGATCACGGCCATGCCCCACAACCACGACGACCCGCTCGGGTTCGAGGCTGGTCGCGGTGCGGATGGAATAGCTGACCAGTGAGTGTCCGGCGATCTCATGCAGGAGCTTCGAGCGCGAGGACTTCATGCGTTTACCCTCGCCGGCCGCCAAGATCACTACCGCGGCGACGGGCGGGGACAGCGCAGGGCTGGCGACGTCGGGGCTGGGCAACGGGGGCTCTCCTTGAGAATCGTGCGCGACGCCCGTACGGATCGCCTAGTGAACGGAGCCTAGGCCCTGTCCTGGCAGCGGTCCGGCTGGTCGGGCGCTCCCCGGGTAGGAGTCGAACCTACGTCGCTAATCCTGATTCAAAGTCAGGCGGGCCCTGCCGACAGACCAACCGGGGACCGTGCAACCCTCCCTGCTCGATCAGGTTGCACCGTCGGCGGCCAGCCTGCGGCCGACCACGAACAAGAGTACGCACAGCAGACCTTGCATGTGCGGTCCCAGGACGCTTACCGGACGCTGTCCCCCTGCCCGACCAATAGGGCGCATCTTTCCTCCGTTCGGCTATGGGGCACGCTCGGATGTGAACCCGGAGCAGATCCGCTACGGCGAGCGCCGAGGTGGCCGATTTGCGTCTGAAGGGCGGCTGTCATTACCCTTTCTGTAACGTTTTAGAAGACTCAGGATCATGCCTACTACTGCCCTTGATGCGCCCTCGCGCCCCGCCCTCGCCAGCCGTACGGCGGCGATCGCGGTCACTGCCTTGTTCACCGTCAACGGTTTGCTGCTCGGCGGCTACGGAGGTGCGCTGCCGTCACTGCGAGTCAAGCTGGATCTCAGCTTCTCGGAGATCGCGGTCTTGCTTTTCTGCGGCGGCGCGGCGGGCATCTTGTCCATGCAGATCGGTGGCCGGCTAGCCGATGCGATCGGCGCCCGCAAGGTCTCGCTCGGCGCTATGCCGGTGATCGTGCTCGCCGCCCTGGCGTTTGGCTTTGCTCCAAGCTTCGCTGTAGCTGTCTTGGGCGCGGTTCTCATTGGGCTGGGGAACGGCGCAATGGACGTCGCCATGAACGCACTGGGCGTCCAGGTCGAAGCGGCCCGCCATCGGCCAATCATGAGCTTCTTTCACGCTTTTTTCTCCGTCGGCAACCTGGTGGGCGCCGGCAGCGTACTGATCATGTCGAGCATTCTCGGCCTGACCGGCGGCTCGATCGTGACGCCACTGATGATCATGCTAGCGATTGCCGGTGTGGTGACGCTGGCCGTGCTGATCAAGATCACTCCGGAAGCGGCCGTGGTTGAGCACACCGTCGACGGGGTTCGTATCCGCATTCCAAAGATGGCCTGGCTGCTCGGAGTGATGGCGCTGGCCTTCGGGTTGTCCGAAGGCACCGCCGTCGATTGGTCGTCCCTCCACGTCACCACGGTCGCCAACGTCGACTCGACCACGGGCTCGCTGGGACTCGTCGCCGTCAGCGGCATGATGGTCGCGATCCGGTTGATCGGGGATCGTCTGGTGGCGCGATTCGGCCGTCGGGCCGTCGTCCGCTTCGGCGGCGCCTGCGCCGCTGCCGGCTATCTGATGGTGACGCTGGTCAGCGGGCTGCCGTTGCTGATCGTGGGTTGGGGGCTCGTCGGCTTCGGTGTCGGCATGATCGCACCCCAGGTCTACGCCGTCGCCGGTCACATCGGGGGCGGGCGCGTGCTCGCCGTGGTGGTCACCTTCGGCTACGCCGCGTTCCTGATGGGCCCGGCGGTGATCGGATTTTTTGTTCAGCAGCTCGGTCTGCACCGCGCCATGATCGTGCCGGCGGTTCTCTGTGCGGGCATCGTGTTCCTGGCCGCCACTATGCCGAAGAGCGACGCTGATCTGAAGAGCTGATCATTCGAGGCCCTCGACTTCTAGGATTCGGCTGTGGCCAGTTCCGAGACCGAGGCGGACGAGGTCGATGGCATCGTCGCGGCCTGGCGTCGAGAACGCCCGGACCTTGACGTTGCACCGATGGAGGTGCTCTCCCGAATCACCAGGCTCGCTCACCGCGTCGACCGTCATCGCGCGAACGCCTTCGGTTCACATGGGCTGGAGTCGTATGAGTTCGACGTCCTTGCCGCCCTGCGCAGGTCGGGCGAACCGTTTTCGCTCTCTCCCGGCCAGCTGGTCAGGGAAACTCTGGTCACCTCCGGCACCATGACGAATCGCGTTGACCGACTGGCCGCCCGCGGGCTGGTCGAACGGGACGATCACCCCGACGATCGCCGCGGAGTGTTGGTTCGGCTAACCGACACGGGCCGCGCGAAAGTTGACGCGGCCTTGGCGGACCTGCTCGCCGCCGAGCAGACGATCCTCGCCTCCATCGACCGGGCGGATCAAGATCAACTTGTCCGGACCCTGCGGCTCCTGTTGAGTTCGTCCGACTAGCGTCAGCCGATGACCCGAGCGCCCGTCACCGGACCTGTGGCACGGCGCACGGCCCGGCATTGGCCGTCGGCGCTCAACGCCACGCTCAGGTCGACCGCCGCCGCTTCGCTGGCGGCCAGGAAGGCGCATGTGGGGCCCGATCCCGACACCAGCGCCCCCAAGGCGCCGTACTCCACTCCCGCTTCCAGCACCTGGCGCAGTCGCGGCTGCAGATCGAGAGCAGCCGGCTGAAGGTCGTTGACCAGCGCCGCTCCCACGGCGGCAGGGTCTCCAACCCGCAGCGCGTTCATCAGCGCCGGAGGGACCTCAGGAGCCCGCGCCTGGCCGCCCATTTCTTGCGACAGCTTGCCGGCGGCGGCGCCGCCGGCTTTCCTTGCGCCCATTTGGTCGTGGCGGCGATAGACGGCCGGCGTCGACAGGCCGTGGTGGCCGAAAGCCAGTACCCAGTGGTAGCCGCCCCGCGCCAGAACCGGTACCACCTGCTCACCGCGACCGCTCCCCAGGGCAGTGCCACCGAGCAGCGCGAACGGGACGTCGCTACCGAGCTGGGCGGCGAGAACGGTCAGCTCCTCCAGTCCCACGTCCAGGTCCCAAAGGACCGCGCAGGCCAGCAGGGCAGCCGCGCCGTTGGCCGAACCGCCGGCCAGGCCGCCAGCCACCGGGATCGACTTCTTGATCGATAGCCCGGCGCCCAGCGAGTCGCCCTCACCGTAAGTGCGGGCCAGGAGCCGGGCGGCCCGGAGCGCGAGGTTGGTCTCGTCGGTCGGCACCAGATCGGCGCCCTCGCCGGAAACGGTGACCGTATACTCGTCCGGCTCCGCCCAGGCGGCATGCACCTCGTCGTACAGCGACACCGCTTGATAGACCGTGGCTAGGGGATGGTAGCCGTCCTGCCGTGGGGGACCCACACAGAGCGCTAAGTTGATCTTGGCGGGCGCCCGGACGCGAACGCCGACCGGCTCTGGTGGAAGGGCAGACGCCACATCCTGAGGCTATCCGCGGGTCGGCGGCGCCGCTCCGCAGGCGCATACGGTTAGCTGAACTGCTCCGCGATCCGGGCGAAGTCAACCACCGTGAGCATCTCGCCGCGCGACTGCGGGTCAACCCCGGCCGCTATCAGCCGCTCGGTCGCGACGGTGGGTGAGCCGGCCAGCCCGGCTAGCGCCCCACGCAACATCTTGCGCCGCTGGGCGAAGGCCGCATCGATGATTCTGAACACTCGCTCGCGGCTGGCGGTGGTGACCGGCGGTGGGCGCCGGGAGATCGAAACCAGCCCGGAGTCGACATTCGGAACCGGCCAGAAGACAGTCCGCGGCACCGTGCCGACCCGGGCCGTCTGGGCATACCAGGCCATCTTCACTGAGGGGACGCCATAGACCTTGGAGCCGGGACCGGCGACCAAGCGGTCGGCCACCTCCGACTGCACCATGACCAGGCCGCGGTCCCAGCTGTCGAACGACGCCAGCAGGTGAAGCAGCACGGGTACTGACACGTTGTACGGCAGGTTGGCGACAACCGCGGTTGGCGCCCCGGGGAGGTCGGTGAGGGAAAGCGCATCTGCTTCCAGCACGGTGAGCCGGTCGGCGTATCCGGGGGCCCGATCCGCAACAGTCGCCGGCAACGCCGCCGCCAGCACCGGATCGATCTCCACAGCGATCACGTGGGCGGCGATCTCGAGGAGACCGAGCGTCAGCGATCCCAGTCCCGGTCCGATCTCCAAGACCGTGTCCCTGGCACCGACCCCCGAGGTGACCACGATCCGCCGTACGGTGTTGGCGTCGGTGACGAAGTTCTGGCCCCGCTGCTTGGTGGGGCGCAGGCCCAGCTCAGCGATTCGACGTCGAACCGTGGTCGGGTCGAGTAGGCGGGCAGGGCCCGAGGTCAGCTGATACCCAGCTTCGCCGTGCACGCCGGCCACGCACCCCAGCCCTGGCCGGCCTGGACCCGCTCGGCAACCGCGATCTGCTCCTCCCGGCTAGCCTCATGCGGCATGCCGGTCCCGCCATAGGCGCGCCATGTGCTGAGGCTGAACTGGAGGCCACCGTAGAAACCGTTGCCGGTGTTGATCGACCAATTGCCGCCGGACTCGCACTCTGCCAGCCTGTCCCACACGCTGCCCGACGGGGTGCTCGAGCTGCTCGAGCTGCTCGAACTGCTGGGCTTCTTCGGGGTCGTGGCCTCGGGGCTCGGCTCTGGCTTGCTTTCGGGCACTTTGGTGCCGACCAGTATCACCTCGGTGACTGGCGCGGTGGTAATGGTGCTCGACAACTTCTTGCGATCCTTCACCTTCCCGTTGTGGCGGATCTCCCGGAGGACAATGGTCCGGACGCCGTCCCGGCCCTCCACGTCAACCTTGGTAGTGCCCTTGGCGAGGCTGTCGGAGTTCTTGCGGACTACCGAGTGGGTGACCTCCTTCTTCTGGGTCACCTTCCTCACCTCTACTTTGGTGTAGCGGAAGAACGCTCCGTCCACCAGCCGAGTGGAGGACCGAACGCTCAGTTTGTCGTTGGAGTCCACCTTGATCTTGGCGGCGGCGAGGGCGTCGGCCACGGTCTGACCAGTGGTTTTGATGACCCGCTTGCGACCGGCAGCGTCGATGGTGACCACTTTCAGGGTGGCGATGTCCAGACTCAGTCCCTCACGGCCGATGCGAGTGCTCCGGCTGGTGGACAGATCCGCACCCTGCGTCGCGAGGCCGAGGGAGGCTAGGGCCTCGCCGACGTTGGTGGCGGTGGTCCAGTAAGCCTGCGACTCCCCGTCAACGTTGACCTTGAGCTGTCGCCCGAATTGCACGGCGACAACCGTGCCATCGGTGAGCTTGGCGCCGGTGCCGGGCGCGATGACGTCGTGCTCGTTGATCGCGATGTGTTGGCTCTTCAGCAGTTCCCCGACGGTTCCCGCCATGGTGCTGACCTGCCGATGTTCGCCGTCGACGGACAAGGTGACGTCCTTGTCGAGGCTGGCGTAAGCAAATGTGCTGCCGGCAACTGCAAGCGCGGTGGCGCCAGCGATGGCAGCAGGAATGATCTTGCGCAAAACTCCCCCAAGTGGCCCGATCGTTACATTTCGGGTCGTTCAGTTCGGCGATGACGTCCTGACGGCGCCTATACGGTCACGAAAGCATAACGGCCAGCGACTCCCGACCCAAATCAGCCCCAATGACCACGGTGAATCAGCTGCGCTCTGGCCTTGCGGGGGCGACGCTGAGAAGAGCCGCTGGGCCGCTCGGTCGGATCTGGGTAGCCGATGCTGATCACGCCGACGCTGAGCTGGTCGTCCGGTATGCCGAAGGCGGCCCGCACGGCCGAGACCCGATCGATCGGAACTCCGAAGAAACCGGCTCCGAGGCCGGAGTCGACGGCAGCCAGCAAGGTCAGCATGCTCGCCATGCCGGCGTCGACCCACCAGTAAGGAGCAGACCAGCGCCCCGGGTCTCGATCGGTCCAGCCCTTGTCCGCCTCGGCGTAGCGATCCAGGTACGCCTGCTCGCTGGTCCAGACCTGCAGGAGCGCCGGGGCGGAGCGCATTCCCTCAAGCCAGCGGCCAGCGCCGGCCGGCGCAGCGGCGGACCAGAACGCCAGCCGATCAGCAACCGACTCACAGATCAGCAGCGAGACGGCCTGGGCGAATCCGGCCGAAGGAGCGCGCAGCGCGGCTGCCGCCAGTTCGTCGACCAACCCGTCGGGAAGGGGCTGCTCGGCGTAGCGTCGGACCATCCGGCGGCGTCGCACGGCATCCCGAAACTCCATCGCTACCAGCAGCCCCCGAACGCCGCGTCGGCGTTGTCGTTGAGTGCCCGGCAAAGGGCCGCGAGCTCGACCCCGCGGGTCGCCGCCAAGAAGCGAGCCGTGTGCGGGATCAGATAGGAGGCGTTCGGACGGCCGCGGTGCGGCATCGGCGTCAGGTACGGAGCGTCGGTTTCAGTCAGCAGCCGGTCCAGCGGCGTGACGGTCAGCGCCGCTCGCAGGGACTCGTTGTTCTTGAAGGTGGCGGTGCCAGCAAAGGAGAGGTAGGCGCCTCGATCCAGACAGGACCGTGCGAAGTCGGCATCTCCAGAAAAGCAGTGCATCACCACCCGACCAGGTGGACCTTCCGCGTCGAGCACCGTCAAGATCTCATGATGTGCATCCCGATCGTGGATAACCAGGGTCTTGTCCTCGGCCTTGGCGAAGGCGATGTGTGCGGCGAACGACTCGCGTTGGGCGGCGTGACCGTCGGCATCACGGGTGCGGTAGAAGTCGAGGCCGGTCTCCCCCACCACTCGGACGCGTGGATTCGTGGCCAGTCGCTCGATGATCGAAAGCTCACTCTGGAGCGCCGAGCCCAGCCGCGCAGCGTCGTTCGGGTGGATCGCTACGCCGGCAATGACGTTCGACCACTGCTCTGCCGCCGAGACCGCCCATCGAGAGCCCTCGACGTCGCACCCGATTTGCACAATGCGGGTCACACCAACGTTGCGGGCCCGCTCAATCGCCTCGACCGGCGTCAGGCCGGACACCGCCTCAGTCACATCGAGGTGGCAATGCGAATCGACCACTGGTGAGGGCAGCGGCTCCGGCAGCTCCGGCAAGTTCACGAGATCAACCTTGGCAGCGTTCCGCCTGACAGATGACCACCAGTCGCCGGATCATGCCCAGCGGTTCGTCATTCGGGCAACGGGCGGTCATCTTTCAGAGCCTGCTCATAGAGCAGGTTCTT